>SMEH01000159.1_pt1 | contig 24153 bp, 21 predicted proteins | sample 2456361 | NCBI WGS metagenome assembly SMEH01 (sample SAMN10132587, study PRJNA489261) | soil metagenome | isolation source: day1 control-loamy sand soil ammended | place: USA | reverse complement strand
GTGTAATTTTAGTCAGGTAATAACCCTGATAAAAAGTCCCTTGTGGAGTTGTAACTGATTCAAAACTGTCGAAAAGGTATACTGTTCCATCATCACCTGTGATTGATATACCAGAAGAGTCTACTATCTTTGCAATTTTTACATTGCTCCTCTGACCTAAGAATTCGAATGAATGATTGCGAGGGTTTTTGAAGAATTTAAAAGAGTAGCCCAAAAAATTGGCAGAGTAGATGTCCTGTTCTCCATAACCATTAAGCACTCTGAACGCTACATTATTGGTCACCTTTCTGTCATCATTTCCTGGAACACAATCCCATAAGGTATAATGATCCTCAGGCTTTGCCTGAGGAAACGTGGTAGGAGCCACGTAGTCGAGGAGTTTAATGAAGTCACCCGGCACAGTCGGGCTGAAAACTAATTGGTCATTTCCCCCTACTGGGATATATGAAATAGCTCCCCCTGCAATCAGATTCCAACCCAAACCAACCCAAGAAGCCTCCTGCGATACTTGAACTCCAGTGACCCGTGTGTCTCGGGGGATACAGGAATAATTTCAGGAAAAGGTAAGACAACCTCGGCTTCCTGTGCAAAAGGCTCATTAGCCATGAAAAGTATGGCGACCAAGCAAATGCCTCTTCGTATCATTTTTAGAATTATATGTATTAAGGTGGGATTTAAAACCCACAACAGTAAATTTTTTATCATTCCTATCTATTGTAAAAAGTTATGTTCATTATCACTCCACAGGCCTGTTCCTCACCATGTCCACTGGCGGTGTGGGCATAAGTACCGCTGAGGGTTGCACTATGAGCACAAAAGCTGTACTGACTATCCCACCCCTCCCATCGGAAACGCTCACCTCTATGTTATATACCCCTTCGTCCCCGGCCTGTGGCATTACTTCTATAGTGGCCGTGCCATTGCCGAGGTCCGTCAGGACAATAAAGCCAGGGCCACTGTCCAAAGAAAATGCCAAAGGGTCACCGTCACTGTCGGATGCGCTCAGCCCTATGGAGAGCTGTCCGCCCACCGTTATGGCCTGCTCCGTTATTTGCTCGATTTCCGGGACGTTGTTGGCGGGACTCCCATACAGCACGATCTCGTTCATGTTGCCGCCAGCGGCTGATTTGCTCACACGAACGTACCGCGTGATCACATTCACCTCATGCCTTTTCCAAGAGTTATAGCTCGACATAGGGTCCGTGAAAAGGTGCGTCCAGTTGCCAGGCTCTCCCACCTCTACCATAAAGTCTTTTATTCCAGCATGGTCATAAAGAAAGATATCGGAAAGCGCATATTCTTGGCCAAGGTCAATATAGGCACTGGTGGGATATATGTCGGCCTGCCAACCTGGGAACCAGTATGTCTGGGGGCTGCCTCCATTCCCGCCCAGTGGGTCGCCGGACAATGCCTGTTCGTCCACCAGTAATGTAACGTCCCCATGGCCTGACTCATTGACCACCATGGGAGGGGAAAGGGGAATCTTTTCAGAACTGGACTGTGCAAGAGTTTGCGAAACGACAAAGAAAGAAACAAAAAGGAGTAAGTTTTTGGCCATAAGCAAGAGTAATTACATACATAAATCCTGCCTCGAACTGGCTAAATGCTTCTCTCCTTGCTTCCCTGATAGCTGGTATGGTAGGACTTTATAAATATTACTTATAATATTTGGCTCAATATATAAATGAAAAAGTAATAAAACAACAAAAGGTGAAATTTTCAAAAGCTTTCTAAGCATCCTCACCCTAAAAGCTCAAGGCATGAAGATGCTGGCACGAAAGGTAATAAAGTTAGATGATACTGGTGAGCGGTAAGGATAGAACGGAAAGCCCGAAGCGGGATGGGGCTAGTGGGTGGCCGGACTTGGAGTGATAGCCTGGCCACCGCCCAAAACTTTTTGATCGTAGGTTCTAGAAAAGAACAAAAGGAAAGAGCAATGATCTGTAAATGAACATTACTCCAAACTCGTTCTGTAAATGAACTTTACTCCAAACTCGTTTCTACTTTTTGTGACTGAAATCTATTTTCCTACTTCTTTGGCGGCTGTGTAGGCCGAACTTCGATTTTGCTGGGCAAGGTTCGGGGATGTAGGTGAAGTAGGTCTACTACGATTTGTCCCATATCTTCTATTTGGATCTTCCAGCCATCTTGGTCGTTGGGTTGGTGGTTGTTGAAATAGGTGGCTACCGAGCCCGGCATGATGGTGGTGACTTTTACGCCTTCGTGTCGCAAATCGAGCATAGCGGCCTGGGTGAAGCCTGTAAGGCCGAATTTGGACGCATTGTAGGCACTACCGTTGGCAAAGAAGTTTTCTCCGGCAAGGCTTGAGATCGTGATGATATATCCTTGGGTATGGATAAGGCTTGGAAGGCTGGCCTTTATGCTATAAAAAACGCCAGTAAGGTTGGTGTCGATGGTCTCGTGCCATTGTTCGATGGTGAGGTCCTGGATAGGTGCAAAGTGACCTAGACCTGCGTTGGCTACTAGGACGTCGATCTCTCCCCATTGCTTACGAATAGTCTCTACCACTTGACGTTGGGAGTCAAAATTGCGCACATCTGCCTCGAGTCCTAGCACTTCTCCTTTGCCGATCTTTTTGAGGTCAGCGGCAGCTTCTTCGGCCTTTGCCTTGCTGCGGCTGGTAATGGCTACTTTCATGCCTTGTGCTAATAGTGCGGCAGCTATTCCATAACCAATCCCTTTGCTTCCTCCTGTAATGAGGGCGACTTTGTTTTCCAGTTTTTGCATAATATGGTCTTTTAAGTTCAGTAATTTTTATTCTCAAACGGCCTTTTCCTTAAAGGAAATATTGAGCGTTTGTTCTATTGTTCTGATCCTCTTTTTTTCTTGGGGCAGGATCAAGCTCAACGAAAGCCCCTTTCTGCCTGCTCTGGCTGTACGGCCGCTCCTATGGGTATAGTACTCCATCTGGTCGGGCAGTTGAAAATGCACCACATACGCTAGGTTCTGCACATCGATTCCCCTTGCAGATATATCTGTGGCGACAAGGATTTGGATCTTTTGGTTCTTGAACCCTCGCATTACCTTATCTCTTTCCTTCTGCTGGAGGTCTCCATGCAAGGCTTCGGCAGAAAATCCTTTGTTTTGAAGTTCCCGGACAAGATTTTGTGCAGTAGCCTTTGTCCTGCAAAAAACGATGCCGCGATTTTTACCCTGTGATTTCAGAAAACTCGTGAGCAACCCTACTTTCTGATTCAGTTCACAAACAATGAATTGATGTTCGATCGCTACATTTACAAGGTCCTTCTTGCTGATTGATATGCTCTTGGCATCTTCTGCCATATAGGTAGCGATGATCCGCTTGATATCGGCAGGCATGGTGGCAGAAAACAACCATGTATTTCGTGTGCCACTGGTGTGATCCAAGATGGCATCTAGCTCTTTTTTGAATCCCATGCTCAGCATCTCGTCGGCTTCATCGAGCACGAGCGTGTGGATATGCCCCAGATCGATGGCCTTTCGTTCCAGCAGATCTACCAGTCTACCGGGTGTTGCCACCAATATTTGTGTAGGGCGAGAAAGAGCGGCTATCTGACGGTCGATCTTTTCTCCACCATATACGGCTTCTGTAAATATCTTATCGGAGTATTTGGTAAACCGGAACAACTGCTTGGCAATCTGCTGTGCCAGTTCTCGAGTTGGGGCTAAAATGAGCGCTTGGATATTTGGGCTGCTTGCATCTACCTTATGCAATATGGGCAAACCATAAGCAGCAGTTTTGCCTGTGCCGGTTTGTGCCTGTCCAATAAAATCCTTTCCTTCCTGCAACAGAAAAGGGATGGCCTTCTGCTGAATTTCGGTAGGGCGCTTTATATTGTTCTCTTCCAATGCCTTAATAAATGCATCAGATATACCCAATGATTTGAATGTTGCCAAAATTAAAAAACGTAGTTGATGTACAAAGTTAGGATAATTAATCTCTTATTGATAGAGATTGCAGGAACTCTATGTGCAGTTAATGAAAAAAGCTACTAAAAAGGCTATCCAACAAAAAACCTTAGCGATAGGCTAAGGTTCTTGGTAGTTTGTAATAATGATTCAATTCAATGCCATTGCTAGAATCTATTTTTTCCTTGAAGGTGCTTTACCAAATGGCTGTCTTCTGCTTTGTTTTGGTGGGAAGTCAGGCATTGAAAATAGATATTAGTAGCTTCTAGGGAGGTTTTAAGCTCACGTTCTGTTATACATCCCTGATCAAAGGCACTTACCAAATGTCCTTCCAGCATGTTCAACAGTTCAATAGATCTTTGAAATGGTCTTTGTGTCACTTCCATAATCTCAGATGCGACCTGCGTAGGCAACGATTCTGCACTTAGCCGGATGGCTTCTGCCAATTCTTGGGCCTCTTCTTCTGGAAAGTAATGAGTTAAATTGAATATTTTTTTTGATACATCACGAGCTGATTGCCATACCTGGAGTTGAGAATAAGTGTAATTCTTTTCCATGAGATTAAGCATTAAGGGTGATAAAAACATCAAAGTTTGCGTTTAGGCTACACATCTTTTGATGCGGTTCAATTTAATTATTAATAATAATGATTTTTATTGAAAATCCCTGAATTTATTCTGTAAAATAATTGATCAATAGCCATTCATACGGCAAGCGTGCAAAACAGTTGTAGTTTTTACTAACTTCGGTCTGTTACCTTAAGTTGTACATCAGGAAAACAGCATATTCGAAGCCTTTATGTCCAGTAACAGTACATTTCACTCAATGAACAAGAAATCTATCGGGTTACTATTGGGGCCTGCTTTATTTTTCATTATTTATTATATGCCTTTACCTGAAGGCATGCTCCCTGAGGCTCAGGCGGTATTGGCTGGCACAGTTTGGATTGCTGCGTGGTGGATAACAGAAGCTGTCCCTATTCCGGTAGCCTCCTTATTGCCAGTGGTTATTTTTCCAATGACTGGAGCCTTGAGCCTAAGCGAAACCACTTCTGCATATGGAAACCCCATCGTTTTTTTATTTATGGGTGGGTTCATTATTGCCCTATCCATGGAAAAATGGAATCTTCACAAAAGGATTGCCCTCACTACTGTTTTGCATATAGGTACGAACCCCGTCAAAGTAGTGTTGGGATTTATGATTGCTACTGGGTTTCTTTCAATGTGGATATCCAACACTGCTACAGCCATGATGATGATGCCTATAGCCCTTGCGGTGACCAAGCAGTACTCAGATTTGGGTGTGGCGGCAAACACTTCTCCTCTATTTGGCAAGGCGTTGATGCTAGGCATAGCCTATGCTGCCTCTATAGGAGGACTGGCCACCCTAGTGGGCACCCCTGCCAATGCCATATTTGTAGGAGTAGCCCAACAGGGCATGGGAACCATAGTGTCTTTTTTTGATTATATGAAGTTTGCTTTTCCTCTAAGCTGTATTCTCTTAATCATTTGTTGGTTATACTTGACGAAAGTGGCCTACCCTTTAAATAGAGAGAGCGTTTACGGTTCCGTACTCGATACGATACAAGCAGAACTAAAAGCCCTAGGCAAAATCTCTAGCGAAGAAAAAAGGATTGGTCCTGTATTTATTTTGATAGCATGTTGCTGGACCACCAGGACTTTTTTACTCAACAAAATATTTCCTGCACTTGATGATAGCATGATTGCAATAATAGGGGCCATAGCCTTATTTATAATCCCTAACTCTTCTAAGGCAAACAAAGAAACGTTGCTTACCTGGGAGATAGGTAAAAAAATGCCCTGGGGCATCCTATTGCTTTTTGGAGGGGGATTGTCGATAGCAACAGGATTTGAAACATCGGGATTGTCCACATGGATAGGTAGACAAATGATGCTTTTGAGTAACATTCCCGATTTTTTTATCATACTTGCTATCGTGGCCTCAATCAATTTCCTCACAGAAATAACCTCCAATACTGCGACAGCTACCATGATGCTCCCAATCATGGCCGCTTTGGCTACGGCAACTGGCATACACCCTTATGCAACCATGTTGGCTGCTTGCCTTGCTTCCTCATGTGCTTTCATACTCCCGGTAGCCACGCCCCCCAATGCCATTGTGTTCGGGTCTGGATACTTCACCATGAAAGAAATGGCCGGCTTAATATCATCACTACCATCATTATCAGTATTTACATACATTACCTACTACCTCCATTATGGGGAATTTAGTGAATGAACGTAATTTTGCTAGATGAATTCCTGTTTTCCGTGGCTACAAGACATCATTGATTTTCATGCCATTCCCATGGGTAGTTTCTACAATCTTGCTGTTCTCCCTTTTATAAAAAACAATTCCTTTGATAAATAAGAGACCTGTTTCTGCGGGAATGGCCTCCCCATCATATAGCGATATTCGGGCGGTTGAAGGATCTCTAGAAATATTAATAATGGGCAAAAGATCACTTTCTAAGGTTGTATATTGACCATGAAAAGATGGATGCAAAGCCTCATATTCATTCGTCCTTTCATTAAACACATAGTCAGAAAGCACTATCAAATGAGCAAATATCTTATAGTATTCGGCTCCGTGTGGAGGTGAGAGCTCCTGTTTTGGAATATATGAATGGGTGTGCAGAATCAACTGACCTCGAATAGAGCCTGTCTTTGCCAAGAACTTGGGCTGGTACACGCTTTCCAATGGACATTTAGAATTGAACTCGAAGCCTTCGAGCAGGTGTCCATTTTTACTAAAGGAAATGGGCCTCTTACCTGTTTCGCCCTCTCCGTTTTCGGCCAACAACCTAAACCTTGCTGTTAGTTTGCCTGATACATAGGATTCGCAATGAGAAAGGAGTGCAGGAGGAAGTGACTGTCTCACCTTTTTTGAAAGTGCTGAAGCTGCCCCAAACTCTTGCTGATATTTGCGTACTTTTTCATATTTGGGAGAAAGCTTGATTTGGTCAGCACTCGGCCCACCTTTTCGTGCCACGATCGTTTTTTCGACACCTCTTATCTTGTAAACTCGCCATCCGGATAGTTTACCTCCTATTTTTAATCCATTTATTTCTGAAGCCATAATTATGCAGCGCTGAATAAAAAAATACTTTTAATTACGATTAAAAAATACAAAACCCGTAACAACCTTCATGTAATATTATCGATGTAATATTAACAGAAAATGATTCTTTATAAAAATGAACCATCATAAAAAAGTGGATCAACTTCCTTTATTTATAGCTGACATGAGATAGTTCGCATTTAAGATATAGGATAAATTCCAAACCTTAGCCTTGTTTTCAAGTTGATCCTTCAAAACAGAAAATATCATGGAAGCAAGCACAATTTCATCACTCAATATCTTTAAGGGGAAAAAAGTCTTTGGCACTACAGGTAATGAATGTGGTATAATCAAAGATTTCTTGTTGGACCCAAATAGCTTGGGAGTCAAGTTTATCGTTATTTCAGAAGGGAACCTGTCTAGCAAACATTATTACATAGCACCGTTTGGTGCCATGAACTTCGAAAGCCCCTATGCAGCACAGCACACGTTAAACATGCCTCTAGAGAAACTATTAAGCGTGCCAAACGCCCCTAAGAGTGGAAACTCGACAGAAACAACATCTTTATATGAAAAAATTGCGGCCTATTACGGAGAAGATGACCAAGTAATGATTTATAGAGATGCTGACCAGACCTATGAGGGATCGTCCCAAATCACGGGCGATACCCCTTCAGAGAATAGTAGGATCAGCGATGATGTTGCTTATGACAATTTTAAAAAGCGTGAAGGTGAAGTTGAATAAGAATTGATTTAGAACAAAAGAGGTCTCTACATGGAGCAGAGACCTCTTGATTGAATAAATAGATAAACTTTTAAGCTCTATTTACTTCTTCGATCAATTTGTTGATTGAGGCCTTAGCATCACCAAACAACATCCTCGTCTTATCTTCAAAGAACAAAGGATTTTCAATTCCAGCATATCCGGCGCTCATACCTCTTTTGAGTACGACGGTGGTCTTGGCATTTACCACATTCAAGATAGGCATACCATAAATAGGGCTACTTGGATCATCATTAGCGGCAGGGTTTACAACGTCATTTGCTCCGATCACCAGTACCACATCTGTGCTTGGGAACTCCTTGTTGGCGTCTTCCAACTCAAGAAGTTTAGAATAGTCCACATCAGCTTCTGCCAATAGTACGTTCATATGGCCAGGCATACGTCCTGCCACAGGGTGGATCGCATATTTCACGGTCACTCCTTCGCTTTCGAGGCTCTTTTCCAACTCATGGCAAGGGTGCTGAGCCTGTGCTACTGCAAGCCCATAACCTGGCACAATGATAACCTTCTGTGCATACTTCAGCTGAATGGCCAAATCGCCATAAGTCACTTCCTTTACGGTACCACCTGTAGCTGCTGCTGCACCGCTAGTGGCGCCGCCAAAGCCGCCCATAATAACATTCAGCAACGAACGGTTCATGGCTTTACACATAAGCACTGTTAGTATCGTACCAGATGCGCCTACCAATATACCGCCAATCACCATAACGTTATTGTTATAGATCAATCCAGCCAACGCAGCCCCCAACCCTGTAATAGAGTTCAAAAGGGATATTACCACGGGCATGTCACCACCACCAATAGGGGTAACAAACGTAACACCATAAAGTAGAGAAAGCGCCAAAATAACTAATACAATAGTAAAGTTCAGTTCTGGCTGCATAAAGAAGAACACACTGACGCCCAATATCACAACCAACAATAGCATATTGATTACTCTAGGGTAGGGCAAAACAAGTGAATCCCTTAAAAACCCATCGAGTTTGCCATAAGCCACAAGCGACCCTGTAAAGGCAACACTTCCAACAAACAAAGCAAAAACGGTAGTGATATTTCCTCCTGATAGCACAGGGGCACCTTCAGGCAACATATAGAATTCTACAAAAGCGATAAACATAGAACATGCACCGCCTAAGCCGTTAAATAGAGACACCATCTCGGGCATAGCGGTCATAGCTACCCTTTTTGCCACTACCCAACCAATCCCAGAACCCACAATTAATCCTCCAAAAATCCATGCATAATTGTTGTTCTCAACATCCATAGGACTAAACAAACTCACTAAGATGGCAAGGGCCATACCTGTGAATGCTATAAGGTTGCCTCTTTTGGCAGATTCAGGATGGCTCAGCATTTTCAGCCCCACAATAAAAAGGACAATACTGATAAGATATAGTAAATTAGTAATTGTTAAAGCCATTATCGTATTTTATTTCTTTCTTTTTTTAAACATATCTAGCATTCGATCCGTAACGGCAAAACCACCGATTACGTTGACCATTGCCAATGTGATTCCCAGAAAACCAATAACTAACACAAGGTAATTCGTAGGTTCCGCACTCCTTATCAGGATAATCGCCCCGACTACCACAACACCGCTAATAGCATTGGCGCCAGACATCAATGGTGTATGCAAAACGGTAGGCACATTTGCGATAACCTCCATACCCAAAAAGCCAGCAAACACCAACAGATAAATCATCAGTAAATGCTCACTGAAAAAGTCAACAATAATTTCCATATTCAATGTGTTTTAAATTAAATAATAAGTTTGGAGCAGACATAATTGCCCAGCCCGAGGACATCTGCCCTTAGCGGTACAATTTTATTTCACCTCCCCTTCATACACAATACAGCTCGACTTTATAATTGGATTTTCAAAATCGAAAGCAGCTTTCCCTTCTTTCACGAAGATATTCATGAAATTTTGAGTGTTCTTGCTATAAAGCTGGCTCGCATGCATGGGCATCTCAGCAGCTAATTCAGAGTTGCCAATGATCGTGATGTTGTTGTGTATCACGATCTCGTTGTTTTTGGTCAATTCGCAGTTGCCTCCAGAAGATGCAGCCAGGTCGACGATAACTGAACCCGCACGCATATCTTCTACCATTTCCTTTGTAATAAGCAATGGAGCCCTTTTGCCCCTGAGCTGCGCAGTTGTAATCACTACATCAGCCTTAGATATTCTCTCGTGAATTAATTCTTTTTGTTTTTGCTTGTATTCTTCGGTTTGTTCTACGGCATATCCACCAGCGGACTTGTCGTCTTGAGCACCTTCTACTTCGACAAACTTGGCACCCAAGCTTTGTACCTCTTCCTTGGCTGCAAGCCTTGTGTCAAAAGCTTCGACCATGGCTCCCAGCCTCTTTGCGGTTGCGATGGCCTGCAAGCCAGCCACACCTGCTCCCAAAATCAAAACCTTGGATGGCGGGATACTCCCTGCAGCAGTAGTAAGCATAGGGAAATAACGGGGCAAATATTCTGCTGCTTTCAGCACGGCCTTATATCCAGCAATCGAGGCCATTGAAGAAAGTACGTCCATAGCCTGTGCAATAGTGATCCGTGGTATCATATCCAAGCTCAAGGCTGTGATACCGTAAGAAGCCAAAGTAGCAGCAATAGTATCGTCAGCAAAAGGCTGAAAAGACGACACATATATGCAGCCCTTCTGCATCAAAGCAAGTTCTTCTTTTTGTATTGGATGAATAGTAATCAAAAGGTCCACTGAACCAAGGATGGTTTTTCTGTCGGCCACCTTCGCTCCCGCTTCTTCAAAATCCTTATCGTAAAAAAACGATGACCTTCCAGCATCCGGCTCTACAAGAACCTCGTTATCCTTTGTCAATTGTTTGACAAAATCGGGTATGATGGCTACTCGGGCATCGTTAGTTTCTTTAAGTAAACCAATTTTCATAATCAGGGATTAAATCAAAAACTTTTTTTTAAAAATAAATTAAAGTTCAATATTATTAATTCTAGATTTATAAAAAAAAGAACAATCCAAATTTAAATTTGATATTCTTCTCCGAAATGGTTTGAAACTTTAAAAAGATAGAACAACTTTGTAGGAATTTTAGCAATAGATCACATAATAAATGGACATCAAAGGAAAACTCATAGAAATTTTTGATACCACACGTGTTTCTGATAAGTTTCAGAAAAGAGAGTTTGCGGTAGAATATGCCGAAAACCCCTCCTATCCTGAATATATTAAATTCGAACTCATTCAAGACAAATGCGGCTTGCTGGATCAGTTTCATGTAGGACAAGAAGTTCAGGTTCATTTCAACCTAAAGGGTAGAAAATGGACCGACCCACAAGGCAACGTAAAATATTTCAATTCGCTACAGGCATGGAAAATAGCACCAGCGGGCACTTCGGAGCAATCTAACGCCCCTACCTCCCCTACGGATAGCTATGGGGAGCAACAAGAACCTGAATGGCTTTCTGCACAGAATACAGATGACCTTCCATTTTAATGCAACCCCTATAGTTTCATACCTCTTTAGATAATAAGGAATAGTGAAACAGTGTGTAGAACATAAAAGCTCTAACTGCCAGTCTAAGAAAAAGTATAGAGAACCGGTAATTAGAACAGGCAAACTTCACACTACAATTATAAGTGCTTATAAACTATATTATGATCAATCATCTTTATCTTCCAAAAGATTACAAGTCTATTTTGAAAGTATCTCAGACAGAAAAAGCTATTTTGCTCACCAAAGATTTTTTCCAGCATCATTTATCTGCAGAACTAAGGTTGAAACGAGTAACCGCTCCCCTTTTCGTCTTGAAGGGTACTGGTATTAACGACGACCTCAACGGATTCGAAAGACCTGTCAGTTTCCCTATACGCTTCATGAATGAGACCCATGCTGAGATTGTTCACTCGCTGGCCAAATGGAAAAGAATGATGTTAGGCAAGCTTCAGATTGGAGAAGGCTATGGCATATATACCGACATGAATGCCATTCGGCCCGATGAAGATCTTGACAACACCCATTCTCTTTACGTTGACCAATGGGACTGGGAAAAATCAATCTCCCAAAACGACAGGAACTTGGATTACTTAAAGAAAACTGTCAATCAGATTTATTCTGTGATGAAACGGACAGAATATCTTTTGTTTGAAGAGTATCCTGAACTTGAACCTCAACTGCCCGAAGAGATCACATTTATTCATAGTGAAGAACTTTTGGAAAGATATCCCAATTCTACTCCTAAAGAGAGAGAAGACAAAGCCACGAAGGAATACGGTGCTATTTTCTTGATAGGCATAGGGGGAACGCTTAAAAATGGTGAAAGGCATGATGGCAGGGCACCAGACTATGATGATTGGACGACTGAGACTGAAAATGGCTTCAAAGGATTAAACGGTGACATTTTATTTTGGAACCCCATATTGCAAAAAGCTTTTGAAGTGTCTTCAATGGGTATTCGCGTAGACAAAGATACGCTCTTGAAGCAACTGGCCATTGCCAATGCGGAAGAAAAGAAAGACTTGATGTGGCACCAAATGCTCTTGAATGGTGAGCTTCCGCAATCAATCGGAGGTGGTATCGGTCAATCCAGGCTGTGCATGTACTTCCTTAGAAAAGCTCATATCGGTGAAGTACAATCGAGTATATGGCCAGAAGTACAAATCGAAGCGTGCAGAAAGCATAATATACACTTATTATAACTTCACAAGTCCTCTCCTCAACCTGATGATTAAGAAGAGGGCTTATTTCAATCAATTACATCGAACAGTGAAAGCTGCTGTTCTCTTATCTGTATCTTTTGTGGTGGTAAACTTGAATCAATTCTATACAAGGGGATTTCCTCATAACGAGAGGTGAGTACAATTTCCACTCCATTTGCATGCTTCTCGAATAAGCTATACACCAAATCCGGATCGTTATTTTCCTTTGATAGATGGGATAGGAATAAATGGCTCATAAAAGATGGTCTATGTTCACAGAAGAGCTCCAAAGCCTGCTGGTTAGATAGGTGACCATATTGCCCTGCAATACGCCTTTTTAAATAATAGGGATAACGGCCTGTCTGAAGCATTTCTGGGTCATAGTTAGTTTCTAGAAAAACCGCATGACAACATTTGAAATGCTTGATAACGTGGTCGCATGGTGTTCCAATATCGGTAAAAACACCCACGCAAATATCATCTTGACGAATGACAAAGCTTTGAGGGTCAAAGGCATCATGATATTTAGGAAAAGCTGTAATGGATAAGTTTCCTACTGCTACAGGTTGGTGAGGTGACAAAACCCTGTTTAAAGGGTCTTCCTCGGACAAATGTCCTTTAACCAAAGTGCCTGGAATGTTATACACCGGCAGCTGATACTTCTTTGAAAGTACTCTTACGCCCCTGACGTGATCAGTATGTTCATGAGAAATGAATATGCCTCTAACCTTTTTCATAGAAAGTCCTAGGCGCATCATTCTGCGTTCAGTTTCTCTACAGCTAATGCCAGCATCTATCAGTATTGCCTCATGGTCATTACCAATATAGAAGCAGTTCCCATTGCTTCCTGAATTTAAGGCTGTCACAAACAAACTCATACCACAAATTACGTGAATTATGGTCAGCAAGCCAATCGGTCACCATATGTTTTGGAAAATAAATCAGGAAATTAATGCTCATTAATCCACGCTATAAACTACTCCATTGGTAGGACTGGGAAACAAGCCCAATGAAGTTTAACTGGACGACCAAAAGTAAAGGGGGAAGATTGAAAAAATGGTATAATTCAACTTACTTCCTCCAACACTTTGATCCGCTGAGAAGATTCCCTAATGATGATTTCTGGCTTTAGTACCACTTTCTGAGGCAGGAACTTTTTGCCTTTTGCATTGAGTTGCTCAAAAAACAACTGCGCAGCCATATTGCCAATTATTTTACTCTTCTGATCCACGGTGGTAAGCGGCGGATCTGTGAAAGAGGTAAAAGGGTCATTACTAAATCCGGCCAAGGCTATCTGACTTGGAATCTTTATGCCTCTTTCCTTCAAAACCTGCATTGCCCCCATTGCACCATAGTCACTAGCTGAAAACACTGCATCAGGAAGCTGTTTAAGTTCAAGGAGCATTTCCATACTGTGCCTTCCATCCACAAGTTGCAGATTACTTTCAATAACCAATTCTTCTTGAAAAGGGATACCATGATCGATCAATGCATCCTTGTAACCTCGAAGACGTTCTTGGAAAATACTGATCTTTTTGGGACTTGTAAAGTGCGCAATCCTTTTGGAACCTTGCTCAATCAAATGTCTTACCATTTGATAAGCGCCCAAATAGTCATCTATGGCTACTTGGCTCACGTCTAATTTTTCGGTCGTCCTATCAAACAGCAACAAGGGAATATTTCTTTCTATTACCTTTTCGAAATGGCTAAAGTCTTCAGTATTCTTTCCTAAAGAAGCAATTATCCCATCCACCCGTGCATTAAAAAGTGCATCAATCGTTTCTATCTCTATTTCAGAGTCATCATAGGACTGACATATAATCACTTTATAATTCAACTTATTGGCAATTTCCTCCACTCCTCTTATGATGGACCCAAAAAAAGTCCTGTCAGCAGTTGGGACAATAATACCAAGGAATCCGCTCCTTCCATTGCGAAGGGCTGCGGCTATGTTGTGAGGCTGGTAATTCAGCTCTTTAGCCATCTTTAATACAGCACGTTTGGTACCTTCACTAATGCGTGGACTATCATTTAAGGCACGAGACACAGTGGAAGCCGTGATGTTAAGTTTACTTGCTATATCATGGATGGTTACATAAGCTTTGCGAGACATAATAATAACTTAATAACCTGGATTAAAATGCTTCAAGCCATGAGCGAACAGAATTGTAATGCCTGGTTGAAACCACTTTTTATCAATCTAAAATGTTCAATTTTGTGGATTAAATATAAAGCGCCATTAAAAATAGTGAAAATTTTTATCTTATCGATTATGCCTTACCCTAAAACAAAAAAACTGGACAATTACAACGTGTTAAAAACTGCTCTTGTAGAAAACCAAGGCAGTTTAAGGTCAACAATCCTTTTTGATGCGTTTTTCGGCAGGCCCCTACTTAAGAACGGTACACTAGCAGATTGTTAATAAAAAGCATCCTTTATGCCTTAGTATCGCTAATGTAAAAGTAGGTCAAAAATAAAAAAATCCAGCCCAAAACATTATTTGAGCTGGATTGATCCTTTAATATCTTAGTTTAGTTAGTTCAAATATGGGTCGATAGTTTCTATCGTTCCGTCAGGTCTGTGTGTAAGCTCGGTCATTTTTATACTTCTCAGGTGAGTTTTACCAGATATTGAACTGTCATGATAGAATAGGTACCACTTACCTTCAAACTCCACAATTGAATGGTGGTTTGTCCAACCTACCACAGGGTTAAGGATAACGCCTTGATATGTGAACGGACCATATGGATTATCTCCTATTGCATATACGATGTAATGCGTATTTCCTGTTGAATATGAAAGATAATACTTCCCATTATATTTATGCACCCACGGAGCCTCGAAGAATCTTCTGTCATGGTCACCTGCTAAAATAGGGTCGCCATTTTCATCAAGAATCTTAACCTCTCTAAGGTCCTCAGCAAAAGTAAGCATGTCATCACTCATTTTCGCCATTACAGGGTTGATAGCTGGCTCATCGTCGGCTGGTTCTTCTCCATTTGGATCATACTCGCCAGTACGCCATCTTTGCAATTGACCTCCCCAGATTCCACCTATATACATATAATAGTTGCCGTCTGTGTCTTCGAAAACAGAAGGGTCTATGCTATAGCTACCAGGGATATAGTTCTCTTCTGCTTTGAATGGTCCAGCAGGTGAATCGCTTGTAGCTACACCAATTCTAAAAATATCTTCTTTATCCTTAGCAGGGAAGTAGAAATAGTACTTTCCGTCTTTATGGGCTGCATCAGGTGCCCATAACTGCCTTCCAGCCCAAGGAATATCATCTAAATCCAATACTTTGCCATGGTCAGTCACTTCACCTCCAACTGTCTCCATAGAGAAAACATGGTAATCTCGCATAGCAAAATGTGAACCATCGTCTTTTTCAGGAATTCCTGCATCAATATCATGAGAAGGGTAAATATATAGTTTTCCTTCAAAAACGTGGGCAGAAGGATCTGCGGTAAAAATGTGCGTCACCAATGGATCAGATATCGCGTTCAAAGTATCCATAGGTGAGACCACTGTTGTTTCTTCTACTACGCTCTCATTCTCCGTTTTCTTGTTGCTTTGGCAAGCCACAAAAAAAGCCGATGAAAGTAAAATCACAAATGTTTGTCTAAGGTTAAAGCCTTTTATCATACTTTTCTTTTTTAGGTTATTAATTCTAGAACATGCAATTTATGGATATAAAAAAACCCACTTTTATCAATATTACCAAAACAAACCCCAATTATACAATAATTAATATTCAGAACAAATAATATTATCAACCGATTGCGGTCATTATTATGGTTGTTTTAAAGGAGAATGAATCGATAAGCTGAAAACTGAACTGAAATACATGCTGTGGATGGCAGTCAAAATTGCCCAGATAAAAATATTATTTCTCTTTTTATCTGGGCAATACTAGGTATTCTTACAAAAGGACCTCGGCTAGTTTTTCTTCAAGAGCCGCTCCCCTAAGGTTTTTAGCAATAATTTTCCCATCTGGACCGATTAAATAGGTCGCAGGTATCGCTTGAATGTTATACAAGCGGGCTGCTGCAGAATTGAAGTACTGTAAATCGGAAACCTGCGTCCACACTAGTCCATCTGCTTGAATGGCATCCACCCAGTCTTTTTTATTTCTGTCTAATGAAACTCCAAACACTTCGAATCCTTTATCATTGTATTTGTGGTACATCCTCACAACATTAGGGTTTTCGATGCGGCAGGGCCTGCACCATGCTGCCCAAAAGTCGATCAATACGTATTTCCCTCGCAAAGAGGATAGCGCAACCGTGTCCCCTTCAGGAGTAGGCAAAGCAATGTCTGGAGCCATCTCCCCTATCGCTAAATTGCGCATTCCGTTTACTGAAGCCACAAACTGCTGTGCATATTTAGAATTGGGCATTCCTTGCTCAACCTTTTTTGACAATTTGTCAAAAAATGGAAAATCTTTCTCTGGATCTAGGAAATTGACGGCATATAACGCTGCCAAGGAGTTATCCATGTTGTCAATGGCCTCCTTTACCTTCTGACTTTTCTTTTCGTCAAGTTTTACGTATTCTTTTCTCAAACTATCCACCTTATCATCATCACCCTCCATGCTTGCTTGCTGAAAGGCTATTTCCAATGTTTGTACTTCTCTTTGGAAATCCTGCATAATAGCGTTTACATCATTGAAGTGATCGGTATCTTTCGAACCTCTTACTTCCGATACACCATCGCTTGACTGGCCATCAGCTGTTATTTCAACATCCTCATCATTCAATATAAAATTGATGTATTGATTTTCATACAGATTTAGCCTGTAAAAACCAGGTTCCGAAGTGGCAACAGTAAGTCGAAATGCGCTTTTGTTGTCAAGCTCCACAGTATCAATGGTTACCATCTCATTGTTCTGCAGCTCTTGAAGCAAAATCAAACCACCTTGTGGATTCTTTACAGTACCTGATACTGTAACATTACCGTGGTTGTCATTATCCTGATTCTTTCCTTGTGAGCAACTGGTTATGAGGAAAAAAGAAAATATAAAAAGTGAAAGCCTATTCATCCAGTTTAGTTTAGTGATCATAGTATTAATTTCTAGTGAAAGATCATATCGTACATAATGTCTTTACGCTATAATCTTCAATTTTATTTTATTAATCAAGCTTTGATCTTAAAAGTTCACTGGCCACCTTGGGGTCGGCTTTTCCTTTACTTTTTTTCATGACCTCACCCATAAATAAGCCCATAAGCCCTTTCTTACCATCCTTATATTCACTCACTTTTTCAGGCATGGAGGCTAATACTTCTTCCACTATAGGTATGATGCTGTCCGTATTGCTGTCTTGGATCAAGTTCATAACCTCTGCAATTTCCAAAGGTGGCCTGTCCGGCGTTTTTATAAGCTCTGGATATACTTTCTGGGAAGCTGTAGAGAAGTTCACCTTACCTTCATCTACTATTTTTATGAGCTCGGCAATTTGCTTAGGCGCTATAGGAAATTGGCTGATATGCAACGTCAACTCGTTCAGATATGATTTTATTGGACCCATCATCCAATTGGAAGCAGCTTTGTAATTGGTAGTTTCTTCACAAAGCGCTTCAAAATAAAGGGCTATTTCTTTTGTATCTGTCAATACCTGCGCATCATACGCTGGAAGCTTGTATTGATTCACGAATTTGCTAAAGAGTTGTCTAGGCAGGCTTGGCATTTGCGCCTTAATACTATTTAACCATTCGTCAGAAACCACCAATGGTGATAAATCTGGCTCGGGGAAATAACGATAATCGTTCAAATCCTCTTTGGTACGCATACTGCTCGTCGTTCCGCTGGCGGCGTCGAATGTCCTAGTTTCAGACACAACTGCCTCGCCTTTTTCCAACAGCTTAATCTGACGCCCAACTTCAAAATCGATGGCCCGCTGCACATTCCGTATGGAGTTCATATTTTTTACCTCCACCTTTTTGCCATATTCTTTTGCATCATTCAACATCACTGAAATGTTGGCATCGCAACGCAATGACCCCTCTTCCATGTTACCGTCACAAATATCCAGATAACGGACAAGTTTGCGCACTTCAGTCAAAAATGCATAAGCATCTTCAGAGCTACGGATATCTGGTTCCGTCACAATCTCAATCAGAGGAACACCAGCACGGTTGAAATCCACCAAAGTATCTACCTCTTCAGCCAAGTGCATCGATTTACCAGCATCTTCTTCCATATGTATCCTGTTCAGCCGGATACTTTTTTCACTTCCGTCAGTGGTAGTGATCCACACATGACCTCCTTTACAAATAGGAGTTTTATCTTGCGTTACTTGGTAACCTTTGGGCAAATCTGGATAAAAATAATTCTTACGGTCAAAGATATTGAACTTAGTTATTTCAGAGTTGCAAGCCAGGCCCATCTTTATGGCATATTCTACAGCACTTTTGTTCACTTTGGGCAAAGTTCCTGGATGGCCAAGAGTAATGACACTCACATTGGTGTTAGGCATGCTACCGAATGCCGCCGAATCTGAAGCATACATTTTGCTTTTCGTCAATAGCTGCGCATGCACTTCCAGTCCTATCACGACCGTATATTTGTCCCTTATTGCTTTATCCATATTTTTAAACCTATTTTTCGTGGCAGATCTCAAATGCCGATGTCAAAAGTACAACCCCCATTTTAATGTTCCTACAGTTTTTTGATTGGAAGTCGATTAGCTTTAATTAAAATTGTCTGCTATTCTATATGAATTATCAGATATTTTTGGCCAGTTCTTTTGCCTTTTGAACCACATTAGGCAATCCCGCGATGTCCTTTCCTCCAGCAGTAGCAAAGAAAGGTTGGCCTCCCCCACCCCCTTTAATCTCTTTTGCTAATGCTCCTACTGTTTTTCCTGCGTGCATATCTTTTGAAGCAATCAAATCATCGGAAATGACGACAGCGATCTGTGGCTTTCCATCCACATCGGCAGCAAGTACCATAAATAGGGACTCAAACCTATTCTTAAGATCAAAAGCTAGTTTCTTTAGAGCATCAGCGCTAGGCAAACTAATTTGGTCGATCAGCAAATTAGTGCCATTGACTTTTACTGCTTTGCTTGCCAATTCATTGCTCAATGCCGCAGCTTGCTTCATTTGCATGGATTCTACAAGCTTGCTCAATTGACCTTTTTCTTCCACTAAACTTTTCAGGGCTTGTAGAAGATCTTGTGGGTTTTTCAAAAGTGCTTTTGCTTCATTTATTAATGTGGATTGATCTTCCACAAATTTTTCTGCTGCTTCTGCTGTAATAGCTTCAATCCTTCTCACGCCTGCTGCCACAGAACTCTCGGAAACAATCTTGAAAAACCCGATCTTACCGGTTGCAGGCACGTGGGTGCCTCCGCAAAGTTCAACGGAGTAATCTTTGTCGAATGTGACAACACGGACATAGTCACCATATTTTTCTCCAAACAAAGCCGTTGCGCCCATAGCTTTTGCTTCTTCTATTGGCACTTGACGCTGTTCCTCTAGCGCTATGTTTTCTCTAATTTTCTTATTAACAAGTTGCTCTACTAACCTTATCTCGTCATCGGTCATCTTGCTGAAATGCGAAAAGTCAAACCGCAGTACTTCTTCGTTGACGAACGAACCCTTTTGCTGAACATGCTGTCCTAGCACTTCTTTCAAAGCAGCGTGCAAAAGGTGCGTTGCACTATGGTTGTTTTCTGTCAACTTCCTTTTTTCAACATTTACCTTGGCCCTAAAAGTGCTTTCAGGGTTGGTGGGAAGCCTATCTGCGTAATGTACGATCAGTTCATTTTCTTTTTTAGTATCCAAGATCCTCACAGTCTCACCCTCTGATATCAATGCACCAGCGTCACCAACTTGCCCCCCACTTTCAGCATAAAAGGGCGTTTTGTCTAGCACCAATTGAAAATGCTGCTTGCCCTTTTCCTTTACCTCTCTATAACGCAATATCCTTGACTCTGATTCCAAAGTGTCATACCCTACAAAATCTACTTCTCCTTCTGCTACCACTATCCAGTCGCCGGTTTCTTGGACAGAGGCTGCACGAGACCGTTCTTTTTGCATGGCCATGTGAGTATTAAAACCTTCGATGTCGACCTTAAGGTCATATTCTGAAGCTATAAGTTGAGTGAGATCGAGCGGGAAGCCAAACGTGTCATAAAGCTCAAATGCAAAATCTCCAGGAATATTCCCATTCCCTTTCTCTTTGAGTTTATCTTTTTCTTCTTCAAATCGCTTCAAACCTACCTCTAGGGTTCTCAAAAATGCGGCTTCTTCTTCTTGGATCACTTTGCTCACAAAGTCCTTTTGCTGATTAAGCTCCGGAAAAACTTCTTGGAACTGCTCAGCCAATACAGGCACCAGTGTATGAATAAAAGGCGTTTTAAAGCCCAAATATGTATAACCATATCGAATAGCTCTTCTTAAAATACGACGAATTACATACCCTGCCTTATTGTTGGAAGGCAATTGTCCATCAGCTATCGTGAAGGCTGTAGCCCTTACATGGTCAACAATCACCCGCATCGCGATATCTGTCTGAGGTGATTGACCATATGAAATGCCACTGGTTGAGGCAACTTTCTCAATCAAAGGCTGAAAAACATCGGTATCATAGTTGGACTGCTTCCCTTGAATGGCCATCACCAACCGCTCAAATCCCATACCTGTGTCTACGTGCTTCGCAGGGAGGTTGACCAACTTTCCGGATGCTTGGCGATTAAATTGAATAAATACCAGGTTCCATATCTCCACTACCAATGGGTGATCATTGTTCACTAATTCTTTTCCACTTATCTTCTCTATTTCTGAATCTGGTCTAAGATCTATATGAATTTCCGAACAGGGACCACATGGACCAACATCTCCCATCTCCCAGAAATTGTCCTTTTTGTTTCCATTCAATATTCTTTCTTGGGGAAGATGATTTTTCCAGAAATCATATGCTTCTTGATCAAATTCAAGCCCTTCACTCTTGTCCCCTTCAAATACCGTAACGTACAGCCTATCCTTTGGAAGCTTATATACATCAGTCAACAACTCCCAGGCCCAATCAATGGCCTCTTTCTTGAAATAGTCGCCAAAAGACCAGTTTCCCAGCATTTCGAACATCGTATGGTGATACGTGTCCAAACCCACCTCTTCTAAGTCGTTATGCTTTCCAGAGACCCTCAAACATTTTTGAGTATCAGCAATACGACGGAAATTCGGCTCTTTTGTACCCAAGAAATAATCCTTAAACTGGTTCATTCCAGCATTGGTAAACATTAGGGTGGGATCATTCTTTATAACCAAAGGAGCTGAAGGCACAATTTGATGCCCTTTGTCCTTGAAGAAGCTTATAAATTTGTTGCGAATTGTTTTAGAATCCATGAAAAACCTACTTAGGTGACTAAAATAAAATTGACAGAGAAACTAAGTTTTTAAATAATTTCTATATTGCGACGTTAATTTGGACGGATTTCAATATTAGCAATTGAATTTTTCCGCTTTTGGCGTATAATTTGACGCAAAATTAGTACAATTTACCACTAATTAAAGATGGCAAGAATAAAATATTATTACGACACCGAGACATGTAAGTATGAGCGAGTGAAAGTTTCGACATGGGACATGACCCTCAATCTTTTAGGCTTCCTTTCAGTTTCGTTGATCATTGCTATTGGAATCGTAATTATATATAATAGCTATTTCGATTCTCCTAAAGAGGCTTTGTTAAAGAAAGAAAATCAAGAGTTAAAGCTTTACTACGAGATACTAGAAAAGGAGATGGAGGGTGTAAACAGTATGTTGTTAGCACTTCAAGAGCGCGACGACAATGTTTACAGGGTTATTTTTGAAGCAGAAGCTATACCTTCTACTATTCGAAGCGCTGGATTTGGTGGTGCACACCGATATAAAAACCTACTGGAAAGTGGATTGGCAAAAGAAGAGCTTATCCTGAACAACTTCCAAAAGCTTGACAAGCTAAAAAAGCAGATGTACATCCAGACAAAATCTTATGATGAGATTTTGGAAATGGCCAAGGACAAATCAAAAATGCTGGCATCTATCCCAGCCATACAGCCTATTCACAATCAAGAGCTTACTCGTCTGGCATCAGGCTACGGGATGCGAATACACCCTATTTTGAAAGTAAGGAAACTGCACACTGGGTTAGACTACTCTGCTCCAAGAGGCACGCCAATATATGCCACAGGAGACGGAACCGTGATCACTGTAAGAACGAATTTCGGTGGTTATGGCAAAGAAGTCGAAATAGACCACGGGTATGGTTTTGTAACAAAATACGCTCACATGGACTCTTTTAATGTAAAAAAAGGGCAAAAAGTTAAACGTGGAGAGTGTATTGGGTATGTAGGAACAACAGGTAGCTCTACAGCACCGCATTGCCACTATGAAATTATCAAGGACGGCGTAAAGATAAACCCAGTACATTACATATTCAAAGATATTAATCCTGAAGAGTACGAAAAGCTACTGGAGCTCGCTTCAATAGAAAACCAATCATTGGGATAGTATAATATAATACACTCATGTAGGCAAAGGCACGGAGTTATGCACTTCGTGCCTTTGTCATATCATTTGTCCTCGTTATCGATAAATCCCAGATCACCAACTGATCATAAGCCTTTGAACTTTGGGCCTGATCTTTATATATTTACATGCACATTACTCAAGAGGAAGTTCAAAATGGCTTACAAAGAAAAAACCATTGAAAAAAAATACTATACCATAGGAGAGGTCGCTTCTATGTTCAAAGTAGCCACTTCTTTGATCCGCTTTTGGGAAAGTGAATTCGATATTATTAAGCCTAGGAAGAATAAAAGGGGAAACAGGCAATTTACCAAAGAGGATATCGATAACGTAAGAATCATCTATCATCTCGTTAAAGAAAAGGGCTATACATTACAAGGCGCCAAAGACGAGATAAAAAAGCATGGGGTTACTACCCAACAGGTAAAAATTGAAATGATCGATGCACTAAAAAACATCAAAGATTTCCTGACTACTTTAAAGGATCAATTACCGTCGTAATCTTCATTTTTATGCACCAAAACCAGCTATCGTGCCATCTGAAAAATTCTACCAACTTGCGTTGAGCCTGATTCCAGGAATCGGCAATATACTCACTAAGCAGCTGATCAGCTATTGTGGTTCCGCCAAGGAAGTCTTTAAATGCAATAAGACCAAACTATCTAAAATTCCCGGCATAGGAGAGAAGGCGGCACAAGCCATTCTCTGTCATGACACCTGGGAAACAGCAGAACAAGAATTAAGTCGCCACGAAGCTTACGGCATTAAGCTATTGTACTATACCGACCCTGATTATCCATCGCGCCTAAAGCATATCGCAGATGCTCCGTCCTTACTATTTTATAAAGGAAAAAGCGATCTCAATCATTCGAAGGTATTGGCCATTGTCGGCACAAGAAAAGCCACATCATATGGAAAGGAAGTAGTAGAGCAGCTTGTTGCGGGCATTGTACAACATGCACCGATAATCGTTAGTGGAATGGCTTACGGTATCGACATATGCGCCCATAGAAGCGCCATAAAGCATGGCCTGCCTACTATCGGGGTACTGGCAAGTGGGATCAATGTGATTTATCCTCCAGCACATAAAGACGCTGCCAACCAAATGCTTGAAAAGGGAGGGCTTTTGAGTGAGAACAGGTTAGATGCAAAGCCAGACTTTCACAGGTTTCCCGAAAGGAAT
>SMEH01000150.1_pt1 | contig 24439 bp, 26 predicted proteins | sample 2456361 | NCBI WGS metagenome assembly SMEH01 (sample SAMN10132587, study PRJNA489261) | soil metagenome | isolation source: day1 control-loamy sand soil ammended | place: USA | reverse complement strand
GAGCCCCGCCCCGGCCCGCCGCCCACGCCGTCGGGGCGGTATCCCGTGCCGCCGGAACTCCTACACCAGGCCGGAGCGGGTGAGGCGCAGCCTCCGGTGGCGACTCCACCCCCCGCGCCGCAGCGACCGCACCACCGTCCCGAGCGGGAGGAGGACGAGCGTTCGCTCGAAGACCGGCTGACGATGACCGATCAGATGGAGCCGGTCGACGACGCCACGAAGTACCGTCGCAAGATCGACGAGTCGTTGGCGCGCTTCTCAGCCGCACACGACGAGCTGGAGGCCGAGGAACGCAGGAAGCGGCAGCGGCGACAGCGTCTTTTGGAACAGACCATGACCGCGTTCCAGCGGGTGGTCCCGGTGGGGCCGAAGTCGCACAGGCGCAACAACGCCCGGCGTAACCACACAGACCCGGACGACGACGGTGAGTCCGAACGAGGCGGTCTCGTAGGTCTCGAAGGGGTCGCCGGGTTCGGCGGCCTCGAAGCCGGTGCCGAAACCGATGCCGCACCGGACGACGTGGACTCGGACGACACCGAGTTGGTCCGGCTCGAATCCGAAGAAACCGAATCCGACGAAACCGATTCGGACGGCGACGGGTCGAACGGCGCGAACGGCCTGCGCACCACCGAAGCGGATGACACAGGCTCCGCCGGAACCGACTCGGATGAGTCCACATCGGACCAAGATGGGTCGGAGACGCGGGACCACGCCGAGCGCACCGGACGGGACAGACGCGCCGTACTCGCGTCGAAGGCCGCCGTCCTCGTCGTCGCGGTGCTCGTGTTCCTCGGCACCGGGATCGGCTGGGGCGCCAAGACGTGGTTCGAAGGCCAGGTCAACGAGATCCTCGCCCTGGACGAGGACTCGGCCGACATCAGGAACGCGTCCGCGCAGATCGGTGACGCGAACTTCCTCATCGTCGGCTCCGACACCAGGGAGGGCGCGGAGGCCGAGGACAACGTCGGCTCCACGGAGTCGATCCAGGGTGCCCGGTCGGACACGGTGATGCTCGCCCACATCCCGGAGGACCGGGAGCGCGTCGTGGTGATCTCCTTCCCCCGTGACCTGGAGATCACCAGACCCGAATGCCAGCGCTGGGATTCCGCCACGGGTGCCTACGGCGAGACCGTCGGCCCGGCCGAGGCCGTGAAGCTCAACACCGCGTTCACCATCGGCGGCCCCCGGTGTCTGACGAAGGTGATCCAACAGATCAGCGGCGTGCGGATCAACCATTTCGTCGGCATCGACTTCCAGGGCTTCAAGGGCATGGTCGACGCGGTCGGCGGGGTCACGATGCACTTCGAGGAGCCGATGCGGGACGCCGAGCTCGGGTTGATCGTGGCGGAAACCGGCGATGTCCTGCTCAAAGGCGAACAGGCGTTGAGCTTCGTGCGGGCGCGCAAGGTGTACGGCGACCCGACGTTCTCCGACTACGGTCGGATGAAGCGCCAACAGGATTTCCTCGCGTCGCTGCTGCGCAAGGTGCTGTCCGGCGATGTGCTGCTCGACATGGGCAAACTGACCAATTTCGCGCAGGCGTTCGCCAGGTCCACGTTCGGCGAGAACATCGGGGTCGACCAAATGCTCACCTTGGCCCAGTCGATGAAGGGACTGGACGCGGGCAAGGTCACGTTCCTCACGATCCCGACGGTGGGTGAGGCCAACGAGCGCGGCAACGAAGTGCTGCTGGAGTCGGAGGCCGCGAAGTTGTTCCAAGCGCTCATCGACAACACCCCGCTACCGGGGGAGGAAGAGGAGCAGCAAGGCGCTCCCACACCGGAGGCCGGAGCCGAGACGGGAACACCGCAACAAGCCGCCGCACCGGTCGGACAGGCGTTGAACGCGGTTAACCGAGGCTTCATTTCGCGGTACGGCGTACGTGCTAACCCGCACGTAGAGTGAATCCCATGCGTGAGGCTTATAACGTCGAACTTGAGAACCTGGCCACGAAGCTGGCCGACATGTCCGTTCAGGTGGCGGACGCCATGGAACGGGCGACCAAGGCCATGTTGGAGTCGGACCTGGAGCTGGCGGAGCAGGTCATCAGCGACGATGCCTTGGTCGACGACGCGCGCGCCGATTGCGAGGAGCAGGCGTACGCACTGCTCGCGCTGCAAGCACCCGTGGCCACCGACCTGCGAATCGTGCTCGCCGCCATCCACGCGGCCGAAAGTCTTGAACGGATGGGAGATCTGGCCCTGCACGTCGCGAAGGCGGCCCGTCGTCGGCACCCGGAACCGGTGCTGCCCGAGGACGTCCAGCCGTATTTCGCCGACATGGGCAAGATCGTGGTGAAGCTGGCCCGCCGGGTCGAACAGATCATCAAGACCCGCGACATCGAAGCCGCCCGCCGCCTGGAGACCGAGGACGACCAGGTCGACGACATCCACCGGCACCTGTTCAGCGTCATCATGGCCAAGGACTGGGAACACGGTGTGGCCACCGCCGTGGACGTCACGCTGCTCGGCCGCTTCTACGAGCGTTACGCCGACCACGCCGTGTCCGTGGCCCGGAGGATGGTGTTCGTGGTCACGGGCCGGATGCCGGGCTATTCGACCGAGGAATTCTGATCACCTGAAAGACACTCGCCGCACACCGGACGTCCATGCCCCGTACCGCTGATGTCCGGTTCGGCATAACGGACAGTGACGTCCGTGTGCTGTCGCCGTGACGTCCCCCGGATGTCGGGTTTCGTTCAACTTCTGTTTACCGACACTGTCCTGCGGTGTCACGTACCGCCCATAACGTCCAGCAACGTGAGCATCCCCAGAGGTCGGTTGCAACCGACCGCCACCTTGCGGAAGAGGTCTACCGTGAAGCGTTTCCCCTTGGGCCGCGTGATCGCTCTCCCTGCGGCTGCCGCGCTCACCCTCGGCATCGCGGCATGCGGTTCGGTCAACGAACGGGGCGACAACCAAGGCGGCAACGGATCGGAACTGTCGGGGACGATCTCGGGTGCGGGCGCCAGCTCGCAGGAGGCCGCGCAGAAGGCGTGGCAGGCCGGCTTCCTCGGCAGCCACCCCGACGTCACGGTGAACTACGACCCCATCGGCTCCGGCGGGGGTCGTGAGCAATTCATCAACGGCGGGTCCGACTTCGGCGGTACCGACGCCTTCCTGACCGACGACGAACTGGCGGCGGCTCAGGAGCGTTGCGGCGAGGTCGTGGAGATCCCGACGTACGTGTCCCCGGTCGCGGTGATCTTCAACCTGAAGGGCGTCAACGAGCTGAACCTCAAGCCCAGCACCATCGCGAAGATCTTCAACCAGAAGATCACCAAGTGGAACGACCCGGAGATCGCCGCCGACAACCCGGACGTCGATCTGCCCGACCTGGGGATCACCCCGGTCAACCGCTCGGACGAGTCCGGCACCACCGAGAACTTCACCGAGTACCTCAAGGCCGCCGCGCCGGAGGAATGGCCGCACGAGCCCAGCGACAGCTGGCCGGTGAACGGTGGCGAGGCGGCTCAGGGCACCTCGGGCGTGGTCCAGGCGGTGAGCAACGGCAACGGCACCATCGGTTACGCGGACGCGAGCCAGGCCGGTGACCTGGGCACGGTGAAGGTCGGCGTGGGTGACGACTTCGTCGCCTACTCCCCACAGGCGGCCGCCAAGGTGCTGGAGGTCTCCGAGCGCATCGAGGGTCGCGGCGACTACAGCTTCGCCTACGACCTCGCTCGCGACACGACGGAGGAGGGTACCTACCCCATCGTCCTCGTTTCGTACGCTCTGGCCTGCACCAACTACGATGACGCGAACAAGGCTGAACTCGTGAAGGCGTACTTCGATTACATGATCAGCTCTGAGGGGCAGCAGGCTTCAGCGCAGCACGCCGGCTCCGCTCCCATCTCCGACGCGCTGCGTGAGGAGATCCAGCCCGCGGTCGACGCGATCGGCTCCGGTAGCTGACATCGACGCACTACTTCCTCGTCCGGGTGGTCACGATGACAGTGGCCACCCGGAGCCGTGTTCAGGCTGTCGCGGTGTCTGCTCCGCGTGGGCATCGCGACCAGCACCAGAAGGGATGGCAATTGCCCAGCACAGCGGATAAGCCGCGCACGCGGAGAGCGCCACTGCGGCCGGGGGACCGTATCTTCGCCGGCGCCTCCACGGGCGCGGGCATCCTGATCCTCGTCGTACTCGCCGGTGTCGCGGCATTCCTCGTCACGGAGGCGTGGCCGGCGATCACCGCCCCCGCCGAGGAGATCCCCGGTGGCGAGGGACTCATCGTCTACATCTGGCCACTGCTGTTCGGCACGCTGCTGTCAGCGGTGTTCGCACTGCTGATCGCCGCTCCGCTCGCAGTGGCCATCGCTTTGTTCGTGACCTACTACGCGCCCCGACGTATCGCGCAGGCCCTGGGGTATCTGATCGACCTGCTCGCGGCCGTGCCGAGCATCGTCTACGGCCTGTGGGGCTTCAACCAGCTCGCACCGTTGACGGTCGAACCGTCGGGCTGGTTGGCCGAGAACCTGGGGTTCATCCCGTTCTTCGAAGGACCGCCTTCGGCCACTGGCCGCACCATGCTGGTGGCCATCCTGGTCCTCGCGGTGATGATCCTGCCGATCATCACCGCCGTCGTGCGGGAGGCGTTCGTCCAGACTCCGAGGCTGCACGAGGAGGCGTCGCTGGCGCTGGGCGCCACCCGCTGGGAAATGATCAAGATGGCGGTGCTGCCGTTCGGCAGGTCGAGCATCATCGGTGCCTCGATGCTGGGGCTCGGACGCGCGCTCGGCGAGACGATGGCCGTGGCCATCGTGCTGTCGGTCTCGGGCGGAGTCACCTTCAACCTCATCAGCACCGGTAACCCGGGGACCATCGCGGCCAACATCGCGTTGCAGTTCCCCGAGTCCACCGGCATCGCCATCAACACGCTGATCGCCTCCGGTCTGGTGCTGTTCGCCCTCACCCTGGTCGTGAACATGGCGGCCCGTGCGGTGGTCGAGCGGCGCAAGGAATTCTCGGGAGCCAACTGATGCCCAGTCCGACGAGTACTCCCGACACGGGAGACACCGACCTGCACACACCGCTGTCCGGTGTACCGCTCACACATGGGCAGCTACCGAAGCACGCCTCGTGGATCGTGTTGGTCGTCGCGGCACTGGTCGGTCTCGGCCTGTGGTGGCTCGCCGATTGGAACATCGCGGGCGCGACCATCCTCGCCGCGATCTGCTACACCGTCGTGCTCTACACGTGGTCCCGCTTCGTCGAGGGGCCGAGGAAAGCCAAGGACCGGTTGGTCACGACCCTGGTGACAGGCGCGTTCCTGCTCGCCCTGCTGCCGTTGATCTCGGTCGTGGTCACGGTGGTGTCCAAGGGCCTGGCCCGGTTCGACGCCGAGTTCTTCACCTACTCGATGCGAGGTGTGCTCGGTGAGGGCGGTGGTGTCTACCACGCCATCACGGGCACGCTCATCATCACCGGACTCGCGACGGCCATCTCGGTGCCGGTGGGCATGTTGACCGCCATCTACCTGGTGGAGTACGGCCGGGGCAAACTCGCCAAGGCCATCACCTTCTTCGTCGACGTCATGACCGGTATCCCCTCGATCGTCGCCGGTCTGTTCGCCTACTCCCTTTTCGCGTTGCTGTTCGACAACCCCGGCATCCGCATGGGGATGATGGGCGCCATCGCGTTGAGCGTGCTGATGACCCCCGTGGTGGTGCGGTCGACGGAGGAGATGCTGAAGCTCGTCCCCAACGAGTTGCGGGAGGCGTCGTACGCGCTCGGGGTCCCCAAATGGCGGACTATCCTCAAGGTGGTGCTGCCGACCGCACTGGCCGGTATCGCCACGGGTGTCACCCTCGCCATCGCCAGGGTCATCGGCGAAACCGCACCTTTGCTGGTGACGGCGGGTATCACCACGGGCGACAACTTCGATCCGTTCGACGACCGCATGGCCACCTTGCCGGTCTTCGCGTACTACCAGTACGTCGCCCCTGGTACCCCACCCGAGCCGGCACTCGATCGGGCCTGGGCGGCCGCGCTGCTGCTCATCATCATCGTGATGGTGCTCAACCTGATCGCCCGGCTCATCTCCCGCATGTTCGCCCCCAAGACCCGCGGCTAGGTCTTTAGATACCTGGGATTGGAAGCACTGTGGCAAAGCAAATCGAGGTCAAGGATCTCGACATCTACTACGACAAGGTCCTCGCCGTACAAGGCGTGTCGATGACGATCCAGCCACGGTCGGTCACCGCGCTGATCGGTCCTTCCGGCTGCGGCAAGTCCACGTTCCTGCGCACGTTGAACCGGATGCACGAACTCGTGCCGAACGCGCGGGTCGAGGGCCAGGTCCTGCTGGACGGCCAGGACCTGTACGCGCCGGACGTGGACCCCGTGCGGGTGCGCACCCAGATCGGCATGGTGTTCCAGCGTCCGAACCCGTTCCCCACGATGTCGATCTATGACAACGTGGCCGCCGGGCTCAAGCTGAACAACCGGAAGATGAAGCGCTCGGAGATGGACGACATCGTCGAGCGCTCACTGCGTTCGGCGAACCTGTGGAACGAGGTCAAGGACCGCTTGGGCAAACCGGGCTCCGGCCTGTCCGGCGGTCAGCAACAGCGCCTGTGCATCGCGCGCGCCATCGCGGTGCAGCCGGACGTGCTGTTGATGGACGAACCGTGTTCCGCGCTCGACCCGATCTCCACTCAGGCCATCGAGGACCTGATGTTGGAACTCAAGAGCGAGTACACGATCGTGATCGTCACCCACAACATGCAGCAGGCCGCCCGGGTCAGCGATACGACCGGGTTCTTCAACCTCAAGGGCATCGGACAGCCGGGTGAGTTGGTGGAGATCGGCGAGACCGCCAAGATCTTCTCGATGCCGCAGAACAAGGCCACGGAGGACTACATCTCCGGCCGCTTCGGCTGACGGGCAGCGTTCCCGGGTCGTGGGCGAAGGCGTCGAGCCGACGCTCACGACCCTTGCGCGTACTGGACGTCGGTCTCCACCGTCTCGAAACCGAGTTTGCGGTAGACGGCGATAGCGGGCGCGTTGTCGCCCTCGACGTAGAGGATCACCTGCTCGAGCCCACGTTGCCGCAGGTGGCGCAGTCCGGCCAGGGTCAGCGCCTTGCCGAGTCCCCCGCCTTGCGCGTCGGGGTCGACACCGACGACGTAGACCTCCCCGACGGGACGCCCACCGAAACGGTTCGGGTTGGCCGGGTGCACTTTCGTCCAGTGGAAGCCCACGACCCGGCCCTCGGCGTTCTCGGCGAGGAAGAACCCGTCGGCGTCGAACCAGCTCTCCCGCTGCGCTTCCCGCAACGCCTTCACGTCGAATTGGCTCTGTTCGGGGTGCCAGTCGAAGGCACGCGCGTTGACGGCTATCACCGCCTCCTCGTCCTGGCCGGGGACGAATGTGCGTAACCTGACGCCCTCCGGAAGCCGGGGCTTTGGCCATTCCTGTTCGGCCGAGGACGCGCTCATCACGAGAAGCTCCCTGGCCCGCGACAGTCCGAACCGCTCGGCCAGTCGAGCGGCGGCGGGGTGATCGCCGTGGGACCAGATCCGAAGCCGGTCCGCGTGCCGCAACACTTCCTCGAGTAGGGCCGTCCCGTGTCCCCGTCGCCGGTGCGCGGGATGCACGATCAGCTCGGCGACCTGGCGTCCGAACGCATCGCCCCGGACATCGAGGTGGGCGTAGCCGACGAGTTCGGCCGCGGCGCCCTCCCCGCTGAAACACAGCAGGTGACGTGGACCGGAGAACTCGCCGGGCAGCGGTCCGTCCGGTTCGACCTCGGGACGGCCGTCGGTCTCGCGCGCGGCCAGCAGCAATGCGCGCACATCATCGATGCGGTCGGCGTCCAGTTCCTCGGCCCACACGAAGTTGCGCATGGGCCCAACCCTAGTTGACAACGGCCACGCCGCCGGCGTGATCAGTTCGAGGAGAGTTCCGAAAACCCGGCCGCAAAGGCGGCGTGTGCGGAGTCGGCGGCGTGGGAGGAGGAGCGTTCCGCCGCCGTTTTCCCGGGACGCACGAACTTGTAACCCACGTTGCGCACGGTGCCGATCAACTGTTCGTGTTCCGGTCCGAGCTTGGCGCGCAGTCGTCGAACATGCACGTCGACGGTGCGGGTACCGCCGAAGAAGTCGTAACCCCACACCGCCTGGAGCAACTGCTCTCGGGTGAACACCCGCCCCGCGTGCTGGGCGAGGTACTTCAGCAGCTCGAACTCCTTGTAGGTGAGTTCCAGCGTGCGTTTGCGCAGCCGCGCCGTGTAGGTCGTCTCGTCGATCACCAGGTCGCCGACGCGCAGTTCGGTGTCGGACTCGGAGCCACCACTCGCTCGGGTGGTGGCGAGCCTGAGCCGGGCGTCCACTTCGGCGGGACCAGCGCTGGGGAGCACAATGTCATCGGTGCGCCATTCGGAGTTGACGGCCACGAGTCCGCCCTCACCGACCACCGCGATCACCGGGGTGGACCCGGTTTCCGTCGGGTTCTTGAGCAGGCGACACAGATTCTTGGCCGAGGCCAGGTCCCTGCGGGCGTCGAGGAGGATGATGTCCGGATGACCTGTGTCGAGGAGGGCGCTGGGCTCCGGTCGACGCACCCGTACGGTATGCGGCAACAGGTCGAGCGCGGGAAGAACGGAGGTGGCCCGATGTTCCGTCGTCAGTACCAGCAGTTCGAATCCCATGGTCACCACCCCGCGATTCCGCGTTCCGGTTGGATTAAGAGTAATCCCGGGTCCTGCGGCCGCAGCAGTTCTGGAACCGGCGTCACATCATTTCGGGCTCGGTGAAACATGTTTTTAACAGGACGGAAGTGATCGTGAACACTGCTGTAACCGAGACGGCACAGTCGAACGGGACAAGGAGCCGACGCCGGGTGAAGCGCATCGTGATCGTCCTGGTCGTGCTGGTGGGCCTGCTGGTGGGCGCCGATTTCGGGGCGGCCACGTTCGCCGAACACACGGTGTCCCAGAAAGCGCGTGAACAACTCGGGTTGGATCAGGACCCCGCGGTGTCGATTCACGGCTTTCCGTTCACGCTCCAAGCGATTTCCGGCGAATACGATCACATCAGCATCACCGCCGACGGAGTGCGTGTCCAAGAACTGCAGGACATCTCCGTGCGGGCCAATCTGCACGACGTGAAAGCACCGATGTCCGATCTCACCTCGGGCAACGTCGACAACATCAAGATCGGTCGGCTCGTGGGTGAGATCACGCTGAAGGCGAGCGACATCGCCCGCGTCGCCCCGTTGACCAACATCGACGATCTCCGCATCGAACCGTCGTCGAAGGCGTACGTGCTCCACGGCGAGGGTGTCGACGAGGAGAAGGCCGCGGAGATCGAGGAGAGCGGTGACGACTCCACGGCGGGTGTGCGCCTGTCCGGCAAGGCCGACGTCGCGGGCGAGCGCATCGAGATCTTCGCCTTCGCCATGATCGAGCTGGACGGGACCACGATCCGGATCACGCCGCACCGACTGCAGTTCGGCAACGACAAGGAGACCACCGTCGTCCCCGAAGAGGTCCAACAGGCGTTGCTGCCGAACTTCGAGGCCGACATCAACGCCGGGGACATGCCGTTCACGGTGACCCCCACCGCGATCCATGTCGCCTCCGGCTCGCTGACCCTGCACGGCGAGGCCGAGAACGTCACGTTCGCCGGCGTCTCCGACACGTTCGGCGGCTGAACGGGTTCGCCGAGGCCGGTTCGAAGAACATGTCGGTGACCGGACTGTGGGTGCTGGTGGCAACGCTCGTGGCGGGCGTGCTCACCGGTGGACTGCTGCGGTCCCGCCAGGGGAGGGTGCGGCGCAGCGCCGAGGAGGCCACCGGGCCCCCCTCCCTACCGGGACCCGTGTCCGACGCGCTCGTGGCCGACGCCGTCACCCTCGTGCAGCTGTCCACCACGTTCTGCGCACCGTGTCGACATGCCCGAGCCGTACTGGCGAGGGTCGCCGAGACCACCGACGGTGTCGCGCACGTGGAACTCGACATCACCGACCGACCGGAGGTGGCGGAGGCGCTGCGGGTGCTGCGCACGCCCACCACGATCGCGTTCGATCCGGCGGGTAGGGAGCTGCTGCGGATCAGCGGCGTGCCGAAACCGGCCACACTACGCACGGCACTGGCCCCTCACATACGTCCCACAGAATGAACCTCATTCCCCCTTCCGAGCCGACTGAGTAGGGTGGGGCCCGTGGACAGACTGCCTACTCACCTGCTGACACAGCGGCGCGCCATCGATCTGTGCCGTGTGCGGAGCAGTCTGTGTTGGTCGAACCGCTCGCTACGGAGTTGGAGTTCGACCCCTCGGAGGTGAGATGTCCGCGCCGGCGTCGGTGGACCCCCGCGGCCCCCGGTTCGCGGCCGTGGTCACCACGGTCGTCCTCGCGATCGTGCTGTTCACCGAATGGTGGCCACTGCTCGCGGCCCAGACCGTGGTCTTCGCGCTCGGCGCTTTCGCCGGTCTCCGTTTCGCCCCGTACTCGGTGCTGTACCGCGCGCTGATCGCGCCGAGGTTGCGGCCGACGACCGAACGCGAGGACGCCGCACCGCTACGTTTCGCCCAGGCCGTCGGGTTCGCCTTCGCACTCGTCGGGACGATCGGCTACGCGACGGGGCTGCCCACGGTGGGTGTGATCGCGACGGCGTTCGCCCTGTTCGCCGCGTTCCTCAACGCGGCCTTCAACCTCTGCCTGGGTTGCGAGGTGTACCTGCTGCTCCAACGGGTCACACCACGGACCAAGCGCATGAACGCCTGAACGACTCCGACTGCTTCCTCAACACGCCAGCAAGACCTGTCAATAAGACCTGTCAACAAGGCCTGCCAAGAAGACATCAGGAAAGTGAGTACCGCCATGAGCCGTGAAGACGTGCTTGTCACCGTCGAGTGGGCCGAGCAGAACCTCGACACCCCGGGTGTGGTGTTCGCCGAGGTCGACGAGGACACGACCGCCTACGACAGCGGGCACATCCCGGGTGCCGTGAAGTTCGACTGGAAGAACGAGCTGCAGGATCCGAAGCGACGTGACATCGTCGACCGGCAGGGCTTCGAGGAACTGCTGTCCGCCAAGGGCATCGCCAACGACGACCTGGTGATCCTCTACGGCGGCAACAACAACTGGTTCGCCGCCTACGCCTACTGGTACTTCAAGCTCTACGGCCACGAGAAGGTGAAACTGCTCGACGGCGGCCGGAAGAAGTGGGAGCTCGACGGTCGTCCGCTGACGACCGAGGTGGTCGAGCGGGAGCGCACGAACTACACCGCTAAGGAGCAGGACCACTCGCTGCGCGCGTTCCGTGACGAGGTCGTCGAGGCCATCAACGTCAAGAACCTGGTGGACGTCCGGTCCCCCGACGAGTTCTCCGGCAAGCTGTTGGCACCGGCTCACCTGCCACAGGAGGGGGCGCTGCGGGCCGGTCACGTCCCGAGTGCGATCAACGTACCGTGGTCCAAGGCGGCCAACGAGGACGGCACCTTCAAGTCCAACGAGGAGCTGGAGCAGCTGTACAAGGAGGCGGGGTTGGACCCGTCCAAGCCGACCATCGCCTACTGCCGTATCGGTGAGCGCTCCAGCCACACCTGGTTCGCCCTGCACGAGTTGCTGGGGTTGAAGGACGTGAAGAACTACGACGGTTCGTGGTCCGAGTACGGCTCGCTGGTCGGCGTGCCGGTGGAGACGGGAGAGCAGTCATGACGAACGGTTGCGGAGCGCCGGTGCAGACGTCGACGGCCGTCGACGAGGACACGCGCGGGCAGGTCGTGGTGACGGGCAAGGTCACGGGCGCGGACGGCCCACTGGGCGGCGCGTTCGTGCGTCTGCTCGACGGCAACGGCGAGTTCACCGGAGAGGTGCAGGCGTCACCGGAGGGCGATTTCCGGTTCTACGCCGCACCGGGCACGTGGACGGTGCGCGCGCTGCACCGAACGGGCAGTGGTGAGGCCTCCGTGCGGGCCGACGGTCCCGGGGTGCACCGAGTGGCCGTCACGATCGGCTGAACGAGCGCGCGGTACGAGCTCGAAGGAGGTCGTCTCCCCCGTTCCTCGGGGGAGACGACCTTTCGCGTCATCGACCCCGGATGTGGCTGGACTCTCAGGGGTCAGGGCGTCCGCTGGACCGGCGAGCACGTTATCCTTCGGGCGTGGAATTCTTCTTTACGGCACTGATGGTCCTGGTGGTCATCGCGTCCGCGTGGTTCAGCGCGTACGTGATCTACCGCCTGTACACCGACAACTGAGCGAGTCATCACACGTCATGACAAGCGGCGACGACGCGATTCGAGCTGCCGCGGAACGCGCGGAGAAGACCGCACACCGCAACCTTCCGCAGCTTGAGGACCTCCCCATCCCCGGCGACACGGCGAACCTGCGGGAAGGGGCCAGTCTGGACGACGCCTGCCTCGCGCTCCTTCCGTTGGTGGGCGTGTGGCGGGGCGAGGGTGAGGTCAGCTACCCCACGCTCGATCGTTCGTACCGCTTCGCTCAGCAGATCACGATCTCCCACGACGGCAGGCCGTTCCTCTACCACGAGGCGCGCTCGTGGCTGCTCGACGAGAACGGTGAGGTGCTGCGTCTCGCCGCCCGTGAGACGGGCTGGTGGCGGCCACAGCCCGACGACACCATCGAGCTGCTGCTCGCCCACTCCACGGGCATCGTGGAGCTGTACTACGGCAAGCCGAGGAGCCAGACCGCGTGGGAACTGGGTACCGACGCGGTGGTGCGGACGGCCAGTGCCAAGGAGGTCACCGCCGCCAAACGGCTGTACGGCATCGTCAACAACGGCGACCTCGGTTACGTCGAGGAACGCGCCATGCAGGGGCACCCCATGGCGCCGCACTGCTCGGCGGTGTTGCAGAGGGTCGTCGGCTGACCCCTGCCGTCCTTCGCCCCCAAACTCGTTCAGGCGTATTGCGCCTCGTAGGCCTCGCACAGCTCGGCGTGGATGTCCCGCGAGTCGGCCAGCGGCTTCCCGTTCAACGTGTGCACCCTGGTCACCTTCCGCACGGACGAGGCCAGGAAGACACCGTCGGCCGAGACGAGTTCATCGGCTGAGATCGGTTCCGACTTCACCGTCCAGCCCGCCTTCTGCGCGGCCCGGAAGACACTGCGCTGGGTGGTTCCGGGCAGGATGCCGATGTTGGGCGGGGGCGTGTAGAGCGTGCGTCCCTTCGCCATGAGCACGGTGGAGGTCGGGCCCTCCAGCACCGATCCGTCGGTGGCGGTGAAGATGACGTCCTGGGCGCCTCGGCGTTCGGCCTCCCGCAGCGCCGCCATGTTCACCGCGTACGACAGCGTCTTGGCCCCCAGGAGCAGCCAGGGGGCGCGTTCGGCGATGTCCGGTCCGAAGCCGCGGTCGAGCGTGACGGCCGCGATCCCCTCGGCGCGGGCACGTTTGATCTTCTCGTCGATCTCCATGCCCAGCGCGTAGCACAGCGGTTCGACGTCGGGGTCACCTTCCGCCCCTCGGGTGTAGACGAGCTTCACCGCGATCTCGGACGGTCCCCGCCAGTTGTCGATCACGGTCTGGACCGCTCGCTCCCACGCCTCCAGGTCGGGCTCGGGGAGGTCGAGCAGGGCCGCGGAACGTGCCAGGCGGTCGAGGTGCGGACCGAGTTCCCTGGGCTTGCCGTCCACGACGAGGACCGTTTCGAAGACGCCGTCGCCTCGGAGCACACCGGTGTTGTCGACGCGGACGTAGGGCTGTGCTGGATCGCCGAGGGTGCCGTCGAGGAAGGCCAGTACGCGCATGCGTCCACCGTACTCATTCGCCACGCGCGGGATCAGCCTACGATCGGGTCATGGCGTATGAGTCTCCGCTGCTGAGGCGTCCCGGCGTCGTCGCACCCCCCGAAGACCACCCCGAGGCGGGCGTGCCGTGGCATTGGGGTGATCCGTTCGCCGAGCAGCGCACGGCGAGCCGTGGTGTCGCGGTCGTCGACAGGTCGCACAGGGAGATCATCACGGTGACGGGCGAGGATCGCCTGTCGTGGCTGCACCTGGTCATCTCGCAACACGTCACCGAACTGCCGGAGGGCGAGGGCACCGAAGCCCTGGTGCTGGACAGCCACGGCCGTATCGACGCGCACATGGTCCTGGCGTATGTGGACGGCACCGTCTACCTCGACACCGACCCCGGTGCCCAGGCCACGACGGCGTTGCCCAAGGGCGGTGAGAAACAGCCGCTGCTGGACTACTTCGAGGCCATGAAGTTCTGGTCGAAGGTCGACATCCGCGACGCCACGGACGAGTGGGCGTTGCTGACCCTGCTCGGGCCCGAGGTGTCCACCATGCTCTCGCGGTTCGACATCGAACTCGACACACGCCCGTACGCCGTGACCCGGTTCTCCGGTGGGATCGCACGGCGGATGCCGTGGCCGGGACCCTCGAGTGTGGACCTGCTGATCCCGCGTTCCGAACTGGTCGACTGGTGGACCAAACTCACCGACGCCGGAGCGCGTCCCGCCGGGACATGGGCGTTCGACGCGCTGCGGGTGGAGTCGCTACGGCCGAAACTGGGCGTCGACACCGACGAACGCACGATCCCGCACGAGGTGAACTGGATCGGGTCGGCGGCTCACGTGGCCAAGGGTTGCTACCGCGGCCAGGAAACCGTCGCCAAGGTGCACAACGTGGGCAAACCGCCGCGCAACATGGTGTTGCTGCACCTCGACGGCTCGCAGGAGATCTACCCGGAGACGGGCGATCCGGTGCTCCGCGGCGACCGCACCGTGGGCCGGGTCGGGAGCGTGGCCCAGCACCACGAACTCGGTCCCATCGCGCTCGCGCTGCTCAAACGTTCCACCCCGGCGGACGCCGAACTGCTGGCTGGGACCGAGGACAGGGTCGTCCAGGCGTCGATCGATCCCGATTCACTGCCCCGGGAGCACACGGCCCCCGGACGGGAGGCGGCGCGGCGGTTGCGGGGATGACATGATCTGAAGTTCCACTGGTGGATTTCGTCGTCGTAGAGCAGGATGACCCCGTGATCGAAGTCCGGCCCGGAGGACGCCGCCGAATCGACCGAGTGCTGGCCGCCGATTACACGCGCGACCTCGACCAGCTGACGATGGAGACGTTGCGTGAGCGGCGGAACGAGGCAGCGCAGGAAGAGACCGATCTGTCCTACCTTCGGCGACTGCTCCACGCCCGCATCGACATCGTCAAGGCCGAACAGCGCAGCCGCGCCTCGGGCGGGCGGGAACGCGTGGTGGAGCGACTCACGACGATCCTCGCGGACAACGCCCTGGGTCCGGCGACCGGTTCCGGTCGGTATCAGAGGCTGGAACCGTCGCGGGCGGGCGAGTACCGACGCAGCGCGGAGGCGCTCGTGGGCAACGCCGACCTCTCCGACGTCACGTCCCTGTCCGACGAACAGTTGGCCGAGGCGCTGGAACGGTACCGGGAGCAGGAGAGGTCCGTCTCCAAACGGCGACGTGAGGTCCAGGCTGTCGTAGATTCGTTCAACGCCGAGATCGCCCGGCGCTACGCCCAGGGCGCGGCGTCGGTCGACGAACTGTTGGACAGCGAGCGTCGCCAGGGTGAGTCCGGCGGCGGGAACGGAACGACATGAGCTTCGCGACGAGCAACCCGGTGCTGGTCGAGGTCGTGCGGTCGGGATTCGTGGAGAGCGTGCACAGAGGTGCCGTCGTCGTGACGGCCCCCGACGGCTCGGTTCGAGCGGCGGTCGGGGACGTTGAGACGCCGGTGTTCCCCCGTTCGACGAACAAGCCGTTCCAGGCGTTGGGCATGCTCGAAGCCGGGCTGGAGATCGAGGACGTCGATCTCGCGCTCGTGTGCGCGTCGCACGCGGGTGAGACTGGCCACATCGAGCGGGCGCTGTCGATCCTGGCCGCGGCGGGGCTCGGGGAGGACGACCTGCTCTGCCCACCCGAACCACGACCGGCTGCCATGAACTGTTCCGGCAAACACGCCGGGATGCTCACCACGTGCGTGCAACGTGGCTGGTCCACCGCCGACTACACCGATCCCGAACACCCGTTGCAGCGGATCATCGCCGACAAGGTGGTGGAACTGACCGGTGAGAAGATCGCGGCGGTGGGGGTGGACGGCTGTGGCGCCCCCTTGTTCGCGTTCTCGCTCACGGGCCTGGCGAAGGCGTTCGGGACGGCCTCCGGAACCCGGGTGGGTGAGGTCATGCGCGCCCATCCGTGGCTGGTGGCGGGCAGTGGCCGAGAGGACACCCTGCTGATGATGTCCGTACCGGGCCTGCTCGCGAAGGGCGGTGCCGAGGGCGTCCACGCCATGACCCTGCCCGACGGCACCACGGTGGCCTGCAAGATCGACGACGGGGCGTCCCGTGCCCGCGGTCCACTGTTGGCCGCCGTGCTGCGGGCCTTGGACGCGTGGCCGACCAATCCCGCGGCGCAGGCCGTGGTCGACGGGCTGAGCCGCGGTTCCGGCCTGGTGCTGGGCGCCGGCCGCGAGGTCGGTGAGCTCCGCGTGACGGCCGAGTTCGAGCGGGAACTGAACCGGCAGCTGTCGGCCTGAGGGCCCGGGCTCAGTTGAACCGCTCCCTCGACGCCAGGTCGCCCCAGTAGTCGCGCAGGGACTCGAATGCCTCGACGACCTCCTCGAGGGCGCCTCTGCGCAGCGCGTCGAGGATGGCGTGCACGTCGTCGGCCGTGGTGTCGGTGGCCAGTACCGGGTCCTCGATGAGTTGGACCAGGCCACCGTAGTCGAGCTCGACGGCCGAGTCGGGGTGGAAGCTGTTCAGCCAGCGGTGGGTCTCGGCGAGGACTCGGGACGGCCCCGCCTCCTCGCCGAGCGCGTCGGTGATCAGCTCCTCGGCCTCCGCGATGCGCGCTCGGGCGTCGACCATCGCCACCCGCCACGACACCTCCCGGATCGGGTCCGACGGTCCCGAGCCGAGCACGATCCTGCGCTGGTCCGGGTCGACGACCGTGAACCACGGCAACGGCACGATCCAGTTGGTGGACAACACGTGCATGGTCGACCCGTACAGGTCGCGTAGCGCGCTATGCGACCTGTGCTTCACCTCCTCGACGGTGAGACCGTTCGCCTCGAGGACGGCGGTCTGGAGAGCGGGAGGGGCGTCGTCGAGGAAGCTGGACAGCGCGGCGGCCGACCTCACCCGGATCTCCAACGGGCACACGAGCGGCTCGCTACCGAGGTCGATGGCGTCGTCACTGACCGGCACCTCACCGGGGTCGAGCACGAGCACGTCGGTGCGAAGACTCGGTGCAGGACGTCCGTCGGGCAGCTCGGCGGGCAGGGTGTGAGCGGAAGAGACCTGTGATTTCAGCCATAGCCACTGTTCGCGCGCGATCGCCTCACCCGGCGTGAGTTCGGATCTCTCCACCGCCGCGAGCAGCGCATCATCTGGTGGATCGCCGAAGGATGACAGCGGTTCATACACCCTGAGATAGGCCGCGAACGGTCGAAGCACCCGTGAATCGTGACACGTCTCGCCCGTTCGCCGGGCACCGACTGGTCTCTCGGGGACTAAAAGGGGGATACTGTCAGCGGTGGCACACCGTGCCACGTCGCATAAGTACCCTTCGACACGGTACGGTGTGTTGTAGGAAAAGTAGTCGAGACGACGCGGGGCCGCCGATTTCCCCCGGCCGCCCCGCCCCTGTGCAAGGGGGTCGAGCCATGGGGCGCGGCCGAGCTAAGGCCAAGCAGACAAAAGTGGCCCGGGAGCTCAAGTACAGCGTTCCCCCCACGGACTTCGATGCACTGCAGCGTGAGCTGTCGGGCAAGTCGTCCAACGACAGCCACGAGGACGAGGACCGGTACGAGGACCCGTACGACGACGGGTACGACGACTACCGCCGCTGATCCGGCACTGACGCGGGGGCGGGTATGGGCGCGCTCAGATCCGCCCTCGCGTTCGCGCATGCTTTGCATCGAACTGTCCGGGTAGGCGCCCGCCGTCTGCACATTGTGCAGACGGTGGGCGCAGGGCCCGTTCGAATCGACGTTGAGGTGACTTAAGCTGCCCACGTGAACGCGCGGGTGAGAGTCGGACTCGTCGGCGCGGGGTCGTGGGCCAGGCGAGTGCACGCCCCCGGTCTTGCCGACCATCCCGACACCGTACTGAGCGCCGTGTGGACCCGCCGGCCCGAGGCTGCGGCCGCGTTGGCGGACGAGCACGGTGCCAGGGCATGCGGTAGTTTCGCCGAGTTGCTCGAACGGGTGGACGCCGTCGCCCTCGCCGTCCCGCCCTCCGTGCAGCCCGAACTGGCCGTCGCCGCGGCCGAGGCGGGTAAACACCTGATCCTGGAGAAACCGCTCGCCACCAGCGTGGAGCAAGCCCAACGGGTCGCCCGGGCGGTCTCCGAAGCAGGTGTCGTGGCCCTCGTGCTGCTCACCCTGCGCTACGCCCGACGTACTCGCGACTGGCTTGCCGAACTCGCCGAAACGGGCGGATGGACCGGCGGAAGCGCCAGGTGGCTGTCGGGTGCGTTACTCGGCGACCAATACGGACGTGCCGCGTGGCGCCACGAGATCGGCGCACTCGGCGACATCGGCCCGCATGTCTTCGACCTGATGTCCGCTGCTTTGGGTGACATCACCTCGGTCGTAGCGGCGCGCTGTGACGACAACGGGCTGTGGCACGTCATGGTGGAACACGCCGGAGGGGCGACGAGCACGGCGAGCCTGGCCTCCCGCCTGCCGATCATGCCGACGGCCATCGAGTTCGCAGTGTACGGCGAACACGGACTCCGCGTCCTGGGCCGGGAACCCGACTCCCAGGCGGCGTCGTACGCGGCGCTGCTGGACGACTTCACCGCGATGATCGACAGCGGTGTACGGGAACACCCCTGCGACGTGCACAGGGGTGTTCACCTGCAACGCATCCTGGCCGAATGCCACGAACTCGCGGGACGGTGACGGCCCACTCACCCGGTGGGTGTCTTCGCGCGACGTCTGGACCTCACCACGCCGCGCAGCACGGGCCAAAGCAGGATCAAAGCGACGATCACGTAGACCACCGCCGCCATCGGCGAGTTCACCAGGCCGGTGAGGTCGCCGTTGCTGATCTGCAAAGCCCTACGCATCTGCAGCTCGGCGGCGGGCCCGAGGATCACGCCGATGACCGCGGGCAGCACGGGTAGCCCGAACCGGCGCATCGTGAACCCGATCACGCCGATCGCGAACAACAGCAACAGGTCCAAAACCTGCCCTCCCACGGCGTAGGCGCCGACCGAGGCGAAGAACAGGATCCCCGCGTACAGGTACGGCCGAGGGATGTGCAGCAGCTTCGCCCACAACGGCGCCATCGGCAGATTGATCACCAACAGCAGGACCAACCCGACGAACAGGCTCGCCACGAGCGCCCAGACCAGGTCGGCCTCGTGTTCGAACAGCAACGGCCCGGGTTGGATGCCGTACTGCTGGAACGCGGCCAGCATCACCGCGGTGACCGCCGTGGTCGGCAGGCCGAGCGTGAGCATGGTCGTCATGGTTCCCGCCGCCGAGGCGCTGGCCGTGGACTCCGGACCCGCCACCCCTTCGATGGCCCCGTTGCCGAACTCGTCCTTGCGCTTCGACAACCGCTTCTCGGTGATGTAGGACAAGAAGGTCGGGATCTCGGCACCACCGGCTGGGATGGCCCCGAACGGGAAACCGATCGCCGGGCCGCGCAGCCACGGCTTCCAGGTGCGGCGGAGGTCGGCGGCACCGAGCCACGGCCGTCCGGCCGGCAGCGGCCGTTCGGGTTTGTTCCGCAGGTGCGCCGCCACCCACAGGGCCTCGCCGACGGCGAACAGCCCCACCGCGACGACCACGACGTCGACGCCGTCGGTCAAGTGCAGGGAACCGAACGTGAGTCGGGCCTGGCCCGTCATCTGGTCGAGTCCGATGAGTCCTATGGTCAGCCCCACCAGCAGCGACGCGAACCCGCGGATGCGCGAACGACCGAGCACGGACGTGACGGCCACGAACGCCAACACCATCACGGCGAAGTAGTCGGGCGCGCCGATCCCGACGGCCAGCGACGCCACTATCGGAGCCAACAGCACCAGCGCGATCGTGCCGATCAGGCCACCGACGAAATTGCCGATCGCGGACGCCGCGAGGGCCTGCGGGGCCCGACCGCGTTTGGCCATCGGATACCCCTCGATGGCGGCCACCACCGAGGCGCTCTCCCCAGGGGTGTTGAGCAGGATCGACGTCGTCGACCCGCCGAACATGCCGCCGTAGTAGATCCCGGCGAACATGATGAACGCCCCCGTCGGCTCCAACCCGTAGGTGACGGGAAGCAACAAGGCCACGGCCATCGCCGGACCGATGCCCGGCAGGACACCGATGGCGGTGCCTCCGACGACACCGACCGCGGCGAACAACAGGTTCGCCGGGGTGAGAGCGGTGCCGAAGCCGTCGACCAGGTTCGACAAAGACGATGCGAAGTCCACGGCTACAGCACCTCCATCAGGGGACCACCGGGCAGGGACACACCCAACAGCTCGTTGAACAGGAACCACGTCACCACCGACAGCACCGCGGCGATCAGCGGGTCGCGCACCGGGTTACGGCTGCCCAACGCGTACGCGGCGCCCCAGAACATCAGCGCCGACGAAGCGGGGAAGCCGAGGAGGTCGATCAGCGCGGCGTTGGCCAGGAACGCACCGGACAGCAACAGCACCGTTCTCATGTCGGTGGGCATCGACAGGTCGATGTCCTCACCGGCCTCGGCCTCACCCCGTCCCCCACGGAGGACGTCGCGGGCCAACAGCGCCGAGACCACGAGCAGAAGCGTGCCCACGATCACCGGCACGGCCTTGGGACCCAGAGGACCACGCTGGGCGAAGTCGGTGGGCAGGGTCAGCGCGTCGACGAGGACGAGCACCCCGAGAGCGAACAGGAACGCGCACAGCCCCAGTTCGGAGTGTTCCCGCCACCAGCTGCGCCGGGAATCCTCGGGGGAGGTCCCCTCGACGGTGGACAGGTCGGTGGCGTTCTCGGTGGACGAGTTCATGCCAGCCCCAACTCCTTCAGCACCTCCGCGACCCGGTCACTCTCCCCCTCGAGGAACTCCTCGAACTCGGCGCCGGTGGAGAACGCGTCACCCCAGCCGTTGACGCGCAGTGCCTCCTGCCACTGTTCGGTGCCGTGCATCGCGGTGAACAGGTCGATCAGCTTCTGCCGATCGGTGTCCGACAGCCCGGGTGGCGCGACGATCCCGCGCCAGTTCGTGAAGCTCACGTCGACGCCGACCTCCTGCAAGGTCGGCGCGTCGATACCGGGAACCCGTTCCGGGCTCGTCACGGCCAGCGCCCGCAGTTCGCCCGCCTCGATCTGGTCGCGGGTCTCCCCGATACCGGACACTCCGAACGCGACCTTGCCCCCGAGCACCGACGCCATCAGTTCACCGCCGCCGTCGAAGGGCACGTAGGTGACGTCCTTCGGATCGATGCCGACGGCCTTGGCCGTCAACATCGGCGCGAGATGGTCCGGGCCTCCGGGGGCGGAGCCGCCACCGACGGGCAGAGCGCCCGGATCGGTTTTCCAGGCGTCCAGCAGGCCATGGATGTCGCGGTAGGGCGAGTTCTTCGCCACCACGATGATGTCCGCTTCCTCGGTGAGCTTCGCGATCGGCGTCGTGTCCCCAAGTGTGGACGGCGACGAGTTCGTGTAGACGGACCCGACGACACCGAGGCCCATGGACATCGCCAGTTTGCCGTTGCCACGTTCACTGACCAGCCGTCCGAGTGCCACCGTGCCGCCCGCTCCGGGGAGGTTGAACACCTCCGTGGGGCCGTTCAGGTCGTTGTCCTCGATCACTCTCGCGGCGGTACGCGCGGTGATGTCGTAGCCACCGCCGGGAGTGTTGGGCACCATCAGTCGCAGACCACGGATGCGTGAACTCCCCTCGTCACCACCCGAGGAGACCAGCGGGGGCACGAGGAGGACGAGTAGTGCCGCGCCGAGTACCGCGAGCCACGTCTTCGGTTGGCGCAATTCCCACCTCGCTGTGAGCAGGGTCGATCGTGTCAGCGGGCCATCGTGCACGAACGGCCCGGCGACGTCGCGGTTACGGACGTAACGCTCGTTGTGGTCTTTGTGGTCACGCCGACCGCGGGACCGGAGAGGGTCCACCGGTGTCATAGTGAGCGAGTGGGCGGCAAGGGATCACTGGCGCGGCAGCTGCTCGGCTGGCACCTGTCGTTGGTGTTCGCGCTGCTCGGCTGCGTCACCGTGTACTCGGTGATCCAGTCCAACCACGACTTCGTCACCAACGAGGGGCGGGACCTGCTGTCGGTGGCGGAGAACGTGGCCGCCGTCCCGGGGGTTCGGGAGAGTCTCTCCGACCCGGTGAACCGGGACCCGCTGCCGAGTTTCGCCGAGAGCGCCCGTAGCCTGTCCGGAGCCGACTTCGTCATCATCGCCGACCCGGACCGGGTGGTGCTGACCTCGCCGGACCCGGCGCAGCTTCGGACGCGACTGCCGCTCGGGGACAGCACCGTGCCCCAGGGACGATCCTGGGTCGGCGAGGTGGACGGTTCGCTCGTCGCCCACGTTCCCGTACTCGATGATCGCGGGCAGATGATCGGCATCGTCGCCGCGGGCAAAGCCACACCAGGTTTCCTCGAGGGCCTGACGAACCGGCCCGGCGACGCGCTCGCGCTACTCGGTATCGCGCTCGTCCTCGGTGTCACCGGCTCCCTGTTGCTGGCGTGGCGGGTGAAACGACAGACGCTCGGCCTGGAACCCCGGGAGATCACCGGCTTGGTGGAGCACCGGGAAGCCCTCCTGCACGGCATCAAGGAAGGTGTCGTCGCGCTCGATCAGCAGCACCGCATCACCCTGGTGAACAAGCAAGCGCGGGAGCTTCTCGCGCTGCCCGACGACTGCGTGGGCACCGCCGTGGCTGATCTCGACGTCGGTGGCCGCCTACGCGACGTGCTCACCGGACAGTCCAGTGGCGACGACCAGATCGTGCTGCGAGCGGGCCGGGTGCTGGTGTTGAACCGGATGCCGGTGTACCGGGGTTCCCGCCGACTCGGCGCCGTGGTGACGTTGCGGGACAGGACCGAGCTGACGACGTTGCGGGAGGAGCTGGCGGCCGCTTCGCGCACCACGGACACCCTGCGCGCGCAGGCCCACGAGTTCTCCAACCGGATGCACACCATCGCCGGGCTCATCGAACTCGGTGAGTACGACGAGGCACGCAACTACGTGAACCTCGTCAACCGAGTCCACGGGCAGTGGCACGACACCGTGAGCGCTCGCGTCCAGGACACCGCCGTGGCCGCGTTGCTGATCGCCAAGGCGAGTCTCGCGGCCGAACAGGGGGTGGGACTGCGCCTGACCGAGGACAGCCACCTGTCCGAAGTCGACGAGAGCCTGTCGACGGACCTGGTGACCGTGGTGGGCAATCTCGTGGACAACGCACTCGACGCGGTGCGCGGCGCACCCGAGGCCTGGATCGAGATCGACGTGCGCGAACGGGACGGCGCGGTGTCGGTGGTGGTCCGTGATTCGGGTCCGGGCGTGGCACCCGAGATCGCGACCGAGGTGTTCACCCACGGCTTCACCACGAAAGCGGCCGAACACGGGGACAGTCGTGGCCTCGGCCTCGCGCTCACCAGACAGGCGTGCCGTCGCAGGGGTGGCCGGGTGGAATTGCGCAATGACGGTGGTGCGGTGTTCACAGCGGTCTTGCCGTACGGGAGGACACCGAAGAAGGTGTCACCGTGATCCGAGTGTTGGTGGTCGACGATGACTTCATGGTGGCGAAGGTGCACAGCGGTTACGTGAACCGCACACCGGGTTTCACCGTGATCGGCGCGGCGCACTCGGGGACGGCGGCGCTGCGCATGGCACGCGACGAACGTCCCGACCTGATCCTGTTGGACATCTACCTGCCCGACATCGACGGGCTCACCGTCCTGCGGGAACTACGGGCCGACCCGGCGACCGTGGACATCGACGTCGTCGTGATCACCGCGGCCCGGGACGTGGACACCATCCGGGGTTCGTTGCACGGCGGGGCGTTGCACTACCTCATCAAGCCGTTCTCGTACGCGGCGCTGCGCGATCAGCTCGATCACGTGAGTTCACTGCACCGGAAACTGGAACGACTGTCGGCGCGACCCGCCGCCGCGCAACACGAGGTCGACGACGTGTTCAGTGGACGTCCCCGGCGCACGGCATCGCTGCCGAAGGGACTCACCGAGCAAACGGCGGCTCTGGTGCGGACGGCGCTGACCGAACACCCGGAGGGGCTGTCGGCGACCGAATGCGCCCACGTCACCCGACTCTCCCGGCCGAGTGCCCGGCGGTACCTGGAGCATTTCGCGGAAACCGGCCAGGCCGAGGTGCGGTTGCGTTACGGCGGTACGGGCCGCCCCGAACGCCGTTACCACTGGCGGGGATGACGTCCAAGCCGCTGCCGATGAGAGTCGGATGACGACCACCGCGGGCGGGGACGCGGCCCGGCGTGACCGGTCATTCGTCCCACGACCTCCGCTCGCGTTTGAG
>SMEH01000147.1_pt1 | contig 24688 bp, 23 predicted proteins | sample 2456361 | NCBI WGS metagenome assembly SMEH01 (sample SAMN10132587, study PRJNA489261) | soil metagenome | isolation source: day1 control-loamy sand soil ammended | place: USA | reverse complement strand
AGGCCGCCTCGGGGGCCGACCGGGCCTGCGCGGTGGCCCGCCGCACTGCGCACGCGAACCAGGCCCGGCTGGTCGACTGCACCGTGTCTGGGCTGACTGTTACGGTCACCGTAGCTGTGCCGGGCCGTATAGGACCAGCGCAGCTCACCGCAGTCTCCCGGGCTGGTCCGGTCGGCGCAGAGCACAAGGCTGTATCCCCGGCCTGGCTAGGCCGCTTCCAGCAGCGCGTCCAGGAGCCGGACCGCTCCCGGCTTGCTGAGCGGCTCGTTGCCGTTACCGCATTTGGGCGATTGGATGCAGGACGGGCACCCGGTAGCGCACTCGCAGGCCGCGATCGCGTCCCGTGTGGCGCGCAACCAGTCCCGCGCAGCGGCGTAGCCGCGTTCCGCGAACCCTGCGCCTCCCTCGTGCCCGTCGTAGACGAAGACGGTGAGCAGCCCGGTGTCGGGGTGCAGCGCAGTGGACACCCCGCCGATATCCCACCGGTCGCAGGTGGCGAACAGCGGCAGCAGGCCGATCGACGCGTGCTCGGCTGCGTGGGCGGCGCCGCGCAGCTCCACCCCTTCGTCCCGCAGCCGTTCCTCAGCGTCCGGACCGACCGTCCACCACACCGCCTGCGACTCCAGGACCCGCTCCGGCAGTTCCAGCGGACGCTCGTCCAGGACCGCCCCGGTGCGCAGGTCGCGTCTCAGATAGCTCACCACTTGGCGGGCCACCCGCACTTTCCCGAAGCACACTGTGGCTTCCCCCCACCGCTCCTCGCGCGCGGTGGTGAGGATGTCGATGTGGGTGACCTCCCGCGCCCAGGTGCTGTAGCCGGGGTCTTCGCCGCGCACCAAGGCGATTCCGCTCTCCAAGTCCAACGCGGAGACCACATAGCTGAACCCTTGGTGCAGGTAGACCGCGCCGGGATGCACGGCCGAGCTCGCCGTGGCCTCGTCCACGGAGCCCAGCAGCACGCCGCTGTCTTCGTCCACGATCTGGACCGGCGCCCCGCCCGACCCCCGGATATCGGCCAAGGTGGAGGCCCGTTCCCGACGCGTCCAAAACCAGCCTCGAGGGCGGCGGCGCAGCAGCCCTCGGCCCACCAGCTCGGCAACCACATCGGACGCGTTCGGACCGAAGATCGGCAGTTCTTCCGGGGCGAGCGGAAGTTCCTCGGCTGCGGCACACAAGTGCGGGGCGAGCACATAGGGGTTGTCCGGGTCCAGGACCGTCGCTTCCACGTCCTGCCCGAAGATCGCGTCGGGATGGTGGACCAGGTAGGTGTCGAGCGGATCGTCCCGTGCGACGAACACGGCCAACGCGTCACGGCCGCTCCGGCCGGCCCGCCCGGCCTGCTGCCACAGCGAGGCCCGCGTCCCCGGCCAGCCGGCGAGCACCACAGCGTCCAGTCCGCTCACGTCCACCCCCAACTCAAGCGCGTTGGTGGTGGCCAGTCCCAGCAGCTCCCCGGACCGCAGGCGCTGCTCCAGCCGCCGCCGGTCCTCAGCCAGGTAGCCGCCCCGGTACGCGGCTACGCGCCGGGCCAGCTCTGGGCGCCCCGCATCGGCCAGTGCCCGCTGCGCCGCCAGCGCAACCAGTTCAGCCGCCTGCCGGGACCGCACGAACACCAGAGTGGACACCTCATGGGACACCAGGTCAGCCAACAGTTCCGCGGCGACCGCTGTCGCCGTGCGCCGCAGGGGCGCCCCCTGCTCCCCGGTCTTCTCCGTCAGCTCCGGCTCCACGAGAGCGAACCGCAGCGAGGCGCGCGCCGAACCGTCCCCGGTGACCGCGACCACGGGAAGCCCGGTGAGCTGCTGCGCTGTCTCCGCCGGCGTCGCCGTGGTCGCCGACGCCAGGATGAACCGCGGCTCGGCACCGTAGCAGCCGCACACCCGCCGCAGCCGCCGCAGGATCTGCGCGACATGCGACCCGAACACTCCCCGATAGTGGTGGGCCTCATCCACCACGACATAGCTGAGCCGGCGCAGAAACCCCGCCCAGACCGGGTGGCGCGCCACGATCGAACGGTGCAGCATGTCAGGGTTGGTCAGCACGTAGTTGGCGTGCGCCCGGGCCCAGGACCGTTCTTCCATCGGGGTGTCGCCGTCGTAGACGGCAGCCCGCACCCCGGGCAGCGCCAGCTCCGCGAGTTTGCGCTCCTGGTCGGCGGCGAGTGCTTTGGTGGGAGCCAGGTAGAGCACGCTGCCGCCCTCGGCGATCGCCGCGGTGCACGGCAGCAGAAAACCCAACGACTTCCCGGAAGAGATGCCAGTGGCTATGATCACATTGCTGCCACTGTGAGCCAGGTTCGCTGCCCGCACCTGGTGCGACCAGGGCTTCGCTACACCTGACTTGACCATGCGTTCCACCACCGCAGGCGACGCCCAGCCCGGCCAGTCCTCCCTCACCCCGGGACTATTCGTCAGGCTTTCCACATGGGTCACCTGCGCGGTGCGGGTATGGTCACGCCGCAGCCGTTGGAGAACCGGCTCCCAACGGTTCACACCCGACACCCTCCACAGGATCGTGCGCCTTGGTTATTCGGGACCGCAGTTGATAGCTGAACGATTTCAGTGTGACATCTGGGGGTACGACTGGCGCTACGGCGTGGTTTTCTTGACTTTGCCATAGATACAACAGCCTGGCGTGATTGAATTTCGTCCGGAGAGGGTAACGCCCGGCAGAGGATCCCTCGCGAGTTTTCGCTGTTCGGTGCTGGAGGACCAGTGGACTTGAAGCTTGATCACCACACCCAAGACGACACCGAGGTCGTCGTCGTCGAAGGGGAAATCGACGTCTATACGGCGCCTCGCCTGCGAGAGCTCCTCATCGACCTGGTGAACAAGGGCCACCACCACCTCATCGTCAACATGGAGAAGGTGGAGTTCCTCGACTCGACCGGGCTCGGTGTGCTTGTGGGCGGTCTCAAGCGCGTGCGGGCCCACGACGGCACCCTGGACTTGGTCTGCACCCAGGAGCGGATCCTGAAGATCTTCCGGATCACCGGTCTGACCAAGGTCTTCGGTATCTACGAGTCGGTGCAGGAGGCCATCGACAAGCGCAAGTCGAAGCAGTCGTAAGCCAACGATGGCGGTTGTCCAACTCACGATTAGCGCGCTGCCCGCGCATGTCCGCACCGCCAGGCTCATGGCTACGGCCGTGGCCCGGCGGGCGGGTGTCAGCGAGTCGACCCTCGACGAGATTCGCCTGGCCGTGGGCGAGGCGTGCTCCCGCGCCGTGGAGGCTCATCGCACCCACTGCCCCGACCAGCCGATCAAGCTGGAGTTGATCGACAGTTCCGGCCCGACGGGACCCGGTGGCCCCTCAGGTCCCGATCGGATCAACGGCAGCCGTTCCGGCCGCTTCGAAGTGGTCGTTTCCGACCACGCCCCAGCCAAGGAGAACGGCGCTCCAGCGTTCAACGGTTTCGAGGGCGGGCCGCACGCTTCGCTCGGTGAATCCCTCACCTCAGGCGGGTTCGGCGGATTGTCACCTGATGTCGGCCTTGCCGTCATCCGCGGTTTGGCTGACGAGGTGAGTATCGAACCCAGCGAGAACGGCACGGTGATCCGCATGAGCTGGCCGTTGGCCAGTAACGAGGCGGACATCTCCGAGGCGCATGGACTCGACTGACGCCTTCCGCACGTCCACGGGCGTCTCATGGTGAGACGCCCGTAATTCCTTCCCCCGTCCCCTCAAGCACCACACAAATCCGCCATGGCAGCGGTGCGCCTAGTCGCATTCCTGAGTGGACACCGGCGTGGTAGCGCGGATTCCCGCTTCCGCGTTCGCGGCAACCTCTTCTGCGGTCAACACGTAACCGGTTTCTTCGTCATTGGTGGCGGCCGCGAACACCACCCCGTACACGGTTCCCCGGGGTGAGAGCAGCGGCCCCCCAGAGTTTCCCGGCTGGATCACCGCGCGCACCTGGTAGATTTCCCGGCTCACCTGCTGGGAGTGGTAGAAGTCGGGTCCCCGTGCGGTCTGCTCGGCGCGGATCCGGGCGGGGACCACGGTGAACCCGCTGTCCCGGGGGAAACCGGCGACGACCGCGTCGTCGCCTTTCTTCGCCTGCATTTCGAATTCCAGCGGCTCCAAGTCGAGACCGGGCACGGCGAGCACCGCAAGATCCTGTTGGGGGTCGTAGAGGACCACGATCGCCTCGTACTGGGTACCGTCCCGGGTGACGATCCGCAGCTCCTCTTCCACCCCGGCCACCACGTGCGCGTTCGTCATGACACGCTCGTGCGCGTAGACGAACCCGGTGCCTTCGACCCGACGCTGGCAGGAGGGCGCGTTCCCCAGCACTTTGACGACGCTCTGGCTTGCCCGCCGCAGCTCTTCAGTGTTGAGCACCGACGGGTCGGGTTCCGCGACCTCCGCGGGCTCGCTGGTGCCCAACCCGCTGAAGACCTGCGGGAAAGCGCTCTGGTCGACGATCCTGCGGAAGGTGGAAAACCAGGTCTGCGCCGGATCAGGCATGACCCGGTCCACCGTCCGCAGGATCCGCGAATTCTGCACCTGCTCGGTGACCAGAGGAATCATCGAGTTAGCGACGGCGCTCCCCACCAGCCAGGACACCAGCAGCACCGACAGGGTGCTCACCAGGGCCCCGCCCATGGCGTCGAGGATCCGCGCCGAGTTCCACGTGACCCGGTTGCGGATGAGCGCGCCCAGATAGGAAGTGAAGAACTGGCCGAGCGCGGCGAACAGGAACACCATCGCGATCGCGATGAGCGCCTGCTGCGTGGGGTTGGGGACGAACGCTTGGATGACCGGAGGCGCGCCGAGCGCAGCCAGGACTCCCCCGCCGATGAAGCCCACAAAACTCAGGACTCCGACAATGAACCCCTGCCGGTAGCCCGAGATCGCGAAGACGATAATGAGCACGACGAGGATCGCGTCCAGCACACCCGCTCCTCTCCGCTGTCCCCAAGGTTGTTTTAAGGTGTGCCGCCACCGTCTCGGGCCACGGGTCGGAACACGTCGATGACTTCCACATTCTGGTCACGCCACGGCCGTTCCCACCCGCCCAACACGAGCAGACGATCCAGTATCCCAGCGGTGAATCCCCACACCAGCATGCCGCGCACCCGGAACGCCGGGCCGGTGCGCCCGTTGGACAGCACTGTACGCACCCGGTTGGCCGGGTCGGCGAGCTCTGCGATGGGGACACGGGTCACCGAGGCGACTTCGTCTGTGTCGACGGCACGCACTTCAGAAGGGGTGTGCCACCACGCCAGCACAGGGGTGACGCGGAACCCTGTGGGAGGAATGTAGAACTCCGGCAGGGTGCCGAGCACGTGGACTCCGTCGCGGACCACCCCCGTTTCCTCTTCGGCTTCCCGCAGGGCACAGTCCACTGGCCCGGCGTCCTGCGGTTCGAGCGCCCCTCCGGGGAAGGCGGGCTGCCCCGAGTGGCGCCGCAGCCCCGTGTTGCGTTGGATGAGGAGTACGTCGGGCCCGGCTTCGCCTTCCCCGAACAGCAGCAGGACCGCGGAGCTGCGCCCACCGGAAGCTGGGGGCCGCATCTCGACGGGCACCGGCATCCGCTTCGCGGCCTCGGTCAGTGACAGCAGCCATTCCGGAGTAGTGATCTGCGGTCTCATGAGAACGGCCCCGTCCGTACCAGCCGCCGCGCGGTCTCCTCGTCCACCGGTCCTTCACCGTAGGAGGGGCACAGGTGCTGGAGTTCGCAGGCACCGCACGCGGGGCGGCGGGCATGGCAGACTCGGCGCCCGTGCCAGATGAGCCGGTGGGATAGCATCGTCCACTCCTCGGGCGGGAACAGGGCAGCGATCTCCTGTTCCACTTTCACCGGGTCGGTCTGCCGGGTCATCCCGAAGCGGCGCACAAGCCGTCCGAAGTGGGTGTCGACGGTGAGGCCGGGAACACCGAAGGCGTTGCCCAGCACCACGTTGGCGGTCTTGCGGCCCACACCCGGCAGTTTCACCAAGTCTTCCAACCGGTCGGGAACTTCTCCGCCGTGTTCGTCGCACAACCGCTGGCCAAGCGCGATGATGTTGCGCGCCTTGGTGCGGTAGAAGCCAGTGGAGCGGATGATGTTTTCGAGCTCCTCCTGGTTGGCCGAAGCATAGTCGGCTGCAGAGCGGTAGCGGGCGAACAACACGGGGGTCACCTTGTTGACCCTCCGGTCCGTGCACTGGGCCGACAGGATGGTGGCTACCAGGAGTTCGAGGGGGGTAGTGAAATCAAGCTCACAGTGCGCGTCGGGATACATTCGCGCCAATTCCCGGTTGATTTGTCGGGAACGTCTCATCAAAGCGAGGCGAGTCTCACCCGTGGGCGTGTCGCGCTCCGCTGCGGACGCGTCGCCGCTAGCACCGGGGGAGGAGGAAGCAGTGTATACGTTGCGGGACACTGTTCCAGCCTACGTATCTTTTCTGCTTCGTGCCCGGTCAGCGCGGGATTCCGCGACAGCCTCAGGCTGTGTTATCCGCGGTTTCCTCCCGGCACTCCAGCGGAGTCCGCAGCCACGCCCTCGAGAAACAACTAGGATCGAAGTGCTGACGTCGGCTGTGACGAGCTGCTCGTACCCCCGGTGGGGTCCACCAGGGAACACGCCGGTTTCACAGCTTGTGCGATGTGCGTCACACTGTTGACGGTCAGGCTGCGAGGAGGAATGGTGGACGAGACCAACGAGGTGCTGAGCAAGGCCCCCCTGTTCGAGGCGCTTGACGAAGAAGGCGCGGCCGCGCTGCGTTCTTCCATCACCGAGGTGCGACTCGGCCGGGGCCAGACACTCTTCTCCGAGGGAGACGAGGGTGACCGTCTCTACGTCATGCTCAGCGGAAAGGTCAAACTCACCCGCAAGTCCGCTGACGGCCGTGAGAACCTGCTGGCGGTTCTCGGCCCGGGCGAAATGCTGGGTGAGCTCTCCCTGTTCGACCCGGGACCGCGGACGGCCAGCGCGGTTGCGGTAACCGACGCTGTGTTGGCCGGGCTGGGCCACGACGACTTGCGGCCGTTCATCATGCGGCAGCCCGAGGTCGCCGTCCACCTGCTGAAGGCGCTGGCCACCCGACTGCGGCGGACCAACGACGTGGTGGCGGACCTGGTCTTCACCGACGTTCCCGGCCGTGTCGCCAAGGCCCTGCTCGACCTGGCGGAACGTTTCGGCAAGCAGAGCGAGGACGGGCTCCACGTCCACCACGACCTGACGCAAGAAGAGCTGGCCCAGTTCGTGGGCGCGTCACGCGAAACCGTCAACAAGGCGCTGGCCGAATTCGCGCTGCGCGGCTGGCTGCGGATCGAAGCCAAAGCCGTGGTCCTGCTCGACGTGGAACGGCTGCGTCGCCGCGCCCGCTGACTTCGACCCCGGTCCGACCGCCTCAGTCCCGCGGCGTCGGGCGGTCGGACCGTGCCGGACAACCATCCTCCGCGCAGTAGGAACACCGGTGAAGCGGCCGCTCCGCCGACCCCGGCACGTCGAGTGTGCTCGGCATGCCCGTGCCGCCCGGCCGCGCCGCGGGCAGGCTCAGTCCGCCAGAACCTCCACGGGAACGTCTCCGCGGTCCACGAGGTACCGCACCTGGGCGCGGACGGACGCTTCGGTCGCGGCACGCAGCGCGGGATCCACGTCCGCGTACACCCGGTCCACGATCTCGGCCAGCGTGTCCGCCCCGGCCGCCACCGCGTCACGGATCTGTCCTAGCCGCTCTTCGCGGTGCTGGATGTAAGAGTTCAGCTTCCGCAGCGGATCCGTGCAGACGGGCCCGTGCGCGGGCAGCAGGGCGCGGATGTTCGCGCTGTCCACCAGGTCACGCAGCCGAATCAGGGAATTCAAATAGTCGCCCAGGTCTCCGCCGTCTTCTCCGACGATCACCGTGGTGCCCCGCCCCAGCACGGTGTCCCCGGTGAGGACGACGTCGTCCGCAGGCAGGTGGAAGCTCACCGAGTCCGCGGTGTGCCCGGGCGTGCGCAGCACCCGTACCCGCAGTCCGTCTGCTTCGACCACTTCTCCGTCGTCGAGCCCGTCCCCGCTGATGCGATGCGCCGGATCGACCGCGCGCACACGGCAGCCGGTCAGCTCGGAGAAGTACCGTGCCCCCGCGGCGTGGTCGGCATGGCCGTGGGTGAGCAGGGCCTGGGTGACCTGGGATCCCTGCTCTTGCACCATGCGCGCAACACGCTCCAGGTGCCGTTCGTGATGGGGTCCGGGGTCGACCACCAGCACGTTGCGGGCGCCAGGCTCCCGCAGTATCCACGTGTTCGTTCCGTCGAGCGTCATCGGGCCGGGATTCGGGCAGAGAACGCAACTTGCGCGCAGCGTCCCGGAACCGTCGATCCTCATCGCACCTCTTTTCGCGGCATGCCCGACTAGGGGGTCCATCAGAACGGATAATCAACACCATCGGGAACGATCAGTGTGATTCCCCCCGCAGACTTCCGGAACTCCGGTTGCACCGGAACGATCTCCCGTTCCGCGGCCAACACCTCCTCAGGTGTGGCGTATCCGATGAGGCTCTTCAGGTTGGCCACCGTGGGCGGCAGCATCGCCAACTGCCCCGCCCGCCACTGCCGCACCGCCTCCTCCGGGGACATCCACGTGACATGGTCGGCTTCCCCGCCCACGTCGCGAGGCTGCTGGCCTTCCGGCAGGACCGCGACAAAGAACCTGGTGTCGTAGCGGCGCGGCTCCATCGCCGGGGTGATCCACCGCGCCCACGGACACAGTAGATCCGAGCGGAGCACCAGCCCTCGCCGGTCAAGCAGTTCCGCGAGCGACAGGGAACGGTTGAGCAGCGCCTGCCGGTCTTCCTCCCAGTCGTCCCCCCGCGTATCGGCTACCACTTCATTCTCGGAGGGACCGGCCAGCAGCACCCCGGACTCTTCAAAGGTTTCCCGTACCGCCGCGCAGACGAGGGCGCGCGCCAGTGCCTCGTCCGCCCCGAACGCGCGAGCCCACTCCCGGGGCGGCGGCCCGCTCCAGCGGATCGTGTGGTCGCTGTCCCGCGGATCCACCGACCCCCCGGGGAAGGCGTACATGCCCGGAGCGAACCGCATCGAAGCGACCCGCCGCAGCAGGTACACCTCGAGACCTCGATCTGCCTGACGCACCAGCAGCACGGTCGCGGCGTCCCGAGGCCGCACCGGAGTCACCCGCCCCGCGAGCACGTCCCACATGCGGGGAGTGATCTCGCCGCTGCCAAGGTGGCGGATGACCTCACCCTCCGAGAGAGTCGCTTCTTCGGAGGGAGACACGGGAGCGGAGGAAGGCTTCTCCTCTTCTTCCCGCCGGCATTCTGAATGGTTCGCTGACACGGAGCCTCCTCCCCGGGGGACGGTGACGTTGCCTGGTCGGACCGGACTAGTCGACCTCGACGATCACCTCAACCTCGACCGGGGCGTTCAACGGGAGCACGGCCACACCCACCGCGCTACGCGCATGCTTGCCGGCTTCGCCGAACACCTCGGTGAACAGTTCACTGGCCCCATTGATGACCTGCGGCTGGCCGGTGAACGACGGGTCGCTGGCCACGAATCCCACGACCTTGACCACGCGTTTCACCCGGGACAGCTCGCCCACCTCGGCTTTGATGGCGGCGATCGCGTTCAACGCGCACACCGCGGCCAGCTCCTTGGCCTGCTCCGGGTCGACGTCGGCCCCCACTTTGCCGGTCGCACGGAGCTCCCCGCCGACCACCGGAAGCTGCCCGGAGACGTAGACGTGGCTCCCGCTGCGCACGGTCGGCAGGTATGCGGCCACGGGAGGGACCACCTCGGGCAGGGTGTGCCCGAGCTCCGCCAATCGTGTCTCAGGGGTCTTCGTCGTCATTTCTTCTCGCGCTTCAGGTAGGCGACCAACTGCTGGTTGCGCGGGTCATCGCCGATCGTGGGGCCGGGGATCACCGTGACCAATTCCCACCCGTCTTCGCCCCAATTGTCCAGAATTTGCTTGGTTGCGTGCGACAACAACGGCACAGTCGCGTACTCCCACTTCGTCATGGCGCCAACCTTATAGCGACCGTTCCCCGCACGGCAGGGGTCCATGACCCTTACCAGCACCATCACTCCCGGCGGCGGCAGGGCGAGACCTCAACCCGCAGTGCATAGACTCCGTGGGGTGAGCTCACGCGATCGCGATTGGGACGGAGTCCGCCTCCACGTCGTCACCGGCAAAGGAGGCACCGGGAAAACCACCGTCGCCGCAGCACTCGCTCTAGCCCTGGCCGCGGAAGGCGGCAAAGTGCTGCTGGTGGAAGTTGAAGAACGGCACGGCATCGCCCCGCTCTTCGGCCTCGACTCGCTGTCCTATGCGGAACGCGAAATCGCCGCCGCCGACAACGGCGGCACGGTCTACGCGCTCGCCGTCGACGCTGAGGCAGCGCTCCTGGAATACCTGGAGATGTTCTACGGCCTGCGCCGGGTCGGCGGTGCACTCCGCCGCTTCGGCGTCATCGACTTCGCCACCACGATCGCGCCCGGCGCCCGCGACATCCTCCTGACCGGCAAAGTCACCGAAGCAGTGCGCCGCCGCACCCCGCAGAGTGCCCGGCACGACGGTCCCGGCCCGTACGTCTACGACGCCGTAGTGCTCGACGCCCCGCCCACCGGCCGCATCACTCGTTTCCTCAACGTCACCGCCGAAGTCTCCGGCCTGGCCCGGGTAGGCCCGGTCCGCGACCACGCCGCCCGGGTCATAGACGTCATCCGCTCCCCCGAAACCGTGGTGCACTTCGTCACCCTGCTCGAAGAAATGCCGGTCCAAGAATGCGTGGAGGGAATCGCGGAGGCACGCGACGCAGGACTGCATGTGGGAGGCATCCTGGTGAACATGGTCCGCCCCGCGCTGCTAGAGGACTCCGTGCTCGCCGCAGCGTCCCAAGGTGTCGTCGACGTCGCCGCGCTCACCCGCGGCCTTCAGGCCGCCAGCCTCCCCGACCCGTCCCGTCTCGCCCAGGAGCTGTCCAAAGAAATCGTGGAACACGCCCGGCACATGCGAGTAGCAGCCGAAGCCCGCAGCCGGCTCGCCGCAGCCGGACGCCCCTGCTACGACGTCCCTTTCCTCGACGACGGGGTCGACCTTGACGGCCTCCGCCGACTCGCCCGCGAACTACGCGACCAGGGGGCAGTGTGAACCCCACCCCTCCCCGCACCCTCGACGTGGACGACCTCCTCGACAACCCCGGCACCCGAATCGTGGTGTGCTGCGGCTCCGGAGGCGTCGGCAAGACCACCACGGCCGCGGCCCTGGCCTTGCGCGCCGCAGAACGCGGACGGCACACCGTGGTGATCACCGTGGACCCGGCCCGCCGACTCGCCCAATCCCTGGGACTGACCGAACTGGACAACACCCCGCGCCCGGTCCCCGGTGTCGCGGACAGCAACGGCGGATCACTGCACGCCATGATGCTGGACATGAAACGCACCTTCGACGAGACCGTCGAAGCGCACGCAGACCCCCAGCGGGCGGAGCAGATCCTCAACAACCCCTTCTACCAGTCCTTGTCGTCCAGCTTCGCGGGCACGCAGGAGTACATGGCGATGGAGAAGCTGGGCCAGTTGCGGCGTTCCGACGAATGGGACCTCATCGTCGTCGACACCCCGCCCAGCCGGTCCGCACTGGACTTCCTCGACGCCCCCAAACGGCTCGGCAGATTCCTCGACGGCCGCCTGGTCAGATTCCTGGGCACCCCCGCACGCGGCGGAGCCTTCCGCCTGCTCGGCGCAGGGTTCGGCCTGGTGACCGGGGTGATCACGAAGATCCTCGGCACCCAGCTCCTCAAAGACGTGCAGTCCTTCATCGGCGCGTTCGACGCTGTCTTCGGCGGATTCCAGGAACGGGCCGAACAGACCTACCGGATCCTGCAAACCGAAGGCACCGCGTTCCTCGTCGTGGCCGCACCCGAGCTCGACGCGCTGCGGGAAGCCTCCTACTTCGTGGCACGGCTCTCCGCAGAACAGATGCCGCTGGCCGGCCTGGTCCTCAACCGCGTCCAACAGGTCCACGCCGACCTCTCAGCGGAACAAGGCTCGGCCGCGGCGGAGCTGCTCGAAGCAACCGGGGAGCATCCCCTCGCCGCCGCGGCACTCCGCCTGCATGCCGGACGGGTCCGACAGCGGAACCGGGAGCAGCGACTGCGCAACCGGTTCGCTGCGGACCATCCTGACGTTGCGATAGCGGAAGTCCCGGCCTACCCGGAAGACGTCCACGACCTGGACGCGCTCCGCGCGATCGGCCGGGCACTCGCTGGTGTGTCCACCGTGCCGTAACGGCCCGGTGCCCTCAGGAAGGGGCGGCTGCTCCCCTCGGTCGCGTGGACGCCGCGTCTCCTCTCACCACGTGTCCTCGACAAGAGCAGCCCCACCCCACACCCTCCCAATGAATGGTGGACGGACCTGTCCCGCGCTTGCACGGCTCCGTCCGGAAGACGGCTGGTTCCCCCGTCTTGCTCTGTCGCTGCCGAAAACCACCCTCCACGGTCTCCGGAACGTGCACCGGGGGCGCGGGCGGCCACGGGCTTCCTCCCTGCCCGTGGTGCCGTCAACCCTTGACGAACTGGTCCTTAGCAGCCCCGGACTGCTGGTAGTGCTGCCGGGCGTCTTCGAGCAGTGCCCGCCACGAGGTCACCTCGGGGCGGCGCCGCAGCAGAGCCCTCCGCTCGCGTTCGGTCATCCCTCCCCAGACACCGAACTCGATCCGGTTGTCCAGCGCGTCAGCCAGACACTCGGTGCGGACCGGGCACCCCCGGCAGATGAGTTTGGCCCGGTTCTGCGCGGCCCCCTGGACGAACAGCGAGTCGGGGTCGATCTCCCGACAGGCAGCACGCGCAGCCCAGTCTGTACTCCACATGTGCCCCACTCCCAAAGATCATCATGTGTTGTGTGCTGTGACAGAAGCCAGCCGACGGGCGCGGACATCGACTGGCACGGAGGAACAGAGACGACCTCTGCGGGCACACCGGATCGGCTCAACGGGTACGACGGGGTGCGGGGCCCGTATGAGATGTACCGTCTCTTGCATCTCCGCTGGTAAAGAAATTACGGTCCGCACCCCAAAGTCAACAGTCCCCATTAGGCCCATTTCTGATATAGCTCAGGTGGACCATTAAAGCTTTGAAAACTAGTCACCTAGTGACTACCCAGAGTAATAAAGTGCGTGTGGGCGGCGACCCTCCCCAAGTCCCTGATCATGGAAAGATGGGAATCAGGGCTCGCGGATCGACCACATCCGGAACCGACAACAACGCGAAGCCCACGGCGGTTCGTCGCTGTTTTCTCGTTTCCGAACGTAATCTGGACGGGTGGGTCAAGGGACATTGCTGCAGAAACTCGGTCAGTTGTTCGGGGTCTCGGTCGCTGCCGGAGTACTCGTGGCTGCGCTCGCCGCTCCCGCCCTCGGCGGTATCGGCATCGCTGCCCGCAACGTAGCGACCGGCTTCCTCAACATGCCCAGCGAGCTAGAGACCCCGCCGCCGCCCCAACGCTCGATCATCTACGACGCAGAAGGCGGCGTCATCGCTGAGGTGTACGACCGGAACCGGGAACTGGTAGAACTCGACCAGATCGCCCCGATCATGCAGCAGGCGATCATCGCCATCGAGGACAGCCGGTTCTACGAGCACGGCGGCCTCGACATCGTGGGCACCTTCCGCGCCGCCCTGCGCACCATCGCCGGGCGCACCCAAGGCGGCTCCTCCATCACCCAGCAGTACGTCAAAAACGTGCTGATCGAAAGCGCCACATCCCAGGCGGAACAAGAAGAAGCCCGCGAAACCACCCTGGGACGCAAGATCCGCGAACTGCGCTACGCCATCGCGCTCGAACAGCGGATGACCAAAGACGAAATCCTCGAGGGCTACCTCAACATCGCCTACTTCGGGGACGGCGCCTACGGTGCCGAGTCCGCGGCCCAGCACTTCTTCAGCGTCAGCGCCAGCGAACTCAACCTCAACCAGGCTGCCACCCTGGCCGGTCTCGTCCGCTACCCCGAGCTGTACAACCCCCGCCTCAACCCGGACCAGGCCCAAGAACGGCGCGACGTGGTCCTCGACCGGATGGTCGCCACCGGGGTGATCACCGAAGAAGAAGCCGAGAAGACCAAAGCGCAAGACCTGGAACTCGACATCTCCACGCCCAGCAACGGGTGCATGCCCAGCAAGCAGCCGTTCTTCTGCGACTACGTGATCCAGGAGATCGAGAAGAACGAAGCGTTCGGGGAGACCGAAACCGAACGCGCCCGCTGGCTGCGCACCGCAGGCCTGGAGATCTACACCACGCTCGACCCCGACATGCAGGAGGCTGGGCAGAAAGCCGTAGACAAGTGGGTGCCGCGCAAGAACGAAGCCCGCAAGGTCGCCGCCGAAGTCTTGATTGAACCCGGCACCGGGGAGATCCGGGCCATGGTGCAGAGCCGCAACTACGGCCCCGACGAAAGCAAACTCGGCGAAACCTCCATCAACTTCACAGCCAACGCCGACCGCGGCGGCAGCACCGGCTTCCAAGCCGGCTCCACCTTCAAAGCCATCACCCTGGCCGCGGCCCTCGAAAAAGGACTGCCGTACAGCACGTCCTTCACCTCGGGCAGCACCATCACTGTCACCGGCCAGAAGAACTGCGACGGCAACACTCTCGCCCCGTGGACAGTGAGCAACTCCAGCGAAAGCGGCGGCGCCGCCACCCACAACATGGTGTCGGGCACCAAAGGCTCGGTGAACACCTACTTCGCCCAACTGCAGAAACGGGTCGGCCTGTGCAACGTCATCAAAATGGCGGAAAAACTCGGCCTGACCCGGGCCGACGGCCAAAGCTACGACAACCCGCGCACCCAGGGGAACAACTCCTTCACCCTGGGCAGTGAGGAAGTCTCCCCGCTGAACGTGGCCGCCGCCTACGCGACCTTCGCCTCGCGGGGCATCTACTGCAAGCCGATGGCGATCACCAAGATCGTCGACCGCCAGGCCGGGCGCACCATCGAAATGGAACCGGAGTGCGAACGGCGCATCTCCAAAGATGTCGCCGACGGCGTGAACTACCTGCTCCAGCAGACCTTCAAAGGCGGCACCGCCACCGGACTGGGTATCGGCCGCCCTGCCGCCGGAAAGACGGGAACCACCGACAACTCGGCGAGCGCCTGGTTCGCGGGCTACACCCCGAACCTGGCCGGCGCCGTGTTCGTCGGCGACCCGCGCGGCCCCAACCAGTACCCGCTGCGGAACGTCACCCTCGGCGGACGCTACTACTCGGTGGTCTACGGCGCGACCATCCCCGGTCCGATCTGGCAGGAAACCATGCGGGAAGCCGTGAAGAAACTGGACGAGAAGAGCTTCGCACGGTCGCCCGCACGGTTCGGCTCCACCAGCGAACCCGCGCCGCCACGACGAGAGGACCCCACGGACGCCAACCCGGCTTCCAGCCCGGGAAGCGTACCCAACGTGGTTGGCATGTCCCGTGACCAAGCGGTAGCCGCCATCGAATCCGCCGGCTACCGGGCGAACGTGGCCGACCGGCGGCTGCCGTCCAGCCACCCGGAAGGCACCGTGGCCCTCGTCGAGCCTTCCGCGGGCTCCCGCCTCGCCGAAGGCTCCGTCGTCAACATCTTCCTGAGCCGCGGCCCCGCCGACAACGGCAACAGCAACGGCGGCAACGGCAACGGCGGCTGGGAATTCCCCGGCGGAGGCGGCTGGGAGCTCCCCGCCTTAGATGACCAGTGGGGCGCGTTCTAGCTAGTCCCAACTCACCACTGTGGCCCTCGAGCACTGGTGCTCGAGGGCCACACGCTTCCTCAGCCTGGGGACAAAAGTCACGACAACTGGCGGCGCACCTCGTCAGCGACCCGGCGGCCCTCAGCACGCCCCGCAACCCGGGGAGTGAGCAGCTTCATCACCGCGCCCATCCCCTTGACGTCGCTCACCCCGGCCTCCGCGATCGCCGCCCGAACCAGATCAGCCAGCTCTTCGTCGCTGAGCTGCTCCGGCAAATACTCGGACAGCACCTCGCCTTCGGCACGCTCGTCCGCTGCCCGGTCCGCGCGCCCACCCTGCTCGAAAGCCTCCGCGGCCTCGCGACGCTTCTTCACTTCCTTCGTGATCACCTTGATGATCTCGTCGTCGCTGAGCTCACGGGCGGACTTCCCCGACACCTCCTCGTTGGAGATCGCGGTGAGCAGCATGCGCAGCGCCCGAGTCCGCACAGCGTCCCGTGCCTTCATCGCAGCGGTAAGGTCGGCTTGCAGCCGGGTCTTTAGTTCGGACATGCCAGGGATGCTAGAGGCCCCTTCCGGGGAACTCCAGGCAATTTTTCCCATGTCGTCCACCACAGCCCAGCCGACAGCCCCACCCCCACCACGGTTTTCGCCACCACCGATACCCGCGTGACCGGCGCGCCGGAACCAGGCACTGCTGGGATCTGACACCATCGTTCCATGACAGGTTCAGCGGTGGTGAACACCACGGGCAGAGTGCTACGCCGGATCGGCACAGCAGCAGCGGTCACCGGCGCCCTCGGTGTCGCAGGACTCGTATACGCCTCGGTCGTGGAACGCAACTGGTTCCGGCTGCGCCACTACGAGATACCGATACTCGCCCCCGGCAGCGACCGGCTGCGTATCCTCCACCTCTCCGACGCGCACCTGACCCCCGGACGCCGCCTACTCATCGACTGGATCCGCAGCCTCGACGCCCACAACCCCGACCTGGTCGTCAACACCGGAGACTCCCTCGCCCACCCCCAAGCGGTCAAACCGTTCCTCGACGCGCTCGGCCCTCTCCTCGACCGGCCGGGCCTGTTCGTCTACGGCTCCAACGACCTGTTCTCCCCCCAGCCGAAAAACCCCGCCCGCTACCTGTGGCGCAGCAGCAAAGCCGACTACCGGAAACGCAAAATCCCCGACCTGCCGTGGCGGGAGCTCGGCGCAGCCATGCGCGAAGCAGGCTGGCTCGACCTCAACAACCAGAAAGGCCGCCTCACCGCAGGAAACCTGCGGATCGCCGCAGCCGGAATCCACGACTCCCACATCGGCCTCGACCGCTACGAGAAGATAGCCGGCCCCGCCGATCCCACCGCTGACGTACGCATCGGCGTCATGCACTCCCCAGAACCGCGGAACCTCGACCGGTTCACCGCCGACGGGTACGAACTCCTTCTCGCCGGGCACACCCACGGCGGCCAGATCTGCCTCCCCTTCTACGGCACCCTCGTCACCAACTGCGGTATCGACCGGGCCCGCGCCTGGGGACTCAGCCGGAACGGAACGTCGTGGCTCCACGTCTCCGGCGGGCTAGGCACCTCCCCCTACGCCCCAGTCCGCTTCTGCTGCCGCCCCGAAGCCGCCCTCTTGGACCTCATCCCCCGCGCCTAACCCGCCCCGCAGTGCCATCCCCGTGGCGGGGCCGCCCACCCCGCACCCCACAACCGCGGCCCCGCCACCCGTCCCTGACCCGGGCTCCCCATAATCGACATTCGCGTTCTCCAACCCCTCCCCGGCACGCATACATACCGGCATATGAGGCATAAACGCTGGTAGAGACCGCTCTGCCCGGAGGCCGTACGAATCCAGTGCCGAGATCGACGCCAGAGAACCACGGAGAACCCGGCGGCGCAATCCGGTTAACCGCCACCGTGTCGACAATGTTCGACCTGGCCCCTATCGGGGTGTCCATCACCCGTGGCCCCGACCACCGCCTGGTCTACGTCAACGAAGCACAACGAGCCATATTCGGCCCGCGCCCACTCGGCAAACCCCTGCTGCAAGCCTTCAACGACCTTGCCGAAGCGGGATACATCCTTGTCCTCGACCAGGTCATGACCACCGGGAAACCCGAATTCCTCCCCCAAGTCCCCGTAACCGTCAACTATCCCAACGCCGGCCGCCAAGAACGCTACTTCAACCTCAGCTTCACCCCGGTGTTCCTGGACGACGGAGAACCCGCAGTACTGAACCTGATCGCGGACGTCACCGAAACCATCGACGCCGCCCAGCGGAAACGCGCCCTCCAGCGGTACACCAGCATCGTCCGCTCCGGGAGCCTGGTGGAATGGAGCGCCTCCCCCATCGACGGCTCCCTGCAATGGATCCGCGGCTGGGAGGAGATCACTGGGCAACCCCACGAAGAATCCCGAGGCCACGGCTGGTTGAACATGGTCGCCCCAGAAGACAGGGCCGCGCTGCTCGCGTCCTGGCTACGGGCAATCGACGAAGTCCCCGACTCTGTGGAGTACATCTTCCGGGTACGAACACGCGACGGCACCTACCGGCACTTCCGTGCCCATGCCGTCCCCGTCCGAGAAAACGGGGTCGTCGTCGAATGGACCGGCACCTGCGCCGACGTGGAACAACAATGGCGGGAGCAGCGCCGCCACGCCCTGTTCAACCGTGCCTCTGGGGCGATCTCCAACACCGCCCTCATCGAAGACATGCTCAAGGCGTTACCCGAGGTCATCGTGCCCGAGGTCGCCGATGTGTGCACGGTCCACCTGTTGTCCCCCACCTCATCGCCTGAAACATCAGCGAACCCGTTCATTGTGGAACGCCTGGCGACCAAAGCCCGGGAAGGGATCACCGTGCCGCCGCCACGGTTCCAGTCACGCTTCACCATCCGAAGCACATACCTCGAGTTGATCCGGCAGAAGCGCTCCATCCACCGGGTGTTCCCGGTAGGAAAGCCGCCCTTGGACCCTCTCAGCCCGAATAGCTCGCGGTGGCTCCGCCAAGTCAAAGCCAACAGCGTGGTCATGCTCCCCATCACGGTCGAGGGGGAACTCGTCGCTAGCCTGGTCGCAGTCGTCTGCGGGGAACGCGAACCGCTGACTCAAGACGACGCGGACCTCCTGGCGGACCTCATCGACCACCTCCAGCCCACCATCGACACGTTCGCGAGCTTCCAACGCACCCAACGGGTCGCGAGAGCCCTCCAGCACAGCCTGCTCAGCGATCCCCCCACCATCCCGGGTCTCCCTATCGTCGGCCGCTACCAGACCAGCCCTACTTCCGCGGAGGTGGGCGGTGACTGGTACGACGCGTTCATCGTCGACGACACGATCATGCTCGTCATCGGGGACGTGGCCGGACACGACCTGACCGCGGCCACCGCCATGAGCCAGATGCGCAACATGCTCCGCGCTTTCGCCGCCGACCACCCGCACAACCCTCACGAAGTGCTACGCCGCCTGGACGGCGCAGTGCAACGCTCCGGGGAGTACAAAGGGACGGCCACCTGCATCCTCGCCCGGGTCACCCCAGACAGTGACGGCATCTGGCAGGTGGACTACTCGGTGGCCGGACACCTGCCGCCGCTGCTCGTTCTCCCGAACGGGGAGACCCGCTTCTTGGAGAAAGCCCACGACCTTCTCCTCGGCGTGGACCCCACAATGCCGCGCCACCGGGCGCTCGAAGTCCTGCCCTCGGGAGCCACCCTGCTGCTCTACACCGACGGTCTCGTGGAACACCCCCACGAGTCTCTCGATATCGGGTTGGAGCGGCTGGCCCACCACTGTGCCGCCATGGCCCGGATTCCCCTCAACACGTTCTGCGACCGGCTCCTCACTGAGCTGCCTATCGCCGGAAACGACGACATCACTTTGATCGCGTTGCGGTTGGAGTCGCCTACCCTGGCCACAGCCTCCCTGGCCCGGCACGGCTGACCGGCCAGTTTCCCCTCCGGCATAGGGGGTATCTCACCTAACGGACCCCCTGCCACCGGCAGATGTGCAAGTACCCCGGAGTGTCCGCTAGACTGTCATCAGTGTTTCGGGGTGTGGCGCAGCTTGGCAGCGCGCTTCGTTCGGGACGAAGAGGTCGTGGGTTCAAATCCCGCCACCCCGACCACAGCGACACTGTCGCATAAGCAGAGGTCAAAGAGGGTGGCCCCAGGGGATCCGGATTCCTGGGGCCACCTTCTTTGCTGTGTGTCCGTGCGTCACACGTGCGTCAAAGGTCTCTGGTCGCATCCCTGCGACACTTCGCACCGTGGCCCCTTGAGGCATGGACTGCACCAGCATGCTGACTACCGCGGACTGCCCGTCCCATGCCTCGCAGGGACGTCTGCCTGCCGAACGTAGACGGGCAGCGGTAGCCGCCCACGGCGGCGCTCCCCGGACGGGCACCCCACCCCACAATCCCTCCTGTACGATTTTGAAAAGTGAATGAAATCAGCGCCGCGCGTTAGTAAAGTCGCAGGTCGTCTAGTGTGCTCCCCGCGCACGCGGGGATGATCCGCCGCGGTTCCGCGGCCAGGATGACGGACTGTGGTGCTCCCCGCGCACGCGGGGATGATCCGAGATCATCGCTCGGCTCTGGCAGGGGGTTCCGGTGCTCCCCGCGCATGCGGGGATGATCCCCACTTGTCGGCGCTTCTGGTTGACGAGCTCACCGAGGCGCTGCGCCGCACTCCGGCTGCGGTGGTGGTCGCCACGCACGATCGGATGATGCTCTCCGACTGTGCGTCCTGGCCGTCCGTGGACCTTACAGGGTCTCGGGTCTCTGGTCGGTGAGTGTGCCGCTCCTCGCCCTGTCCACTGGGGTGCGGAGCGGCACACCGAGAAAACACGTCGGAGCCCGCTTCCGTGGGCGTGCCGCGTTCGGGGTTTTCTGGTTCAGCGGGGAACTGCTCGTGTGAAGCGGGGGCGCTTCTGCACGGAGCGCAGTTTGATGAGAGGAACAGCGCCGGTCGGGTGCTGCTGTGGTCCGACCGGCGCTGTTGCCGAGGCTGAGTCACGGAGCGTGTGGGGGCCGCTCCGGGACCTGGGGCTGCTGTCGGCTGGCTGTTATCCCGCGGAGGTGCCCGCTGTCAGCCGCTGCTGTGTGCCGCTGGAACGGCGGAGGACGAAGTGGTCGAGCGCCCAGGCTCCGGGTCCGAGGATGGCGATGAGGAAGAAAGCCCAGCAGTACATGGCGGCGAGTTCTCCCCCGTTGTTGAGGGGCAGGAGCGCGTGGGGCTGGTGCACGACGAAGTAGGCGTACGCCATGGAGCCGGAGGCGAGGACGGCGCTGGGCCGGGTGAACAGGCCGAGGAGGACGAGGGCGCCGCAGACGAGCTGGATGAGGGCGGCCCACCATCCCGGCCAGGAGGCGAATTCCACGGCCTGCCCGGTGCCTTGGTTGCCGCCGAGTACGCCGAACAGGGAGGCCACTCCGTGGCAGAGGAACATCAGGCCTACGACTATGCGGAATAGAGCGAGGACTGGTCCGTGGTATCGGTCCAGGTTCATTGGTCACCTCAATACATGAATGGGGGAGGAAGGGAGGAGAGTGACCACGGGAATGCCACGTTTGCCGCAGCGTGGATGTGACACCGGCGGGCCCCGGCGGTGCACGGCGCTGCGGTGTGGACGTGTCCGTGGCACCGGAGAGACCACGACTGTGGGAGACACTCCGTGGTCATTCCGGTCGGGGCACCGCCACGCTGCGGTGCGTCCGGAACTGCGGAGCAGCCACGATGGTGTTTAAACCGCCCAGAGAGCACAACCCCGGCTCGGAGTTACTGTTTGACCACTTAATGTGATCAAGGTGGTGCGAGCGAGGGCACGGCTCTTGTTGAGGACATGACTGCTCCTCCGCACGAGTGGGGCACCCGGGGTGGCGGCCGAGTGGCCGAGTCGCCTTTGGGGCAGCAGGAGGCATTCCCACGACAAGGGGTGGGTCGCGTGGAATGCGACTCAAGGTCGGGTGTGCCCGCTATGCGGTTACATCAAATAGTGACTACTTGCTAGGCAAATGTCAACGCAGAGTAAAAGGGGATGGCAGAATCGCGTCCTCTCATTTTTTGGCCGGATAATTTTCCGGGTTTGAGGACTTCAGAAACGCGGTGCTCCTGCGCTGTCCCGAGGAGGCTTCCGACGTCCCGAGAGCGCTTTCTCGGGGCGCGGTTTTGGAAGAAACCGCACGTCACTGGGCATTTTTTCGAGGATGGTCCGGGCTGAACCAGCTCTTAAAGTTACTTTCTCGTCAAGTTTCTCTGTCGGATTCTCCTGTTCGCGGAAGCCTCTCGGACCGGATTTTTCTGACCGAATTGAAAGGTCGGACTACTTGGCGCTGTCTGCGTGCAGGCGGGAGCGCATGTCTGGCGTGGACGGCTTTTTCGCGCTGGTTTGAGTTGGCCGGCGTCTGCTGGCCGCTGGGTCAGCATGGCGCGGGATCGGGCCGGGTGGGCTGCTGTTTTCCTTGCGAGGAGGCCGACGGGACCGGGCCGTGCAGGTTCCGTGCCTGTGGGCAGGGTGCTCGTCATGCCTCTTGCGGGGCGGCCGCTGGTCCGATTTCGGTGCGGGGTGGTCGGGTGTCGGAGCCGGGAATGACGTGGTTCGTCGGCGGGAAACATGCACAGAGTTTTATCCACAGGCTGTGGATAACGTAGCGGCTCCCTCATGCTCGCCCGGCACATCGAGCGCAACGAATGCACCTAAAACTCACCGTTTGTCCCTTTTTTCGGGGCGCAAGGGCAACTTTTCTGATCCCCCAACCGCAGCCCGGGTTGTGGAAAACCGCTGTGAATTACCGTGACCCACACGGCATTAAATAGTGATCCACTTCACATAAAAACAGCAGGGAGAAAACCGAGGACTTCTCTCCAGCACACCTGGCAACCGGTGTGGGGTATCCCTCGAGGGCGCTCCTCGCACCGGCACGCTCCTCCCGGGCTCCGTCCAGCCGCGTGTCCGCCGCGCTGCGGACACGCGGGGTGTTCCACCGGGAAGTCCACCAGGGCAGATGGGGCGGCAGCCTTCATCGCCACGACAGGAAGCGCCGCTGTGCGCTGGCGTCACGGGAATCCCGGTGCCGCCCTCACCACAAGCAGCGGTACTACTCCTTCCCGAAGTCTTCACGGGAGAGTCCGGACCGCCGCATCGCATCTTCCAGTTCCGCGCCCAGGGTGGGGCGGGGTTGCGGCAGCTTCGGAGCCTGCACATCGGGCTCCGGGAGTGTCTGCTCGGTGCCGCGGGTCTTCGGCCGGTTCTCCTCGGGAGTGGTCACAGTCGTTCCCTTTCTGCTCTCTGCAGACCTGTCCCACCCCCGGCTACCCCAGGTATGCCGGAACACACGTGGCAGACGGCACTGCCTGCCCACGTCGTGGGCGAGGGGTCAGCCGCCTTGCGCCATCCGCCGGTTGAACACCTGTTCTTGGGCGATGCGGCGCAGCGCGGTGATGACGACGTCGCCAAGCACTGTGCCCAGCACTGCTTTTTCGACGACGTCGGCCACATCGGTGTGGCCGGAGATCAGGTCGATGTCGACCTCGGCGATCGCTTCAGCGAGTTCGGCGTAGCGGCCTACGCACTCGAAGAAGCCGCGCTGATTCAGCAGGCTCATCCGAGCCAAGGCTTCTACGAGCGCGGTGAAACCGGGGTGGTCTTCGGGGACTGTCCAGCCGCGGGCGGCGAACACTGATTCCACGTAGCGTCGGGCTTCTTCCCGGGGCTCGTCGCTGCGCTCCCCGGTGAGGACAGGCAGTCCGCGGTGGGCGAGGGCGACGGCGTGGTGCACCGAAGGCTGGGATGCGTCGATTTCGGCGAGGACTTCGCGGACTGTGGGCACGGGGAGTCCACCGACGTCGATGAGGCTGCGGATCAGTCGGAGGCGTCTCAGATGCTCTTCGGAGTATCTGACCTGGTTGGCGGCGATGCGTTCGCCTTCGGGAAGCATCTTTTCTCGCAGGTAGTACTTGATCGTCGGCACGGACACGCCGCTTCGCCGACTCAGTTCGCCGATGCGCACCCTGTCTCCTTTGCTCTTGCGTCCCCAGCAGTCAATAGATAGCTTTGTTATCGATAATTCAATTATCGATAATTCTTCTATCTAAGTTGTGGTGTTTCGGCCCCCTCAGCCGTTCCAGGAGCAAGGACCGACGATGACTCTCTCTTCCGCTACGGCACCGCCCCGCAGCCCGCGCCGGCTTCCGGGTGTCCGCTGGAACCGCACCTCCCTGGTCGTGGCAATCACCGCCTTCGCCTGCGTCCTCGTTGCTGCGATCTTTGTGCCCCCCTACCTGTCCCTCGACCCCGGCTCCAGCAGGGTCGCACTCCGCCCGGATTCGGCCCTGCACTTTCCCGCCGTCGCCATCCACGCCGCCACCGGTGGGATCGCGCTGCTCACCGGCCCACTCCAGTTCAGCCGGCGACTGCGCCGCCGCGGAGTCTGGCACCGCTGGATCGGCCGGGTCTACCTGTTCGCCGGAGTGCTGCCCTCGGCGCTCAGCGGTATCGTCGCCGCCCTGCTGACCTCCAGCGGCCCTGTGGCGATGGCCGCGTTCCTCTCCCTCGACATCCTGTGGATCATCACGGGCCTCGCCGCCTACCGGACCGCCCGCGCCGGCCGCTATGCCGCACACCGGGAGTGGATGCTGCGCAACTTCTCCCTGACGTTCGCCGCAGTCACCCTGCGCATCTGGCTCAGTGCACTGGTCGCCATCCAACTTCCCTGGCTCGACTCCCTCTACGGAGGCGACTTCGACCAGCTCTTCGCCACCGCCTACGCCGTCAGCCACTGGACGTCGTGGCTACCCAACCTGCTGCTCGTCGAGGTCTACCTGGCCCGGCAGGCTGCCCGACAAGCCCGGGAAGCCCTCGCCACGGCGCTCCAGACGACCGCCGCGGCAGCCGACAACACGGAAACGTCCCCGACCCCCGCATAGACGACATGTGGGCGGTGCCTGGCAACACCGCCCACACGCATCGACTACACCAGGCCTGCGCGGCGCAGCGCTTCCGCCATCGCCCCCATGGGCTGCTGCTCGCCGCGGCCGCC
>SMEH01000244.1_pt1 | contig 24965 bp, 25 predicted proteins | sample 2456361 | NCBI WGS metagenome assembly SMEH01 (sample SAMN10132587, study PRJNA489261) | soil metagenome | isolation source: day1 control-loamy sand soil ammended | place: USA | reverse complement strand
CCGGGTGCAGGCGTGGGTGGTCGGCCCGGGTATCGGGACGGGACGGCAAAGCAAGGAGGTGCTCGCGGAGGCGCTCGGCCAGGGGGTCCCCGTGTGCGCGGACGCGGACGCGATCACGCTCATCGCGGAGCAGCCGGACGTGCTCGACGCCCGTGACCCGGACACACCGCTGCTGCTCACCCCGCACGACGGAGAGTTCGAGCGGCTCACGGGTTCGGCGCCAGGGGCCGACAGGGTGGGTGCGGCGCGTGAGGCGGCACGTCGTTTCCGTGCGGTCGTGTTGCTCAAGGGACATTGCACGGTGATCGCAGCCCCGGACGGTCGGGTGCTGGTGAACCGACCCAGGGGCTCGTGGCTGGCCACGGCCGGTTCCGGTGACGTGCTCGCGGGGATGATCGGTGCACTGTTGGCGTCGGGGCTCGACCCGTGGTTGGCCGCGGGTGTCGCCGCCGACGTGCACGCGCGAGCGGGGCAGATCGCGGCAGGTGGGGTACCGACGTCGGCGTCCGGGATCTTGGCCGCGATCCCGGACGCCGTCAGGCAGGCACGATCTCTGACACCCTGACCGGACGGAGCGAACCGCCGGAGCCGGCTCCTGTCGAGACGTCGCGTGATCACGTCCCGATGGGGGTGGGAGAGCCACGATTAGCCCGCTAAACGCGGTTCGCGTACCGCAGTTAGCCCGCTAAACGTGGTCCGAAGATCCCCGAGGACGATCGAAAGTTGTTTCGAACGTGGACGTGGACGGGTCGCAGCCAGCAAGCTCTGTGGCATGACCGACAACGATGTGCTGGTGGCTGGGGTCGATTCGTCCACGCAGTCGACCAAGGTGGTGGTGTGCGACGCCCGAACGGGCGCGGTCGTGCGCAGCGGCCGCGCCGAACACCCGGACGCCACCGAGGTGGATCCCGCGGAGTGGTGGACGGCGTTCACGGCGGCCACGGACGGTTTGTTGGACGGTGTGTCCGCCATAGGTGTCGCGGGACAACAGCACGGCATGGTCACGGTGGACGAGGACGGCGACGTCGTCCGCCCGGCGTTGCTGTGGAACGACACGCGTTCCGCGCAGGCCGCCACTGACCTCGTGCGTGAACTCGGAGGACCGCAGGCGTGGGCGGACGCGGTCGGTTCGGTGCCCGTCGCCAGTTTCACGGTCACCAAACTGCGGTGGCTTGCCGAGCACGAGCCCGACAAGGCCGACAGGGTCGCGAAAGTCATGTTGCCGCATGACTGGCTGACCTGGCGTCTCGTGGGTGGGGAGCCGGTCACCGATCGTGGTGACGCCTCGGGCACGGGGTACTTCTCGCCCGCCGAAGGTGCTTACCGCACGGACATCCTCACTCGCGCCTTCGGCGGTCGTGCCCCCGAACTGCCTCGGGTGTTGGCGCCGTCGGAACCGGCGGGGCGCACTTCCGACGGCATGCTGGTGTCCGCTGGAACCGGCGACAACATGGCCGCCGCGCTCGCGCTGGGGGCGGGGGACGGTGACGTCGTCGTCTCGCTCGGTACGAGTGGCACGGTGTTCGGTGTGAGCGAGATCCCGGCCGCCGATCCCACCGGCAGCGTCGCGGGCTTCGCCGATGCCACCGGCCGGTTCCTGCCCTTGGCCTGCACTCTGAACGCCGCGAGGGTGCTGACCTCCACCGCCCAGTTCCTGGGGGTCGAGCTGTCGGAATTCGACCGGCTCGCGCTCAGTGCCGCTCCGGGCGCCGGTGGGTTGACACTGCTGCCCTATCTCGACGGGGAACGCACCCCCAACCTGCCCGACGCGGCCGGGTCCCTGTTCGGGTTGCGTCGTACGAACATGACTCCCGAGAACCTCGCCCGGGCCGCTGTCGAGGGGATGCTGTGCGGACTCGCCGCCGGGCTCGACGCGGTACGCGAGTACGGCATCTCCGTTCGCCGGGTGCTCCTCATCGGGGGTGCCGCGCAGTCCGAGAGTGTGCGTGCGGTGGCGCCGATCGTGCTTGGCGTTCCGGTCGTCATTCCACAGCCGCGCGAGCATGTGGCCGTCGGCGCCGCACGTCAGGCCGCGTGGGCGCTCGCGGACACGGCGGAACCCCCGATGTGGGGGACGGACATCGCGGTGCGGCTGCCCGAACCCTCTGACGACGTCGCCGCCGAGGGAGAGCGCATCCGACAGCGGCATGCCGAAGTGCGTCGGCGCGTACACGACGTCTGACCACCCGGTAGGTACATTGACGGGGTGGCCGGACGCCGTCGAGACGTTCCGGTGCCGAGCAGGGAGGCGCGTGATCATGTCCTGTGGTGTGGCCGGGTGAGCGGAATGTCATTGCCTCGTGCTGAGGTCGTGGTGGATCTGGAGGCCATTCGCCACAACGTGCGGTTGCTCGCCTCCCGGGCGGCCGCGTCCGGAGCGGAGACGATGGCCGTCGTGAAGGCCGACGGTTACGGCCACGGTGCCGTGCCGGTCGCTCGGGCCGCCGTCGAGGCCGGTGCGACGTGGTTGGGCGTGGCTTCGTTGGACGAAGCGCTCGCTCTGCGGAACGCCGGCCTCACGACTCGACTGATGAGCTGGCTCGACACCCCGGACGTGGATTTCGCGCCGGCCGTGGAACGGGACATCGACGTTTCGGTCAGCTCCACCGGCGAGTTGGCGCGAGCGGTGGACGCGGCCGCGAGGGTGGGTCGTCGCGCCCGGGTGCACCTGAAGATCGACACCGGTCTGTCGCGGAACGGTTGTCCCGCTGAACTGTGGCCCACCCTGGTGAAGGCCGCCGCGGCGGAGGACGGGGTCGAGGTCGTGGGCATGTGGTCACACCTGGCCTGTGCCGACGAACCCGGCCACCCGGCCACCGAAGCCCAGGCCGAGCGGTTCGCCGCCGCCTACGCGGTAGCGCGGGAGGCGGGGTTGTCACCGCTGCGGCACCTGGCCAACTCCGCGGCCACGTTGACCCGGCCCGACCTGCACTTCGACCTCGTGCGGCCCGGTATCGCCGTCTACGGCCTCAACCCCGTGTCCCAGCCCGAGGACCTGCGGCCCGCGATGACGTTCCGGTCGAGTGTCGTGCTCACCAAACGCATCAGGGCGGGTGAGTCCGTGTCCTACGGGCAGACATGGACGGCGAGTGCCGATACCACGGTGGCGCTCGTGCCCGTGGGGTACGCCGATGGTGTTCCACGCACGTTGTCGGGGCGGCTGAGCGTGTGGTTGAACGGCACGCGGCGCCCCGTGGTCGGGCGGGTGTGCATGGACCAGCTCGTCGTCGACTGTGGTGACGACGAACCCGAGCTCGGCGCCGAGGTCGTGCTGTTCGGTACGGGTGAGGGTGGGATGCCGACGGCCACCGAGTGGGCCGAGAAGATCGGCACCATCGACTACGAGATCGTCACCGGCATGTACCGGCCGCGGGTCCGTCGGCGTTACGTCGGAACGGAGCGAGACCGTTCGTGATGTCCTACCCCGGGGAGGGCTCGACGTTCGACGAACCGTTCGCCGGTTCCCGCACCGAGCGCACCTCCACCGTCGCCGCTGACGACGGCACGCCGTTGGCGGTGGAGGAGATCGAACCCCGAGACGGGGGTGAGGCCGAGCTCACCGTGGTGGGTGTGCACGGCTTCGCACTGTCGCGGCGCAGCTGGTTTGTCCAGCGACGGGACTTCGCCGAGCTGGCGCGACCACGGGTCAGACAGGTCTACTACGACCACAGGGGACACGGACAGTCGGCGCCGTCGGACGCCGCGCACAGCACCATCGAACAACTCGCCGGGGATCTGCACGCGGTGTTGCGGGCCGTCACGCCGGACGGTCCCGTGGTGCTGTTGGGGCATTCCATGGGCGGAATGGTGATCATGGAATTGGCGCAGATCTGCCCGGAACTGTTCATCGAACGGATTCGGGGAGTCGCGCTGATCGCCACGGCCGCGGGCGAGATCGGCGCCCACGGCTTGCCTCGTTCGCTGCTGTCGAAGTACAACCCGCTCACCCGGAGGGTGGGGGAGTTGGCCGAGTGGCGGCCGGGGCTCGTCGAGTTCATCCGCGCCGCCGGCGGCCAGTTGACGAAGGCCGCGGTCCGGCGGTTGGCGTTCGGCAGTCGCGACGTCGATCCACGCCTGGTCGACTTCATGATCGACATGCTGCGGGAGACGCCCGTGCGGCAATTGGCGCATTTCGTCGACACACTCGGCACCCACAACCGGTATGCGGCGCTGGCCGGGTTGAAGTACACCGATGTGGTGGTGATCGGCGGGGACGCCGACAGATTGACACCGTTCGTGCACGCCGAACGCATCGCCGCGGAACTGCCCGGGGCGCGGCTCGTGCGTGTGGAGGGTGCGGGGCACATGGTGCACCTGGAGGAGCCTGAACTGGTGAACCGGCACCTCGTCGACCTGGTGGTCCGGTGCGGTGGGGGCGATGGAACGAGACGGAGGGACGAGTGAGGCAGGTGAGTGCCGAACTACCGACCCCCGACGACGCCATGCGTTTCGGGCGGGCGTTGGGTGAGCTGCTCAGGCCGGGCGATCTGGTGCTGTTGTCCGGGCCGTTGGGCGCGGGGAAGACGACCATGACGCGGGGGATCGCCGAGGGCATGGGGGTGTCCGGGCGGGTCAGTTCGCCGACGTTCGTGCTCGCGCGGGTGCACCCGGCAGGTGAGTCAGGGGTGCCGCTGGTGCATGTCGACGCCTATCGGCTGGGCGGTGACCTGGCCCAGTTGGAGGACCTCGACCTCGACACGGAACTCGACCGGGCCGCCCTCGTGGTCGAGTGGGGCGAGGGTATGGCGGAGCAGTTGTCGGAGGACTACCTCGTCGTCCGTCTCGACCGCCGCCCCGATGACGTCCGCGTGGTCACGCTGGAACCCCACGGCGCGTGGGTCACCCGGCTCGCCGAAGCACGTTTAGCGGGCTAACCGCTGACCGCGGCCAGCGTGGCCGGCAGGGCACGGTGCTGCGTCGCCGTCCGGGGCCGTGCCTGGGGCGTCGGGTGGGAATTTCCGTGGCGGGTTGGAAGGGCGTTCCCTACGCTGTCGTTCTCCTTCTGACAGAAAGGGGATCCAGTTGCCTCCTGAGCCCACTGTCGTCCATCCACTGCCGGACCACGACCGCGTGGTGTTCCTCAAACCGCTGGTGGGTTCCCCCAAGATCGTGGTGGGGGAGTACACCTACTACGACGATCCGGAACACGCGACCGAGTTCGAGACCCGCAACGTGCTCTACTCCTACGGTCCCGAACGACTCGTCATCGGCAAGTACTGCGCTATCGCCTCGGGCACGACGTTCATCATGGCCGGTGCGGAGCACCCGACGATGGGGGTGTCCACGTTCCCGTTCACGATGTTCGGCGGGGAGTGGGCGGCACGGACGATGGACATCGTCACCTCGATGCCGAGTCGGGGCGACACCGTCGTCGGCAACGACGTGTGGTTTGGCTATCGGGCCACCGTGTTGCCCGGTGTGCGGATCGGGGATGGCGCCATCGTCGCGGCCGGTGCCGTGGTGACGGCCGATGTCCCGCCTTACACGATCGTCGGCGGTAATCCGGCCAGGCCGATCCGGGCCCGCTTCGACGACGCCGACGTGGAGCGCCTACTCCGGGCCGCGTGGTGGGACTGGCCGGTCGAACTCGTCACCGAGCATGCTCGCACGATCATGAGTGGCACGCCGGCCGACATCGCCCGTATCGCGGCGGACCACGGCCTGGAGAAGTCCCTGTGACGAGGGGCGTCGTCACCGGTGTCACCGGTCGTGGGGCGTTGAGTCTGAAAACGCCGGCTGCTCTCTCCCAGCGGCCGTCTGACGTCTTCCCAAGGAAGCGGCACCGGGGAGGTCTCTACGTTCCGGTGGAAGCCGGTGACCACGTTTAGCGGGCTAATCGTGTCGCGGTGGGGCCGATCGACCACGTTCAGCGGGCTGAACGTGGTTGGGCGGGCGGCCGGGCCGCTCGACGGTGGCTGGTCGTAGGCTCGAAGGGTGCTTGTACTCGCCATCGACACCGCGACACCCGCGGTCACAGCCGGTGTTGTCGAGCTGGAACAGCAGTCGACCACCGTGCTCGCCGAGCGGGTCACTCAGGACGCACGCGCACACGGTGAGTTGCTCACGCCCCACGTGCTCGACGCGGTCAGCCGTTCGGGTATCACGTTGCGTGATCTCACCGCCGTGGTGTGTGGTGTCGGCCCCGGTCCGTTCACGGGGTTGCGCGCCGGCATCGTCACCGCCGCCGCCCTGGCGCACAGTCTCGACATCCCCGCCTATCCGGTGTGCAGTCTCGACGCCATCGCCGCCGATTCGGTCGCCGGACCCGATTCCGCCGGCCCGTTCCTCGTCGTCACCGACGCTCGGCGGAAAGAGGTGTACTGGGCGGCCTACGACGCCGCGGGACGTCGCACGCACGGACCCGATGTGGCCAAACCCGCGGACCTCGACTCGACGGTGCGGCGCGTCGAACACGCCCACCCGAGTCCTGCCGGCTTGGTTCGGGTGGCCGCGGCCGCGGTACTCGGTGGTGGGAAGCCCGGCCCGTTGACGCCGCTTTACCTGCGCAGGCCCGACGCCAAGGTCCCGGGAGAGCGGAAGCGGGTGACGACGCCGTGAGGCTCGAACCGCTGCGCCACAGTCACATCGACGCCTGTGTCCGGATCGAGCGGCTCCTGTTCGCCGGGGACAGCCCGTGGAGTCACGGTGCTTTCCGCGCCGAGCTCGACGCGGGCGGCTACTACCTCGCAGCGTTGGACGACCAGGACCGGCTCGTGGGTTACGCGGGTTTAGCCGTGGTGGGCAGGCCCGGTGCTTGGGAGACGGCCGTGCATACGATCGCCGTCCATCCGGACCACCAGGGCCAGGGGATCGGCACCGCGCTGTTGCGCGCTCTGCTGGCGCGTGCGGACGAGCTGCAGGCGCCGGTGGTGTTGGAGGTCCGTACCGACAACGACACCGCCATCGCGTTGTACGAGCGGCACGGGTTCGAGCAGGTCGGGTTGCGGCGGCGTTATTACCAGCCTTCGGGCGCCGACGCTTACACGATGGTGCGGCCCGCGCGCCGCACGCAGGAGGTCGCAGGCTGATGTCGTCGATCGTCATGGGCATCGAGAGTTCGTGCGACGAGACGGGTGTCGGACTCGTGCGGTTGCGCGACGACGGTGGTGTCGAGCTGCTCGCCGACGAGGTCGCCAGCAGTGTGGAGGAGCACGCGCGGTTCGGGGGTGTGGTCCCGGAGGTCGCCAGCCGTGCCCACCTGGAGGCGATGGTGCCCACCGTGCGTCGGGCGTGGGTGTGTCGGCCGCGAAGGCCTACGCCGCCGCGCTCGACGTACCGCTGTACGGGGTGAATCACCTCGCCGGGCACATCGCTGTGGACACGTTGCAGCATGGCCCGTTGCCCACGCCGTCGCTGGCGTTGCTCGTGTCGGGTGGGCATACGCAGTTGCTGCGAGTCGACGACATCGCGTGCAAGATCACCGAAATCGGCTCCACAGTGGATGACGCGGCCGGGGAGGCCTACGACAAGGTGGCGCGGGTGCTGGGCCTGCCGTATCCGGGTGGTCCGCCCATCGACCGCGCGGCGCGTGAGGGCGATCCGAACGCCATCGCGTTTCCACGTGGCATGACCGGACCTCGGGACGCGCCGTTCGACTTCTCGTTCTCCGGCTTGAAGACGGCGGTGGCCCGGTGGGTCGAGGGCGCCCAGGCTCGGGGTGAGGACATCCCGGTGGCGGATGTGGCGGCGTCGTTCCAGGAGGCGGTCGCGGACGTGTTGACGGCCAAGGCGGTGCGGGCCGCGACCGAGCTGGGTATCGGCACGCTCGTCATCTCCGGTGGGGTGGCGGCGAATTCACGGCTGGCGAGCCTGGCGGCGGAACGCTGCGCGGACGCGGGTGTCGAGTTGCGTGTGCCGCGACCGAGGTTGTGCACGGACAACGGTGCGATGATCGCCGCGTTGGGAGCGCATCTCGTCGCCGCGGGTTGCCCACCGAGTCCGCTCGATCTGTCGGCGGATCCGTCGCTGCCGGTCAGCACCGTCTGCCTGTGAGGCGGACTGCCCCGGTGGCGGCGGGTGGCGCGTCCGATGCGGTCGTGCTGAGGGGGCGAGCAGTCCGGACGGGGCGGTCGTGGCTGTCCCCTTCACGGGGCGGTCGGGATTCGTCGAGTGGTGAAGCACCCGGTCGCCGGGGGTCTCGTCTCGCGTCCGATGAGCGTTCGCATCCGCCGTGTGTGCCCACGTGTGTACAACGTGTCTTCCCCTGGCCGCGTTCCCTCGTTCGATCGTGCGTGGTGTTTTTCGCCCGGTGCGGTCTTGCAGGTCTCGCGTCGTGGTGTTGACCCCCTGAGGAGCGTGTGAGGTGTCGCCGGGAAGTGACAGACCTCTCCTGAACGAGTGGCCGGTGGGTCGACGTCGTGTTCGTACGGTCGTGGTCGCTGTGTGATCGCTCCAGGTCACGAGGCTGATCAGGGGTGAGATGCCCGGCCACCCTGGTTGCACGGCTAGCACTCAGCTGGCTAGAGTGCTAATTGCACGGCACCGCACACGCCCCGGCACCCGCGACGGCGGGGTGGTAGGAGCCGTACCCAACTAGGTACCTGCCAACGCTTTGGAAGACCCGTGGAGGTCACACCGGTGAGCGTGAACATCAAGCCGCTCGAGGACAGGATTGTTGTCCAGACGAGCGAGGCCGAGGAGACGACGGCTTCCGGCCTCGTCATCCCCGACACTGCTAAGGAGAAGCCCCAGGAGGGCAAGGTTCTGGCCGTGGGCCCGGGCCGCATCGACGACAAGGGCAACCGCATCCCCCTGGATGTCAAGGTGGGCGACGTCGTTATCTACTCCAAGTACGGCGGCACCGAGGTCAAGTACAACGGTGAGGAGTACTTGATCCTGTCCGCCCGCGACGTGCTGGCTGTCGTCAACTGACAACCGGCTAACGCGATGGACGCCCCGGGCCCCCGCATCTGCCGGGGTGCCGGGGCGTTTTGCGCTTTCTCCCAGAGAGGTTCTGATGCCTAAGCAGATTAACTTCGACGAGGTCGCTCGTCGGTCGCTCGAGCGCGGGGTGAACAAGCTCGCCGACGCGGTCAAGGTAACCCTCGGGCCGAGTGGCCGACACGTCGTGCTGGACAAGAAGTTCGGTGGCCCCACGGTCACCCTGGACGGTGTCACCGTAGCGCGCGAAGTTGAGCTGGAAGACCCGTTCGAGAACCTCGGCGCGCAGCTGGCCAAGAACGTCGCCACCCAGACCAACGACGTGGCCGGCGACGGCACCACGACGGCCACCGTGTTGGCGCAGGCGTTGGTGAAGGTCGGTCTGCGCAACGTGGCCGCGGGGGCCAACCCCACGGCGCTCGGCCGGGGTATCCAGGCGGCGGCCGACAAGGTCGTCGAGCTGCTCAAGTCCAGGGCCACCCCGGTCAAGGGCCGTGACAACATCGCCCAGGTCGGCACCGTCACGTCGCGTGACCCCGACATCGGCGCCATGTTGGGCGAGGCGGTGGAGAAGATCGGTGAGGACGGCGTCATCACGGTGGAGGAGTCGTCCACACTGGCCACCGAGCTCGACATCACCGAGGGTGTGCAGTTCGACAAGGGCTTCATCTCCGCCCACTTCGCCACCAACGCCGAGGAGCAGCGGGCGATCCTGGAGGACGCCTACGTGCTGCTGCACCGGGAGAAGATCTCGGCGCTGGCGGACCTGCTCCCGTTGCTGGAGAAGGTCGCGGAGGCCAAGAAGCCGCTGCTGATCATCGCGGAGGACGTCGAGGGCGAGGCCCTGTCCACCCTGGTGGTCAACGCGTTGCGCAAGACGCTCACCACGGTGGCGGTCAAGGCTCCGTTCTTCGGTGACCGGCGTAAGGCGTTCATGGACGACCTCGCCGTCGTGACGGGCGCCCAGGTGGTGTCCAGCGAGGTCGGCCTGAAGCTGTCCGAGGTGGGCCTGGACGTGCTGGGTAAGGCCCGGCGCATCGAGGTCACCAAGGACACCACCACGATCGTGGACGGTGCCGGCACCAAGGAGGACATCAACGCCCGGATCGCCCAGATCCGTCAGGAGATCGAGACCACCGACTCCGACTGGGACCGTGAGAAGCTGCAGGAGCGGTTGGCCAAGCTCGGCGGTGGTGTCGCGGTGATCCGTGTGGGCGCGGCGACCGAGACCGAGCTGAACGAGCGTAAGCACCGCATCGAGGACGCCGTGGCCTCCACCAAGGCCGCGGTCGAGGAGGGCATCGTGCCCGGCGGTGGTTCGGCGCTGGCCCACATCGCGAAGGAGCTGGACGATCTCGGCTACACCGGTGACGAGGCCACCGGCGTCAGGATCGTCCGGGAGGCCCTGACCGCGCCGCTGTACTGGATCGCCACCAACTCGGGCCACGAGGGCGCTGTGCTGGTGGCGAAGGTGCAGGAGCGGGAGTGGGGCGAAGGCCTCAACGCCGCTACGGGTGAGATCACCGACCTGCTCAAGGCCGGCATCATCGACCCGGTGAAGGTCACGCGCTCGGCGGTGGCCAACGCCGCGTCGATCGCCAGCCTCGTGCTGACCACGGAGAGCTCGGTGGTCGAGAAGCCGGAGGAGGAGGACGAGGCGGGCCACGGCCACGCTCACTGAGTCCTCTGCTCCGTCCTTCGATTCGGTCGCCGTCGGCGACCGAAGGTGACGACAGCGAACGGGGCGGCGCTCCACTGGAGTGCCGCCCCGTTTCGTGCGTCGCCCGCCCACTTCGCCCAGTTCGGCGGGCAACGCTTCGGCCACGGGTGGGGAGGTCCCGTGGCGGATCGATCAGCGTGAGGTCAGCGTGAGAGCACGCTTCTGCGACCGGATGATCGTCTCTCGTTCGGATTCCGAGAGGCCGCCCCAGATGCCGTACGGCTCGTGAACGGTCAGTGCGTGCTCACGGCACATCTCCAATACCGGGCAGGTGTGGCAGATGGCCTTGGCTCGCGCCTCCCTCCTCGCTCGTGCCGGTCCTCTTTCTCCATCGGGATGGAAAAAGGAACCACTGTCCATTCCCCGACAAGCCCCCTCCAGTTGCCAGTCCCAAACATCGGCGTTCGGGCCAGGGAGTCTGCGCGTGTCTGCCATTCGTGACCGCCTCCGATATCCGGCACCACGCGGCCGGATTGTGCAGTTGTCGTAGTGCGACTACTCCATTTGGTGCAACGGCCGTAACGCTAGAAGCCTGTACGACGAATGTTCAAGGGCTGCGGATCAAATCAGCCGATAGGCGTGTTGTCGGACTGTGATCGGTGACACGCGGCTGAAAAATGATTCGTTTGTTTCACTCGGGCGAGTTTCACTGAGTGATCCGCTCGTATTCATGTCCGTTTTTCGGTATACCCACTGTGCCGTCGTCGACCCGGACGGGTCACGATGAGGGGATGGCGAGCGTCGAAAACGCGTTGCGGATCGCCGCATTCGGTGAACCTGAGGTTGTCGATGAGCGGTATTCCTTGAGGTTTCTGGCCTCGGCCGCGGGAAGCGGTCCGCGGTGCCGGTGGCTGGCGGCGGTGGTGTTGGGTGCCTGTGGCCGGTATGCGGCGGCGACGACCCTGCTGGAGCCGTTGATCCGGGACCGCGATGTGGTGGTCGCGTCGTTGGCCGCGTCGACGCTGGCGTCGCACCGTCGTCAGCTCGGGGGCCATGCGCTGGCCCTTTCGCTCGATGGTCTTGCCGTGCGGAAGGCCGTCGAGGCGCTCTCCGGGCACTGGGACGGCGATGGGGATCCTGACGGCCTGGATGTCTACGGCGCGCTCGTGGACGGCCTGGTGGGGCTGGCGGCGGACAATCTGGGGCTCGGCAGGTTGGCCACCGCGGAGGTCTTGCTGGCGCGGGCCGCTCGGGTCGCTGCGGTGGGCGGGTGTTGGCGCGCCGAGGCCCGATTGGGTTGGGTGCGCGCCGAGCTGGCGCTCGCCTCCGGTGGGGTTGCCGACAGCGTTTCGCCCGCGAAACGTGCCCGGGAGGTGGCCCGCGAGCGCGGTTCGGTCCGTCATGTGGTCAAGTCGGAATTGATCCTCGGGGCGGCGCTGGGGGCGATGGGGGAACAGGAAAACGGAAAACAAGCGACAAAGCTTGTTACCAATGCGTTAACCACCGCCAGGCGATACGGGTGGCGTTCGTTGATTTGGCCGGCCCAATTGTTGCTATTTGATCTTGATGTCAGTCTTGCTGATTGGAAGGGGTCCAAAGTTACTAATGAGTTGAAGGAACTTTTGGGGTTCACCGATCCGGTTGGATCTCGGTTGGCCCAGGCCTCTCCGTGGGTGCCGATCTAGCCTTTTTTCTGGGGGATCGTGGCCGTGCCGACATCTGGGCGAAGATTCCTCCAAAAAAAGCCACCGGATCGTGTCAAGGTGAGACCTAAAGCGTCCGATAGGGGAAGAGGAATGTCACCCGGCTGCAGGAAGGAACCCCTGTGACGACGGTCTTGATCTGCGACGACCGACGCAGTGTTCGCGAAGGGCTTACCCGCGTGATGTCCGCTGTTCCCGGCGTCAGTCGCATCGACTGCGTAGCGCACGGTGACGAGTTGCTTGCCCGGTATTCCCGGCAGCCGGTCGATGTCGTGCTCGTGGGTACGCAGCGTGCTGTGCCGACCGGTGTGGAGGCCACCCGGCGCCTGGTCTCGGCGAACCCCCAGGCGAACGTGATCGTGTTCGGCGCCCCTGACGACGCGGGTAGCATCGCCGCGGCTATCGCCGGTGGAGCCCGGGGATACCTGAGGTGGGACGCCTCCCGTCCGGAGCTCGTCGCAGCACTTGCGCACACACTCGCCAGCACGTCCGTACCGGCACCTCGGCAACCGTCCGATCCCGGAGTCCAGCTCACCGAGCGGGAACTTCAGGTACTGCGTGGAATGAGTCAGGGCAAGAGCAACGGTCAGATCGGCCGAGAGCTGTATCTGTCCGAGGACACGGTGAAGACCCACGCTCGCCGGCTGTTCCGCAAGCTCGGTGTGCGGGACCGTGCCCAGGCCGTGGCGCACGGTTTCCGACGCGGTCTCGTCGCCTGAATGGCGGGTCCTGCTCGAAGCCTCGTGTCCCCGGTCCCCGAACACGCCACGCCGGTCGCCCCGGTGTGGCGTGTTGTGTTGTGTGCGGATCGATCCGCCGCCTCTTCGACCCCCGTGCCCTTCCCCGTCGCGGCGGGGGACCGGTGCTCACCGTGGAGATGATCATCGCGGGATTGACCGATGCGGTAGGGTTCCTTGCCGCAGGCTGCGTGGCCGAAGGGTCGCAGGGCGACCATCAAGGAAATCGAGGGGTACCGGGCAGGTACGGTAGGTGTCACCGGCGTGAGGGCGATCGTCTCGACAGTCGCGCGCCGTTGTTCTTGCACGCCTAGACGTAACACCGGGGCTGTTTTCTGCGATGACCAACGTGGGGGATGGACTGGACGAGTCAGTCGCCGCCGCTGTCGAGGGGGATCCCCAGGCAGTCGAGCGGCTGCTGGCCGCTATCCGTCCTCTTGTGGTGCGGTACTGCCGCGCCAGGGTTGGCAGGCAGGAACGTTCGTTCACGTCGGCGGACGACGTGGCCCAGGAGGTGTGTCTCGCGGTGCTCACGGCGTTGCCTTCGTACCGTGATCAAGGCCGCCCCTTCCTGGCTTTCGTCTACGGAATCGCCCAGCACAAGGTCGCCGACGCGCATCGGGCGGCGTCCCGCAACCGCGCGGAGCCGGTCGCCGATATACCGGACGAGATCGAGGGCGATATCGGCCCTGAGCAGCGTGCCCTGCGGGGCGAGTTGAACGAGCGAATGTCGCAGTTGTTGCAGGTGCTGCCGGAAAAACAACGCGAGATCGTGGTGTTGCGGGTGGTTGTCGGTCTGTCTGCGGAGGAGACCGCCGAAGCTGTCGGATCGACGCCCGGGGCGGTCAGGGTCGCCCAGCATCGCGCCCTCGCGCGGCTGCGCAAAGCGCTGGCCGCTGAGGAGGTGGTCTGATGACGGAACGCGACGGTGTCGGCGGCGATAACCACGAAACCGAGTTCGAGACCGACGCCCTGGGAACCGATGAGACGCCGGCCGATTCGGCCGACTCCGCCGACTCAGTCCATCGTGCCCAGTCCTCCGCTTTCGCCGGGGACGACGCCGGGATGGTGGATCTGTCGGCGATTCAGGCGGACGACGCTCTGCTCGACGCCCTTGGCGCTGCCGACTCCAGGGTCGACGACGAACTGGGGAACCAGGAGCTCAGCGCATTGCTGTTGGCCTGGCGTCGTGACGTGGACAGCGAGGCCATCCCCGAACTCGTCGACACGCAATCGGCCGTGACGACCGTGAAGACCGCTGTCGCGGCCCGGAACGGGAGGGGGCGCGGGCGTCGACGCATGCTGGTCCCCGTCGCCGCCGCGGCCGCCGTCTTGGCGATCGGCTTCACCGGTACGGCTCTGGCCGCTCGTAGCGCGGAGCCCGGTGACACCTTGTGGGGGCTGAGCAAGGTGCTCTACTCCGACCACGCGCGTTCGGTGGAGGCGGCGGCATCGGTGCGTACCGATCTCGACGCGGCGCACCTCGCCATCGCGCAGGAACGTTACGGGGATGCCCGCCGCGCGTTGGAGGAGGCCGAGGCCGCGCTGAGTGAGGTGACCGGGGAGGACGAGCTGGCGCGACTGCGGGCTCGGCACATGGAGCTGATGGCCCAGCTCGAGGAGCCCGGACAGTCGGAGCCGGAGCACACGTCACCCGCCTCGTCGAGCAGTTCGTCGAGCTCCTCGGGGTCGCGGACCTCCACGACACCGGGCAAGCCGCACGAGTCCTCGCAGGACGACGTGCCGCCGGAGCTGGACGAGACGTCGTCGATCCCCACCACCGAACCCTCGACGTCACCGACGGACTCGACGACACCGAGCACGCCGCCGGAGGAAAGCCCGACCGAGGACGGGTCGGACAGCCGTTCCGACACGTCGCGTACCGAGGAGACGTCCGGCCTGATCGGCTGAGAGCACGAAACGCCCTCCGGCACCGGAGGGCGTTTCGTGTCGGAGGGTCGGCGTGCCGACTACCGAGCGTTCTCGTTCTCGGTTGCGGTGATGCCGTCCGCGAACCCTCGGCAGTACTCCCATGTGACGTAGGCTGCGGGATTGGGGTCGTAGGCCGGTTCGTGCGGCCGCATTTGTCCGTCTGTCAACAGTTGCTCGAGACTGGCGCGGAGCAAATGCCAATCGTGGTAGTGCGGTTGTTCGCACTCCATGCAATCCACGACGATGCCCCTGATGCCGCGTGGCTCCAGCAGCGCCTGGTAGACGGTGAGGTCCGACAGGTCCGTGAGCAGCTCAGACCGCTCTTCCGGACTCAGCGGCTCTGCCGGGGGCTCGTCGAAGGCCGCGAACTCCTTCGCGGGGTCGTTCGGGTCATCAGCGAACGGATCCGGGGGCAACACTTCGTGTGGCACGATCCAGCACGGTACCGGGCCAGCCCCGGGGTGCGTCCAGATACCATCGCTAACAGGTCCGCATATCCGTCTGAACGGTTCAAATCCGCCGAGGAAGGTCAGCCCCACCTATGACGAGTGACACCGTGCACACAGGTCTGTCGCCCTCAGAACAGGGCGAGGCCGGCGGTGCCCCGGACAAGTTCGCGATGCTGGGTCTGACGTTCGACGACGTGCTGCTGCTGCCCGCCGAGTCGGACGTGATCCCGAGTGGTGTGGACACGAGCACGAACCTGACGCGAAACATCCGGCTGAACATCCCGCTGGTGTCCGCGGCGATGGACACCGTGACCGAGGCCCGTATGGCCATCGCCATGGCACGGCAGGGCGGTCTCGGCGTGTTGCAGCGGAATCTCCCGATCGAGGAGCAGGCGCAGGCCGTCGAGGTCGTGAAGCGCTCGGAGTCGGGGATGGTGACCGACCCGGTCACGTGTTCGCCGGACGACACGTTGGCCGAGGTGGACGAGCTGTGCGCCCGGTTCCGGATCTCGGGTGTGCCGGTGACCGACGCCTCGGGCACGCTCGTGGGCATCATCACCAACCGCGACATGCGGTTCGAGGTCGACTACAGCAAGCCCGTGCGTGAGGTGATGACCAAAGCGCCGTTGGTGACGGCGCAGGTGGGTGTCACCGCCGACGCGGCGTTGGGTCTGTTGCGTCGCCACAAGGTCGAGAAGCTGCCGATCGTGGACGGCGACGGCAAGCTGCGTGGCCTCATCACGGTGAAGGACTTCGTCAAGACCGAGCAGTATCCCCTCGCGACCAAGGACCCGGACGGTCGTCTCCTCGTCGGTGCGGCCGTCGGTGTGGGCGAGGACGGACATCAGCGGGCCATGGCGCTGGTCGACGCAGGTGTGGACGTGCTCATGGTCGACACGGCGCACGGACATTCGCGGGCGGTCGTGGAGATGGTCGCCAGGTTGAAGAAGGAACTCGGCGACACCGTGGACGTCGTGGGCGGCAACGTCGCCACGCGGGCGGGTGCGCAGGCGCTCGTGGACGCGGGGGCCGACGCCGTCAAGGTCGGTGTGGGCCCGGGTTCCATCTGCACCACACGGGTGGTGGCGGGGGTCGGGGTTCCGCAGATCTCCGCGATCTACGAGGCGGACAAGGCGTGTCGGCCCGCCGGCGTACCCGTGATCGGAGACGGCGGCATCCAGTACTCCGGTGACATCGCGAAGGCCATCGCGGCGGGTGCGTCGTCGGTGATGTTGGGCAGCCTGCTGGCCGGTACGGAGGAGTCTCCGGGCGAGCTGATCCTCGTCAACGGCAAGCAGTACAAGACCTATCGCGGCATGGGGTCGCTCGGTGCGATGCGGTCGCGCGGTGGTGGGCGGTCGTACTCCAAGGACCGTTACGCCCAGGACGATGTGCTTTCCGAGGACAAGCTCGTGCCCGAGGGGATCGAGGGCCGGATCCCGTTCCGTGGTCCGCTGGCCGGAGTGGTGCACCAGCTCGTCGGTGGCCTGCGGTCGGGGATGGGGTACGCGGGTGCGGCCACCATCGCGGAGCTGCAGAAGGCCCAGCTCGTGCGCATCACCTCCGCGGGCCTGAAGGAAAGCCACCCCCACGACGTCACGATGACCGTGGAGTCCCCCAACTACACCACTCGGTAGCCCGTCGCGGACCGTTCCGCGGCGGGGCGGGCCGAAGTGGCCACTGGTCGGTGGCTCCCGTGTTCTCGTGATTCACATTTCCACGACCTCTTACGGCGACCTCGCGGTCGAAAACAGAAGGGACTTCACGTGCGGGATCTGGTCGAGATCGGCATGGGCCGGACGGCACGGCGGGCGTACGACTTCGACGACATCGACATCGTGCCGTCACGACGTACGCGCTCGTCGAAGGTCGTGTCCACCGCCTGGCAGATCGACGCCTACCGATTCGACCTGCCGTTGGTGACCCACCCGACCGATGCCGTGGTCTCGCCCGACACCGCGGTGTCGATCGGCAGGCTCGGCGGTCTCGGTGTCCTCAACGCCGAGGGGCTCTGGGCGCGGCACGCCGACGCGGAGCAGGCGCTCGCCCGGGTGGTGGACCTGGCGCGCAAGGGTGCCGACTGGGCCGAGCTGGGTGCGTTGTTGCAGGAATTGCACGCGGCGCCGATCCAGCCGGAACTGCTGACGGAGGCCATCCGCACGGTGCGTGACTCGGGCGTGACGGTGGCGGCGCGGGTGAGTCCACAGCACGCGGCCGAGTTGACACCGATCCTGTTGAGCGCGGGCGTCGAGGTGTTGATGGTCCAGGGCACGATCGTGTCCGCGGAGCACGTGGCCCGTGACGACGACCCGTTGAACCTCAAGGAGTTCATCTCCAACCTGGATGTCCCTGTGATCGCCGGTGGGGTCAGCGACTACCGCACGGCCATGCACCTGATGCGTACCGGCGCGGCCGGGGTGATCGTCGGCCACGGTCACACCCCGGGGGTGACGAGCACGGACCGGGTGCTCGGCATCGGGGTGCCGATGGCCACCGCCGTCATCGACGCGGCCGCCGCGCGCCGCGATTACCTGGACGAGACGGGCGGTCGGTACGTTCATGTGCTCGCCGACGGCGGGATGACGTGCAGTGGGGACATCGCGAAGGCCATCGCGTGTGGAGCGGACGCCGTCCTGTTGGGCGCTCCGCTCGCGGCGACCCGGGAGGCTCCCGGTAAGGGGCTGTACTGGACGGCGGCCGCGGCACATCCGTCCCTGCCGCGGTCACGGGTGGCACCGGGGCCGAACCGCGACGTGGACCTCAAGACCCTGTTGCACGGCCCGTCGTCCGATCCGGAAGGTGTCGTGAACCTGTTCGGCGCTCTCCGCCGGGCGATGGCCAAGACGGGTTACTCCGACCTGAAGGAGTTCCAGAAGGTCGAACTGACCGTGCGTGCTTGAGTCACGGGTGGCGACAACCAGCCGGTAACTTACCTCTAGTCAGAAAGGTGCGCCCGGTCTACGCTCTTACCTGTGACTGGGCGTAACACCTTTCCTGTGGACTACGACGTCGTAGTCGTCGGTTCGGGCTTCGGCGGTAGCGTCGCCGCTCTGCGATTGACGGAGAAGGGCTACCGCGTCGCGGTCATCGAGGCCGGTCGCCGGTTCGCGGACGACGAGTTCGCCAAAACCTCCTGGGATCTACGCCGTTACCTGTGGGCACCCCGCCTCGGCTGTTTCGGCATCCAGCGCGTTCACCTGCTCAAGGACGTCATGGTGTTGGCGGGGGCGGGTGTCGGCGGGGGTTCGCTCGTCTACGCCAACACGCTGTACCGACCGCTGAAGCCGTTCTACACGGACCGGCAGTGGGCGCACATCACCGACTGGGAGGCCGAGCTGGCCCCGTACTACGACCAGGCATCCCGCATGCTCGGTGTGGTCACCAACCCCACGGTGACACCGTCGGACGAGGTGATGCGCAAGGTCGCCGCCGACATGGGGGTCGAGGACACCTACCACCCGACACCGGTCGGCGTGTACTTCGGTGAGCCCGGTCGCACGGTGTCGGACCCGTACTTCGGCGGTATCGGACCGGAGCGGACAGGATGCACCGAATGCGGCGCCTGTATGACCGGATGCCGCGTCGGCGCCAAGAACACGTTGGTGAAGAACTACCTGTATCTCGCGGAACGCAACGGCGCCAAGGTCATCCCGTTGACCACGGTGACGGCCGTGCGCCCTCGCGGCGACGGCACGTTCGAAGTGGACATCCGCAAGACCGGCACGTCCTCGCGCCGGTTCCGGCACACGCTCACCGCCGGCCACGTGGTGCTGGCCGCGGGCACGTGGGGCACGCAGCGGCTGCTGCACGACATGCGCGACAAGGGTGTGCTGCCCCGGCTGTCCGCACGACTCGGTGAACTGACGCGCACGAACTCCGAGGCCATCGTCGGTGCGGGGCGGCCCACCGTCGACCCGGAGAACGACTACAGCCGCGGGGTGGCCATCACGTCGTCGATCCACCCCGACGAGAACACCCACATCGAACCCGTGCGCTACGGCAAGGGCAGCAACGCGATGAGTCTGTTGCAGACCATCGCCACCGACGGCTCGTCGCCGGTGCCGCGTTGGAAACAGGCGTTGCGGTTCGTGTGCAAACACCCGATCCAGACGCTCAGGCTGTTGAACGGTTACCGGTGGAGTGAACGCACGGTGATCCTGCTGGTGATGCAGAGTCTGGACAACTCCATCACCACCTACACCAAGCGAGGCTGGTTCGGACGTCGCAAGTACACGTCGAAACAGGGGCACGGAAAGCCCAATCCGACCTTCATCCCCGCGGGGCACAAGGCGAATCAGCTCACGGCCAAACACATCGACGGGGTCGCGGGTGGTACCTGGGGTGAGATCTTCAACATCCCGTTGACGGCGCATTTCATCGGTGGCGCACCCATCGGAACCGACCCCGACAACGGCGTCATCGATCCGTACCACCGGGTGTTCAACTACCCGAACCTGCACGTCGTGGACGGTGCCGCCATCACGGCCAACCTCGGGGTGAACCCGTCGCTGACCATCGCCGCTCAGGCCGAGCGCGCGTTCTCGTTCTGGCCGAACAAGGGTGAGGCCGATCCGCGCCCCGATCAGCGTGAGGGGTACAAGCGGATCGCGCCCGTCGCTCCGAAGAATCCGGTGGTGCCCGCGGACGCGCCGGGAGCGCTGCGGTTGCCGATCACTCCCAAGTGACGTGCTTTTCGACGTCGCTCGGGTGCTGTTCGTAACGGGCAACCTGCAGTCGAGGCCGGAGAACCCGCCTGCGACGATGAAGGGGCCAGTTTCTTACTGCCAGGAGGTCCGACAGTGGCAGACGGTCCCGTGCTCGTGGTGGACTACGGCGCACAGTACGCGCAGCTCATCGCTCGCCGAGTGCGCGAGGCGCAGGTGTACTCGGAGGTCGTGCCCCATACGACCCCCGTCGCCGAGATCCTCGAGCGTGACCCGGCCGCCATCATCCTGTCGGGCGGTCCGGCGAGCGTGTACGCCGACGGTGCCCCCGGAGTGGACCCCGCCCTGTTCGACGCGGGAGTGCCGGTGTTCGGCATCTGCTACGGCTTCCAGGTCATGGCGAAAGCGCTCGGTGGCACGGTGGAGCACACGGGCACCCGGGAATTCGGACGGACCGAACTGGAGGTCGTCGGGGGAACGCTGCATGAGGGGCTGCCCACGCGGCACCCGGTGTGGATGAGTCACGGTGACTGCGTGACGGAGGCGCCCGAAGGGTTCGAGGTCACGGCGAGCAGTGACGGTGCTCCGGTGGCCGGATTCGAGAACCTCGAACGCAGGCTCGCCGGAGTGCAGTACCACCCGGAGGTGGCGCATTCACCCCACGGGCAGGAGGTGTTGCGGCGGTTCCTGCACGACATCGCGGGGGTGCGGCCGAACTGGACCACGGCGTCGATCGTGGACGAGCAGGTGGAGCGCATCCGCGCTCAGATCGGCGACGGACACGCCATCTGCGGTTTGTCCGGTGGGGTGGACTCGGCTGTGGCCGCGGCGCTCGTCCAACGCGCCATCGGTGACCGTCTCACCTGTGTGTTCGTGGATCACGGCCTGTTGCGGGCCGGGGAGCGGGCGCAGGTGGAACGTGACTTCGTGGCCGCCACCGGGGTGAAGCTGGTCACGGTGGACGCCAGTGAGCGGTTCCTGTCTGCGTTGGCCGGGGTCACCGACCCCGAACAGAAGCGCAAGATCATCGGTCGGGAGTTCATCCGCGTCTTCGAGCAGGCCGCACGTGACGTCAAGGCGGCGGGGGACGTCGAGTTCCTCGTGCAGGGCACGTTGTACCCCGACGTGGTGGAGTCCGGCGGGGGTGCCGGCACGTCCAACATCAAAAGCCACCACAACGTGGGCGGTCTGCCGGACGACCTCCAGTTCACGCTGGTGGAGCCGCTGCGGATGCTGTTCAAGGACGAGGTTCGTCGGGTGGGCCTCGAACTCGGCCTGCCCGAGACCATCGTGCACCGGCAGCCGTTCCCGGGGCCGGGACTGGGCATCCGCATCATCGGCGAGGTGACCGCCGAGCGGCTGGAGATCCTCCGCGCGGCCGACGCCATCGCCCGTGAGGAGATGAGCGCCGCCGAGCTGGACTCGGACATCTGGCAGTGCCCCGTCGTGCTCCTGGCCGACGTCCGCAGCGTCGGTGTGCAGGGCGACAGTCGCACGTACGGGCATCCTGTGGTGCTGCGCCCAGTTTCCAGTGAAGACGCCATGACCGCCGATTGGGCTCGGTTACCCTACGACGTGCTCGAACGGATCTCCACGCGGATCACCAACGAGGTGGCCGATGTGAACCGGGTCGTGTTGGACGTGACCAGCAAGCCGCCCGGCACGATCGAGTGGGAGTGACCGTAGCTCGTCCGGGGGTGGATAAGCGGTGTGGATCGTGGGCGTGGTGCTGCTCATCGTCGCGGTGGTCGCCTTCTTCTACATGAAGCACACGCGCAGCGAACTGCACGCCATGATCGGCACGGAGACGCTGTCGATCCCACAGCTGGAGCAGTATCGGCAGGCATCCGACGAGGTGGGCGGTAGGGGAGCTTTCCGGAAGACCGCGGAGGTCGTGGGCGCCGCGCATCCCGGTCCGCACGGCCCGTTGAAGGCGGAGCTGTCCAAGACCGAATGCGTGTGGTACCGCTACCGCATCGATCGGCACTACGAGGTCATCGAGTATCGGGACGGCAAGCGTCACCGCCGCAAGCGCACCGAGCGGGTCGCCGAGCACACCTCCGCCCAGAACTACGCGGTGATAGATGAGGAAGGCCGCACCATCGGCGTCGACCCGAACGGCACCAAACCCGACTCTGTCGAGCAGACGGTGAACCGGTTCGAACCTCACCGCGGCAACTCTCAGAGCATCGAGCTGTTCGGCTTCAAGCTGCCCACGATGTTGGGACGTGGTGACAGCACGATCGGATACGACTACAAGGAATGGGTCATCCGACCGGGCCAACGTCTCTACATCCTCGGCGAGGTACACGACCGGTTCGGCCCGCTCATGATCGGTAAACCCGCCCAGGGCGGTCACTTCATCATCTCCACGCGCACCGAGGAGGAGCTGCGGGCGAGCCGGGTGAAGCGGCACAAACTGCTGGCGATCACCGTGATCACCAGCTTCGTGCTCGGATGGGTGTTGCTCATCGCCGATCTGCTCCGCTGACGGACCGGCTGGACCGTCAGCTCTTGTCCTTGCGCGGCCGCATCGACATCACCAGCATCAGCAGTCCGACGGCGACCGCGGCGCCCGCCAGTACCCACCGCAGATCGACGTGCGCCAGCCACACGTCGGCGTCGGTGAGGAGATAGACCGACACGAGCAGCGTGGCGACCCCGAGCAGCAAGGTGGGCACGTCGACGGTGCGGGACGGCTTCCGGCTTTGCGGATCGTTGTGGTCACTCATGGAACACCTCCACGTTCCCCACCACCGCGTGCGCTGTCACCGTGATCTTGAGACCGTCCTCACCGCCGGTTCCGCGGTGCACACCGGTGATCTCGGGAACGTCGATGCCGGACTGCACCTGGTCGAAGCAGGACATGGTGCCGGCCGACGTTTCACAGCGGTACGTGACCTCGGCGTCCGCCGGGACACGCACGATGACGTTGCCCACGCCGGTGCGCACGGTCGTCTCCACCGGATCGGTGCCGGTGAGTTCGGTGAGGTCGAGTTCGACCTCACCCACCGTGCGTTCGTAAACGGGCTGTACCTGCTCAACCGACCTGGGTGTGGCGGTCAGTTCGCCGACCCCACCCCCGACGTAGTTGACGGGGACGACGCTCGCCGCGATTCCCACCAACGCCAGTGGAGTGGCCAGCCACGCCAGTCCTCGTCCTCCCCCGAGGAACGAGCCGACCAGCATTCCGAGGGCCAGCACGGCGAGCACCAGACCGACCACGTGCACCGGGGTGAACCAGGGCACGCCCGTGACGGCGAGCGCCGTTCCCGCCCCTCCGACCGCCAACGCCACACCGGTCGTCGCGAAGCCGACCTTGGAATTACGACGTGGCGGCGCGGGCGGTGGCGGCGGAGCGGGCGTGACGGGATCGGGCAGTCGCCAACCCAGTGGGTCTGCCCCGAGCGCATCCCACGTGGGTGAGACCTGCGATACGGACGGTCCCCACACACCCGTACCGCCGTTCGTTCCCGCGGACGTGCTGCGCATGGCCGTGGGAATCGTGGGAACCGGGCGACGGAACTGCCCCCTGCTGCGGTGCAGCAGGTACAGCCCCGCCGCGACGAGCGCCGCACCGATGAGGGCGCTCCCGTCGATCCAGCTCCCCTCGAACGCCCATCCCGAAGCCGGGATCAGCGCTATGCACAGAAACAGCGCGAACCCCTTGGACATCGAACTGCGCCCTTGCCCGAAGAGGCTTTCCACCCCCGACACCTCGTCGTCCTCCTCGGCGAAGAACAGCCAGCCCAACAGGTAGAGCGGAAGTCCGATGCCGTTGAACACCGCCAAGACGACGAACAGCACCCGGATCACGGTCGGGTCGACGCCGTACCGGTTGCCGATACCGGCCGCCACACCCGCCAGTTTGCGGCCGTGAGCAGGGCGTCTGGGTCGCGAGACCCAGAAGTCTTTCACCGTCTCCTCGAAGCCCTCCAGCTGCTTCGAGGTGTTGGATGTGGTGTTCATGCCGAACAGCATGCGTTACGGAAACGGGTCGTACATCGGGGAGGAACCCTGAACCTTGCCGGTTGAGAGACTCGGTATCCGGGTTCGACTCAGGGGTTTCCCCGATGAAGGGACAGCCGGGGGCATGTGACGATGGCGGATGTGGAGGAACAGAGGACGGACGAGCACGCACCTCGGACGAAGGTGATGTCGGCTGAGGGTGCCGATGCGTTCGCCGATCCGTCCTCGACACAGGCGAAAGCCGCGGCTGATCCGGGGACGGGCGTGTCCTCGGGGGCGTCCCGTAGCGGGGACTCCGGTGCGATGGGGGAGCCGGACGACCAACCGAAGATGTATCGGCGTCGTACGGGCCGGGTTCTCGCGGGCGTTGCCGGGGGTCTTGCCGATCACCTCGGCGTCAACGTGCTGTGGGTGCGGGCGACGTTCGCGGTGCTCTCGGCCTTCGGGGGCATGGGGGTGGTCATCTACGGGATGCTGTGGGCGTTCGTCCCCCAACGGTCGGGGGACGAGGCGACCGCTCCCGAATCGGCGAAGGAACGACAGCAGGCATACGGGCTGATCGCGCTCGGCATGACGCTCGTCATCGTCACGGGCGGCATCGACCTGTCGGTCGGCTCGGTCATGGCGCTGTCGGCCATTGCCTGTGCCATGGCCATGCAGGCCCTCGCGGGCACCGGCCTCGCCAGCGTCCCCTTCGCCACCATGGCGCTTGCGATCCTCGCCGGGCTCGGCGTCGCGCTGCTCATCGGGCTCGCCAACGGCCTGCTCGTGGCGCGTGTCGGACTGTCGCCCTTCGTGACGACGCTCGGCATGCTGTCGATCGCGCGCGGCCTCGCCTATGCGGTGACGGAGGGGCGCGGGCAGACGCCGTCGGGCCCCGACATCGACGCCTTCTACGCCTTCACGGACGGGACCATCCTTGGTGTGCCGATGGCGGTCATCTACCTTCTGGGTCTCGCCGCCATCCTTGG
>SMEH01000579.1_pt1 | contig 25110 bp, 25 predicted proteins | sample 2456361 | NCBI WGS metagenome assembly SMEH01 (sample SAMN10132587, study PRJNA489261) | soil metagenome | isolation source: day1 control-loamy sand soil ammended | place: USA | reverse complement strand
GGTGATTTTGGATGATTTACGATTTCTTCAGTCGTTAATCAAAAACATTTCCCCATTAATACATGGAATACCACTTGTTTAATTTTTCAGACTACTCATAATATAACACAAAAAAAATGGAATGTATCTTTATGTAAGAAATATTTCGAATAACGCACCGCTTTATATAATAAAAAAAGCAGTCCGGAGATTAATCTCCAAACTGCTTTTTCTTGTAATTATTTATCTTCTGCAACATATGGTAATAATGCTACTTGACGTGCACGTTTAATTGCTTTTGTCAACATACGTTGATATTTCGCACTTGTACCAGTTACACGACGAGGTAAAATTTTCCCACGCTCAGAAATGAATTTTTTAAGAAGGTCAACATCTTTATAATCGATATGCGTAATTCCGTTCGCTGTAAAGTAACATACTTTTTTTCTTCTGCCACGACCTCTACGTCCTGCCATTAGAAACACTCCTTTCTTATAAATTTTTATATCCGTTTCAATTTATTATTTATCGTTAAAATGGTAAATCATCATCAGAAATATCAATCGGTTGCCCGCTATTGAAAATCGAATCCTCATTTCTTGATGGGCCTTGATGCTGATTATCAGAACCGAATGGTTTCGGATCGAAATCAGGATAACTTGATGCTGGAGCATTCTGACGATTCGACGCACCTTTAGTGTCTAAAAATTGGACACTATCTGCGACAACCTCTGTTACATACACTCTTCTACCTTCTTGATTATCATAACTTCTCGTTTGGATACGTCCGTCTACCCCTGCCAAACTGCCTTTTTTCAAGAAGTTGGCTACATTTTCAGCAGCTTTTCTCCAAACGACACAGAGAATGAAATCTGCTTCTCTTTCACCTTGCGTATTCGTAAAAGGACGATTTACAGCAAGAGTGAAGGTAGCAACAGGTATACCATTAGGTGTATAACGAAGTTCCGGATCTTTCGTTAAGCGTCCAACAAGAACAACTCGGTTAATCATCAGAATCACTCCTTTTTTTAGGAAATGTTCCACATGGAACATTCCTTTTCATTACTTCAATTTATACAAGTTATTCATCTTCTTTAACAACAATGTGACGAATGATATCTTCATTGATTTTAATTAAACGATCAAATTCTTGGACAGCTTCTGGTTTAGCAACGAATTTAACGATGTGGTAGTAACCTTCACGATAATCCTTAATTTCGTATGCTAAACGACGCTTACCCCATTCCTTTGATTCCGTAATTTCAGCACCGTTTTCAGTTAAAATATTATCAAAACGTTCTACTAGTGCTTTTTTAGATTCGTCATCGATATTTGGTCGGATGATGTACATAGCTTCGTACTTTCTCATCACTTTCACCTCCTTTTGGACTTAGCGGCTCTATCAATAAGAGCAAGGAGCAATAAATTTATTACTCACGATATAAAATTATAACATATAGTTAAAATAGGCGCAATCAATTTTCAGTTTTTCAATAGGACGAAGTAGTTTTTATTAAGGAGAATATAAGAAATTGTTATTTTTAAAAAGATAGAATATATCAAAACGGGAAGAGCCAAATAAATAACCCTCCCCGTTCTATATATTTAACCCTTTTAAAAACCTCAGAATAGCTTACACATTAAATCGGAAATGCATAATATCGCCATCTTGAACGACATAATCCTTTCCTTCTAAACGAACTTTTCCAGCTTCTTTCGCTGCATTCATCGAACCATATCTCACTAAATCATCGTATGAAACTGTCTCTGCTCGAATAAATCCTTTTTCAAAATCACTATGAATAATTCCAGCACATTCTGGGGCCTTCATACCACGCTTAAAGGTCCAAGCTCGTACTTCTTGTACTCCGGCTGTGAAATATGTCGCCAATCCAAGTAAATGATAAGCTTTGCGAATTAATTGGTCTAACCCAGATTCTTCAATACCTAATTCTTCCAAAAATGCAGTCTTTTCTTCTGGATCTAACTCTGAAATCTCCTCTTCAATGCGAGCGCAGATAACAACCACTTCTGCATTGTCTTTTTCAGCATATTCACGAACTAACTTTACATATGGATTCTCTTCTGAATTTCCAATATCATCTTCCCCAATATTTGCTACATACAAGACTGGTTTTAGCGTTAATAATTGATATCCTTTAACAATTTTTAACTGTTCTTCATTAAATTCAACCGTTCTTGCCGGTAATTCCTTTTCAAAAGCTTCTTTAACTTTCGTAAGGACTTCGAATTCAACCAATGCATCTTTATCTTTTTGTTTAGCTAGTTTTTCAACTTTTGCTAGTCGTTTATCAACGGTTTCCATATCCGCTAAGATCAGTTCTAAATTAATGGTTTCGATATCGGCAATTGGATCAACTTTTCCAGCAACATGGGTAATATTTTCATCCTCAAAACATCTAACAACATGGCAAATAGCATCCACTTGTCGAATGTTTGCAAGAAATTTATTTCCTAATCCTTCACCTTTACTTGCACCTTTGACAATCCCGGCTATATCTGTAAATTCAAAAGTAGTTGGTACTGTTTTTTTCGGTTTAACGAGTTCTGTTAATTTCGTTAAACGAGCATCAGGTACTTCAACGACGCCTACGTTCGGGTCAATTGTGGCAAATGGATAATTTGCCGCTTCAGCACCGGCTTGTGTAATTGCATTAAAAAGAGTCGATTTCCCCACATTTGGCAAACCGACGATTCCAGCTGTTAAAGACATCTATGTCACTCCTACTATTTTCTAACGATATATTCGTTCCTATTATAGTCATCTAGAAAATAAAACACAAGAACCAGAAAGTTATGATTCTGCAGTTTCGATAACTTTTCTCATTTTACGAACAAATTCTTTTCTTGGCATCATAACACTATGGGAACATCCCATACATTTAATCCGGATATCCGCTCCTAAACGAATGATTTTCCAGCGGTTTGTTCCACATGGGTGTTGTTTTTTCATTTCTACAATATCATTTAATTGAAAAGTTTTTTGCTCCATTATTTTCCCCACCTTCTCTCATTCGTTTAAGTCAACTCTATAAATCATATTAACTTGAATTCATTCATATATTCAAGTTAAAAAACATAAAATAGATGAATCTTATTTAAAAATTTAAATTGTTCGATGTATAAAAACATTCCAACGTTACTAAACTGATAATACAGGTATTCAACAGAGTGAGGGGGGATGTTTTTGTTTAAAGCTAGCTTTTTTCGTGGGAAAGAAAATCAAGCAATTTCTTGGGAAGATCCTCTAGCAACAGGTAAGATTGCTAATGAACTTTTTGGTTATTTACCAATAGATGAATCCATTCCGATCCTTTTTATTTGTATAGGCACCGATCGTTCAACTGGTGATTCCTTAGGACCATTAGTAGGAACCCTTCTGCAAGAGAAATTACTTCCTGAAAATTTTTATGTATTTGGTACGCTTGAAGATCCCATTCATGCAGTAAATTTAGAAGAAAAGTTAAATCAAATACAGAAAAAGTTCGAGCAAGCATTTATTATCGGCATAGATGCTTGTCTAGGACAAACGAAAAGTATTGGAACTATACAAATTAAAAAGGGTTCTTTAAAACCAGGTGCTGGTGTAAATAAAACATTACCCCCTGTTGGTCATATACATATGACCGGTGTTGTTAATATTAGCGGTTTTATGGAGTTCTTTGTGTTACAAAATACTCGCCTATATTTAGTAATGAATCTTGCTAAAACAATTTCTAACGGCATTTATAAAGCTGGAATACTGTACCAGTTTGGGCAAAATAATCAAAATAATGATTTACTCATAAATGAAGATACAGTTTAAATTTGGAAAGGAGAGGGTTGTATAAGAAGACAGCCCTCAAAAGTTAAAAAAGAAAAAAATAGGGATAACGATAGTGATGACAAGTATACTCGGCAACATGTTCGCTACTTTTATTTTTGTCAATTCCAACATATTCAGTCCAATTCCCATTATTAAGATGCCACCTGTTGCTGTCAATTCCATCACAATTAAATCTAATAAATGGGCAGGAATAAAGTTATTTATTTGTGTAGCAAACAGGGCAATGGTTCCTTGATAAAGAAAAACTGGAATGCTAGAAAACATAACACCAATTCCTAAAGTAGAAGTTAATATAATCGCCGTAAACCCGTCAATCATCGCTTTCGTATATAATACTTGGTGATCACCGCGAATCCCACTATCCAAGGCACCAACTATGGACATTGCGCCAATTACAAAGATAAGAGTCGCTGTAATAAAACCTTGTGCAATACTCCCCTTTGCCTTATGACCAATTTTTGCCTCTAACCACTTTCCTGTCTGTTTAAATTTATCATCTAATTTTAACCATTCACCTAATAACGATCCGACAACAACACTCATAATAACGGCTAATAAATTGTTCGTTTGAATTCCCATTTGTATTCCTAATAAGGTGACAGTTAATCCAATACCTTTTAAAACTGTTGTTTTCATCGATTCTGATAAATTTGTAAAAAAAATCCCAATCATCGAACCAAAAATAATAAACAATGCATTCACAATTGTCCCTGTTAAAACCATGACCTCACCCATTTTTCTCTCTTAATTTCATATATTAAAGTAAAAACATCATAACATGCCACTAAATTTTACTAAATCCTTTTTACAAATATCACTTTAGAAAAACACAAAAAAAAAATAAGCCATGACACATGACTTATTTTATTTATTCCTCATTTTCAGGATTTAGTATTTCTAATATTCGATTTAAATCTTCTTTCGAGAAAAATTCAATTTCGATTTTACCTTTATTTTTATTTTGTTTAATTTTTACTGTTGTACCGAACCGTTCGCGTAAGTACGTTTCCTGTTCCATAAGAAAAACGTCTTTCTTTTCCTTTTTCTTCGTTTCACGTGGAACATTTTCATTGAATTGTTGAACTAATTGTTCCAACTGTCTTACATTAAGGTGCTCTTTAATTACCTTGTCAGCCAACGGTTTTATTTTTTTCTTATCCTTTAATCCAAGTAATGTTCTACCATGCCCCATTGATATTTTCCCATCGGAGATATATTGTTGTATTTCAGCTGGAAGCGTCAATAGCCGAACATGATTGGCAATATGCGGACGACTTTTTCCCAAACGTTTTGCTAACTCTTCTTGTGTAATATGTAATCGATCCATTAACATTTGATAAGCGGCTGCTTCTTCAATTGGTGTTAAATCTTCTCGTTGCAAGTTTTCTAAGACAGCCAGTTCCATCATTTGTTGGTCGTCCATTTTACGGATAACAACAGGTATCGTTTTCATATTAGCCGCTTTAGCAGCTCGAAACCTGCGTTCACCAACTACAATCTCATATCCTTTTAAACTTTTCCTTACAATTAGAGGCTGTAATATACCATGCTCGATTATCGACTGCTTTAATTCTTCTAATGCGGCATCATCAAATTGTTTTCGTGGTTGATATGGATTTGGACGTAACTCTGTAACATTTACTTCTTGAATTTTTTCATCTTCTTTTACTTCAATATCTGGAAAAAGTGCACTAATACCCTTACCTAACCCTCTAGCCATTATTTACCACTTCCTTCGCCAACTCAAGATATACTTCAGCCCCTCTTGAACGGGGATCATATATGATAATTGGTTTTCCATAACTTGGGGCTTCGCTCAGACGGATATTTCTTGGAATAATCGTATTAAATACTTTATCTTGGAAATACTTTTTTACTTCTTCGATAACTTGAATACCTAAGTTTGTTCTTGCATCTAACATGGTTAAAAGGACGCCTTCGATCGTCAATTCAGTATTTAAATGCTTTTGGACCAGGCGAACAGTATTAAGTAACTGGCTTAACCCCTCCAAAGCATAATATTCGCACTGTACTGGAATGATAACAGAATCAGCAGCTGTTAATGCATTAAGTGTTAATAAACCTAGGGAAGGAGGGCAATCAATGATAACAAAATCATATTGATCTCTTACTTGATCAATGGCATGTTTTAGTCGTATTTCTCGTGAGATGGTTGGTACAAGTTCTATCTCAGCACCAGCTAATTGAATTGTAGCTGGGATACAAAATAAGTTTTCAACTGCTGAAGATAATATGACATTTGTAGGATCTTCATCATCTATTAAAATATTATAAATACATTTTGAAACATCGGCTTTTTCTACGCCGATACCACTTGTTGCATTCCCTTGTGGATCTGTATCAACGAGTAATACTTTTTTTCCAATATAGGCTAGACAAGCAGCTAAATTAATTGATGAAGTTGTTTTCCCAACCCCACCTTTTTGATTTGCAATAGCGATAACTTTACTCACAATTTCACCTACCTTAACAGATAAAGCTTATTCTATTTTATCATGAAAATACGAAAAAAACTTTTTTCATGTTAAATAATATTTTAAACTTTAAATCGTTTTTGAAAAAAATTCTTAAGAACGTAATTATCCTGAAACAATTTAATAGGTAAGATAATTGGAGTAAGTTTAAATTCATTTAAAAAGAAAAAGACTGCTAGATTAACAGTCTTTCGTTATGATATAAATCTATGATTTCTTTTTCGGTATGCGGATGGTGATTTGATAATAATCATCTAATTCCTCTTCTGCCGCATCAGCGTTAATCCCACTTTCTTGTACCATTTCCAGAGATTTTCTGATTGTATTTACAGCAATACGTACATCTTTACTAAAGGAAATTCGTTTACGCTTTTTAGGTTTACTACTTGATAATAACCGTTCAACACGAGCTTCCGTTTGTTTCACATTTAAATGTTTCTCAATAATTTCATTTAATAATTTAACTTGTTTTTCAGCATCTTTTAAAGGAATTAACGCACGGGCATGTCTTTCCGTCACTTCCTTTGTTAAAAGTGCATCATGAACTTCCTTTGGTAATTTTAATAATCGTAATTTATTTGCAATAGTGGATTGACTTTTTCCGAGCCTTTGGGCTAAAGCTTCTTGTGTTAAACCGTGAATTTATCCCATCCTAGTTTTTTCACTGCCCTATATCTACGCTCACCTGCAATTATCTCATAATGATCATTTTCAATGGAACGAACAACGATCGGTTGAATCATACCGTGTGTATGAATTGTTTTCGCTAGTTCCTCTATTTTTTCCTCATCAAAGATGGTCCGTGGTTGAAAACGGTTAGGAATAATTTTCTCTAAGGGAAGTTTTCGAACCTTTTCTTTAATATCATCTACTTGTTGATCTTGCATTTCGTTATTACTGACAATACTTTCCCTTTCAGTAACTCCGAATAATCGTGAAAATGGATGCTTCATTGCTCTACACCACCCTTTAAAAAACTCCCTAGCTACTGTTCAGATAGGGTCAAAGAGACAATTAAAAATTGGGAAATAAATGATCAATATTCATAATAGCTTTCCTTAATTTTGATAATGGATACGGTCAACTCTCTTACATTACATATTTCGCTCTTTCCTATAAAGTTCCTGCTTCGTTAGGAAATAATTTTCTATGGATCAACAACATCCATTATTCATCTATTAGGCATACATAATTAAATAGAAAATTATTTATTACTTTAAGAATCGTGATAGTCTATTTAATCATATCATAAAGGCTTTTTAGTTGGAACGCCCGGTTTTCTAGGATATTTTTTTGGTGTGTTTTTTATTTTGTCAATTACAATTATTGTCCTTTCACTTTCTTCAATCGGAAGAGAAAAAGAATAGACATGGTTTAGTTGACCACCAAGAGTTGTAATTGCCTTTTTAGCTTGATTTAGTTCTTCTTGACCATTGGCACCTTTTAAAGCAATAAAAGCTCCGCCTACTTTTACTAAAGGTAAGCAGAATTCACTTAAAACAGACATTTTTGCTACCGCTCTAGCTGTAACAACATCAAAAGACTCTCGGTTTTCAATATTTTGGCCAAAAGTTTCTGCCCGATCGTGGTAAAAGTGAACATTGTCCAGTGATAAAGCAGATGCTAATTCATGTAAAAATTGAATTCGTTTGTTTAATGAGTCAACGATTGTTACTTGTAAATTAGGAAAAGCAATTTTAAGCGGGATACTAGGAAAACCAGCACCCGCTCCAACATCGCAGAGTTTAATGGTTTGATCCTCGGAAAAGGAATAGTAATTAGCAGCTGTTAATGAATCAAAAAAATGTTTTAAGTATACCTCATGTTTTTCAGTAATGGCAGTCAAATTAATTTTTCCATTCCACTCTACGAGCATCTTATAATATGTCTCAAACTGTTGTAACTGTTTATCGGTTAATTTAATATTGAATGCATTTAAGTGTTGCTGAAATTGTTCTATATTCATTTTATCCACTCTTTCTGAATGAACGTTTTTTAGCCTACTGTTTTTTCATTTGGGATACGAGCAATTTTCCCCTGTTCCAAATAAACTAATAATATTGAAATATCTGCAGGATTTACTCCCGGAATACGAGATGCTTGAGCTAACGTTAATGGGTGTACTTTCTTTAAATTGTCAACTGCTTCGTTTGCTAGCCCATGAATTGCATCATAATCTATATCATGCGGAATCTTTTTATCTTCCATCTTTTTCATACGCTCAACTTGTTGTAGCTCTTTATTAATATAACCTTCATATTTAATATGAATTTCCACTTGTTCTTCAACTTCACGTGATAATTCTTTGTCACTTGGTGCTAATTGTTTAATATGTTCGTATTTCATTTCTGGACGTTTTAATAGATCACTGGCTAAAATGCCGTCTTTTAATTCACTGCCACCAACACTTGCTATCAATTGTTGGGCTTGTTCATTTGGTTTAATTCGCGTATTTTTCAATCGTTTTAATTCTTGTTCGATGTTTTCTTTTTTCTCTAAATACTTTTGATAACGTTCTTCACTTATTAAACCAAGTTCATACCCAAGTTCAGTAAGCCTTAAATCCGCATTATCATGGCGCAATAATAAACGATATTCAGCACGGGATGTAAGTAATCGATACGGTTCTACCGTTCCCTTCGTCACTAAATCATCAATTAATACACCAATATAAGCTTCAGAACGTTGTAAAATTACTTCCCGATCTTTCCCTAAGGCTCGAAGGCAAGCATTAATACCCGCCATTAATCCTTGGGCTGCCGCTTCCTCATATCCGCTTGTTCCATTAATTTGACCTGCGGTATATAAATTTTTTATAGCCTTTGTTTCTAATGTTGGCCAAAGTTGTTCAGGTTTAATGGAATCATATTCAATCGCATACCCTGAACGCATCATTTTCGCATTTTCCAAACCTGGAACTGTTTTGAGCATTTCTAACTGTACTTCTTCTGGAAGACTCGTTGATAAACCTTGAACATATACTTCTTCTGTATTCCGTCCTTCTGGCTCTAAAAAGATTTGATGACGTGGTTTGTCATGGAAACGGACGATTTTATCTTCAATTGATGGACAATATCTTGGCCCTCTACCTTTAATCATTCCCGAAAACATTGGGCTACGATCCAAATTATTTTCAATAATTTGGTGTGTTTCCGCTGATGTATATGTTAACCAACAAGGTAATTGATTAGTAATAGCTTCTGTCGTTTCATATGAAAAAGTTTGCGGTTTTTCATCACCTGGTTGAATTTGTGTTTTTGAATAGTCAATGGTGTTGCTATTCACCCGTGGTGGCGTACCTGTTTTAAACCGGACAATATCAAATCCTAAGTTTTTTAGGTTATCGGATAATTTAATGGATGGTTGCTGATTATTAGGGCCACTGGAATATTTCATTTCGCCTATAATTATTTCGCCTCGTAAAAAAGTTCCAGTAGTTATAATGACTGTTTTTCCACGGAAAATCGCCCCTGTTTTTGTAATAACTCCTTTGCAAACACCATCTTCTACAATTAATTCTTCTACCATTCCTTGAATTAAATCAAGATTTTCCTGGTTTTCCAATGTTTTCTTCATTTCTTTTTGATATTCGAATTTATCAGCTTGTGCCCGAAGAGCCCGAACTGCTGGACCTTTCCGAGTATTTAGCATACGCATTTGAATCGCCGTTTTATCAATAATTTTTCCCATCACGCCACCTAAAGCATCAATTTCACGAACAACAATTCCTTTGGCCGGTCCACCAATGGATGGATTACAATACATGAATGCAATTGTATCTAGACTAATTGTAATGATTGCTGTTTTCGCTCCCATTTTTGCAGAAGCAAGAGCAGCTTCACAACCCGCATGGCCCGCTCCTACAACAACGACATCATAGTTTCCTGCTTCATAAGTTTGCATATATTCGACCTCCTATTCCAATTATTACCTCCAAATAAATGGATGCCATAAGCGGTTATTTATTTTCCTAAGCAAAATTGTGAGAATAACTGATTAATTAATTCATCATGAACACTCTCACCGATAATTTCACCAAGTAGTTCCCATGCTTTTGTCATATCAATTTGCACAAGATCTACAGGCATATCATTTTCTAATGCAGATAAGGCATCATTTATTGATTGGAGTGCTTGATTTAGTAAAGCTACATGGCGAGCATTAGATATATACGTAAAATCATCATTCTCGATTTCACCTGTCATATACATATTCGAAATGGTTTCTTCCAACTCATCAATCCCTTTTTCTTCTCTAACAGAAAGATGAATTATTTTTCGATTTCCTGCTAGTTTCTTTACTTCATCTAGATCAATTCGTTTTTCTAAGTCTGTTTTATTAATAACAATAATGGCATCCATTCCATGAATGGTATCAAATAGTCTTCTATCCTCATCTGTTAATGGGTCATTATAATTTAATAATAATAAGATTAAATCAGCTTCTTGTAATACTTTTCTCGAACGTTCGACACCTATTCGTTCGACAATATCTTCGGTTTCACGAATACCAGCTGTGTCAACAAGTTTCAGTGGTACCCCACGTACATTTACATATTCCTCGATGACATCACGGGTTGTACCAGGAATATCTGTAACGATTGCTTTGTTTTCCTGGACAAAGGTATTTAACAAGGAGGATTTTCCAACATTTGGACGACCAATAATGACTGTCTTAAGACCTTCACGAAGGATCTTACCTTGTTGAGCTGTACGTAATAATTTTTCAATTTCTTTCTGTACATACAACGCTTTTTGTTTAAACATGTTATTTGTCATTTCTTCAACATCATCATATTCCGGATAATCAATATTCACTTCGACTTGGGCCAACACTTCTAAAATTTCTTGTCTTAACCTTTTTATCAACCTCGATAAACGTCCATCAAGTTGTTCCAATGCCACATCAGCAGCCCTATCTGTTTTCGCACGTATTAAATCCATAACCGCTTCTGCTTGAGACAAATCAATACGTCCATTTAAAAATGCCCGTTTTGTAAACTCCCCAGGTTCCGCCAAACGGGCACCATTGGTAATCACTAATTGTAATACTCGGTTTACCGAAAGGATACCCCCATGACAATTAATTTCGACGACATCTTCCCTTGTAAATGTTTTTGGTGCCTTCATCACTGAGACCATAACTTCTTCAATCGTTTCTTTCGTTTTCGGGTCAACTATATGGCCATAATGAATCGTATGTGAATTCACTTCTGAAAGTTTCTTTCCCGAAGGACTTTTAAAAACTTTATCAATAATATTGAATGCATCAGGACCAGATAATCTTACTATACCAATTGCTCCCTCACCTAATGGAGTAGATATTGCAGCAATTGTATCAATATCTAACATTTCTTTTCACCCTATTCATTTCTTTCTATTTATTTTAAACGATTATTATATTTTTTAAGCTTATTTTCTTGAACTAGAATATCATACAACTATTTGAAACAAAAGATTTGCATAACTTCCATTTTAACTTATCAACATGTGGATAACAAATAAAAATATTTCTTCGGTCTTTCCAAAACTTATCCACAATTTGATGAAACCGAAAAACTTTTCATTGCTTTATGTTTTTTGTTCGTATTAGATAATTATAAACATAAAAAAGACTGCCTTTTTAAAGAGGAATAATCCTTTATCGTTCAGACAGTCTTTCAAAAATCAATCTATTTTTTCCTACACTACTTTGGTTGTATTACTAAGCGTCTATTCGGTTCTGTTCCAATAGAAAAAGTCTTTACCTTTTCGTTTTCAGCTAATGCAGAATGAATAATTTTCCTTTCAAAAGAAGGCATAGGCTCTAATTTAATTTCTCTCTGTTCACGTATTGCCTTGCTTGCTAAGCGATTCGCCAATTGGGTTAAACTTTCCTCGCGTCGTTTTCGATAATTTTCTATGTCTAATACTAAAATCATAAACTTATCTGTATATCGATTTAACACTAGTTGTGTAAGGCTTTGCAAAGCATTTAAAGTTTGTCCCCTTTTTCCAATTAATAGACCAGTTTTTTCGCTATTCAAATTGAAACGGACATTGTTTCCTTCTATTGTTGATTCAATTTCTATGGGTATATCCATATTAGCACATACCGTTTTTAAAAACGCTTTCGCTTCTTCTATTGGATCAATATTTACTTTAACTTTTACAATGGCTGGTCGTGAACCAAAAATACCTAATATCCCTTTTTTACCTTCGTCAACAATTGAAATCGAAGCCTGGTTCTTAGTAATATGAAGTTCTTTTAATGCTGATTCAATTGCTTCATTAACTGTTTGACCTGTCGCCGTTATTTCCTTCACTTTTTCCTTCCTCCCGCACGTCCTGCCTTCGCTTTTTTTGTCCCAGGTTTCGTCTCAGATTTTATCGTAGCGATTTCAGGGGTTTTAATAAAGTAACTTTGAACGATCGAGAAGATATTTCCAATAATCCAATATAAAGGTAATGCAGCTGGCAAAATCCATGCAAAAATGATAATCATAATTGGCATTAGCCATAACATCATAGCCATTTGCGGGTTACTTTGTTGATCTCGCATCATCACTTTTTGTTGAACAAAAGTCAATATACCAGCTAAAATCGGTAAAATAAAATATGGATCTCTTTCCGATAATTCAAACCATAAGAAACTTTTACCTTGAAGTTCTTCTGTACGCATAATGGCGTGATAAAATCCTAATAGAATTGGAAGCTGTATTAATAACGGTAAGCAGCCTGCCATAGGATTAATATCATACTTTTCTAAAAGTTGAATTTGTGCTTGTTGGAATTTTTGTTGTGTAACAGCATCTTTTGAACTATACTTTTTCTTTAATTCTTCTAATTCTGGTTGAATCGCTTGCATTGCCTTTGTACTTTTCATTTGTTTCATCATTAAAGGTAAAAGTATTAGGCGGATAATAATTGTAATTACAATAATCGATAATCCATAACCCCAAGTTCCACCGAAAAACTCACCGATACGAATCATTAACCAAGATAATGGGTAAACAACAAATTGATTCCAAAAGCCCGTACTCTCAGATGTAATAGGTTGATTGATTTCCGTACAACCAGATAATAATGTAATGATGAGGACTAGACTTACTAAAACAATTAATTTCTTTTTCACTAACGTATATCCCCCTACCTTCAAAATTCTTCCATCTCTATCACTTTAACTATCTTTAGATATTCACAATTATATACTATTTTAACCTAAACTTATGTAAATAGAAAATACTAAATATTTCGTGGTAAGACTTTTGCGATTTTCATTACATGGATTAAACTCTTCTTCACTTGGAAAAAATCCATTTCCGCTACTGGCTTTCTAGCTATGATAATGTAGTCATACTGATCATTAATATCTTCCTTTAATTCAGTGAATACCTGACGAATATAACGTTTAACTCGATTACGAATCACTGCATTCCCAATTTTTTTACTTACTGATAAACCGATGCGAAAATGATCGATATCTTGATTCTTATATTTATAAATAATAAATTGCCGATTTGCGAAGGATTTTCCGTTCTTATAAATCTGCTGAAATTCTTTATTTGCTTTTATTCGATATTCTTTTTTCATAATAACACCTACAACAATCATAATTTATGAACAATAAAAAATAAGAAACCTAAGTGTAAGGTTTCAATTAATTTTATTACTCATTATTATAATAAATAAACACTGCGCTATTGTAAAAAAAGACCACTGATCTTCAGTGGCCTAAGCTGATAGTACTTTTCTTCCTTTACGACGACGACGAGCTAATACTTTACGTCCGTTCTTTGTACTCATTCGTTGACGGAATCCATGAACTTTGCTTCTTTTTCTTTTATTTGGTTGATATGTTCTTTTCATATTTATGACACCTCCCTATATATGAGGACAATTCAATTCAAGACAGTCCTAATTATTATAAAAACATTCGCTTTTCATGTCAACCCTCTGCAAATCCTGCAAAATTTTACCTTATAAGATATTAATTTTTTTACATTTAATCTTCAATGCCATTCTTTGTATTACTATTTCCGAATTATTCAATTTGTACCTGTATAATATTGTGAATGACTTATTCGACTTTATAACCGATTAACAACAACATATCGACAATTTTTTCACAAGTTCGCAACTTGTGGATAAAGACATATTCACAACAGATGAACTTTGTGGATAGTTTTTATAAAGCATTGCGAAACAAAGAAAATTTTGATATGATGGTATGTGTTTTAATTGGGGATAACCTAAATAACAACTATGATTATCCACAGAATGTTGATAAATTGTGGATATCATTTTTTCCTTATTTATATAATTATCCACAAATTGATCGACACGTTCTGAGGTAAGATCTGACCTGATTGCTGATGAAGACGCGGGGAATTTTTCATAAAAATATGCCAACATAAATTAGAAAAAGAAAGAAAGATGTATTTCTATCTTTTTCTTCTTTAATTAAAGGTCAAGGAGGTAGCAGTCGTTGGGAAATATCGATGACCTTTGGGAACAGACATTAAAAATAATCGAACAAAAAATCAGTAAACCTAGTTTTGAAACATGGCTAAAATCTACAAAAGCTGTATCATTAAAAGGCACAACTTTAATCGTCGAAGCTCCAAATGAGTTTGCACGGGAATGGTTAGATGGAAACTATAAAGACATTCTTACAGAAATTTTATATGACTTAGTTGGCGAAAATATGACATTGCGTTTTGTGATTCCGAATACGAATTTAGAAGAAGAACCAGTAACCCCTTCTACCGCTACAAAAAAACAGACAAAACAAGAAACGTCAACAGATTCACCGAACTCAATGTTAATTCCAAAATATACTTTTGAAACTTTTGTTATTGGTTCTGGTAACCGTTTTGCTCATGCTGCCTCTCTTGCAGTTGCAGAAGCTCCGGCAAAAGCCTATAACCCTTTGTTTATCTATGGTGGCGTAGGATTAGGAAAAACTCACTTAATGCATGCCATTGGTCATTATGTATTAGAACATAATCCAGATGCAAAAGTTGTCTATTTATCGTCTGAAAAGTTTACGAATGAATTTATTAATTCTATTCGCGATAATCGACCAGAAGATTTTCGGAATAAATATCGTAATGTTGATATTTTATTAATCGACGATATTCAATTTTTAGCTGGTAAGGAATCAACACAAGAAGAGTTTTTCCATACATTTAATGCGCTACACGAGGAAAATAAACAAATTGTCATCTCAAGTGACCGCCCACCAAAGGAAATACCGACCTTAGAAGATCGCTTGCGTTCCCGATTCGAGTGGGGACTCATAACTGATATTACCCCGCCTGATTTAGAAACAAGGATTGCCATACTAAGAAAAAAGGCGAAGGCAGAAGGGCTAGATATTCCAAATGAAGTCATGCTTTATATTGCAAATCAAATCGATACAAATATTCGTGAACTAGAAGGTGCACTTATTCGTGTAGTTGCTTATTCATCTTTAGAAAATAAAGATATTAATGCCGATTTAGCTGCTGAGGCATTAAAGAGTATCATCCCTTCTTCTAAACCGAAAACTATTACCATTAAGGATATTCAAAGAGAAGTTGGGGAAGAATATGGCATAAAAATGGAGGACTTTGTATCTAAAAAAAGGACAAAAACCATTGCCTTTCCTAGACAAATTGCAATGTATTTATCACGAGAATTAACAGATAGTTCCCTTCCAAAAATAGGTGAAGAATTTGGAGGGCGAGATCATACGACTGTTATTCACGCCCATGATAAAATATCTAAAATGCTTGATGAAGATCCTCAATTAAAAAAACAAATAGAAGAAATAAAAAATCGCTTAAAAGTTTAATATGCTATTCATTTTTACTACGTTATTCTATTAGCTATTCAATTTTTCATATTGTGAATCGTGTTAATAATTTTCTTTATATACTCACAGTCTGTCCACATGTGGATAGACTTTATTTTGCTAATATAAATAGACTTGTCCACATATTCACATTGCGTATTACTATTATTACTTTATTTTTATATATTTAATATATATTGGGGGAACAAAAATGAAGTTTTTTATACAAAAAGACCGCTTAATTGATGCAGTTTCAGACGTATTAAAAGCAGTCGCTTCAAGAACTACAATACCGATATTAGTAGGCATTAAATTAGATGCAACAAGTGAAGGAGTATACTTAACCGGTAGTGACTCTGATATTTCAATTAAATCTTTTATTCCCAAAGAAGAGGAAGATACTGAAATTGTAGAAATTGTTGAAACAGGTTCGATTGTTCTTCATGCTCGCTTTTTCAGTGAGGTTGTTAGAAAATTACCTGAATCAATTGTTGAAGTTTCTGTAGAAGATCAATTTAAAACGGTAATTCGTTCAGGAAATGCAGAATTTATTATTCACGGTTTAGACGCAGAGGAGTATCCTCGTTTACCCCAAATTAATCAAGAAAATAGTTTTACTATGCCAACAGACTTATTAAAAAATGTTATTAAACAAACTGTTTTTGCTGTTTCTACATCAGAAACGAGACCAATTTTAACTGGTGTTCATTGGACCTTTGAAAACAATGAATTAATTGCAGTTGCAACTGATAGTCATCGTCTAGCCTTAAAAAAAGCAACTTTACAAACAAATTTAGAACAAAATCAATCTTTTAGTATTGTCATTCCAGGGAAAAGTTTAAACGAATTAACAAAAGTTCTTGATGACACACAGGAACCTGTTGAAATTATTGTTACTGATAATCAAATTCTATTTAAGGCTAAAAACCTATTGTTCTACTCCCGGTTGCTTGAAGGAAAGTACCCAGACACATCGAAATTAATTCCAACTGATAGCAAAACAACTACGAAACTAAATTCGAAGGAATTCTTAGAAGCAGTTGATCGTGCTTCACTTCTTGCAAGAGAAGGGAAAAATAATGTCATTAAGTTTGCTATATTAGAAAATGATATTATTGAAATCTCATCCTATACACCTGAAATAGGAAAAGTTGTAGAAAAAGTAAAGAGTATAGCAATTGATGGGGAAGATATAAAGATTTCCTTTAGTGCTAAATATATGATGGATGCACTTCGAGCAATTGATTCAACTGATATTACGATTTACTTTACAGGTTCAATGCGTCCATTTATTTTAAAATCTGATACTGACGATACGATTTTACAGTTAATATTACCTGTTCGTACCTTTTAATTTTCCACATGTGGATAGTCATTATGAATGGATTATCCACATGTGAAATAACAACCACCACGATTTTTCTCCCCTTCCTCAAAGATAAAATGATCTCACCTACCTATTAATTCATATAAGTAGCACTTTCCTCTTTTTCTTTTGTTTAGTAAAATTATATTAGAGAAGAAAGGAACGGTATAAGAATGCAACAGATAAAAATTGATACGGAATACATTACACTAGGTCAATTGTTAAAAATGACGGATATTATCCAGTCTGGTGGTATGGCTAAATGGTTTTTAGCAGAACATGATGTAATCGTAAATGGTGAAATAGAAACGAGACGGGGAAGAAAGTTACGTATAAACGATACCATTAAAATAGAAGGATTCGGAACGTATAAAATTATTCGTTAATCGTTAAAGGATGTAAAACATGTATATAAAAAAGCTAAAAATAAAGCATTTTAGAAACTATAATGAATTATCTATTTCCTTTGATAATAAAGTAAATGTCATTATCGGTGAGAATGCACAAGGAAAAACGAATATGATGGAAGCAGTGTATGTGCTTGCCATGGCTAAATCTCACCGCACATCAAATGATAAAGAACTAATCCATTGGGATAAAGAGTATGCTAAAATAGAAGGATGGATTGAAAAAAAAATTAATCCATTACCACTTGAACTAGTTATAACAAAAAAAGGAAAAAAGGCAAAAATTAACCATTTAGAACAATCAAAACTAAGTCAGTATATAGGGAATATGAATGTGGTCATGTTTGCTCCTGAAGACCTTAACATAGTGAAAGGGAGTCCTAGCGTTCGAAGAAGATTTATTGACATGGAAATTGGTCAGGTTTCCCCTGTCTATCTCCATAATGTCAGTTTATATAATAAAGTTTTACATCAGCGTAACCAATATTTAAAAATTTTACAAAAGAAAAATCAGACGGATTTAAATTTGCTAGATATATATACTGAACAATTAATTGATTTAGCTTCAAAAATTGTATCAAAACGGTTTGAATTTTTAAAATTACTTCAAGAATGGGCAACGTCTATTCATTCTAGTATTTCTAGGGGGAGAGAAAAACTAGAAATACGTTATAAATCATCGGTTGAGGTATCAGATGAAGATGAATTGTCGAAAATGATTAATGTATATCAAGAAAAATATGAACGTATAAGAGAAAGAGAAATAGAGCGGGGTGTTACCCTATTCGGACCTCATCGTGATGATTTATTATTTTTTGTTAATAATCGTGATGTCCAAGCATTCGGTTCTCAGGGACAACAAAGAACCACGGCTCTATCTGTCAAATTGGCGGAAATTGAGTTAATAAAAAGTGAAATAGGTGAATACCCAATCTTACTATTGGATGATGTTTTATCCGAATTAGATGATCACAGGCAATCTCATTTGCTTAGCACCATCCAAGGTAAAGTACAAACCTTTGTAACCACAACGAGTATTGACGGTATCGATCACGATACATTAAAACAGGCCAATATATATTACGTGAATAAAGGATTTTTAACAAACCCGTCTGAATCAAATTAACGAAATTGATACATTAAAGAAAGTTGGGTGAATACGTTGGCGTTAGATGAAATAAAAAAGCAAGAAGAAACTTCTTATGATGCAAATCAAATACAAGTATTGGAAGGGCTAGAGGCAGTTAGAAAACGCCCAGGTATGTATATCGGATCAACAAATGTAAAGGGTCTTCATCATCTCGTGTGGGAAATTGTCGATAATAGTATTGATGAGGCTTTAGCTGGTTATTGTACAGAAATACAAGTCACTATTGAAGAAGATAACAGTATCACAGTAAAAGATAACGGCCGTGGGATCCCTGTCGATATTCAAGAAAAAGTTGGGCGTCCAGCGGTCGAAGTTATTCATACAGTTTTACATGCAGGCGGTAAATTTGGTGGTGGCGGTTATAAAGTTTCAGGTGGACTTCACGGTGTGGGTGCCTCAGTGGTAAACGCCCTTTCATCAGAAATGGAAGTCTATGTTCACCGGGACGGAAAAATATATTACCAAAAATACGCCCAAGGAAAAGTAATGACTGATTTACAAGTTATTGGTGAAACAGATACCACTGGAACGTCAACACACTTTAAACCAGATAAGGAAATATTTACTGAAACTGTTGAATTTGATTACGACACATTAAAGAAAAGAATACGCGAACTTGCTTTTTTGAATAAAGGATTAAAAATTATTCTAAAGGATAAACGTGAGCAATCACCAAGAATTGAAGAATTCCATTATGAAGGTGGTATAAAATCTTACGTTTCTATTTTAAATGAAAATAAACAAATATTATTCGATGAGCCAATATATATTGAAGGGGAAAAAGATGGTATATCCATTGAAATAGCAATGCAGTATAACGATGGATTCAATAGTTTAATCTATTCATTTGCAAACAACATTCATACGTACGAAGGGGGTACGCATGAATCTGGTTTTAAATCCGCTTTAACTCGTGTTATTAATGATTACGCTCGTAAAAATAATCTTTTAAAAGAAAAAGATGATAATTTAATGGGGGAAGATGTTCGAGAAGGATTAGTTGCAATTATTTCCATCAAACATCCTGACCCACAATTTGAAGGACAAACAAAAACGAAATTAGGGAATTCTGAAGCCCGGACGATTACGGACTCCCTTTTTTCATCAGAATTTGAGAGGTTTTTATTAGAAAATCCTTCAATTGCAAGAAAAATTGTAGACAAGGGAATTGTTGCTGCGCGCGCCCGTGTGGCCGCAAAAAAAGCTAGAGAGGTAACAAGAAGGAAAAATGTATTGGAGATTTCTAACCTCCCTGGTAAATTAGCGGATTGTTCTTCAAACGATGCCTCAATTAGCGAACTTTATATCGTTGAGGGTGACTCTGCGGGTGGTTCTGCAAAACAAGGTCGGGATCGTCATTTCCAAGCGATTTTACCGTTACGTGGAAAAATTTTAAATGTAGAAAAAGCAAGATTGGATCGTATTTTATCAAACAATGAAGTTCGTTCCATGATTACTGCCATCGGGACAGGTATTGGAGAAGAATTTGATATTTCCAAAGCAAGATATCATAAAATTGTAATTATGACTGATGCCGATGTTGATGGTGCCCATATTCGGACATTATTGTTGACCTTCTTTTATCGTTTTATGAGACAAATTATTGAAGCGGGTTATGTCTATATTGCTCAACCACCTTTATATAAGGTTCAACAAGGAAAGAAGATTTATTATGCATATAATGATGAAGAGCTAGAAAAGCTATTAAATTCATTACCTGTTACACCTAAGCCTAGTCTTCAGCGTTATAAAGGTTTAGGAGAAATGAATCCTGAACAATTATGGGAAACAACCATGGATCCGAAGACACGTAATTTATTACAAGTTCATTTAGATGATGCAATTGAAGCGGATCGTACGTTTGAGATGCTAATGGGTGAAGAAGTAGAGCCGAGACGGAAATTCATTGAGGAAAATGCAGTTTATGTAAGAAACTTAGATATTTAATATAGTGAATGTTGAAGTGAAGATTGATTCCTTTTATAGGAAAAGGAGGTTCGCTAATTAATGGCTGAAACACCTAGTTCAAATATAAGTGAAATAAATATTACGGAAGAAATGAGGACATCATTTTTAGACTATGCTATGAGTGTAATCGTCTCCCGTGCTCTTCCAGATGTTCGTGATGGATTAAAACCCGTACAAAGACGGGTTTTATATTCCATGAATGATTTAGGGATTTCTGCTGATAAACCACATAAAAAAAGCGCTCGTATTGTTGGTGATGTTATCGGTAAGTATCACCCACATGGTGACTCAGCGGTATATGAAACAATGGTTCGGTTAGCTCAAGATTTTAACTTAAGATATCCATTAGTTGATGGACATGGTAACTTCGGTTCCATTGATGGTGATGGTGCAGCCGCAATGCGTTATACCGAGGCAAGAATGTCTAAGATTGCCATGGAAATGATTCGGGACATTAATAAAGATACTATTGATTTTCAAGATAACTATGATGGACAAGAGAAAGAACCTGTTGTCCTTCCATCAAGATTTCCAAACTTATTAGTTAATGGTACAACAGGAATTGCAGTTGGAATGGCCACAAATATGGCTCCACATCAGTTAGGTGAAGTCATTGACGGCATAATTGCGCTAAGTCATAATCCGGATATTTCAGTTGAGGAACTTATGCAATATATACCAGGTCCTGATTTCCCAACAGGCGGTTTAATACTTGGGCGTAGTGGTATAAGAAAAGCATATATGACAGGAAAAGGTTCAATTACGGTTCGATCCAAAGTTGAAATTGAAGAAATAGGAAACAGTAAGCATGCCATTATTGTAAAAGAAATTCCATATATGGTTAATAAAGCCAGATTAATTGAAAAAATTGCTGAGCTTGCAAGGGAAAAACGAATAGAAGGAATTACAGCATTACGGGACGAATCAGATCGTTTCGGAATCCGCATTGTGATGGAGTTAAGAAAAGATGTAAACCCACATGTCATTTTAAACAACTTATACAAACATACATCACTGCAAACAAACTTCAGTATAAATAATTTAGCACTTGTTGATGGACAACCTAAAGTATTGAATTTAAAAGGTTTGCTTTATTATTATTTAGACCATCAAAAAGAAGTAATTCGTCGAAGAACTTCATATGAATTAAGGAAAGCAGAAGCAAGAGCTCATATTTTGGAAGGATTACGGATTGCCCTTGATCATATTGATGCTATTATTAATTTAATCCGTAGCTCTCGCACAACTGAAATTGCGAAAGAAGGATTAATGACTGAATTTAAGCTTACTGAAAAACAAGCACAAGCAATATTAGATATGCGTTTACAACGCTTAACTGGTTTAGAAAGGGAAAAAATCGAAGAAGAATATGTAGCACTCACAAAATTAATTGCAGATTTAAAAGCGATTTTAGCGGATGAAGAACGAATTCTAGAAATTATTCGTGGAGAATTATTAGATATTAAAGAAAAATTTAATGACGAACGTCGAACAGAAATTACTGCTGCAGTAGAGGAAATTGATGATGAAGATTTAATTCCTGAGGAAAATGTTGTCATTACATTAACTAAAAATGGCTATATTAAACGTCAGCCTTCATCTACTTATCGTGCTCAAAGACGAGGCGGTCGAGGTATCCAAGGGATGGGCATGAATGAAGATGACTTTGTAGAACATATTATTACAACTTCGACCCATAACACACTTTTATTTTTTACAAATAAAGGGAAAGTATACAAATTAAAAGGATACCGTATACCAGAGTTTTCTCGAACAGCTAAAGGTCTTCCTGTTATTAATTTACTTGAGATTGAAAAAGATGAATGGATTAATGCAATCATTCCAGTTGAAGGTTTAGATGACACATCATATTTATTTTTCACAACAAGACAAGGTCTTGCAAAGCGTAGTTTACTTTCATCTTATGCCAATATTCGGAGCAGTGGTTTGATTGCTATTCATTTACGTGAAAATGATGAACTTATCTCAGTTAAATTAACCGATGGTACAAAAGATATTGCCATTGGAACGAAAAAGGGTATGTTAATCCGATTTAACGAAACTGAAGTTCGTTCAATGGGAAGAACAGCAACTGGTGTTAAAGGTATAACATTAGATGAAGATGATGAAGTTGTTGATATGGAAATATTAGAAGAAGATCAAGACGTGCTGGTAGTAACGAAAAAGGGTTACGGTAAACGGACAAGCGCCGAAGAATACCGTGTCGTTCATCGTGGTGGAAAGGGCGTTCGTACATGTAATGTCCAGGAAAAAAACGGAGAACTTGTAGCTATGAAATCAGTCAACGGCGATGAAGATATTATGATAGTTACAGATAGTGGCGTCATTATACGGATGGATGTTGCTGGCATTTCAAGAACTGGACGTAATACATTAGGAGTAAAATTAATTCGATTAGATGAGGATCACTTTGTTTCTGCAGTAGCAAAAGTAGAAAAGGAAGAGAACGAAGTAGATAATGATGAGATGCACGAGCAGACATTAGATAAGTTTGAAACAAATTCATCTGTAGATGAAGAATAAAGTCTTTTAATCAGGCTAGTCCATTGTTTAAAATGGATTAGCCTGATTTTTGTTCATCTATGGAATCTTTTTAGTGAATACCATAAAATAGAGAAAAAGGCAAAAGGGATGGAGACAGTTGAAAGTAAAATTATCAGAAGTAAAAGAGGGTTACATCTTGCTTGAGGATATTTTCGGCTTAACAAAGCATCCGATAGTACCTAAAAATACCGTTTTAACAAAGGAAACAATAGAAGTTTTAAAGGCCTTTTTAGTTAAAGAAGTGAATGTTTCTAATGAGAAAATAGAGAGGAAAAATAATATTGTAGAGAGCGTTAATAGACTTAGACAAAGTAGTAGAAATGTATTACAAAAAAATCCAAATGAGGATTCAGTTACACAAAATCAGACTTCTGTTTTCGAACAAAAATATCTAGAATCAGTAGAAATGTTTAAAAAGCAGTTTGTTAGTTGGCAATCTGGTAGTTTAGTGGATATTAATCATATTCGTAACATCATGATCCCATTGTTTAATGAATTAATAGAAAATCCTGTCAACTTATTGTTTTTACAACACTATGTGAATACTCCACAAGACTATCTATATCATCATGCTATAGCAGTTGGGGTAATATCTGGTTATCTAGCGAAACGTCTACAAATGTCACAAGGTGACTGTTACCAAATAACTCTAGCAGGCTGTTTAAGTGATTGTGGAATGGCAAAGTTAAATCCTGCCATACTTCAAAAAAGTAAAATTGCTAGTGAGGATATTAAAGAAATTAAAATGCATCCATCATATAGTTATAAAATGATAAAAGATATCCCATCTTTAACGAAGGATGCTAAGATTGCTATTTTACAGCATCATGAAAGATTAGATGGAAGTGGTTATCCATTTAAAGAAAAAGGTGCGAAAATACATCATTATGCAAAAATAATTGCAATTGCTGACGTATATCATGCTATGGTCTGTAAAAGGGTTTATAAAGATAAAGTATCGCCTTTTCGAGCATTAGAAATTCTTTTAAGGGAACACTTTGGTCAATTCAGCATTGCTATATTAGAGACACTTATCAATGTTATAGCACCTTTAACGATTAATGCGCATGTGGAATTATCGACAACTGATATAGGAAAAATACTTTACATTGATCCAAATTATCCGACAAGACCTGTTATCGAATTGGAAGGGTGTAAAAAAGTTATTTCATTAATGGACGAAAAGGATATATATATTCGAGATATACTTAGAAGCTAAACCCAATGGATACATACAAATACCGTTAAGTTAAATGGAATTTGACTATAAGATTCCCCTTGAAATATTTTTCAAAAAAAGTGTTGACACATTTTCTTTTGCGTGATATATTTAAGAAGTCGTTTTTGATGACCTAAATCAAACCTTGACATAAGTAAAGATAAATTGTATAATTGAAAGGTCGCTTTTATATTAAAGCTTTGAACCTTGAAAACTGAACAAGACAAAGCGTTTTTAAACCATTTTGAGCAAATCAAACCCTTTTTTGGAGAGTTTGATCCTGGCTCAGGACGAACGC
>SMEH01000142.1_pt1 | contig 25110 bp, 22 predicted proteins | sample 2456361 | NCBI WGS metagenome assembly SMEH01 (sample SAMN10132587, study PRJNA489261) | soil metagenome | isolation source: day1 control-loamy sand soil ammended | place: USA | reverse complement strand
AACTAAGGATCAACAACAACTCAATTCGATTAAGGCTGACGCAACCAGAAGTTGAGATGATCGGCAATGGCATGGCAGTTGAAGAATCACTTTTCTTGCATAAGGCTTCAGGTGAAAGCTTTCGATATCGCCTTGAGCCATGTAATCAATCAGCAACAATAGCAGCCTCTTATTCGGACAATCAGCTGCTTGTAAAAGTGCCCAAGTTGGATGCCCAGTCTTGGGCTTCTACTGAACAGGTTAGTCTCAGGCATATTCAAGATGTAGGTTCAGAAAATGCTTCCATAATATTGATAGAAAAAGATTTTCAATGCCTACATAAAAGACCAGATGAGGACGAATCCCACAATTTCCCTAATCCTTTGATGCACTGAAAAGAATACTTAAAGATGTTTGGAAGTTGAGCAGTGGCAGGTTTTAATAACCATACTGCTACCAGGTTCTCCTTGGTTTAGAAGGGCGAAACTTCCCCGAAGCTTCTACGTCCATCTTTACCCCGCTATGTGCAATATTTCGCCTTCTCCGATATTAAGTTAAAAATTATTAAGTATTTTTACGTATTAAATATACGTATTTGAAATAATTTTTACTTATATTAGCATCTCAATTAAGATCAAATACTTAGAAACAAGTAAAATATCATTAAACCTCGTGCAGTATGACCAAAATAGTAGTAATTGGCAACGGAATGGTGGGCTACAAGTTTTGCGAAAAATTGAGAAAAGCCTCATCAGATTTCCAGCTCACCGTTTTTGGAGAAGAACCATGGCCTGCCTATGATAGGGTACACCTCAGCAGTTATTTTTCTGGTGCATCAGCTGATGACTTGATGTTGGCACCGGTCAATTGGTACGCCCAAAACAATATAGATTTAAGAACAAACGAACTAGTCATAAAAATAGACAGAGTCCAACAAAAGGTGATGAGTCATACAGGTACCGAGGTGTTTTACGACAAACTCATCCTAGCCACTGGTTCTGCCCCTTTTGTTCCTAATATTCCAGGTGTTGACAAAAAGGGCGTATTCGTTTACCGCACGCTAGAAGATTTGGAAGCCATAACCGCACAAGGTAAAAAAGTGAAGTCGGCCGCTGTGATGGGTGGTGGTTTGCTCGGCCTTGAAGCAGCCAAAGCGGTGATGGACATGGGACTTAAAACACATGTAGTGGAGTTTTCGTCCAGGTTAATGCCTCGACAACTGGATGAATCTGGTGCTGCCATGCTAAAATCCAAGCTGGAGGCGCTAAATATATCCATTCATCTAAACAAATGCACCAAGCAGATCAATGGAAATGGCAAGCTCACAAGCCTATCATTTACGGATGGCTCTGAACTGGCGGTAGATATGCTCATTATATCAGCAGGCATACGTCCCCGGGATGAACTGGCTAGGGGCTGCGGATTGAAAATAGCGACAAATGGAGGTGTTGAAGTGAACGGGTTCTTACAGACCAATGACGAGAACATTTATGCCATTGGTGAAGTAGCAGCTTACCAGAATATGATCTATGGTTTGGTGGCTCCCGGATACGAAATGGCCACTCAAGTAGTAAACCATATCACAGGTAGCCCCGTCAAGCCTTTCGATGGCTATGACATGTCTACAAAGCTTAAATTAATAGGTACTGAGGTAGGAAGTTTTGGTGTACCTTTTGGAGAGGAAGAAACTACACGCCCAATCATATTTGAGGATACGAACAAAGGCATATACAAGCGAATCAATATATCTTCGGACGGGAAGTGCCTATTAGGAGGAATTCTTGTTGGCGATGCAAAAGACTATAATATGTTGCTGCAGATGGTGCAGAACAACATGCCGCTACCTCCCAACCCCGAGGATATCCTTTTAGGAGCCAGAGACGGAAAAGGTCCGGTAGCAGGTGGCATAGAAAGCCTTCCTGACGCTGCACAAATCTGCTCGTGCGAGAATGTTTCCAAAGGAGATATCTGCAAAGCCATCACAGAAAAAGGCCTCTCACAAGTAGCAGAAATAAAAGCCTGCACAAAAGCTGGTACGGGTTGTGGAGGATGCCTACCCATGGTCAGCGACCTGCTCAAACATCAACTGAAGGCGATGGGAAAACAAGTGAAGAACGTCTTATGTGAACATTTTGACTACTCCCGTCAGGAATTACTGGATTTGGTAAAGGTAAATGGCATTAAGACCTACGAGGCATTGCTTGACAAATATGGATCTGGAGACGGCTGTGAGATTTGTAAACCGGCGGTTGCTTCTATCCTCGCCAGCACATGGAACGAACTTATCATCAAACAGGCTACGATTCAGGATACCAATGACCGCTACTTGGCCAACATCCAAAAAGGCGGGACCTATTCTGTGGTGCCCCGGATTCCAGGTGGAGAAATCACCCCTGATAAGCTTATCGTGATTGGAGAAGTAGCTAAAAAGTACGGCTTATACACAAAAATTACCGGAGGGCAACGGATCGACCTTTTCGGAGCAAGGGTTGACCAGTTGCCTGACATTTGGGAAACGCTGATTGAGGCGGGTTTCGAGAGCGGTCACGCTTACGGAAAATCTTTGCGAACAGTCAAGAGCTGCGTGGGATCCACTTGGTGCCGCTATGGCGTACAAGACTCTGTTTCTTATGCCATCCGTATAGAAGAGCGCTACAAAGGACTTAGATCGCCACACAAACTAAAAGGGGCTGTCTCTGGATGCATTCGAGAGTGTGCAGAAGCTCAAAGCAAGGATTTTGGCATTATCGCCACTGAAAAAGGCTGGAACCTCTACGTATGTGGAAATGGTGGCGCCAAACCACAACATGCCAAACTGCTCATCAACGACATAGATAGTGAAACTTGTATAAAGTACATCGATCGCTTTCTCATGTTTTATATCAAAACGGCTGAGCCGCTCATGCGCACAGCTACATGGCTGAACAAGTTGGAAGGGGGAATTGACTATTTACGGGATGTCGTCGTACATGACACATTGGGTATCGGCGACCAACTCGAAAAGGAAATGGAATTCATGATCCAAACATATGCATGCGAATGGAAAGAAGTGGTGAATGACCCTGAGCTAAGAGCGAGGTTCAAACACTTTGTGAACGTGGAGGAAGAAGACCCATCTGTACAATTCCAAGAAATGAGGGGCCAAAAAATCCCGGTTGCTTGGTAGCCCCCAAGTGATTCATTTTACACATAACATCTACTCAAATGATAACCGAACTAGAAAAATATAAAACAACAGACATATCCAAAGTGAAAACATGGTTCAAAGCTGCTGCAATAAAGGACATACCGGAAAATGGCGGTGCCTGTGTCAGGGTAAATGACCTCCAGATAGCCATTTTTTATTTCGCCAGAAGAAATGAATGGTATGCTTGCCAGAACCTTTGCCCGCACAAAATGCAAATGAGCTTAGCGAGGGGGATTATCGGGTCTGAAGCTGACGAGCCCAAAGTGGCCTGTCCTTTTCACAAAAAGACATTTTCTCTAAAATCTGGCAACAACCTCAATGGGGAAGACTATAAGGTTGCCGTATATCCTGTAAAAACAGAAAATGGACATGTATTCATAGGTATGGAAGATTATTGAAAGCCTTTTTACATTATTTCAACAGTCCCATGAACTGACCGACCAGGATCAGTTCATGTTTTTTATAGGGGCTTTCATAAAAAGGCCTAGATTGCCGACTACACTCAAAACGCATGAAATACACAAAACTGCCCCGTAAAAAGAACCTTCACACTTTATTAATTAAGTATTTTCACGTATTATTAGAACAATTACATATTTATGGAAACTGAGCTGCTAAAAGGAGAACCTAAGTTCGAGCGCCTAGGTAAATATTACGTGGTCGCCTTGTGCGCTATTGCCTTGAGCATCATCTTCAGTCAGTTTATAGCGCAGAAATACCTTCGCGAGCAGAAAGACGACTCACATCTAGTGAACCTGGCAGGCCGGCAAAGAATGCTGAGCCAACAAATCAGCAAATATGCATTATCACTTGCAAGGAGCACTGATGCATCACAAAGAGAAGCCACCGTCCGAGGTTTTAAAGGGGCATTAGAGGAATGGAAGAAAGCACATGCAACTTTGAGGTCAGATTACGGTGACTCCAGTAAGATTAGGAAAAGAGACAGGAGGGTTCATGAACTCTTAGGAAAAGTGGAAAGCTCTTATAAAGAGATGGCTACCGGTGCAGACCAGTTGCTGACCCAACTTGAGCAAAACCCGATGCCCCCTTTCGATAGCATCACTAAAAATATTGACCGTATTTTGAGCTACGAAGCACAGTACTTGGAAGACATGAACAAGGTCGTGCTGCAATTTGATCAAAATGCGCAGACCAAAATAGATCATCTTAAAAACATCCAGCTATTCCTGTTCGTTATATCGCTCATCGTTATTCTATTCAGCATATTCGGCATATTTCTCCCTTCAGTACGCGAGATCAAGAGGTTATTCAAAAAATACACAGTGTCCGAAGCAAAGGCCAAGAAAATAGCTTTGGAGACGAGTGCCCTATATACTTCCCTCGAACAAGCCTATCAGGACCTGCTGGAAGCTGAAGCTACTGAAGAAGAGTATACTGTCTATGGAAAATGTGACAGTCGAGGAAATTTTACTTATTTCTCAGACACATTTCTGCAGTTGATGGAATTTGAGGGCGAAAAACCTAACAATCTTTATGACTGGCTCGAAAATCAAGGATATGACAGAACCTATTTGGATAATATAAATTCAATGGCCCTTTCTGGACAACCATGGAATGGAGAGATCAAAGTAGTCAATACAGCAGGAGACTTTATATGGCTCAACTTCCATATTGTGCCTATACTCGATACCAATCAAGTCGTGGAATCTTTGACCATCATTTGCACCAACGAAACCGAAAAGAAAGAAGCAGAAGCCATTTCCAGAGAGATCAATAAAGAAAAAATAGACCAGAAAGTAAAAGAACAACAGTTCAGGTCTGCCTTGATCCTTGAAGGTCAAGAAGAAGAAAGGAAAAGGATCTCACGGGAAATGCATGATGGTGTCGGTCAATTACTTTCTGCCATGAAATTCAATATAGAGGCCATTCAATCCGTCAATTCTGACTTTGAGCGGGAAAAGTTGAGAACCTTAAAAACACTGCTCAAAAAGGTCATCATGGAGGTTCGTAGAATTTCCTTTAACCTTACCCCCTCTGCCTTGTCAGACTATGGAATTGTACCTGTTTTGAACAAATTTTGCAGGGAGGTTTCCAGAATTTCGGATTTGCAAGTAAATTTCGAAAACAGAACGGGTTTTATATCGAGGCTGGAAGGAAAAGTAGAGAACAACCTGTATCGGATTGTACAGGAAGCGGTAAATAATGCGATCAAATACGCAGAAGCGAAAGAGGTAAATGTCATCATTTCGCACAACTCACGCTATCTACACCTCGATATCATCGATAATGGAAAAGGTTTCGACATCCAGAAGCTGACAGAAAAAGGCCATTTTTCCGCTTCTGGACACGGTATATTCAACATTAAAGAGCGCGCAAATTTTATTGCTGCACAGTGTACCATCACCTCCGAGATAGGGAAAGGCACAACCATCAGCATTAGCGTACCTTTAAATTAATCATTGAGAAAATGACTAAGGAAAACATAAGAGTAGTTTTAGCAGACGACCACGTTGTGGTGAGGAGTGGCATCAAAACTTTATTGGAGCATGAGGGTAGCATCCAAGTGATAGGAGAAGCATCCGATGGCCAAGAAGCCCTTGAAGTTGTGAAAAACCTTCAACCAGATCTCCTGATCATCGATATTCGTATGCCGATCATGAATGGGATTGAGGCAACGAAGCAACTTCAACAATATTCAAAATCAACAAAAGCGCTCATCCTATCCATGCATGACGATGAAGATTATATTTTGCAGTCAATAGAAAGTGGTGCTTCAGGTTATTTGCTCAAAGACACCAGCAAAGAAGAGTTTCTAAAAGCCATCAATACAGTTTATGAGGGTGGCAAATACTTCAGCGGTGACGTGAGCAAGGCACTCGTCAATAGTTATTTGAATATAAAAGATAAAAAGCCGCAAAAACCTACTAGCATAACCTCCCAATATGACCTTACCAAACGAGAAAAAGAGATTCTAGCTTTGATTGCAGATGGGCTCGGCAATAAAGACATAGCTGAAAAGCTTGGAAAAAGCGTTAGAACTATAGAAACGCACCGATTCAATATCATGAAAAAGCTGAAAGTCAACAATGTGGTTGAGCTCTTAAAAAAAACAGAAGAGGAATCGCTGCTATAGCAGAAAAGTTGCATGCTCAACGGCTCATTCATATCTAATTATTTTTACGCAAAAAAATACGTATTTATACGTAATTAATTCTCTTTTTTTTCCTACCTTGCAGTATAGTTAATAACTATTTAACCATACTGTTATGAAGATCCTTGCTTTCGGCATAGCCAAAGACATCGTAAATAGTGGCCAAATTACCTTCCCTATCGAGAACAGCTTTGTAAGCATGGGAGAGCTAAAGCAGTTGCTATTTAAAAAGTATCCGGATTTGGGGCAACTTCCTTCCCTGGTCATTGCTGTGAATCTGTCTCACGCTACGCCTGAAACAATCATCTATCCTAATGATGAAATCGCCTTGATCCCTCCTGTAAGTGGGGGATAACTATTGTAGTAAACTCATAATCCATCTTTTCCATCTCAAAACTTGCGACATGAAAAACCAAATCTCACTCACTACCAAGAAAATCGACATCGGATCAGAGTACAAGAAGCTCATTGCTCCAGCCAATGGCGCCATATGTGCGTTTGTAGGCACTGTTAGGGAAATGAACTACAAAAAGAAGGTGACCAACCTATACTTTGAGGCGTACAAAGCTATGGCCTTGCACCAAATGGAAGTATTGGCCAATGCCGCTCGTGAAAAGTGGCCGCTCAATAATGTAGTGATGGTCCATGCATTGGGGATCAAGGAAATCACAGCGCCTGTTGTTTTTATAGGCACAGCGTCAGCCCATAGAGATGCGGCTTTTCAAGCCTCTAGATACCTGATCGAGAAATTGAAGGAAACGGTGCCTATTTGGAAAAAGGAGACTTATCACGACCATAGTACATGGATTAACGCCCACCCTTAAACACACACTTATGTTGTTCGACAACCACGGAAGGCGGATGAACTACTTGAGGCTATCCGTCACGGATAACTGCAACCTTCGCTGCCATTATTGCATGCCCAATGAATTGATGCATTTTGCCCGCACATCAGACCTCATGACATGGGAAGAGATGCTAAAGCTGACGCAGGTATTCGTGAAGCTAGGAGTAGATAAAATCAGGATAACAGGAGGGGAACCCTTTGCCAGAAAAGGAGTGATGATTTTTTTGGAAGAATTGACCCAACTTCCCGACTTAAAAAACATCTCCCTCACCACCAATGCCACTTTGATAGGTCCATATTTGAACGCTTTAAAAGATTGTGGGATTTCACAAGTCAATGTCAGCCTTGACAGTATGAACCAACAGCGATTCTACCAGATTACAAGAAGGGATTACCTCAATACCGTGCTGGGAAATATCTATCGGATGCTGGATATGGGCTTTGAAGTAAAAATCAACTGTGTGGTCATGAACACAAACATTGAAGACATTGTGCCACTGGTTTATTTTGCTAATGAGCATCATCTTACGGTCCGGTTCTTAGAAGAAATGCCTTTTAATGGCCGAGCTACAGGCGAAAGCACATTGGAGTGGACCTACATAAAAATCCTTGAACATATCAAGGCGCATTTTTCCGAAATAGAGCGACTACCGACACCAATAAATGCAACAGCTACTAACTATAGGGTGATGGGCGAAAAGGGTACGTTTGGTATAATTCCCTCGTTCTCGAGAACCTTCTGCAGTACTTGCAACCGTATCAGGGTTTCCGCCAAAGGCGAACTGCAAACCTGTCTATATTCTGCTGAAACAACCAATCTTCGAGCTTTTATACCCGATGCAGAGGAATTGACAAACCAAATACAATGCGCTTTGAGCAAACGACATAAAACAGGGTTCGACGCAGAGAACCACTCAATCATTAAGAAATCGATGTCGGTTTTAGGAGGCTAAAACGGACGTCAGCACTACATTTCAAACAACATTATGCAGGAACAAATAGCACATTTAACGCACCTTGACAAAGACAAAAAAGCAAGAATGGTGGATGTAGCGGGGAAAACGGTAACTGAGCGGATAGCCATTGCCCAAGCTATTGTCATATTTCCAGAAGAAGTTTATCTGCTGCTGCATAAGGACAATTTCCTCAACCATAAGGGCAGTATCATACAGACAGCCTCTCTTGCTGGTATTATGGCCGCTAAGCAAACATCGTACCTTATTCCCCTTTGTCATCCTTTGCCACTGAGTAATATTCAGATCGATATAACCATTGAGACAAACCGGCTACGCATAGAGGCATTGGTAAGGTGTGAGGCCAAGACAGGTGTAGAAATGGAAGCATTGACAGCAGCGAGCATTGCTGCGCTTACCATATATGATATGTGCAAAGCACTATCTCATGAAATAACGGTGTCTGAAATAAAATTAATGAAAAAGGAAGGAGGAAAACATGCATTCCAACGATGATTTGTTCGGACTTGTCCTAGCAGGTGGAAAAAGCAGCAGAATGGGTAGAGACAAAAGCACATTAAGTTACCATTCCCAAATTCAGCAAAGGAGAGTAGCCCATCAGCTCCTAATGATGTTTTGCAAGGCTGCTTATATCAGTTGTCGGGCTGAACAGGAACACATTACGCAAGATGACCTGCCCTATATTCCAGACAAAAACCAGTACGGAGGCCCCATGAATGGCATATTATCGGCACATCACCTCCACCCAGAAGCGGCTTGGTTGGTAATAGCGGTGGACTTGCCTCATGTTAAAGCTTCGACCATAGAAACCTTGGTGGGCGCTAGAAATCCCGAAAAAATGGCTACTGCCTATGCCACCCACAGCACTGGCTTGCCAGAACCGTTAGCCGCCATCTGGGAACCACAAGGACTCATAAGTGCTGAGGAACACCTTCAACATCAAAAGGGAAATTGCCCAAGAAAGTTGCTCTTGAAAAGCGATATTCAATTGGTCTATCCCGATGACGACCTGGAGCTTTTCAACGCCAACTATCCGGAAGACTACTATAAAGCCAAAAATTACTTTATCCCATGACAAACGACCCACGGTACCAGAAACATTACCAGCTCAAGCATTTTGGGAGAAAGGGTCAAGAGAAGCTTGCCCAATCGAAAGTCCTTATAGTAGGTGCTGGAGGACTAGGAACTCCTGCTGCTCAATACCTCAACAGCATTGGTGTGGGCACTTTGGGCTTGGTAGATCAAGATAAAATTGCCCTGACAAACCTTGCCAGGCAATCGCTGTACTGCTCTGAAGATGTTGGAAAATACAAAATTTCCACCTTGGTTGAACGGCTCCGCAAACAAAACCCACAAACGAAGTTCATTCCTTATCTTGAGTTTCTAACTCCCGATAATGCACTGGAAATTATCGCCGACTATGACGTGGTGATCGATGCTTCTGACAACTTCGGCACCCGCTACTTGGTGAACGATGCCTGTGTGATATTAGACAAGCCCTTTATTTACGGTGCTGTCCACGATTATGAAGGCCATGTAAGTACCCTCAATCATAACAATGGCCCCACTTATCGGTGTCTATTTCCAGAAACAAAAACGCACATGGCCATTCCCAATTGCGATCAAAATGGCGTCCTGGGCCCTCTCCCAGGCCTTATCGGCATCTATCAAGCAATAGAAGCGGTCAAAGTCATTGCGGGCATAGGAACACCCTTGTCCGGAAAGCTTCTGGTAGTTGATATTTTAACGCAAAAACACCTAGCAATACAATTCCCGTCTATACCTCAGAACCAGCGAATTTCTATCCTAAAAGTGCACTATGGCCAACCAATATCCTCTAGCGATGTTATTCCTGAGATTACCATTTCCGTTTTGAAAGGATGGATTGAGCAGCAAAAGGCGATAAGAATTATAGATGTACGGGAACCTTATGCCTTTCAGCAGGCCCATTTACCCCCCTCTGAAAACATTCCCCTTAGAGAAATAGGGCGCATTATAGACAATCAGGTTCCTTTGGTCATGGTTTGCCAATCCGGCAAAAGCAGTGCCCTAGCGGCCCAACAACTTAAGCGTAAGAACGCCCAACTCGAAGTTTATAACCTTATCGGAGGCCTTAACAGCCTACAGTTTTCTTAACCCACTATGGAGATGAGCCCTAAAATGATCATGTTGGTAGCGCTTTCTTTCCTGATTGTATCTTGCTTGTATAGCATGGCCGGATTTGGAGGTGGGTCCAGCTATATCGCCATCTTAAGTCTTGCTTTCCAAGATTTTCAAGTGATCCGTTCTAATGCCCTTTTGTGCAATATTGCCGTGGTGGCCCTTGGCTGCTGCATCGCTCATAGAGAAGGAGAACTATCTTGGCACAAAGTTCTTCCTTATGCGGTAGTCAGTGCTCCTGCTGCATTTATTGGTGCCCAAATACAGCTTTCTGCAAGTGCTTTTTTCATTGTACTAGGCATAAGCCTTATACTTTCTGCTATGGCCTTATTTATAGAAAAGGGCCACACACCTATAACACTTCAGTCTAGACCTCCAATACTCGCAAGCTACACCGGAGGCGGGATAGGCTTTCTTTCAGGCATGGTAGGCATCGGCGGTGGCATATTCCTATCTCCTATCCTCCACCTATTCAGGTTAGAAAATGCCCATCAGGTAACCCGAATTGCCAGCTTCTTTATTTTGGTAAATTCTACCTGCGGACTAGCAGGCCTTGCCATCACGAATACTTTCCAAACCACTTGGCAAATTTCAGCCCTATTACTCGTATGTGTCCTTTTGGGTGGCTACTTTGGCGCAACCTTTAGCGCTAAAAAGCTAAATGAATCATTGATCAAAAAAATCACGGGGATATTGGTAATGGCGGCCGGGGTAAGGCTACTGGTATCATGTAGTTTTCATTTGTAATAAGATTCATTTATATGCTAGACGTACAAGAAGCATTGGCCACTATCCTTTTAGAGTGTCGCTCCTATGGCTCTGAAAGTGTTTTCCTTGAAAGATGTGTAGGACGTTTGCTGGCCGAAGAAGCCATAACCGATAGGGATGCGCCTCCTTTTGACAGGGTAGCCATGGACGGCATTGCCATCATGCTAGGCAATATCGACAATCCACTCCTACCCTTTTATACCATCCAAGGTACGCAGGCCGCTGGCATGCCGCAGGAAACGCTCAAAGGCAAGAACTACTGCTTGGAAGTGATGACGGGTGCCGTATTGCCCGCCCGAGCCGATACCGTGATTCCTTATGAGGCACTACGCATTATCGATGGGAAAGCCTATCCTACAAACAGTTGCGCCACACGCAGCAATATCCATTACCAAGGAACAGATGCTTTAAAAGGTAGTACTGTTTTATCAGCAGGCAAAAAGCTTGGCGCTGGTGACATAGGCATTCTAGCCACGCTCGGCAAGTGGAAAGTGAAAGTAGCCAAAATGCCAAAAGTGGCCGTAATTGCGACGGGCAATGAACTTGTGGAAGTTAATGAGAAACCTGAGAGCTATCAAATAAGGAAATCCAATGTGTACACGATAGAGGCGGCCCTACTTCAAGATGGCATACAGCCAACGATGTATCACCTTCCTGACACCTGGGACCTGCTCGTACAAAAGCTGCCCGCCATTATATCGGACCATGATGTTCTGCTGTTTAGTGGTGGCATCTCCAAAGGAAAGTACGACCTGATTCCAAAGGTTTTGGCCTTCTTAGGCATAAGAAAGCACTTTCAGTGTGTAGCCCAAAAGCCTGGAAAGCCTTTTTTGTTCGGAAAGCACCCCACAGCAGGCACTTTGGTATTCGCATTCCCTGGAAACCCAGTCTCCACCTTTGTAGGCTATCATTATTATTTCAGGCAATGGCTTTACCGTTCTATGGGCAGCCCACTATGCTTTCCCCTAAAATACTTAACCGGCCCTTTTGCTACCGACAAAAACCTCTCTTTGTTTATCCCTGTAATGTTGGATCCAGCAACTGGCGAGCCCACCCCGCTCTCCAGTAATGGCTCTGGTGATTTGTTCAGCCTGGCAAAAACACAAGGATTTGTGCTAGTGTCCAAAAGTGGCGCTGAAACCTCTTCCCCGGGGCCCTTTCCGTTTATAGAGGTTGTTTAAAATTGGCTGATTTTTCACATGGGAATCCTGCGATATTTATAAACGGAGCTTTGTCGGCCCTACCGCTTCATGAATTAAAACTCTGAAAGGATTTTTAAGATAACACGTGCAACGCTTCAGAACCTTTGCGATTTGCTTTCCTGTTTTTATTTATTGATATTGAGTATGTTATTGATTCAACACATGCAGCCAGCTTTCAAACCCGATGCCATTTATCATATATACACCCATGCAAATGGTAATGAATCGCTCTTTCGGACAGCGGAAAATTATAATTACTTCCTCCAAAGGTATGGCTATCACATTTATCCTATAGCCGAAACTTATGCCTATTGTCTGATGCCTAACCATATTCATTTGATGATCGGAATAAGAAGTAAAGATGAAGTTCTAAAGTATATATGCAATAAAAAGGAGCCTCCTTTAGCCTTCCACGAGTTCGAGACCATTGGAGGATTTTCCAAAATCATCAGCCGCCAATTCTCCCATTTATTCAATGGATATACACAAGCTTTTAATAAAAGATACGGCCGAAAAGGGAGCCTTTTCATGCCTAACTTTAAGCGAAAACTAGTAGTAAATGATCTTTATTTCTCTCGACTGATCGCCTATATCCATAACAATCCTGTCCATCATGGCTTTGTCAGAGACTTATTTGACTGGCCTCATTCTTCCATACATGCTTATTTGCACGAAAAATCAACTAAACTAAACAGAAAGTTTCTAGAGGCATGGTTCGGAGATAAAGCCGCATTACTGGAATTCCATCACTCATTGTCTACAGAAAAAGCTTTGGAGTTTTAGTGCTATCCCTCCAAGGGTTCTAAACCCTTGGAGGGATTTCTACGTAAAGCGAGCCATTCTACTTACCCCTTTCGATTTGCTTTCATTCTTTGATTTATTGATATTTCACACAGCGATTGACAGCGACAGCGTTGTCGCACAAATGTTGTGATTTGCTTTCATTCTTTGATTTATTGATATTTCACACAGCATACCATAAGGTATAACAATGACTATCAATAAGTTGCATCAATAATCAGGAATTAAAAATCCGGCAGTTAAACTTGCCGGATTTTTTGTTTTATGGAGATTTTAAATCGTAAATAAATCTGAAGATAAATTCCAATGCTAGTAAAATCGTTCGTTGCATTAACATTATGCCTTGTGCATCAATATTTTACATATTAGTTTATTGGTTCGATTTGCTTCAGTAACCCAGGGATTGCTTCACTTTCAAATCAATCCAGCCATACCAAGTTTCCGATCATTGCTGTTCTGCCACTTCATTACCTCCTTTATGAACCACCGTTCGCAATGACGGTTGCTCGATGGGTTTTAACAATTACCAACCACAGCATCATACCGAAATGTCAAGTCATACCTACATACGAAACAAAGATCATCTATAGGTCAGAGATTGTTTTCAGTGCATACCCTAGAATAGCTCCAACTGTTGGGGCGTACTGGGTTTTTCTTTCTCCTCTTTTCCATAGTACAACTCCATCATCCCAAACTGCTTATCGGTAACGGTCATGATGCCAATGTGTCCTTTGGCCGGCAAAGACTTTTTGACCCTTTTGATATGTACATCTGCATTCTCTCTGCTACTGCAATGTCGTAGGTAGATCGAAAACTGGAACATAGCAAAGCCGTCACGTAATAGGTCTTTTCTGAATTTCGTGTATATCTGCCGCTCTTTTTTTGTAGCGGTAGGAAGGTCAAAAAATACTAATACCCACAAAACCCTGTATTTATTGAAACGCATGATTAAAAAGGCAATTCAAACTCGTCATTAGCTTGATCGTTGTATTTAACAGGACTTTCTGCTGCCTTAAGGTTCACATCCCTTATCATTAATTTTATAGGCTGCAATACGCTTATTGTCAAATTCCTTTATCCTTGGATAGGTAATTTTTCGTAAAGTTCCCTCATAACACTTGGCTAAAGAAGCTGTGGTTCTCTGTAACCCCACCATAAGTGGGCTTGTTTGTCGCTCAAACTGAACGTCAACAGTAGCAATACCTAATAACTGCGCCTTAATTTCAGGCCCCAGTTCCAAGAAATTCTCTCCTTTATCAATTATATTCAGGACGATCTTATCCACATAGGGGCGATAAGGCTCCATAATATCGTCTGCCAAACAATAGGCGTTGTATTTATTCCTATGGTGGATTCCCAATGTCGGCAGCAAGCCAGAAGACACCAGGCCCCGTGCAACAATGGCCCTCAAAATGGCATAACCATAGTTCAGCAAATTATTGGGTGGATCACCTTCCCGACCTCGAAAAAATTTCATCTTATCAGGGAAAACCGTCTTCCAATAATAAGCTGCCGCACGGCCTTCATAATTGTTTGGGTCGCCAGAGCGTACAGACCTGGCCCAATAAATCATGTTTTCGCAAGGCACCCCTCTTTCAAACCCCCTTGAGTTTTCGAAACCTATATTGACGCTTGCCGTATGGGCTAACGGCATGAATAAAAATTTATCAAAAAATAGTTAGTTCTTTTTTTTATGAACTAACTAAACCTTTATACCTTTGCACCGTAATAGCCTAAAAAGAATATTATGGTACTCTCAGAAAAGCAAAAGGAAATCATAGAAAGGGTCGGCGTATTTCATGAAAAGAAAGGCATGCAACCCGTAGTGGGAAGGATCATAGGACTGCTGTTAGTAGCTGAGCCTGCTGAGGCAACGTTTGACGAAATTCAAGAAGCGCTGCAGGTAAGCAAAAGCGCCGTGAGCAACGCCCTCACTTTTCTACAAGGAAAAGAAATTGCGGAATATACCACCAAACCGGGAGATAGGAAGCGATACTTCAAATTGAAGGTAAAGGACTGGAGAAAAGATATGAAGAAGGACTTTGATGAACTACTCAAAATTGATGCACTCATAGCCGATGTGATCGAACTGAAAAAAAACAAGAAAAGCGAGTTTTGTTGCTACCTGTCCGAAATGAGGGACTTCCTGGGTTTTATGAGAAAGGAACTACCCCTGCTGTTAAAGAAGTTTGAACTGACCAGAAATAAGTAAAATTTTATCTATTTGGTTCTTTTATTTCAGAACTAACTAATCTACTAATTTTCAACTATATAATTAATAAATATTCCATGTTTAGAAGAGCAATTTTGTCGATGGTGCTTTTGGGAAACTTTATTTTGTCAGGTTTCTCTCTGAGTGCTCAACAAACACCACCCGATGTGTATAGTTTGCAGCGAGTGCTGGAGATCGGGATCAACAATAGTTATGAACTAAAGAAGGCTCGCCTTGACGAGGAGGGTGCTAACTATCAGCGGAAGGAAATCATTGGAACTGGACTTCCTCAATTGAATGCCTATGGTAACTATAACAACTTTTTGGAGGTTACGCCCATGGGTTTGCCTGGTGGGTTTATTAACCCCAACTCTAGTCCCAATGATATCGACGTAGTGGCTTTTGGTGTACCTCAAAGCATGCAAGCTGGTGCTCAGCTCACACAGTTGATATTTAGTCAGTCTTATTTGGTTGGACTAAAAGCAGCCCGCACCTCGGAGGAATTCTATGACTTGCTCACTAGAATGAGCAAAGAGGATATCATGTACGACCTTGCCATGAACTACTACGGGATAGTGGCACTGGAGCTACAAAGGGAAAATATCGAAGCCAACCTCGCAAAAATCGAGAATCTAGAAAAAATCCTAAAGGTGCAATACGAGAACGACCTCGCCAAAAAAGTGGACTATAGCAGAATAAAAGTAAACCTCGTGAAGCTAGAAGTGAGCAGGGACGATCTGGAGACAGGCATAGAGCAACGGAAGAACTATTTAAAGTTACTGATGGGCATCCCAATCAGTACCCCTTTTGAAATTGAGGAAATGAGTTTTGACGAGCAAGAAGAGGGCCTGGCGGCCGCTCAACTCAATCAGGAAATCGACTTGCAGCAACGTGCCGACATACAAGTGCTGAACAAACAAGATGAACTGTACGACCTAAACATCAAAAACATTCAATCAGGCTACTACCCTACCCTAGTGGGTTTTGCCGATGTCAACTACAACACTTTCTCCAACGACTTCAGCTTCTTGTCGGAGAGCAAGAGATGGTATCGCGGATCCTTGATCGGGCTCAAGTTGGAGGTGCCTATTTTTGATGGGTTTCAAAGGAAAAACAAGGTGGCCCAAGCAAGAGTTACCCGGGAGCAGCTAGAACAAGACAGAAACATGGCTACTCAGGCTGCGGAAATGGACTACAGGAATGCTGTCCAGAAATTGAACAACAGTATTCGCTCTGCTAAAGCACAAGAGGAAAACCTCACACTGGCCGAAGATGTGTACCAACAAACAGAACTCCTTTATAAGGAAGGCTTGAGCCCTCTCACAGACCTATTGGATGCTGAAACAGCCCTGAGGGAAGCCAGGTCTGCCTACTATAACCAAATTGTGAATGTGAAAACAGCTGAAATAGAACTCTATAAATCAACAGGAAATATTGCAGTTCTAATGCAGTAAATCATACAAATCTCTATTCGAACTTATACCTATTATAAAAAAGAATCTAATGATGAAGAAAATAATCACCCCATTAGTGCTGATCGTTATTATTGGTGCTATTGCTTTTACCTTATCTAACAGAAAGCAAGAAATGGCAGCAAAGGCAGAAGTGGCCATGAGAACCAGTCAGGCAATTCCGGTATTGACGGAAACAGTGGGCAAATCTGCTCATGTTGTCAACTTTACAGCCAATGGAACATTCGAAGCAAACCAAGAGCTGACATTGCAGTCTGAAGCCAATGGGAAAGTAGTGAGGATATACAAAAGAAAAGGCGACTATGTGAGTGCTGGGCAGCTTATCGCCCAGCTTGATGATGAATTGTTGCAGTCGGAACTGGTTATCCATACGCTTGCTTACGAGCAGTCCAAAAAGGACCTGGAAAGATATAAAAACCTAGCAGGTACCGATGCGATTACCAGAAAGCAGTTTGAGGACGCACAGAATGGTCATAAGTCGGCCGAGGCCCAATTGAAAATGATCAAGAAAAGAATTGCCGACACCCGGATCACAGCCCCCATCAGTGGTTATATCAATAATGACTACATAGAAATAGGCACTCTGATCATGCCAGGCATGCCTGTAGTAGACATTGTAAATACCGATCCTCTTAAGCTGAGGATCAATGTTTCCGAACTCGAAGTGGCCCAGATAAAGGTGGGCGATAAAGTACAGGTAAAAGCTGGAGTATTCCCAGACAGAACTTATAATGGGACCGTAAGTTTTTTGGCTAACAAAGGGGATGCTGCATTGCGCTATGGTGTAGAAATAAGCCTAGATGGGTCAACCGAAGGTCTTAAGCCTGGCATGTTTGGATATGCTACCTTCAACTATGAAGGACAAGAAGCCATACTGATCAGCAGAAAAGCTTTGGCAGGTAGCTTAAAAAACCCGGAAGTGTTTGTAGCAGAAAATGGTCGGGCGAGCTTACGATCCATAAAAGTAGCCTCTATGGGCCAGGATCAACTTGTGTTGCTAGACGGCTTGAAAGAAGGGGAAAAGTTGATCGTATCTGGTCAAATCAATTTGAAAGACGGTACCCCTGTAACTGAATTATAAGCTTCAAAAGAAAGTAAAATGCAAATTGCTAAAATATCGATACAAAGGTCGACCATTGTAGTTGTCCTATTCACCATTTTGACTTTGCTAGGGATATTTTCCTACACGCAGATGTCTTATGAGCTGTTGCCCAAATTCAGTCCTAATGTACTTACAGTCACTACGGTCTATCCGGGTGCAGCGCCTTCTGAGGTAGAAAGTTCTGTGACACAAAAGATAGAAGATGCCATTGCCTCGCTAGAGGGCATCAAACTGATGCGATCTACCTCTATGGAGAGCGTGTCTATCATTACGATAGAGCTAGAAGAAGGCACCGATGTTGACATTTCGCTTCAAGATGCACAACGTAAAGTGAATGCCATTTTAGCGGACCTTCCTGATGACGCTGATCCCCCATCGTTAGGGAAGTTTAGCTTAGACGACATGCCCATTATCCAAATGGGAGCTTATTCTTCTTTGACAGCCACGGAATTTTATGACCTTATGGATCAGCGGGTGCAGCCCAAGCTTTCTCAAATAGAAGGTGTGGCGCAAGTAAACTTGCTAGGTGGCTCTGAAAGGGAGATCAAGGTAAATCTGAATCGCAACAAGTTGGAAGCCTATGGTATTTCACCGTTGCAGGTAAACATGGTGATTTCCTCTGCCAACTTAGATTTCCCTACAGGAAGAATAAAAAACCAAGAAGAGCAAATCTTGATCCGTTTGGCTGGAAAGTTTAGCTCTGTTGAAGAAATCGGCGAGTTGGTGGTTACGCACAAAGATGGCACACCCATAAAAATCAAAGATGTCGCTGAAGTATTGGATTCGAGCAAGGATGAAGAAATCATCAGTAGGCTTGACGGGAAAAGCGCTATTGCCCTCACGATCCAGAAACAGTCTGACGCCAATGCAGTAGAAGTGTCAGAAAGGGTGCAGGTGGCTCTGGCCGAGCTGGAAGAGACCTTTCAGGCCAGTGATCTGAAGTTTGAGATATCACAAGACGCCTCTACTTTCACCCTTCAGGCTGCCAACGATGTATTGTTCGACCTTGGCTTGGCCATTGTGCTTGTGGCCATCATCATGCTCTTGTTCTTACATAGTTTCCGTAATGCAGTCATCGTAATGATTGCAGTTCCGGCTTCTATTGTAGCCACTTTTACGGTGATGTACATGGCAGGCTTTACTTTGAACCTTATGAGCTTACTGGCACTTTCGCTTGTAGTAGGTATTCTTGTGGATGACGCTATTGTGGTAATCGAAAACATTTACCGCCATATGGAAAAAGGTAAGTCAGCCATCCAAGCTTCCTATGACGGTGTGAGAGAAATCGGTGGCACTGTTGTCTCTATTACTTTGGTAATAGCCGTAGTGTTTGTACCTATTGCACTTACTGGAGGTATTATCTCAGGTATCTTGACCCAATTCAGTATCACGGTAGCTGTAGCAACGTTGTTCAGTTTATTGGTAGCTTTTACGCTGATCCCCTTACTGACCTCCCGATTCTCCAAATTGGAGCACCTGAATACTTCAACACCTTATGGAAAAGTGATTAACGGTTTTGAAAGAGGTCTTGACAGTTTTGTCAGATGGCTGAAAGGTATACTCAACTGGGCGTTCAAGCACAAAGCCATTACCTTGATATTGACCATAGTGTTGTTCTTCTCATCATTCTTGCTAATAACACAAGGCTTTATTGGAAGCGAGTTTGTCAATGAAGGAGACCGTGGCGAGTTTATCATTCGGTTGGAACTACCCAAAGACGCTACTTTGGAGCAGACTAACTTTAAGACGCGCGAGGTAGAAGAATTTCTCAACAACTACCCTGAAGTGATTGGAACATTTACGACCATCGGCCAGACCTCTGGTATGCTCACAGGAAGCACTTCCTCACCCTATGCTGCCGAGATCATGGTGAAGATGGTAGACAAAAAACAGCGGACTTTAACCGCTCCAGAGTTTGCCAAGCAGATGGAAATTGCATTACAAGAGAATATTGTTGGGCCAGAGTTTACTGCCGTTCCGGTAAGTATGATGGGAAATGCCAACGAAGCACCTATTGAAATCGTTCTCTCGGGCCCTAACTTGGACACACTGAACAGTTTCTCCAAAAAGGTAATGGAAGAAATAGAAGCCGTTCAGGGCACTAGCAACCTAGAAACTTCTCATGAAGAAGGAAACCCGGAAATCCGTATAGAAGTAGACCGTACTAAAATGGCGGAGCTAGGCTTGAGCATGGACATCGTTGGAGGTACGCTACAAATAGCCTTCAATGGCAATACGGATACCAAATACAGAGATGGCGACTATGAATATGACATCAACGTTAGAATGGATGAGTTTGACAGACGCTCTTCGGCAGATATTGAAGCAATCACCTTTATCAACAACCGTGGAGAAATCATCCAATTGAGTCAATTTGCCAAGACTATCCAATCGGAAGGTCCTGGAAAATTGGAGCGTATGAATAGAATTGGTTCCATTACCTTGAAATCTCAAGTATCGGGTAGGCCAACGGGTACTGTAGGAGAGGAAATCAAGCAAAGGTTGTCACAACTGGAGGTGCCAAACGAAGTGACGATTTCTTATGAAGGTGATATGAAAATGCAGGAAGAAGGGTTTGGCAGCTTAGGACTTGCTTTGATTGCCTCTATCCTACTCATTTACCTCATTATGGTGGCGCTGTACGATAGCTATGTCCACCCATTTGTAGTTATGTTCTCGTTGCCGCTGGCTTTGATCGGTGCTTTGCTGGCATTAGCACTTACCGGATCCACAATGAGTATTTTCAGTGTCCTAGGCTTGATCATGCTCATGGGACTTGTAGCTAAAAACGCAATTCTACTAGTTGACTTCACCAATCAGCTCAAAGATGTAGGCATGAAAACGCAGGATGCCTTGCTGAAGGCAGTGGAAATCAGGTTCCGACCTATTCTTATGACTACTTTGGCCATGGTATTTGGTATGCTTCCGATTGCCTTGGCGTCTGGCGCAGGAGCCGAGTGGAAGAACGGTATGGCATGGGCGATCATTGGAGGTTTGATTTCATCCATGTTTTTGACGATGGTGATCGTACCGGTGATCTACTACATTTTTGACCGCATCATGGTAAAACTTGGTAAGGACAAGAAAGAAAAAATCGTGATAGAAGACACTGATTTAGCAGCAATGGAGTCCGAAGCGGCAGAATATGCTTAGGTTGTTAGATATAAGATATCAGACATCAGATTTTTAGACAAAAAAGCTGCAAGATTAAAGTAGACAATGTGCAATTGACAATAGGCAGAGGTGAATTTATCCTCTGCCTGTCATGGGTAGATGGAAGTGGGAAGATGGTTTCACGCAGCGACGCAAAGATAAACGCAAAGCCCGCAAAGAAAGTGTGAAGGAGATATCCCGCAAGTTGGAAGACGATAGTCTATTATCTTTATTAAAAACAGTCAAATAATGAACAAAATGAGCAACTATATAAAATTGAAATCTATAGTAAAGGCATTCAAGAACTATGGCATCGATCAGCCTTCGAGGGTAAAGGAGGCCAACTTCGTCAAAGATCTGGGTTTCGACAAGGTTTTTGTTTACGGTTTGATCTACGACGTAGAAGAAGCCCTTCATGTCTCGCTTAATGAAAGTGAAGTGGAGCAATTACAAAGCCCTAAGGACGTAATTGAGTACATGTTGAGCAAGTAGGAAGATTGAAGTGGGGAGTGGGTGAAACCACGTCATTCCTGAAATCCGTCGTTAGGAGAATTATCAGGAATCCCCCAGTTCGGAGTGACAATGCGGAAACTCCACTAGCGAAGACATCTTTCTTTTTCGTTTCTTGTAATGATCTTTTTATCCGTAGGCTTTCTGTCCGAGAAAAGATGTCATCGCTGTGCCACCTCCCTACTTCAATTCCATCTTGCTTTTCCCCGATTCTCGGATTTTCATCTCCCCTACGGTCATGCCCATTTCCATCGCATGGCGCCTTTCTTGGCTGGACTCATAGGCAGATATTCCTTGAAGTTCCGATAGGTAATCCAAATGACCGGGCGACGTTACCATCATGATGTCATCTGCGGTAATCTGGTCGGGGCTGTCGTAACCGCAAGACTCGGCAAGCATCTGGGTCTCTTTGTAGAGTTGTTGGGCATAGGTGGCTATACGCCCAGCTGCAGCTTCCACATCCAGCCCCTTCTGCAAACGCGGGTTTTGGGTAGCGATGCCCGCCGGACAATTGTTGGTATGACACTCCAGTGCCTGGATGCACCCCAAAGACAACATAAACCCTCTGGCTATATACACAGCTTCTGCCCCGAGCGCCATGGCAACTGCTATCTCAATTGGCGTAGCGATTTTCCCAGAAGCAAAAAGCACCACTTTATCTCTCACCTTATGTTGCTTCAAGGCCCAATCGGCCACGGCTATGGCTTGTTTCATGGGAAGGCCTACATAGGAACTTAGCACCAGGGGAGCAGCGCCTGTTCCCCCCTCGCCGCCATCAATAGCAATATAGTCCGGCCCTCTCCCTGGCTCTTGCTGCATTTTTCTTGCAATAGCTTCTATTTCAGAAGTATGTCCTATCACCATTTTAATCCCTACTGGCTTGTTGGTAATCTTCCGGATGTGATCGATAAAATCAAAAAGGCCATGTTCATCATTAAATTCCTCATGCCGTGAGGGAGAGTAGATGTCTTGTCCCATAGGAACTTTACGAATACGGGCAATCTCCTCCGTTATCTTTTCTTTCAACAGCATCCCTCCTTTGCCTGGCTTGGCTCCTTGGGCAAGTTTTATCTCGAACATTCTCACTTGTGGATGCTGGGAAACCTCTTTTAACAGATTGTCATCGAGGCTTCCATCATCCTTCCGAACCCCAACTTTTCCTGTACCTATCTGGAAAATCAAGTCCCCACCACCATGCTCGTGACATGCTGCCAATCCCCCCTCGCCAGTATTGTGCATGATCCCCGCCTGCTTGGCCCCTAGGTTCAAGGCAGCGTGCGCTCGATAAGAAAGCGCCCCATACGACATGGCACTGATATGCACAAAATGATTCAGGGTAACCGGCTCTACGCCTGTATGCAATCCAATCACTTTTTTATAAGATCGACCCGTTATTTCCCCTGTTTTAGATTTCTTGTTTGTAAAGGTAGCAGGCAGAACGATCATTGACCCCACACGGTCCATGTCTATCTGAGTGCCAAAGCCTATCGTATTGCGCACACCTCTCGAAGTTTCATACACCCAATTGCGCGTAATCCTACTGAAGGGCGTTTCTTCTTGGTCATTGAGGAAAAGATATTGACGAAACAAAGGCCCAAGTTTCACCATTAACTTCCTGCCCCAGATAATGACAGGGAATATCCTTTGCACGGGGTCATTCTTTTGCCATTTATCGTATATATAAACGATGACCAATCCTATAATTAATGCCATCCATCCCGCTACAGGCAGCAGGTGTTTTATCCACGGCCCTACCTCTCCCTCATACGACTTTTCATAAAAATACCCGTAAGCAAATGTGCTTATCGCCACCAATACCAGCCAAGTTATAGACCAGGCATTCAACAATGAAAGTATGGCGCTAATACTCGGAGCTTTGCCAATTAACTGATTAAAAAACCTTCTGCGCTTCATGACCTTTTATATTGATATCCAAACAGGTAAGTTAGTTATCTGATCCAATAAAAGAAATATTTGGCACCATATAATATCAGAGTCATGTCCACGAGATAACATCTTCCGCTTTCATTTCAGTTAGGTCAGCGTTACGATATCGCTATTAATGGCACTATGAAAGGTAAAGTATTGGGGCGCCATTTCCCGCTATCCGCTCCTACTCCTCAGCCACTCGTCCCTCGTGGCCTGTGGGGTATCCGCTGCTATCGGGGGCGCCTGCTACGTATCTCCATAGCTTTTATCATGAGTCCTTAGCGGATCCTACCAAAAGCGATAATATCTTTCTTTTTCATTTCTCGCAGCTAAACTATTCACCACTAGGCTTCTCACGCTAGAAGACATCACTGCAATATCAATCAACTTAATGCACTTAAAAGAAGTTGTGTTTTTTGGGCATTGCAGAAGCACTCTCAAAACAAAATGTATGGCTTCACTATTTTATATTCATTTTATTGCAACGAACCAACTGAAAACAACCCCTATCATTATGGCAACACCTACGCTCAACCACGAGTTTGCTCAAGATATTTTGGAAGGATTAAGAACTGTGCCGAAGGCCATTCCGTCTCGATACTTCTATGATGAAAGGGGAGATAGAATATTCCAGCAGATCATGGCGATGCCTACTTACTACCTTACAAACTGCGAGCACGAAATATTGGAAAAAGAAAAAGAAACAATACTAGAACTGATAGGTGGTGCAAAAAAACCTTTTCAGCTAATTGAGCTGGGAGCCGGCGATGGAACCAAAACCAAAGTCTTGCTTGAACATTTTCTCCAGAAACAGTTAGACTTTGAGTATTTACCTATCGATATATCCGAAAATGCACTTTCCTTGCTCACTCACGACCTCCATACCAATTTTCCAGAGCTGGCAGTCAGACCAACACAAGGCGAATACTTTGAGGCCTTGCATAACTTGGCCCAAAACAGCGATGTAAGAAAAGTCATTTTATTTCTCGGCGCCAATATTGGTAACTTCAATACGGAGCAGGCTTTGGACTTTCTGAAAAAAATAGCGGAAACCCTACAAAAAGACGATATTCTGCTCATTGGCTTTGACTTGAAAAAAGATCCAGCCACCATTCTTGCAGCCTACAACGACAAAGAGGGCATCACCAAGTCATTCAATTTGAACCTATTAGAGAGGATAAACCGCGAACTTGGCGGAAACTTCAACCGTGATCATTTTGAACATTATCCTTTATATAACCCAGAAACAGGAGAAATGAAAAGCTACCTTATCAGCACAAAAGAGCAGGAGGTTTTTATCGAAGCGCTAGATCTGGACTTCCATTTCAATGCCTGGGAAACGATCCATGTTGAGGTTTCTAAGAAGTTTGAAATAGCGCAAATCAACGCCATGGCCGAAAAGGCAGGGTTTCATATGATAGGGAATTTATTTGACAGCAGGCGGTACTTTGTTGATTCCATATGGCAGAAGTGATTGAAGTATTCAGCAATGCCATACCCTAATACAGCACAATTTATTTATATATTCAAATTTACGCAATTTTGAATACCTTGCCTCACAAATGGCACCTAAACCGATTCATGGATATTTACTGATCTTGTATAGCCTAGTAAGCGTGATATGCTTTCAGTACTATGGGATCAAAATCATGGTAGACTCTGAGAGATATCTTAGCTATGCCCGCAATTTAAGCGAAGGATT
>SMEH01000140.1_pt1 | contig 25185 bp, 20 predicted proteins | sample 2456361 | NCBI WGS metagenome assembly SMEH01 (sample SAMN10132587, study PRJNA489261) | soil metagenome | isolation source: day1 control-loamy sand soil ammended | place: USA | reverse complement strand
CTATTGTCGGATTTGAGGGCAATCTTTATTGCCAATGAAGGCAAGTTACCAAACTGCTTCAACCATGTTTTCCCTCCGGATGAGTTGAGTTTTAAAAGAAAGCTGTTGCCATTGACTTCACTGTTTAGGAGCGACCCTCCAATATTAGCTGCTCCTTCAAAACTTCCGGTCAGATAAATGTTTCCATTAGGCTGTATAGCTAATCCTCCCACTCTGTCATAGCCTGAGCCACCATATTTCTTTAACCAAACCAGATCCCCATAGGGGTCGAACTTGGCCAAAAAGATGTCCGGAGAGCTATTGTCACTTACAATTTGCTGTCCGTCTAGCACAAGGGTATCTGAGAAGACCCCTGCGAAGTAGGCATTGCCATTTACATCGGCTGCTACTGCTGTGGCTTCATCCCAGCCTTTGCTCCCTACCGATCTTTGCCAAAGCATTAAACCAGAAGGATTGTATTTGATGATGTACAGGTCTGCGCCACCCTTACTTTGATACGAAGAATCTCCTAAGGTCATCCCGTAGGAGAATGCTCCAACAACATAAAGATTGCCGTCTAAGCCCAGAGTCAAATCGTTGTTACCATAACTTTCTTCGGCAACTATGCTCTGAGCCCATGCCCAATGATTGAGGACACACGATTCGTTATCGATATCTTGCGATATGGCCACTGAACCAGTAACCAGAAAGATGAAAAAGAGAAAAGTAGAGTTTTTTTGCATAGCTTTTAGTAAATTAAAAAATTAATATTAAATCTCGAGGTAGTTCTATGGGAACGAAAAAAGAAAAGACTAAGTTGCTTTTTTATAAATTTTTTTATGAAAAAAGGCATATATTTCATGAGCAAAAAATAAGGAGCCTTTATATTAATTATATAAGCTTTTTGTTGGGGGAAAGGAAAAAAATTGGGGTATTATTGAATAATGGGCTATGATTGGAATTTATCAACTAAAGATCCGTGAATAAGAACAAGCCGAGCACACCAATATCTAATAAAATAATTTAAAAAAAAAGAAGCATATGAAAAGGTCATTTTTCAAATTACTTTCTTTAATCAACAAATTGATACTACCCTCATACCGTCACCGTAATCTAGAAGAACTATCGAAATTTGACATGCTGATTATCGCATATAAGTATTGGGTAACAAAACATTATTTTGATCAGTGAAGCAAAATCCAACCATTCATAAAAAATAAGGGCAGTTAAGCCCTATTGACATAAAAATTCCAATTAAGATTTATATATTGTCTCGCCATACTGAAACATTCACAGATTTAATACTCCTGTTAACTATTCGAACTCATTTTTTACTTTATAAAATATATGAAGTAGTTAAAGCATGAAAAGAACTTCATCTTGTTATCTACTCTTCTTACTCGTATTGTGGACTATGCCACAGTTTAATCTAGTTGTTGCCCAAAACAAGCAGCAATTAGATAGCTTGAGAAACTTGCTCCCTAGCACCAGAGATACCACTAGAGTGAATGTGCTCAATGAGATTGCCTACTTAGTATACCAACATGATCCTCAAGAAGCCAATCGCACTTCCTCAACGGCAATCGAATTGGCAAAGAAAATCAACCATGTGAAAGGACTTGCAAGAAGTTATGACCTAAAAGGCAGAAGTCATTTTCAGCTCAATGATCTCAATAAGACCCTAGAGAACTACATAGCTTCAGCAGAGTACTACAAAACCCTTCAGGATACATTAAAAATGGCCGAAGAGTACAATGAGATTGGAGTTATATATAAAAACATGGGCGAATATGTGAAAGCATTGGACTATTACGCAAAGGTTTTAAAATTAATCGAGCACCGCGAAAGCAGCTTAACTTTAGCCAATACGCTTATGAATATTGGCCAAAGCTATAGCTATCTCGGATACCACGAAAAATCCATCGAATACTTCATTAAAGCTATAAGAAAGTGGGAGGATCTGGATGACAAAACTGGACTGGCTTTAGCGTATGGCAATCTTGGCAACTTATACTACAATCTCAAGGAGTATTCGATGTCGCTTGAATACTATCAGATGGCACAACGTTTCTTTGCAGAAGACAACAATCAAAAATCTCTAGCATCGATTTTGAATAATATAGGGCTTATCTATAATAATTTTAGCGATAATGAAACTGCCCTAGAATATTTCGAATCTGCCAAAACCCTCTCGATCCAAATCGATTTTAAAAGTGGTCATGCCTTTGCCTTAAGTAACATTGGCAGAGTCTACCAGGACATGCAACAGTATGATGAAGCAATTGAAAACTTTAAGGCTGCCATTGAGATATTCAAACAAATAAATAACAAATCAGCAGTATCGGGGAGACTAAACGATTTAGGTGAAGTATATACCTTGTTAGGGCGATATGATGAGGCTCGTGAGAAACTTTATGAAGGATTGCAAATAGCTCTAGAAATCAATGATACTGAGAGAGAGCTTATAAGTTACAAAGCACTCTTTGAATATTATGAAGCGGTTAAGGAGTATAACCTATCGCTTGATTATTATAAAAGATATGCAGCTCTGAAGGACAGCGTATTCAATATTCAGAAAAGTGGTCAAATAACTGAGATTCAAACCCGATACGAGACTGAAAAGAAGGAACAGGAAAACGAATTACTTAGAAAAGAAAAAGCCATAAGAGAAGAAACCATTAGCCGTAAAGAGGCTCAAAATCGCTTGCTACTTATTGGCATCTTATTTATTCTTTCCTTTGCTGGATATTTTTACATCGTCAACCGCCAAAAACAAAAGACCAACCTATTGCTCCGGAAGCAAAATGAAGAAATAAATCTAAAACAACAGGAGATCATAAAAATAAATGCTGACTTGCAACAATCCCAATACCAACTTTCGAAAGCCAATGAAGAGCTGCAATACTTGAATAGCACGCTAGAGAGCACGGTAAGGGAAAGGACAGCCGCTTTGCAGAAGAGCAATGTCGAACTCGACACTTTTCTTTATCAATCTTCACATGCACTACGCAGACCCATTGTGAGTATCATGGGCCTAATACAAATAGCCCGATTGGAAAAGGACCGCGAGAATATGGTGATGATTTGGGATAAGGTAGAAGATACTGCTACAAAGATGGACCTAATGTTGAGAAAGTTGGTCATGGCCAGCGAAATAAACATTGCACAATTTGACCCTTACAAGATTATCGACATTCAAACAGTCATAGAAGAAACTTGGGATTCCATACAAGGCAATTTGCCTACTCAAAACATTTCCTTTCATTCTGATATCGCACCTATTAAAAATTTCTGTACAAAAGAAGTCCCTTTCCGGATTGCACTCTATAACATATTGGAAAATGCCGTGCTATATGCGTGCGAGCTAAGCCCTGAAGTAAAAATATTGGCAAAAAAACAAGGGGATCGCATCTATGTGGAAATCCTGGACAATGGTGTAGGCATACCTGCTGAGCTTACAGAAAGAATTTTTGACATGTTCATAGTGGCCATGGATCAACCTAAAGGCTTTGGCTTGGGGTTGTATATAGCAAAAAAAGCCATTGACAAATTGGAAGGGAATATAGATGTACTCAGAAAAGGAAATTATACCAGTTTTGTAATGACAATTCCGTACCCCTCAAAAAATATTACATCGTAAGCAATACCCCATTCCTTGCCCTCGCTCACCGGAATTCCAGCACAAAAACCTCTTTAAACCCTATTCATACTAATTAACCCTTGTATATTCATGTATGATAATAATCAATATTCAATTTTTATCGCTCAATATTTGCTTTTTTATACTACAATTACTTATATTGGTTTTGAACCTTAATTAAAAACCTTAAACCTTAATTAACCATGAAAAGAATTCTACCGGCAATCTTTGCCCTGTCCCTGCTGTTCTTGGTTTCATGCGAAGACGCGAGTGATGAAGTTTTTGCAGATGTACAAAATGAACAAGCCTCAAATGGCGCATTAGCTGATTTTGACGGATCCAGAGACGGACCAAGATAATCACACCTTAATTAATCAAAAACGAGAAAGCCTCCTTCCTACAGGGAGGCTTTCTCGTTTTAATAACTCAGCTAATCTAACCCATATGGCATAATCGACCATTAACTTAAGCCCTTCTGATAACATTCTATTTTGACCAGCGTTATATTTTCATATTTCACCTAACCATTTTTTTTAATCTATGAAAACGCTTTACAAGTTTTTTGAACCGAGACAATTATCTAGTTTGAAGACAAAAAAAATCATTCTTACGGGGCTTGCCATTTTTTTCTTTTCACTATCATACGGGCAATTAATTACCGTAGGGCCTAGAGTAGGAGTAAGTTCCTCTAAAATCAGCTTAAAGGAAAACATAGACAACGTAAAAGAAGGAGACGCTATTTTTGGCTTTCATGCCGGCCTATTTGCACGCATTACATTGGCGAATGTATATGTTCAACCAGAAGTGCTCTTTACAAGCAATGGTGGCAAGATTGAGTTTCATGATGGTGTCACCAAACAAATAAAAGAATATGAATTCAACAAATTGGACATTCCAGTGATGGTAGGTTTTAAGCTCAACAAGGTGTTGCGGGTTCAGGCAGGGCCTGTAGCCAGCCTCATACTTAAAGCTGACGCCAAAGAAGGCGGTGTCACCGAAGATATTAAAGACAATTATAAAAATGCTACTATCGGCTATCAGGCAGGTATAGGATTGGACCTCGGTCGCCTGGCTTTGGACCTGAAATACGAAGGCAACCTTAGTAAGCTTGGCAGCGATGTAAATATCGGAAACTTTACTGCCAATACAGATGTGCGGAATAATCAGTGGCTCCTAAGTTTGGGTATATTGCTTTAATTACCGAGTTTTCATAAGAAGGCATGGCCGTTAATTGCATTTCAGCTTTTAGCAGCCATGCCTTTTTTATATTCTTTTCAGCATTTCCTGTTTAGGTTGAAATTGTGGTTTTGAAATTTATTATGGTTTCGCATAAATGCCCTAGATAATTTTATATTTTTGGTGCTTAACCTATACAACCAACTATGAAAAAGAAATCTTTACTTTTATTCCCTATCTTTTTTTTATTTACCGGCTTTTTACTCGCACAAGACACATTTTTATGGAAGATCAGTGGCAATGGCTGCAATAAATCCTCCTACTTGTTTGGAACCTTTCACTTACTCAATGATGGTTATCTGGAACAATATCCAAAGGTATTGAAGCAGTTTGAAAGAGCACAGGCTATCCTTGTAGAGTCAGATATTGATTCAGCAACAATGGTAGCGTTGAGTATGAAAGCTGTGATGATGGACGATGAGGTGTTACCCGACTTGGTGACGCCACAAGATCATGCAATGGTCCTCAAAGCTTTTAGAGAAGTTTATAATGACATGCCTGCTTTAGTTGTGAATAGGTTTAAGCCATCCGCACTATTGACACTTTTGACGCTACATTATACTAATCTGGCAATTCCTGAATTAGCCCAATATGAAGGCATTCCTATGGATGGTTTTTTTGCGAAAATCGCCCATGCAGAAGGGAAAAAGGTGATAGGGCTCGAAGATGCAGAAGAAACTCTTCAATTGGCGTTTGATTACAACTCCCGACAGGAACAAGCTAATCAACTTGTTAAGTTCTTAAGCAGGGATAAAGAAGATATTCTAAAAGAACACCGGATGATAGCGGACACTTATCTGACTCCAGACTTTGACAAGATGGAGGCTATGAACAAGTCCTATTTTCTTGAATATGGGGAAGCTTATATGAAAATGCTCTTGGATAACAGAAACATCCAATGGATGCCTGCGATTGAAGCCTCTATTAAGACCAATCCGTCATTTATTGCTGTGGGTGCAGCCCACTTAGTGGGAGAAAATGGACTGATCGAACTATTGAAGAGGCAAGGATATAAGGTGGAGCCGGTTCATTAATCTATAAGTTTAAGGCACCCTATCACATCAAACCTGCTTTTGATCTAATATAAACGAAAAAGGTGCAGCCAAAAGCCGCACCCCTTTATAACCTTTCAAACCTTAATAGATATTAGTCTACATTATCATGTAGAAATTTATTATTCCCAAGGATCTGGCTGTCATCATTTAAATTATACCGAGAGATATTCTGCTCAGAAGAGTGAGGTACATCCTGCAAGCGTACCTTCTTACGCAAATAAGCTGGAACGTCCAATTTTTCTTTGAAAGAGTCCGCCGTCCAATCATTGCTCTGATTTAAGCTTCTCAATCTTTTTATCCTTTCTTGCGCTTGTTCTTGAAGTTTTTCCTTTTTTTGCTCCAACCCAAAACGATCATCGCTATGTGCTTCCGCCACAGTATCATTTACGTTTGTAGCTGAAATCTCTTCAATTTCGTACTCACCTTCTAGGTCAAGATAAGTTTTGTCTGGTTTAGGTTGCTCTTCAGAACCTATTGAGATAGATGCTCTCGAATAATTAACAGGGCCTTGTCTCATTTCTTTTTTAGGTTGGCTGCTTTCCTCCTCGAACAATGTAATCTGTTTGTTGGAATCCAAGTGGTACACCCTTTTCTCTGTTTCTTGCTTTTCGGTAATTCTATCATGCTCAAAGCCTGTTGCTATTACCGTAACCCGGATACTTTCGCCGAGGTCAGGGTCCACACCGTGACCAAATATCACTTCCGCATTATCGCCAGACTTCTCCTGGATATACTCAGTAATTTCTGAAAGTTCGTCCATTTGCAATTCTGCTTCTTCACCAGAAATGATAGAAAGCAAAATTTTATCCGCGCCCATGATATCACGGTTGTTCAAGAGTGGAGAAGAAATAGCTTCCTCTGCAGCTTTTCTTGCCCGGTTTTCCCCATGCGACTCGGCAGACCCCATCACAGCAGCTCCAGAATCTTTCATCACCGTCTTAACATCCTCAAAGTCAACATTTACATATCCTGGTACAGTGATGATTTCTGCTATCCCTTTTGAAGCAGTCGTCAACACATTGTCCGCTTGAGCAAACGCCTCCGTGATAGACAGATTACCAAATACCTCTCTGAGCTTATCGTTCAGGATTACCAATACTGTATCACAGCTTTCTTTAAGTGCCTTAATACCTTCCTCTGCCTGGGCCATCTTCTTCTTCCCTTCAAAACCAAATGGAACCGTTACAATACCAACAGTAAGTATATCCAATTCCTTAGCGACTTTTGCGATCACAGGAGCAGCTCCTGTACCTGTCCCTCCACCCATTCCGGCAGTTATAAATACCATTTTTGTGTCCTGGCTCAACATCTCCCGAATTTCCTCGCGGCTTTCGAGCGCTGCATTTCGGCCTTTTTCGGGGTTTGCTCCAGCGCCTAGCCCTTCGGTAAGGTTAACTCCGATTTGCAACTTATTAGGTACCGGGCTTCCTTTTAAGGCTTGTGCGTCTGTATTACAAACGATGAATTCCACATCTTTTATGCCCTGGTTGAACATGTGATTGACGGCATTGCTTCCTCCGCCACCGACACCTATCACCTTGATGATAGACTTGTGGTGCTTGGGTATTTCGAATTTATAGGTATTTTCTGCCATGGCAATTATATTTTAGGTATTAAAAAATAGGTATTGGGTTCAGGTTTTATAACTTAAGTGAATTAATAATCTTCTTTATTGTCATAGTCATCTACAAGTAGATTTTTTGTCCTGTCTATGATCTTTCTGAAAAAGTCCCCACCTCCGGATGGTTCTTTTCTCTGTCTGTTAGAGCCATGAATATTGGACTCCTTTGCTTGCATATAGCGGTTCTCTCTTTCATCTATGGCCCTAAATCCACTCAGCACAAGGCCTACAGTAGTGGCAAACATAGGACTCTTTACCATTTCAATCTTGCTTTTCCCAAGGTGTTCATTGGGGTATCCTATTCTTGTATCCATGCCCGTCATATACTCACACAACTGCTTTACATTGGTCAGTTGCGAACCACCTCCGGTAATGACAAGTCCTCCAGCCAACTTATTTTCATAGCCCGAAGTAATGATTTCAGCATGAACAAGCTCTATGATTTCTTCCATCCTCGCCTCGATAATGTGCGCAAGGTTTTTCAACGATATCTCTTTGGGAGGTCTATTACGAAGCCCTGGTATAGAGACTATTTCGTTGGGGTTGGCTTCTTCAGCGATCACTTTGCCAAATTTTGTTTTCAACAATTCAGCTTGGTGCTGCATCACCATGCAACCCATCTTAATATCTGAAGTAATAATATTGCCTCCAAAAGGAATTACCGCAGTATGTCTAATAATATTGTCGTGGAAAATAGCAATATCGGTTGTGCCCCCACCTATATCAACTAAGCAAACGCCAGCTTCTTTCTCTTCATCGCTAAGAACTGCCAAACTGGATGCCAAAGGCTCTAATATCAGATTTTCAATCTCTAGGCCGGCTCTTTTAATGCATTTGTTTACATTGCTGATTGCATTTGTCTGGGCAGTAATTACATGAAAATCAGCTTCAAGCCTCACACCTGACATTCCTACGGGATCCTTTATACCTTCTTCATAATCCACAATAAAATCCTGGGGCATTACGTGGATAATCTCACTCCCAGGAGGAATCACAATGCGGTACATATCGTTGGTCAATCGGCTTACGTCTTCCACTGTTATTTCATCATCGGAAGAATCTCTTGTAATGCTGCCATGGTGGATAGAGCTCTTTATGTGCTGCCCAGCAATTCCCACATTCACAACGCGGATGTCTATACCAGACTGCTCTTCTGCCTCTGCTACTGCTTTCTCGATGGCCATTACTGTTTTATCGATGTTGGTGACGATGCCTCTAATCACCCCATCTGAAACAGCCTTACCCATACCCAAAACTTCTAGCTTTCCATAATCATTTTTACGGCCAACAATGGCGCAAATTTTTGTGGTTCCGATATCTAACCCAACGACAATTTTATCCTTTTGCATTTTGTTTTAGCTTTATATTTCCCAGCAATTAATTAATTCAAAGTTTACATGGTCTATTCACAAACGATCTGATTCTTAAACTTCAAGTTCACGCGTTCGTAAGCATTCCATCCCTTTTGAGGAAGGATCTGTTTATAAAAAATATTCAGTTTGTTGAATTTCTCGTGTACATCTTCGGCCTTACCAAACTCAATGATTTGCTTTCCTACCTGTGGATAGAGCGTAATGTCGCCTGTCTTATCAATATCCAATTGTGCGATCTGCGTTTTCCAAAACTTGTCCTTTTCAATGTATTGAAGTAAGTCAAAAATCTTGAAAGATGCAGAATCTAAAGGCAAATCTTTTTTTACCAGTTCGGGAGTATATTCTCCACCCACCACTATTACCCTGGCGGTAAACTTCTCTGATACAGGAAGCACATGTCCTCTATCACTAATATAGGCATCAGGGCCATCTGTTTGCACCACCCTGGCAATAGGGACACTCTGCTCCACATTTACCACCAATGTTCCTTGAAGATCCTTATACACTTCCGCATTCTGTACAAATTTATGTTGGCTTACATTCACCTCTATTTCTTTAAGATTCAACTGGCTAAATGGAGTCCCTATCAATTTCTTATTTCCATTTTCTGTAATCATGTTCATGATATCATTTTCATCGATAAAGTAACTATCGTAATGATTGTCGATGTCGATATCAATCTTGGTAATGATCTTGCCATTCTGCTGTTTCCCAACAAAACCAATGGCAGACAAAAAGACCAATGGTAATAGGACAATTCTTACCATCTTTAATACTTTAGTGTTTTTGTAACGCATTTTTCTTCATTAAAATAGTCCTTAATGGCTCCACTAAAAGATCAATATCTCCAGCCCCTATTGTGACCAAAACCTCTACATCAGATTCACTTACGTAACCCAGTAGCGATTCTTTATCCATCAGTTTCTTTTCTTCCTTCTCTATTCTATCCAATAGAATTTTACTAGTCACCCCTTCAATGGGCAGTTCTCTGGCTGGATATATGTCCAAAAGCAACACTTCATCTGCAAAAGCCAAACTTTTGGCAAATTCATCCATGAAGTCCCTAGTCCGAGAGTACAGGTGCGGCTGAAATATGGCCGTAACCTTCTTCTTAGGATATAATGCTTTCACTGATCCTAAGAATGCCTCTATTTCAATAGGATGGTGTGCATAATCGTCGATATAAATAATTTCTGCTTCTCGAACGACATAATCAAACCTCCGTCTGACACCTCTAAAACTTTCTAGTGCATTGTGTATAGCAGAGGGATCTACCCCTAATTTCAATGCTACAGTACATGCTGCTACAGCATTTTCAACATTGTGGAAGCCGGGTACTCCTAAGCGAATATTGCTAATGCGAACATCATGAGACACATAATCGAACTTAAAAATGTCTTCTATTATTTCTATATTCTCAGCTTTTGCTTGCCCTTGCGTCTTTCCATAGGTTATAACCTGAATATCTTTTGCGATGTCAACTGTCAAGTGCTCAAGACCTTCTTTCAGCACCAAAGTGCCGCCTTCTACTGTTTTATGAATGAATTCTTTAAAAGAATGGCTTAAAGCATCTTTATGACCATATATATCCAAGTGATCTGCATCTGCGGCAGTAATCACGGCAATATTGGGATGAAGTGTCAGAAATGAACGATCATACTCATCGGCCTCTACTACCATAATACTCTTCTCAGATGCTTCATTTACCAAAAGATTAGAGTTCAGATTGTTACTAATACCTCCTAAGAAAGCATCACACGGCACTCCAGCTTCCTTTAATAAATGCGTAATCATTGTAGAAGTAGTGGTTTTGCCATGCGTTCCAGCAACAGCCACTGTAAATTTATCCTGAGTGAGCATGCCCAAGACTTGTGACCGTTTTTGTAGCTTATAACCGCTGTTTTTCAAAAAGTTAAAACCTTCATGCGTATCTGGGATAGCGGGAGTATATACGACAAGAACATCTTCTCTCGATTGCAGAACCTGTTCTGGAATAGCTTCTAGCGCATCATTATAATGTATACCGATCCCTTCTTTGCTCAATGCATCGGTCAGATTGCTAGGGGTACGGTCATATCCAAGCACAGCATAGCCTTGCTTATTAAACCATCGTGCTAAAGCGCTCATGCCTATTCCGCCTATGCCTAAAAAGTATATGATATGGTATTCCTCTTTTATCAACTGATTAATTTTATTAATTCTTCAACAATATCCTCTGTTGCGTTGGGTTTCGCCATTTTTCCTATGTTATCTGCCAAAGCTTTCATCTGAACCTCGTCGCCAAACAAGCGAAGAGCTTCTGACACAAGCATTTTTGGAGCATCTACATCTTTGACCATTAGTGCCGCCTTCTTATGTACTAAGGATTGGGCATTTTTTGTCTGGTGGTCTTCTGCAACGTTAGGAGAAGGCACAAATATCACAGGCTTCTTTACCAAACACAACTCAGAAATAGATAATGCGCCAGCCCTAGAGATAACCATATCAGCCGCAGCATAAGCATAATCCATTTCTTTTAAGAATTCGAAATACCTTATGTTTTCGGTATCGTATTCCCTTAATCTCTTCGTGATTTCATCAAAATACAGCTTACCTGTTTGCCATATCAATTGCACTTCCGAATCGATGAGCAACTGCAAACCTGAGAGAATACTTTGGTTGATAGTTCTTGCACCCAAGCTTCCTCCCATGACAAACAAGGTTGATTTGGTCGGATCCAAATTGAAAAACTCAAATGCCTTTTCTCGCTTATCTCCGATCGTCACTATATCTTTTCTTACAGGGTTACCCGTCAACACCACTTTTTCTTTATCAAAAAACTGCGCCATTCCATCATATGCCACGCATATTTTCTGTGCTCTTTTGGCCAGCAATTTATTGGTGAGTCCTGCATACGAGTTCTGTTCTTGGAGCAAGCAGGGAATCCCTCTTTTAGACGCAACCTTAAGCAACGGGCCGCTTGCATATCCTCCTACACCTACAGCGGCATGTGGCTTGAAGTTGCTCACAATAGATGAAGCTTTACGCATACTAGAAAGCAACTTGAAAGGGAAAGCAAGGTTATCGATCGTAAGTTTTCTTTGAATACCGCTAATCCACAAGCCCTCGATTGAATAGCCAGCCTCGGGTACTTTTTGCATTTCCATTCTCCCTTTTGCGCCAACAAACAAAATTTCCGCATCTGGAAACTTTGCTTTGAAAGCATCCGCAATTGCAATGGCGGGATATATGTGGCCTCCTGTGCCTCCGCCACTGATAATGATGCGATATGGTGCTTGTGTTTTAATAAGTCTGATTTTTAATTCTTAATGTTTATTATTATTCCTGCCATCCTCCAATAAGTTCCTTACAGGATGATACCAACAGAGGTTTAGTCTTGTCAATTGCCTACTATCATTCTCCTGTCATTTACCTCTCATAATATCTTTGGTCTCTTATCCATTGTCTCATTTCTCCTTTAAGCTGCCTTAGCCAAGTTGCCCATTTCCCTTGAATTGTCTTTGTATTCTGCTACTTCGCTTCGGCTCACACTTAATATAATTCCCAAAGACACTCCGGTAAACAACAAAGAGGTTCCTCCCATACTTAGCATTGGCAACGGTAACCCTGTGACAGGAACCAGCCCCACTGCTACCGCCATATTGACCATCGCTTGCAACACCAGCGCAAAACTCAAACCAGCCGATAGGAGCCCTCCATAAGCTTTTTCACTTTTTGCCACCGTCCTCATGCCCCGATAGAGCAGTATAAGATATAAGATAATAACCGATACACCACCAGCCAATCCATATTCTTCAATAATAATGGCAAATATGAAATCTGAATAAGGGTGTGGTAAAAAGTTCCTTTGATCGCTTTGTCCAGGGCCTTTCCCAGAAATCCCTCCCGTAGCAATGGCGATATAAGATTGCTTAGCTTGAAAGGACAATTCCTGAGGATCCATAAAGTCCTTAATTCGGCTTACCACTGTACCTCCCCTTTGTCCTACCGTAAATGCTACGCTTCCCGCCAATACTCCAACAAGCCCTAACATGAAGAGGAATTTAACAGGAACCCTCCCGATAAACATTAAAAGCATGCAGGTACCAAAAAGCAAAATAGCTGTAGACATGTTGGTAAGGCCAATGAGCGCGCAAATCACGCCACACCATATCAAAATGGGTATCACCGATTGCTTGAAATTCTGGATATTCTGCTGCTTTTTAGAAAGCATATTGGCTAGATGCGCTATCAATGCCAGCTTTGCCAAATCTGATGGCTGAAAAGCTTGATTGATAATTGGAATATGTATCCATCTAGATGCTTCATTGATATTCATCCCAAACTTCCAGGTAATGAAAAGTAAGGGCACAGAAATCCACAACGCCAATTTTGATAAACCTGAATAATAACGGTAATCAATCTTATGTGCCACCCACATGGCAAAAAGCCCTAGCAGCACTAACATAGAATGCTTAATAAGGTAATGCTCTGTATCGCCACCCATTCTTTTATATGCCAAAGTGCCTGTTGCGCTATATACAACCAAGATACTTAGCACCGACAAAGCCAAGACCACGAACCATATTACTGGATCTCCTTTAAGATTTTTTTCTGCCCATGATTTTATCATTGCTCTGCGATTTAATTTTTTATTAATTAAAAAGTACCTGCATCGATCTTCTCACTTAAGACCTTTACAGCTTCTCTAAATTGATTTCCTCTGTCTTCATAATTGCTGAACAAGTCGAAACTTGCACATGCTGGCGACAATAGGACAGTATCACCGGATTCAGCACTCCTAAATGCCTTTTCAACTGCTGCTTGCATGGACACTTTTTCCTCTTCTACGTGAATCAAGGTCTCAAAAGCTTCGATAAGTTTTTTATTGTCTCTACCCAAACACACCAATGCCTTCACATGCTTTTTCACCAAGTCCATTAATTGCCCATAATCATTCCCCTTGTCTATTCCTCCCGCTATCCACACCAAAGGTTCTTTAAAGCCGCCCAACGCATAATAGACTGCATCCACATTAGTCGCTTTAGAATCGTTGACAAACGTAACATCATTAACCTTACCTACTACTTCCATTCTATGAGGAGCATTCTGGAAACTTTTTAAAGCACGTTTAATGACATATGGTCTTATGCCAACTATTAGTGCTGCCATTACAGCTGCCATAGCATTAATAGCATTATGTGTTCCTTTTAAAGGGCCTTCGGAAAGCGATACTTGCCAACCTTTAATCTCTTTTGTTCCCATATTAAAGACCAACTTTCCATCCGAACCTATATAAGCGCCATCTTGATTAATGTTCTCTAGGGAGATTGGAAGCACATTCGTTTTTCCAATTACTCGTTGGGAATACTCAGACAGTATGGCATTATCCTCGAAATAGATAAAGTACCCCCCTTTGTCCATATGCTGAACAATCCTCATCTTCGAATTTGCATATTGTACTATATCGCCGCTATACCGATCGAGGTGGTCTGGCGTAATATTCAGGACAACCGCAACCATTGGCTGAAAGGTGTACATATCGTCCAATTGAAAGCTGCTTACCTCTAACACATAATATTCATGCTCTTCATTAATGACTTGCTTCGCCAGACTGCTTCCTACATTGCCTGCTAGCCCCACATTCATCCCCGCCTCCTTTAAGATATGATAAGTAAGCAGGGTAGTAGTGGTTTTGCCATTAGTTCCCGTTATTCCAATAAACTTGGCTTTGGTAAAACGGTAAGCAAACTCCAACTCTCCGATTATCGGCACATGAAGTACTTTCAGCTTTTGAATAATAGGGGCTGCCGCTGGAATTCCAGGACTTTTTATTACTTCATCGGCATTGAGAACCAGTGCTTCGGTATGTTGACCCTCCTCATATGGAATGCCATTTTCTTCCAACTGCTTTTTAAACTCGCCTTTTATAGAAGATGCCTCAGAAACAAACACATCATACCCTTTGGCCTGAGCAAGCAAGGCTGCCCCTACTCCACTTTCTCCAGCTCCAAGTATGACAATTCTCTTTTGCATTATTCCTGTTTTTACTTTATCTCAGTTTCAATGTTGCCAACGTAATAATGGCCAACAATATGCCTACAGTCCAAAACCTTGTTACAATCTTTGATTCGTGTAGCTCCATCTTCTGATAATGGTGATGCAAAGGTGCCATTTTAAATATCCTTCTACCTTCACCATATTTCTTCTTGGTATACTTGAAATAGCTCACCTGAATGATCACTGATAGGTTTTCTATTAGAAAAACGCCACATAATACAGGCAACAACAGTTCCTTTCTAACGATCAGTGCCAAGACGGCGATAGCGCCACCCAAGGACAAGCTCCCAGTGTCTCCCATAAAAACCTGGGCAGGATAGGAATTGTACCATAAAAACCCTATGCAAGCGCCTACAAATGCAGTACAAAATATCACAAGCTCACCAGTATTGGGGATATACATGATGTCGAGGTAGTCGGAAAAGATGGCGTTGCCTGATAAATAGGCGAATATGGCCAGCGTCAAGCCTATAATGGCCGAACTTCCCGCTGCCAAACCATCAATTCCGTCGGTTATATTAGCACCATTTGAAACAGCCATTACTACCACAATCACCACTAGCACGTAGATGATCCATGTAAGGCTTGGGTCAATCCAGGATACCAACACTTCATAGTCGAATTCATTGTTTTTGACAAAAGGAATGGTTGTCTTTGTAGACCTAATATCTTCATAATTAGAAGATACCATTACTTCTTCGTGCACTATAGCAGGTTCATTAAACTCTCTTATCACCACATCGTGATGAAATACTAGGGTAATGCCCACAACAAGCCCCAAGACCAGTTGCCCTACAATCTTAAACCTGCCCTGAAGCCCTTCTTTATTCTTTTTAAAGACCTTAATATAATCATCAAGAAAACCAATCAACCCCATCCAAATCAAAGACCCTAACATTAGGATGACATATACATTGTCCAACTGAGCAAACAGCAGAGTGGGAATTACGATACCAGCAATAATGATGATACCGCCCATTGTCGGCGTTCCCTTCTTTTCCATCTGGCCTTGCAGGCCCAAGTCTCTGATGCTCTCTCCTACCTGCTTTTTCCGTAACATTTCGATTAAGTTCTTGCCAAAAGCAATTGTAATCAACAAAGAAAATAAAGCAGCCATACCCGCCCTGAAGGAGATAAACTGAAACACTCCAGCTCCCATCAAGTCAAATTCTTTGTCTAAATAATCGAATAGGTAGTAGAACATTATTTCTAATTATCTAATTTTTAATGTACCAATTGTTTAGTTGGAGCCTTTTAAGGTTAAGCTTTTCTTAGTGGTAGATATAATCTTTCCTAATATTTTAATAATCCCTCTTACTTGTTCTATTAAATCGGCAGTATCAGGATAACTTGCTGAATGATTGCACAACATTAACCAGTACTCCGTTTCCTCAGCTTCCTTAATAGCTACTTTCAGCTTATGAATAAAATCTAATTTACTTTCTGCATTCTGCGCCTCCCGAACATTAGCTCCTATCGAACACCCCGATTTCAAAACCTGATTTGCAACAACATATTTCTTTTGGGACTCCAAGCATTCTGAAAATTTTATAATTTCTAAAGCGAACTCAAAAGAAGCCCTTTTTATAATGTTGTCGCCCATACTTAATTTATTTCATTTCAAAACTCTATTCAATTCCATATCTCAATTACAAACAATTACCTCATTGGTACATTTATATAATTGGTACATTATTCCAGCATTTCCCTTAGCACTTTCCTGTCATCAAAGTCATATTTCACACCTTTTATTTCTTGGTAGGTTTCGTGACCTTTGCCTGCTACCAATATAATGTCACCTACTTCCGCTAGACTGCAAGCGAGTTTTATTGCTTCCTTCCGGTCTGCAATGGCGATGGCTTTTTTGAAGTTGGTAGGGCTCACGCCTTGCTTCATGTCTTCGATAATGGCTTCGGGATCCTCATTCCTCGGATTATCAGAAGTCAGCAAAACCCTATCGCTGAACCTGCAAGCAATCTCTGCCATTACTGGCCGCTTTGTTTTGTCGCGGTTGCCACCACATCCCACTACCGTTATCACCTTTTCATTACCTGTTCTTAACACATTGATTGTAGATAGAACATTCTCTAACGCATCTGGCGTATGGGCATAATCTACTATAGCAGTAACCTTAGCTTTGTTTGGTACCTGTTCAAACCTGCCAGGTGCTGCCTGCAGTTCCGACAAGATCGTCAGCACTTCATCACTCTTTTCGTTCAAAAGCATAGCAGAGGCATACACTCCCAATATGTTATAGGCATTGAAATCACCAATCAACTTAAACCATACCGTTTTTTGGTCTATGTCTAGCTCAAGTCCATGTATTGTATTCGAGAGCACTTTTGCTTTGAAGTCGCACATGGTCTTAAGTGCATAAGTATTCTTAGAGGCCTTCGTATTTTGCAACATCACCAAGCCCCTTTTGTCATCCACATTTACAAGTGCAAAAGCAGAAGAAGGCAGGTCGTCGAAAAGCCGCTTTTTCACTCGGATATATTCATCAAAAGTATGGTGATAATCCAAGTGATCGTGGCTAATGTTCGTAAACACAGCGCCAGCCAAGGTTACGCCAGCCATTCGCTCCTGGTCTATGGCATGAGAGCTTGCTTCCATAAAGCAATGCGTGCATCCTTTTTTAACCATGAGCTGAAATAACTCATTCATGGCTAGTGCGTCGGGTGTAGTGTGCGTGGCGGGCAATACCTCATTATTAATTTTGTTGTTTACAGTAGAAAGCATTCCAACATTGTAACCCAACTCCATGAAAAGCTTATGCAGAAGAGTTACCGTTGTGGTTTTGCCATTGGTACCTGTCACAGCCACTACCTGAAGCTTCTTAGAAGGATTACCATAAAAGTTGGACACGGCGATCCCCAAAGCTTTAGCACTATTTTCCACCTTGATATAAGTAATACTATCTTTAAGCTCCTCAAGCTCTTCTTGATATATTACAGCAGTAGCTCCCTTCTCAATAGCAGCGTTAATAAATTGATGCCCGTCTACTTGGGTTCCTTTTATAGCCACGAACAAACCTTGAGGGACCACCTGTCTCGAGTCGAAGTGGACAGAAGCTATTTCAAGATTAGTGGTTCCAACAACCTCAACCAACGATACCTTATATAATATGTCCTTTAGTTCTGCCATTACTTAGCCCAGGTTAATAATGATATGACTTCCTTTTATGGCTTTGGTACCAGGAGCTTGAGATTGTTTCATGACCCTTCCTTTTCCTCTTATTTCAACCTTAAGTCCTTTGTTTTCCAATAGGTATAACGCATCCCTCAGTGTCATTCCCTTTACATCAGGAACATGCCCAGAATCGACATGATTATCTACCCATACGACGGCATCCTCTTTTCTATTTACTTTTACCCAATCTTCTTTGTTTGTTGGCTCGTGCGCTATGCCCAGTGCATTGCATATATACGCAAGGTCATCTGCCTTTCCGGCCCTCATCACAGGAAAAACATCCTGCTCGGCAACATACTCTTTTGGATACGATTCATGCATTTCAAGGTCTCGTGCATATATCTTATCAGCGATTTCCTTGAATACTGGCGCCGCTACATCACTACCATATTGTTGGAAACCCTTTGGGTTATTTATAACAACAATACAGCTATACTTAGGCTTATCTGCCGGAAAATATCCAGCAAATGAGGTATAGTAACGCCGAGTATACCGACCATCTTTAACAATCTGAGCTGTGCCAGTTTTACCAGCTATCTGATAATAACTTTCATTGATCTTACTCGCTGTTCCCTTGGCCACAACACCCTCTAGCATCCCTCTCACATAAGATAAAGTTTGGTCAGAACAGATTTTGTCTCTCAATACCTTGGCACTGTATTGCTCTACTACTTTATCCGCCTTTTTCACCTTCTTCACAATAAGGGGCTGAATTAATTTTCCGTCATTGGCCACAGCGTTAAAAAATGACAAGGTCTGCAAAGGCGTTAGCTTTAACTCATAGCCAATGGACATCCAAGGCAAGGTAACACCGCTCCATGTCGGATCGGACGCATCTTTTATATAGGGAACACCTTCCCCTATCATTTGGAAGCCCAAAGGAGTAGCCAAACCAAAACTTTTGATATAGTCTATATATCGTTGAGGGCTGAGACCGAACTGCGACTGCACAAGCTTTGAAATCCCAATATTAGAAGACTTTTCAAAAGCCTCCTGAACCGTCATCATCCCATATCCTCCTGGTTTATGGTCCAGCATAGTCCGATCGAAGAACTTATATTCTCCATTTCCAGTGTCGATGCTGTCGCTCGGCTTAAGGTTCGAATCTTCGAACAAAGCAATCATTGAAGCCAGTTTAAAAGTAGACCCTGGTTCTGTGAGCCCTTGTACAGCATAATTATATACTTCTCGATAGTTGCCATCTTCATACCCTTTTAGATTTGAAATGGCTTTGATTTCACCCGTAGCTACTTCCATCACCACGACACAACCATAATCTGCCTCATGACGGATCAGGGCCTTGAGCAAAGCAGATTCTGCCACGTCTTGCAGATTGATGTCGATGGTAGTTTCTATGTCCAGCCCTTCTTCAGGCCTCACCTCAGAATCGTCATACACCGGCTTCCAGTTACCCCCTGCCATCTTCTGAAACAAGGCTTCGCCGTCAGTTCCTGCCAAAAATTTGTTGAAACTATATTCAAGACCCACCCCACTTCCCGTTTCGGTAATATATCCTATGGTTCTTCCCCCCAAATGAGAAAAGGGCAAGAATCTCCTGTCCACCTTTTCGAAAATCACCCCTCCGCCAAGACGACCTTCTCTGAAAATAGGCCATTGGGACATTTTCTTTTTGTCCTGATAGTCGATGAGCTTCCAGTTCAAGACCAAATACCTTCTCTTGGCAACCCTAGCGTTATTGATTTTGTGCTTATATTCTGCAGGAGTTTTATCTTTGAAATGCCGGCTCAGTAGCATGGACAGCGAGTCCAAACCATTTTTATATAGTTCGTTATCAGCTATGGTTGGGTCAAAGGCTACTTTGTAAAAAGGTAAAGATGTGGCCATAAGGCTCCCATTATCCGAGTAAATGTTGCCGCGAGTAGCCTCCACTTTGCGGTATTTCAAACCAATGTCCTCTGCGATTGCTGCCCACTTCTTCCCCTCTACGAACTGTATATCTACAATTCTAGCCCCTATCGAAATGGCAAACAAAACCATTACAATAAAAGCAATGCGAACTCGGAGCAATATGGATCTTTTAATGTTCACTCTTTTTCCACTATTATTTTAAAAGGTGGTGTCAAACTTTCATACAAACCAAATGGCTCTACCTTGCGAGCCACCTCAGACTGCTTGCTGGCAAACATATAGGCTGCCTTCATAGAAGTATAGTCTGCTCTAAGGTTTTCAACTTCCACCTGAAGCACATCAATCTTTCGAATGGCCTTTTCACCATAATGGCCATTACCGATGTAAAAAATGCCCAGCACTGTAAAAAACAGGATATACGGCAAATAGCGCACAGGCAACCCTTGCTCAAAAGCTAAATCAAGCCTGAGTTTTTCTTCAATAATTGAAAAAATACTGGCTCTTTTTTGTTTTGGCTTTCTGACTGTATTCCTCATGTCGTTGATTTTAGCTCATTAACGAGGCATTTATTCTACATCTTTTAGTTTTTCTGCTATCCTTAGTTTAGCGCTTCTTGCCCGGCTATTTTGGGCAACCTCCTCTACGCTAGCAGTAATAGGTTTTTTGTTTACTGGCTCTAGAGGCCGAAGCAGGTTTCCATAAAAATCCTTTTCTTCATTGCCCTGTACATTTCCTTTATTTATAAAGTTTTTCACCATTCTGTCTTCTAGCGAATGATAAGACATCACTACCAATCGGCCTCCTATGTTCAACAATTCTCCTGCCTGCTCCAACATCTCTTGCAACGCTCTCAATTCTTCATTTACCTCTATACGCAATGCCTGAAAAACCTGCGCAAAATATTTGTTCTCTTTCCCCCGAGGAGCAAATCGCTGCAAGACCTCTTTCAAGTCGCCACTGGTAATGATCGGTCTATTGGTCCGTGCTGCTACTATGGCCGAAGCCAAGGTTTTTGCATTCCTCACTTCACCGTACATACCTAGCACCTTATGCAAGTCTTTTTCGCTGTAGGCATTTACGACTTCCTTAGCGCTCTTAGGCGAATCCCTATCCATCCGCATGTCCAACTCGCCTTCAAACCGTGTAGAAAATCCCCTTTCGGCTTCATCTATCTGGTACGAAGACACCCCAAGATCTGCCAAAATCCCATCCACACTAGTTACGCCATGCATCTTTAAATAGCGCTTCATATATCTAAAATTCGCTGCCACAAAAGTAAACCCTTCGTGGACGATGGATTCTGTATTTTTCTTTGCGTCGCTATCCTGGTCAAAAGCATATAATCTTCCGCTATTTAAACGCTCCAATATTGCCCGGCTATGACCTCCCCCTCCAAATGTAACATCCACGTACACACAGCCATCCTTAATATTTAGTGCATCGATGCACTCTTGCAGCATTACTGGCTTATGATAATTCGTCATTCCCTATTCATCTAAAAATTTCTGGGCCAATGCGGAAAACTCCGATTGATCCTGAATCAGGTAATCCTCGTACAGATCAGGATTCCAGATTTCCACCCTATTCCCCATCCCCACCACGATTACGTCTTTCTCCAATTGCGCATATTTCAGCATGGTTTTGGGAATAAGGAATCTGCCCGCGTTGTCAAGTTCCACTTGAGTATTGCCCCTGAAAAAATTTCGCTGCAGCTTTCTATATTCTTCGTTAAACTCGTTAAGCCCGGCTATTTTCTGATAGATCTTTTTGTACTCCAGCATGGGATATATAACCAAACATGGCTCAAAACCCCTCCTAATCACCAATTCACTAGACGAACTTTCAGGCAAATTGGACTTTATCTTGGAAGGCAAAATCAGCCTCCCTTTAGCATCCAACTTACATTCATATTCGCTTGTGAAAAATGACATAGACTATTAAAACAAGGTACTTATACGATACGCAAAACTAAAAAACATAATTACAATTTCCTCCACAATCCCCCACTTTTTACCACTAATATCAAAAATTAAGATAAATAAATCAAAATAACTAGGAATAATAAAAAAAAGTATATTTTGATGCGAGATAACCTCTAATCGAGAATCCTCTGATAAGCCTCTTCTTTATTATCTAATGAAAGTAAAAAACGTGGAAATTGTTTAAAACTTTTAACTGCAGGCGTATTTTATCATAAAAAATTCAGACGCTAACATTTCCACGCCCTCCTATTACTTCGCAAAAACAATGGTGGGGGAAAGTGGGGGAAAATTTCACAATATAAATATCAAGAGCAAACTTTTAGGTTTAATTGGATAAGGGCAAGTATGGAGCGATGTCCTTAAAATGAGATGTCATCACTCACCTAAACCAGAATATGCTTAACTTTGGTAACACTATGCTCCGTGATAAACCCCCTTTTGGGCTAAGGAATAGAGCATCTTTAATTTAAGCTTAACGATTCTTTATTATGACAATACAAAGGCTTTCTCTCATACTCATCACTAGCATTTTCATGTTGGCTTGTGGCAGCAAAACAGAAAAGGGTTTTTCTATAAAGGAAGGGATATGGAGTGCGACGCTTTCTTTGCAAAATGTAGAAGTGCCATTTTTGATAGAGATACTGGATCAAGAACATGCAGAAATCATTAATGGAGAAGAAAGAATTCCCGTGGATATGAAAGTTGCAGGGGATTCTATCAAGATAGCGATGCATATATTTGACGCTACCATAGAAGCGAAAGTAGAAAATGAAAAGTTAGAAGGGGCATGGATCAAGCATTATGTGGAAGACTATGTGGTACCTTTTCATGCAGCATGGGGCAAACAAGGATATTTTGAGGAAAAGGAAAGGAATCCGACGCAGGACGTATCAGGTAAATGGGCGGTTAACTTTGAAGTCAATACAGGCCGCCGGTATAATGCCATTGGTGTGTTTTCCCAAAATGGCAGCGATTTATCTGGCAGTTTCCTTACCGCCACTGGCGACTACCGGTTTTTGAATGGATTTGTTGATGGCAATACGCTCTCCCTTAGTGCATTTAATGGTGAACAAGCCTATCTTTTTGAAGGAACAGTAGAAGGGGATTCCATCTTAGATGGAAAGTTTTGGTCTGGGAAAACTTTCTTTGCTTCGTGGAACGCTGTTAAAAACCCCGGCGCCACCCTTCCTGATCCTGAAACACTTACCTATCTTAAAGAAGGATACGATAAAATCAGCTTCGCATTTCCTGACCTCAATGGCGATACCGTGACCCTTTCAGACCCACGCTACCAAAACAAAGTAGTGATCCTACAAATCTTTGGCACTTGGTGTCCTAACTGTATGGACGAAACTGTTTTCTTGTCTGATTGGTATAGGCAAAACCAAGACAAAGGCGTGGCCATTATAGGGTTGGCCTATGAAAAGAAGGCTGATTTTGAGTATGCCCGCAAGCGTGTAGAAACCATGGTGAAAAGATTGGATGTGCCTTATGATTTTCTCATTGCTGGCTCTACCGAGAAAGGTTCGGCAGAAAAATCATTGCCTATGCTGAACCATGTCATGTCCTATCCAACCACCATCTTTATCGACAGGAAAGGAGAAGTCCGGAAAATCCATACGGGCTTTAGCGGCCCCGGTACGGGTGAGTATTTTTCAGAATACGTAGAGGAGTTTAACCTATTTATGGACAAATTATTGGCGGAATAGAGCGATGCACTATCTTGTTAATAAGTAAAGAGGAGATAGCGTCATTTCCCCTTGAAAATCAGTGGATTTTTATTACTGTCATCCGACTAAAATTAAAATTATCCAAATAACTTGTTCTATTTGATGTTTAGGGGGATTTTTCCCTGACCCTCAAAAGACCCCTCTTTGGTTGGCCAAACAACTCCAATTGTATTTTTAACAGATCGCGTTCACTTTCATTAAACCTTTGGTGCCGAACGATCTTTACCAATGAAATATAGGAACCCATATTGTTCGAGGCAAGGTTGACCACGGTGGTAAACATTTCAGCCTCTTTGCATTGTTTGTGGATGACCGTAAGTATCAGGTTTGCTATCAAAGCTATCCAGACCTGGGTCTTTATCCCTTCCGTGCTGTCCGAGAAAAAATATCCCAGTTCAAAATTCTGCTTGATCCGCTTGAAAACGGTTTCGATGTTCCACCTGTACTTGTACAACTGTATGATGGTGGTGTCCATATAACCGAACATATTGGAGACGAACTTCAACACTGTCCCGCTTTCAGGGTCTTTGAAAACGATCAGGCGGGCCTTTACAGGGGATTTTGAATGGTTCAGCAAAACAACCTGGTCAGAGACCACCCCTCCGCCGGCCCACTCACTGATGTGGTTGGCCTTCCCTTCCAATACCTGATAACCTGCGTTCTCGTTCAGCCTGGTAACAAAGAACACCCCATCATCTGTCCAGGCCTGCCATTGGGAATAATTTACATAACCTTTGTCAAACACATAGATAGTGCCTTTCTCACTTTTGAGCTGTCCGAGAAAAGACCTGTCATTGCATGCCGCTTCTGTGATGTGGACCATGTCAGGGACAAACCCCGACATGGGCAGTTTGGTGTGGATCTTTAACCCGCCCTTTTTCTTTCCCGTAATAGAGTTCCTGCCAGCCCCTTTAAATATGTCCACGAAAAGGGTAATAGTGGAAGAATCGAAGACAAAAACCTTGCTCGCGTCCAGCCCGTCAAGCAAGAACCCGCAAACAGAGGGGTTAAGGACATCTTTATAATAAAGGTACAATTGCTGGTATAGGCTGGCAAAGACTTCACTGGACCGGTTTATATTGGCATCGCTCAAGGTGCTGACCGCTGGCAATTTGTTGATGCCAAGGTAGGTGAGTTTGTCCTCCAAAAACAACAGGTTCTTGCAAAGGGAGTTCAGCGAGCCACATTTGGTAATGATCCCGTAGAACAAAAATGTCAATTGCTTAAAGGTGGTAAGTGTTTTGTAATAACGGTCACTTTGATGCTGCTCCACACAAAGATCGACAAGCTCCCGGGGGATATAAGAAAGTAGCTGGCAGATTATGGGTTGTCCACTAAGGTTCGTATTTTTAGCCACGGTGTTGTTTTGGTTTAGTCACCTCAAACATCGTGTTTTTAGCGGAGCTTTTTGCTCCGCTATTGCATTTTTCTTATATTAAAAAAGATAGACTGTCTTTTCCTCGGATGACAGT
>SMEH01000133.1_pt1 | contig 25884 bp, 30 predicted proteins | sample 2456361 | NCBI WGS metagenome assembly SMEH01 (sample SAMN10132587, study PRJNA489261) | soil metagenome | isolation source: day1 control-loamy sand soil ammended | place: USA | reverse complement strand
GGTGCCGTCCTTGGTCGATCAGGTGCGTGAACTTCACGTCCGCTACCACCGCGGACGGTCCGAGCAGGGATAGGCCGACACGGACCCCACTGCGGGTTCACCTCGGGCGGGCCGACTCGGCCGGAGGACGGCCCGCCACCGGCCCCGTTTCCTCCCCAGGTGGTTTTCCCTCCTTTGTAGACACCTTTCGGCCGCGCGGGGGAGTGACCGGGCTCGGCGACCGCCGCCGTCCCCACGGCACTTCCCGTCGGTCACCGGAATCGGATTCGCCCGTCCCCCGAAGTCGTGGGTGAACGCGAAAGACGCTCGACTTCCGCTAGGCTCGCCGCGTGTCACACGACGAAACACCTTTCGAGCTCGATCTGAGCCGCCCGAGTTCGGGGCGCGTCTACGACTACTGGCTCGGCGGCACCAACAACTACGCCATCGACCGCGAGTTCGCGGAGCGACAGTTGGCCCTGGCCCCCGAGATCCGGGAGGCCGTGCGGGAGAACCGGGCGTTCCTGCGCCGGGCCGTGCGGTTCGCGGTGGAGAACGGCGTCCGCCAGTTCGTCGACATCGGCAGTGGTCTGCCCACCCAGGGCAGCGTGCACGAAGTCGCCGACGAGGTGGCGCCGGGCGAATCCCGTGTCATCTACATCGACAACGAGCCGGTGGCGCACGCCCACTCCGAAATCCTGCTGAAGGACACGGCCGACCCGGAACGTCACCGGGCGTTGGCCGGTGACTTCTTCGACGGGCCACGGCTGTGGGAACGGGTGTTGGCGGAGGGGATCGACCCGCGCGAACCGATCTGCCTGCTGACAGTGGCGTTGCTGCATCTGATGCCCGCCGAGCAGGAGCCGGAGAAACCGCTGGCGTTCTACCGCGAGCAACTGCCACCCGGCAGCTATCTCGTGCTCTCCCACGCGTGCCTGGAGACCGAGGACGAACGGGTCCAGGAGGCCTTCGGCAAGATCAGCGACGACTACCGCGCGAAAACGGCGGTGAAAGGCCAGGGCGGTCTTCGGGGCCGGGCCGAGATCGCCGAGTTCTTCGGGGATTTCGAACTGGTCGAACCGGGTCTGGTGTGGCTGCCGCAATGGCGTCCCGATTCCGTGTTCACCGGCAATCCCGCACGTTCCCGCGCTCTCGCGGGAGTGGGTTACAAACGCCGGTGACCTTCGGCGGGGCAGGCCGTTCGACCACGTCTGCCCCGCCGTCACCGGAATCGCGTCGTGGCATCCCACGCTCAGGACCGCGGCTCCCAACGGAAGTACCGCCGGGCCGCGCCCGCGCCGATGGCCGCCCACCCGACCATCCCCCCGAGTGCGGGCAGCGCTTCGGTCAGCGCCGTGGGAAAGGACGCCTCGGAGGTGTACGACCACCACACCAACTGCACCACGGCTCCCCCCGGGGTCAGTTGGTGCATCAGGTCGAGACCGTCCGCCAGGTTCATCCCCGCCCAGACGGCGGTTCCGATGAGCACGAAGAACACCGGTGTGGCCACGGTCTGGGCCTGCTCCCCCGACGACGCGAACCCGGTGGTGGCCATACCCAGACCGACGCTCATCACCGTGCCGAACACGATCGCCGCCAGCAGCGGCAGGGGGTTCGCGGGCACGGACGACGCCCCCACGGCGATGATGACCACCATCAACAGGCTCTGCCCGACGGTCACCACCGCCACGGGGGTGACCACGCCCGCGAGGATCGTCGCGTCGGACGCCTGCGAACAACGAAGTCGCTTCAGGTAGAGCTCGTCACGGCGGTACGTGAGCGTACCGGCGGCCGTGATGCAACCGGACATCCCGAACACCGTCAACAGCATCAGCGCGGCGGGGAAACCCCATCCCGCCGAGGGGGTGTCCTGCAGGCCCGAGAGCAGGAACAGTCCCGCGACCACCGGCGGCATCAGCAGGGCCGACACCGCGACCGTCGTGTTCCGCAACAGCAGCCGTAGTTCCGTCGACGCGATCGCCGACCAGAAACGCAGAGTCATGCGGCCACCTTTGCCGGCTGGGTGGACTCGACCACGTCGCGGAACACCTCGTCCAGCGAAGCGTGTCGGGCGCTGAGGTCGTTCAGTCTGAGCCGGTGCGTCCTGGCCCATCCCAGCACAGTCTCCAGATCCGTTTGCAGGTCGTCGGTGGTGATGTGCACGCGGCCCGCGGCGGAACCGTCGACATCCACCTCACCGACGAGACCGGGCAGGCCCGGTAGGACCTCCGGTCGCGTTCCGTCCACTGTGCTCACGCAGAAGTCGATGCGGGCCCGATAGCGGCTGAGGACGTCCCCCAAACTGCCCGTGACGGCGATCCGCCCCTCATGCATGATCGCCAGCTCGTGGGCGAGCCGCTCGGCCTCCTCCAGGTAATGGGTGGTGAGGACGACGGTGGTGCCGTCGGCGAGCAATTCCCGTACCAGGTCCCAAGTGGCCTGTCGTGACTCGGGGTCCAGTCCGGTGGTGGGCTCGTCGAGGAACAACAGCTCCGGGCCACCGAGCGTGGCCAGCACGAGGTCCAGCCTGCGTCGCTCTCCTCCGGACAGTTGCTTGACCTTCACCTGTTTCCGGTGCGCGAGCCCGAGCCGTTCCAATTGATCGTCTATTGCGGACTGACGGACGATGACCCGACTCCACAGCCGAGCGGTCTCCCACACCGTGAGATCACCGGCGAACCCGCTCGACTGCAACATGATCCCGCAACGTCCGTGGACGGAGGCCCTGTCGAGGAAAGGATCACGACCGAAAACCCGAACGGTCCCCTCCGTGGGAGGGCGATGCCCCTCCACCGTCTCCATGGTCGTCGTCTTACCCGCCCCGTTGGTGCCCAGCAGGGCGAACAACTCCCCCTGACGCACCGAGAAGCTCACGTCACGCACGGCCACGAAATCGCCGTAGGCGCACCGGAGTCCCCGCACGTCCACCACTGCATCCGTCATGCCTTCCAGCCTGCCGAGACTCGTGGGGCGTCGGTAGGAGCAGACGTCAACGGTCTACAGGAGAGATACCACCGGACGGCATGACATCTGTCATGCCGCGATTCGCCGGATATCCTCCCGCCGTGAGCGAAGAAGTGCCCACCCCCGGCGACACCCGGATGAAGCGGCTGCGGAACTACACGTGGTTCTCACTGGTGTCCCTGGGCTATCTCGCCGTGATCCCCGCGCTCCAGGCGGCGTTGGACGACGACCTCGACGCCGCCGCCAAAGTGGCACTGATCGCGTCCGCGGCGGCCGCCGTCGTACAGCGGGTGCGGTTCATCAACACCGTCCTCCGCGAACGGGAACCTCCGCGCGGACCGACCGCCGAACACATGACGACGTTCGCGGTCGCGGTCGCCACGTGGGGGTACGGCGTGACCGTACAGGCCGACCCGCTGTGGTGGTGTTTCCTGCCCGGCATCGTGGCGGGTGGCGTGGTGCTGAACACCGCGCCCGGCCGCCGGATATGGACCACCCTGGTGCTGGCCGTCGGCACGAGCGTGGCGTGTCCGGTGGCGGCACAGTGGCGGCAGTCCGAACTCGAACCCCGCATCACGGCGGTCCTGGCGGGTCTTTCGGCGACGTTCGTGGTGGTCCTCGTGCTCCTGGACGTCGCACAGGTGTGGTTCTGGGACATGGTGGTGGAACTGGACCGATCACGGACGATGGCCGAGGAGCTGGCCGTGGCGCGGGAGCGCCTCCGCTTCGCCGCCGACCTCCACGACATCCAGGGCCACCATCTCCAAGCGATCATGCTCAAGGGTGAACTGACCGAACGGCTCATCGGTCGGGACGACGACGCGGCGAAGGCTCAGGCCGCCGAACTCACCGAACTCGCACGCACGGCGCTCACCGACACCCGCCGCGTCGTGCACGGATACCGCGGCACCACCCTGCACAACGAGATCACCAACGCTGTCGAGATCCTCAGCGCGGCGGGCATCGACACCGAGGTGCACGGGGAATCCCACACCGTGCCCCCACCGCTGCAGTCGTTGTTCGGCGCGCTCGTACGTGAGGGCACCACCAACATCCTTCGGCACAGTCAGGCGACTCGCTGCCGACTGACGCTGGAATCCGACGGCACCACGGTCCACGTACGGTTGGTCAACGACGGCGTCACCCCTCAGGACAGCCGGCCCGGAAGCGGCATCGAAAGCCTGCGCGAACGATTCACCGCGCTCGGTGGGGACGTGTACGCCCGTGTGGTCGGTGCCGGTGACGACACCACGTTCGAACTGGGCGGCCATGCCCCCACACGGAGGTGATCGAGCTGATCCGCATCGTGCTGGCCGACGACGAGGACCTGATCCGAGGTGCACTGGCGGCCCTGCTCGACCTGGAGGACGACATCGAGGTCGTCGGCCAGGCCGGGGACGGCGACGCCGCCGTGGAACTCGTGCGCCGCACCCGGCCCGACCTGGCCGTGTTCGACCTGGAGATGCCGAACTGCGACGGCCTCGACGCCACGAGCCGGGTCCGCGCCGAGCAGGACATCCCCATCGTGATCGTCACCCGACACGCGCGGCCGGGCGTGTTGAAGCGAGCCCTGGCCGCCGGTGTCCGCGGATTCGTGCCCAAGACCACGGCCGCGAGCCGCCTGGCGGAGATCCTGCGGGACGTGCATGCCGGCAAGCGTTACGTCGACCCGGAGATCGCGGCCTCTGCGTTGACGGCCACGAGCTGCCCACTCACCGAACGGGAATTGGAGTTGCTGCGGTACGCCCACACGGGTAGCACCGTCGGCGCGATCGCCGAGCGGGCACGGCTCGCACCGGGGACCGTGCGCAACTATCTGTCATCGGCCATGAGCAAACTCGGGGTGTCCACCCGTTACGAAGCCGCCCGTCGCGCATGGGAGGAGGGCTGGATCTGACGGTTTCGCGTGAGAACGGCTTTCGGTGTCTCCCGGTGTTCTCTTCCGCTGCACTTCCTGGCTTTCGGGTCCGACCTTCCGCGTGGCGTCCGATGGCGAAGCACGGAAGCTGCGGACACGACTACGCCGACTGCGGACACGACTGCACAAACTGCGGACACGACTGCATAGGCTGCGGACACGGCGGCGGGGTTAAGGTCACAGCGTGATCACCCTGCACTGTCGTGGGCGCGTGGTGGAGCGGAACCGGGCGCTTGTCATGGCGATCGTCAACCGGACCCCGGATTCGTTCTACGACCGTGGCTCCACCTACGACCTCGATGCCGCACTGCGGGCCGTGGACGCCGCCGTCGCCGACGGCGCGGACATCGTGGACATCGGCGGAGTGAAGGCGGGTCCCGGTTCGGAGGTGTCGGTCGCCGAGGAGATCCGCCGAGTCGTCCCCCTCGTGGCCGCCGTCCGCGAACGGCATCCCGACCTGCTCATCAGCGTGGACACGTGGCGGTCGGAGGTCGGCAGGTCGGCGTGCGAGGTGGGCGCGGACATCCTCAACGACACGTGGCAGTCGGCCGATCCCGCCTTGGCCGAGGTCGCCGCCGAGTTCGAGGCGGGATACGTGTGCTCTCACACCGGCGGCGCGCCCCCACGCACGTTGCCGCACCGCGTGTCCTACCCCGACGTGGTGGCCGCGGTCATCGAGGAGGTCACCGGGCGCGCCGAACGTCTCGCCGCGATGGGCGTCCCCCGGGGCGGCATCCTCATCGACCCCACCCACGATTTCGGCAAGAACACCTGGCATGGCCTGGAACTGCTGCGTCGTATCCGAGAACTCACCACCACCCCGTGGCCGGTGTTGCTCGCCCTGTCCAACAAGGATTTCGTCGGGGAGACACTCGGCGCCGAATTGCACGACCGCGTCGACGGCACGCTCGCGGCCACGGCCGTCGCGGCGTGGGAGGGCGCGGCGGTGTTCCGAGCCCACGAGGTACGCCGGACTCGGCAGGTCGTGGACATGGTGGCGAGCATCAGGGGAACCCGACCCCCGACGCTGTGTCTTCGTGGCCTGACCTGACGGGGCAGCTCGAGGACATCGATTCCGTCGGCGGTATCAGCGGTATCACCGCTCCGAAGGCGGTATAGGCGGACGGAGGCGGGTATGCCACCCGCATGACCGAATTCGAGAAAACCCGAGTCATCGACGCCGAGCCCGAACTCGTCTTCGACGTCGCGTCCTCCATGACGTCGCTGGAAAGTTGGACGCCGGAGGGCGTCGAGGTGGAGCCCACGGGCGAGGGGACCCTCCATGCCTGGGTGTCCAGCGGCAGCGAGGTCCGCGACGAGTACGGCTACTTCGACACCGACCGCGACCGGCTGTTGTTGCAGTGGGGCGGTACGGACACCGGTTACGAAGGTTGGCTGCAGGCCGAGCCGCACGGCACCGGCGACAGCACCCTGGCAACCCTGCACGTGTCGTTCACGGGTGACCAACCGGAGGCGTTGGGCGGCGAGTACAGCGCGGACGTCGACAGCAAGATCGAGCAGGCGCTCGACCGGCTCTCCGCACTGGTGAACGACCGGGTGGGGGGACCGCGATGACCGGTCGACGCATCGTCGTCACCGGAGCCACCGGCAATCTCGGCACGAGTGTGGTGGAGGCGCTCGGGGCCGATCCGGACGTCGAGACGATCGTCGGCGTGGCTCGCAGGAGCCCGACGTGGTCGCACCCCAAACTGCGTATCGCGACACTCGACCTCGCCAAGGCCGAGGAAGCCGAGTTGGACTCCGTGTTCGACGGTGCCGACGCGGTCGTGCACCTGGCCTGGCTGTTCCAACCGACCCGGGACCCGGTGACGACGTGGCGGACGAACGTCCTGGGCAGCCTGCGGGTGTTCGACGCCGTGGCACGGTGCTCCGTGCCCGCCCTGGTGTACTCCTCGTCGGTGGGGGCGTACTCACCGGGCCCCAAGGACCGCACCGTGACCGAGAAGTGGCCCACGCACGGCTGGCCCGGTGCGGCGTACACCCGGGAAAAGGCGTACCTGGAACGGGCGCTGGACGCCTTCGAGGCCGAACACGGGGATGTTCGGGTGGTGCGGCTGCGCCCGGGGTTCGTCTTCAAGCGGGAGGCGGCCTCTCAGCAGCGCAGGTTGTTCGGTGGCCCCTTCCTGCCCACCAGCCTCGTCCGGCCGGGGTTGCTCCCCGTGATCCCGAACTCGCCCAGGTTGCGGATGCAGGTGGTGCACTCGGCCGACGTCGGTCAGGCGTTCCGGCTCGCGGCGCTCGGCGAGGTGCGCGGGGCGTTCAACGTGGCGGCCCAGGAGACCGTGGACGGTGCCCTCCTCGCCAGGCTGTTGAACGCGCGCCCGATCCCCGTACCGGTGTCCGTGCTCCGCGCGGCGGTGTCGGTGGCATGGCATCTGCGGCTCGTCCCCTCCTCCCCGGGACTGTTCGACGCCGTGGTGCGACTGCCGTTGATGGACACCACCCGGGCACGTACCGAACTCGGGTGGGAACCCCGCTATTCGGCGGCCGAGGCCCTCACCGAGTTCCTCGTGGGCTTACGGGAACACGCGGGTCAGCGCACGCCCCCGCTGGCACCACCCACGCCGGGTGACAGACTCCGCGAGCTCGCCACCGGGGTCGGACAACGGCCGTGACCGTCACTCGGCCGAACCGGGGGCGTGCGGAGGTCGGCGACCGTTTCCGGCCAGCAGACCACGCAGGGTCACGGCCCGACTGACGTCGGTGGGCGTGACGATGCCCACGAGCCTGTCCTCGTCGAACACGAGCGCCCGGCCGTCCGGTGCCTCGTTCAGCCGGGGCAGCAGGTCGGTCAGCGGCGTGTCGGGTTTCGTGGTCGGCACCTCGGTGAGCGGACTGGCGATCTCCCGCACCGTGAGGTGCTCGCGTTTCTCGGACGGCACCGAGCGCATCCGGTTGAGCGTCACCAGGCCCTCCACCCGGCCGTCGGCGTCGACGACCGGGAACGCCGCGTGCCTTCGCGTCAGCACCACGTCGTGCAGGAAGTCGTTGACCGACAGGTCGGCGTCGGTGGTGTCGGGATCGGGGGTCATCACCTCAAAGACCCGCGTGTCCGCGAGGGTGCTGCCCAGCCGCGCCTGTTGTTCCTCCGCACTCGCCACGGCGGCGATGAACAGTCCGATCAGAATCCACCACAGACCGTTGCCGGTGCCGATGAACAACAGCTGCCAGGCTCCCGCCAGGATCAGGAAGATGCCGAACCCTTGACCGGCACGGGCACTCCAGACCGCCGCCCGGGCTCGGTCCCCCTTCCACGCCCACAGTCCCGCCCGCAGGATGCGGCCACCGTCCAACGGCGAGGCCGGGATGAGGTTGAACACGGCGATCACCGTGTTGAACACGGCGAGATAGGTGAAAAGCAACACCACCAGCGTGGGGGCGTCCACGGCGACGAACAACCAGGCGAGTGCGCCGAATACCGCGGCGGCGAGCACGCTGGTCAGCGGTCCGGCCGCGGCGATGCGCAGTTCGGCCCCGGGTGTGCGTGCTTCGCTCCGCAAGGACGCCACTCCCCCGAGCAGCCACAGCGTGATGTCCTTCACCTCGATGCCCTGCCGTCTTGCGACCACGGCGTGGGCGAGTTCGTGGGCGAGGAGAGAGGCGAGGAAAAGGACGGCCGCGGCGAGTGCCGCCAGGACGTAGGCGCCGGCCGGATATCCGGGGACGAGGACCGGCCAACTGCGGAAACCGAGGGCGACGAGGAGAATCGCCAGGATACCGAGCACGCTCCAATGAACGCCGATACGGACACCGAAGATCGTGCCGAGCGTGATTGTGGGGGACATGTGTTCCTCCCGCCGGACCGAATGGATTAAGACCCCTCACTGCGGGCTACCCGAAAGGAGTAGCCCGCAGACACGGAGGACGACATGCCGGCCAAGGACACGGACAGGTACAACAAGACGATGGCGGAGCTGGCCGAGGAAGCTCACGACGTCGGTATCCCGTTCGTGGAACACATGAGCTTCAGCGAGCTGATCGAGGCGATCGAACAGCAGCGGGAGACGAACGCCGTCTACGCGCCGGAACCGCGTCGCCCCCGCCAAGCCGAGGAGGAAGCACCCGACGAGCGGCCGTCGGATCACGTGGGCCGCCGGGGGGCATGATGCATCGGTCCCGCGGCTTTCGAAGGCCCGTCGGACATGACGTCTGGAACACCGGGCCAACCCGGCCGCGAGCGGATCGCAGGAGCGTGTCGGCGGGGCCGCGGTCCACCACACCGACATCGTCCCACTCACCCACGACCTACTCACTCACGACGAGATCGCCGCTGGCGGTCTGGGCCGCGTGGAGTTCCCGCCCGAGTGTGCAACTCATGCGGCGCGCGCGGGCCAGGGCCGAAGTCACCTCGAAGATCGACTCGGCGATCTCACCGTAGTCCCAGGGGTCGCGGCTGCCGATACGACCGCACCACAGACACTGTTCCAGCCATGTCGCCAGTTCCGGCAGACAGCGGGCAAGATGGTCGACAAGGAGCTTCAACGACCCCAGGACCTCGTACATCTCGCCGGGGCTGGCGAGGATGTCACCGTCCATCGGGTCGGAGGTTCGCAGCGACAGGGTCCGCACGACATCCTCGGCCAAAGCGGCCAATTGCGCCGGGGAGTTGTCCATGTCGCCGCTGCCGGAAATCTCCATGATCGCCTTACTCTCTCGTCGAGCTGCTCGCGCTCTACACCAGCTACCCCGCCCCTGAGCGGACAAACGGGACGGGGAAGGAAGAACACTCAACTCCCGCGGTTCTCACCAAGCTCGGAGACGATCGGGTGTTCGGTGACGTCCTTGGCCTGTTCGGCCAGTCCGGGCTTGTCGTGACTGCGGCGCCGCTGCGCGCGCTCCCGCTCGTTCTGCGGCGGACCGAACGACACCGCCCTCTCGACCTCGGCGAGGCTGCCGTACGTCTCGGCGGGGATGGCGTTCAGTTCGTGCATGGTGTCGTTGTCCGCGCCGGCCCGTTGGGCATATTGCACAAGCTGGTCCTTCTCGGCGGGGAAATCGGCCTCCGACAGGGCCGCGTGCAGCCGTTTGACGGTCGTGGGCATCACACTCACCTCCATGGCCGGACTACCCGCCCCCGGCCCGGTAAAACGAGTTCGGCACTCGACCGCTCACCCTCCGAACCACCACTTCCGAGCAGCGCACCCACATCATCTTCGTAGTCCTTTATGGATTCTCATAAACCAGGAATGGGAACGCTTTCCGGCAAGCACAAACAGCACTATCTCGTCCTAATCGGACTGCTCTCACAATGAGGGCGCCACGATGACCCCGACCCCGCCCGACCGGAACCGAACCGATGGGATCGGCCACGGCGAACACAATGGACACACTGAGCGAATTCGGCCGAATGCTGTGCGTGATCACGGTGATCGCGCACCGTGATCATACCACTGCTAATCGCGCAATTCTGCCACACCGCGCACCGAGTCCGTCACAATACCTTGGGGTGTTCTCGCCGCGTAATGATCTACGGTGAGACAGCTCAGCTCTGCTGACCCTCGGTCCGAAGGGGCTTTCACGTGGACAACGATGTGTCGGTGACACGGCTCTCCGACGACGACTGGAACGAGCGTGTTCCGCCGGGGCCACGGTCTCGGGTGCGTGTGCTCGCGGTGATGGGCGCCGTCGTCGTCGGCTGCGGTGTCGCGGCCGTCGCGGTGAACCTCACACCGGACGCCGACGACGATCGCGCCGACGACTACAACGACGCAGTGGTCGTCATCGATCCCAACCAGACGTCGCTTTACCCCACCCCAACCAGCAGCGTGGTTGAGACCACCACGGGTACGCCCGACAGCGATGTGGTGGCCACCGACGTTCCCGTCGACGACACGCTGCCCACCGGAGACGCTCCCGAACCCGCTCCCGGCGTCCCCGGGACCACCGATCCCGGCGGCACCGATCCCGGTGGCGACGTCCCCGGCGACGATGACTCCGGACGCGGCGACGACCCCGGTGACACCTCCACACCGACGACGCCCTCCGACCCCTCCACCCCGTCCGAGACACCACCCCCGCCACCACCGACCACCACACCGCCGCCTCCCGATGACGGGGACGAGGACGAGGACGAGGAGGAGGAATGCACTCCCGCGTGGTGGATCGGCTGTTGGTTCTGAGCGCCCCGGAACGTGCCCCGGAATCCGCGGAAGCACCGGCGCGGATAGGTGTCCGTCACGGCACGGGGCTCTTCTGGGTCCGACGCACGCTTTCGGGTACGTCCTCGAACACACGGACGCAGGAGAACGGCGGTAGCCCGTTCGGTGTATCGGGTCTGCGGCTCGGGTAATCCCTCCGTGTGACCACCCTGAGCACACCACGAACCAAGACAGCCGAGCCGGCCGGAACGTCCGAGCCGGCCAAGACGCAGTCGCCCGATTCGGCAGCGCAGACGGCCCCACTGCCACTGCCCCGGGGGCCGCTGTCGGCGACCGTCGTGACCGCCTTACGGGAAAGGCCCGACACGCGGCCCTACCTGCCCACCGGTGCCGGACGGGCCGATCCGTACGGCCACGACCTGCAGTTGACCCTGCAGATCTGCTACGAGCTGCACTATCAGGGGTTCACCGACGTCGATCCCGACTGGGAATGGCATCCCGATCTGCTGCGCCTACGCACGGCTCTGGAACAGCGGTTCCTGGCGGCCCTTCGCGCGGACGTCCCCGGTGGGGGCAGGGACGCCGACGTCGAATCCGCACTCGACGACCTCCTCGTCGAACCGGTACACGGTGAAGGGCTGACCCACTGGTTGCGGGACAAGGGCACGTGGCTGCAGATGCGCGAATTCCTGGCGATGCGTTCGATCTACCACCTGAAGGAGGCCGACCCGCACGTGTGGGCCATCCCCCGGCTTCGCGGGCAGGCCAAAGCGGCGCTGGTGGCCGTGGAGTTCGACGAGTTCGGCGGGGGCCGTTACGAGCGGATGCACTCGCGTCTCTACGCCGACCTGCTGGAGGCCGCTGAACTGAGCTCCGATTACCTGGGCTACATCGAACACGTACCGCCACAGGTGTTAGCCACCGTGAACCTGATGTCGATGTTCGGCCTGCACCGGAATCTGCGGGGAGCGTTGGTGGGACACTTCGCCGCGGCCGAGATCACCACGGCCCCCAGCGCCCATCGCATGGTGCAGGCGCTCGACCGGATGAACGCACCGGAGGCGTGCCGGTTCTTCTACACCGAACACGTGGAGGCCGACGCGGTGCACGAACAGGTGTTGCGGCGTGAGGTGATCGGCGACCTGCTGACCCGGGAACCCCGCCTCGCCGCCGACGTCGTGTTCGGCATCCAGGCCACCGAACTGCTGGAGTCCCGACTCGCCGAACACGCCCTGAAGCACTGGCGCAAGGGCAGAAGCGCCCTACGCCGTCCTCTGAACGAGACGTAGGCCCGGAAGCGGCAGGCGGAGGCCCGGAAGCGGCCGGCGGACGCCCGGACGGCACCTCCGCTTCCGACGCTCTACCGTTTCTTGCGACGATGGCTGGCGTCGCAGAAGGGGTAGTTCTTACTGCGCCGACAGGCGCACACCGCGACCAGGAAACGGTCGGACACGACGATGCGCCCGTCGCAATGCAGCTCCACCGGCCCCTCGATGAGCACGGGACCGCCCGGCACGACGGTGACCCGGCGCGGTTCCCGGTCCCTACGGGTCGGTCCGGTCGGTTCGGTCGGCACGGATGACCACCAACTCTTCCTCGCGCTGTCCTGCGGGGATCAGTCCCCGCTGTTCCAGGTAACGCGCACGTTTGCGCAGCACCGGGCCGAAGGGCACCGGCCTGCGTAGCACGATCGACGTCTCCAACCCGGCCTCGGCCAGGGCGGCCAGTGTGCGATCCACGTCCGACAGCGAGGACTGCACGAGTAGAAGGCTTCCCCGTTCGGACAGCAACCGTGGCACGGCCACACACAGCGGGTCGATGACCGCACGGCCGTCCGGTCCCGCATCCCAACGGCGGGATACCCGCCCCTTGCCCGGACACGGCACGTACGGCGGATTGGCGAGGACGAGGTCGAACCGCCCGTGGGGAGGTCTTTCGGTCACGTCGGCTCTGCGGACCCGCACGGGGAGCCTGTGCAACCGCGCGTTGAGCCACGTCGCGGCGAGCGCGCGGAGGGACACGTCCACGGCGGTGACGTCGGTCGCGCCGGATCGCACCGCGGCCACGGCGAGCGCCCCCGTCCCCGTTCCGACGTCCAACACCCTGTCCCCCGACCGTAACGTCAGCCCGGACAGCGCCTCGACCAACAGGTCGGTGTCGTCCTGTGGGCGGTACACACCGGGCGGGCGCAGCAGCAACATGCGCCTATTCGTTTCCCGGCCAGGCACCGGTTACCTTCTCGTAGCCCGCGGCGCCGGCCCGGTCCACGGCCGCCCGCACCGCACCGATGATCGCGCCCTGGGCCGCCGCGGCCGCCACGACCTGCCAGGTCTTGAACGTGCGGTCAGTCGCCTTGGGGGCCTTCTTAGCGCCGGTGAGCCGCCGCCACACCTGCTGGAACACGGCATGCGCCAACAGGCCACCTCCAACACTGATCACTATGCTCAGCGGCCGATACAGCGTCTTCATCGCACAGCCTTCTCACTTCAGCTTCCACGTGAGCAAACCGCCGAGCAGAACGGTGAGGACACCGCCTCCGATGGCCACCGCGACCGGATTGGCCCGCAGGACCCGCAGCACGGTCTGAGACCGGTCTTGGAACCGTTCCTTGGCCCGTTCCCCCACGTTGAGCCGGTAGAACAGTTCCCTCGCGGTCTCCCCCAGCTCCTGCCTGGTCAACTCGATGTCGGTGCGCACCTGGTCCATCGTCTGCGGAAAGTCGTCATCGGACGTACTCATTGGCGCATCTTCTCCCTCACGGCGGCGATGTCGGAGCGCACGCTTTCGATGGCCTCCCTCGGCACAGGTGGTGACCCCCTCCGCACCTGTCCCCTGCCCAGCAGGGCCAGCCCTCCGGCGAACAACAGCAGCGCCACACCGACCACGAGCGCCGCCGCCCACGCCGGGAGTACGAGGGCCAAAGCCAGCACGGCCGCCGCGATGAGCACACCCGTGGCGAACAAGGCGATGACCCCGGCCGCTCCGGCCATACCCGCGCCGAGGCCGAACCGCTTGCCCTTGGCCTGCATCTCGGCACGCGCCAGCCACAGCTCGTTCCGGACGAGCCTGCTCGTCTGCGCGGACAGGTCGTTGACGAGCTCCGCGACGGAGCGCTGGCGCAAGGCCTCACGTCGGTCGTCGTACACCACGGCTTCCTCCCATTCGTCGTGCGCTCACGGCACTCCCGCGCCAGTGGCCGTTCGACGTGGTCACCGTGTGCCCCGCAGGGAACCGGCACAAACCTCGCCCGGGCTCACCCGGCCGGACCGAGGAACGAACGAATGGACGGCGCGTCCGGACCAGTACTTGCACTCAGGTGAGTGTGGACACCCCCGTGCTGGGTATTCCCGCCACATCATGAGGAGATGTGAATTGGTGGACTGGCTGGGCCCTCGATGTCACGGGCCGGTGGAACTACGCGTTCCCGCCGTCGCCCGACACCTGGTCACGGTTCGCATGATCACCCAAAACGTCGCCGAGAACGAGGGTTTCGATCCCGACGAGGTGACCGACCTCGTCCTCGCCGTCGACGAGGCGTGTGCGAGCCTGATCCGCGCGTCCGTTCCGGGAGCGCTGTTGACCTGCCGATTGTCCATCGCGTTCGGAGCCCTTCGGGTGGAAGCGTCCACCACGACGGTCACGGACGGGATCCCCAGCCAGCAGTCGTTCGGGTGGCGAATGCTGGGCACGGTCACCGACTCACTCTCGGCGTGGCGATACGAGTTCGATCCACAGCGTGGCGTCGACCGCGTCGTCCACATCGATTTCGCCAAACAGGCAGCACGTCGAATGGCCAGATGAACGACGGTCACACCACGCGGCGACAACGATCAGCCGCGGCGTGTAGAGGCGGTGAAACATGAGACTCCTCCGAGAACCGCGTCTGAAGACGAATACAGCCCGCATCGTGGTAGGGGTGGTGGGACTGTGGTATCTGGCGCTCGGCGTCGCCGGATTCGTCGTCAGCAGCCAGGGGATGGGAGCGGACACCTCACGGGGATTCTGGGTGTTCGGCACGAGCACCATGCTCAACCTCGGCTATCTCCTGATGGGCGTGGTCGCGTTGACGGCGACCCGCAGCAACCGGACCCTGCACGCGTTCGGGTGGCTCAGTTTCCTGGCTTTCCTCGGTTTCTTCGTCTACGGCATCTTCGCGGCCACGGTGTCCTCCTTGGGCAACGTCGCCAACGTGAGGATCGCGAACGTGGTGATGTACGGGGTGACGGCGGCGGTGGGCCTGTTCCTCATGCTCATGCCCTACAGCGAGGACAGACGCGCACCGTGACGGTACCGATCCCTTACTCCACGAGCCGTCACTGACTCACGACCAACGGCGTCGGCCGTCGGTTTAGTGGAGCATGCCTACGGGCAATTTCGTGGTTATGAAGCTGCTCGTGTGGCACGTCCACGGTTCTTGGACGACCGCTTTCGTCCAAGGAGAGCACACTTATCTTCTGCCCACTGTGGATGATCGTGGACCGTGGGGCCGAGGTAGGTGTGGCCGCCCGTGGCCCGACTCGGCCGTGGAGGTCCCACCGGACGAGCTACGCGAGGCGGACATCGACGCCGTGGTGCTCCAACGGCCCGAGGAGATCGACCTGACGGTGGAATGGCTCGGCAGCCGGCCCGGCACGGACCTGCCCGCCGTCTACGTCGAGCACAACACGCCCCGGGGTCATGCGGCGAACTCCCGCCATCCCCTGGCAGACCAGGACGACATCGCGATCGTGCACGTCACTCACTACAACGAGTTGATGTGGGACAACGGAATCGCTCCCACCGTGGTCATCGAACACGGCGTCCTCGACCCCGGACACCGCTACACCGGCGAATTGGCCCGCGCGGCGGTGCTCATCAACGAACCCGTGCGACGGGGCCGGATCGTGGGGACCGACCTACTGCCCACGTTCGCTCGGGCCGCGCCGATCGATCTCTACGGGATCGATGTCGACGGCGTCACCATCGACGGCGTGACACCGATCGGCGATCTGTCCCAGGACGCGCTACACACGGAGATGGCTCGCAGGCGCGTGTACGTACACACGGCCAGATGGACTTCACTGGGGCTGTCCCTGGTGGAGGCCATGCACCTGGGGATGCCCGTCGTGGCGGTGGCCTCCGCGGAGGCCGCCACCGCGGTTCCCCGGGAGGCCGGTGTGGTGTCCACCGACGTCGTCGAGCTCGCCTCGGCAGTGCGTACCTTCTGCTCCGACCCCGAGCTGGCCACCCGTGTGGGCAAATCGGCCCGCGAGTACGCGCTGACGCGGTTCGGGCTCGAAACGTTCCTACACCGCTGGGACACCCTGCTCGCTGCGCTTTTGCCCTGAACCTTTTCCGGGAGGCACGATGAAGATCTCGATGGTGTCCGAGCACGCCAGCCCGTTGGCGGCGCTGGGCGAGGTCGATGCGGGCGGCCAGAACGTGCACGTGGCCGAGCTGTCCGCGGGGCTGGCCAGGGCGGGGCACGAGGTGACCGTCTACACCCGGCGCGACGATCCCGACCAACCCGACGAACTCACCATGCCCGGCGGCTATCGAGTGATACACGTACCCGCCGGTCCTCCACGCCACGTGCCGAAGGACGAATTGCTGCCGTTCATGGGCGAGTTCACCCGCTTCCTGCGCGAACGATGGGAGCTCGACCGCCCGGACGTGGTGCACGCGCACTTTTGGATGTCCGGCTTGGCCTCGTTGATGGCGGCGCGCCCGGCCGGGATCCCGGTGGTACAGACGTTCCACGCCCTCGGGGTGGTGAAGCGTCGTTACCAGGGGGCCCACGACACGAGTCCCTCCGAGCGGATCGGCCTGGAACGCCTCATCGGACGACACGCGGCCCGCATCGCGGCCACCTGCTCGGACGAGGTCTTCGAACTCGTCCGGATGGGACTTCCGCGTTCCCGGATGTCGGTGGTGCCCTGCGGGGTCGATCTGACGATGTTCACGCCGTCGGGTCCCAAACAGCCGCGGGGCAACCGGTACCGCATCGTCTCGGTCGGCAGATTGGTCCCCCGTAAGGGTTTCGACGTCGCCATCGCGGCGCTGCGGTCCCTGCCGGAGACGGAACTGGTCATCGTGGGCGGCCCCAGGGAGGGCGAACTCGCCGAGGACCCGGAGGCCCGGCGGCTCCTGCGGTTCGCGGCCGAACTCGGGGTGGACGACCGGGTGCGGCTGACGGGGCGGATCACGCGGACGGACATGCCGTCCCTGCTGCGCTCCGCCGATGTCGTGGTGTGCACTCCGTGGTACGAGCCGTTCGGGATCGTGCCGCTGGAGGCGATGGCCTGCGGCATCCCCGTCGTGGCGTCCGCGGTCGGAGGGCTGACCGACACGATCGTGGACGGGGTGACGGGCACGCACGTACCGCCACGGCGTGCCGACGCCGTGGCCGCGGCCGTACGCCGACTGCTGTCCGACGCCGCTTTGCGCGACGCCTACGGCATCGCGGGCGCCGACCGGGCCCGCTGTCGGTACTCATGGGACCGCATCGCCGCCGACGCCTCCCGCGTCTACGAACGCGCGGTCCCGACGGCTGTCGTCAGCGGCGAGGAAACGGGCTGATCACCGAAGAAAGACACACCCACAGAGGACGAAGACCGCGGGAGGAACCCCACGGTCTTCGTGTGTTCCCTCCGGCAGCCGGTCAGTGGCCGATCGGAGCGGCCGGCGCCGCGACGTCGAAGGCGAGCCGACCGTCCCGCACCGTCACGTTGACATCCGCACCCGTGCCGACCTCACCCTCGAGCAGCATCCTCGACAACACGTTGTCGACCTCGCGCTGAATGGTCCGACGCAACGGGCGGGCGCCGTACTCGGGTTGATAGCCCGCCTCCGACAGCCACCGCACCGCCTCCGGCGCGAACTCCACGTTCACGCCCTGCGCATGGGCCTTGCGCTTGGTGTCCTCCAGCAGCAACGTCGTGATCTGCTCCAGCTGCTCTTCCGAAAGCTTGTGGAACACGATGATCTCGTCGATGCGGTTGAGGAACTCGGGTCGGAAGGTCTCCCGCAACCTGCGCATGAGCCGTTCCCGCAACGGACGTTCCGTGTCGCTCTCGTCCTCCGGGGCGAAGCCGAGGGCACCCTGCGTCCCGCTCAGCACAAGTTCGGAACCGACGTTGCTGGTCATGATGAGCACCGTGTTGGTGAAGTTCACCGTACGGCCCCGCCCGTCGGTGAGCCGCCCGTCGTCCATCACCTGCAACAGCAGGTTGAACACGTCCGGATGGGCCTTCTCGATCTCGTCGAGCAGGATCACCGAGTACGGCTTCCTGCGCACGGCCTCGGTCAACTGCCCGGCCTCCTCGTAGCCGACGTATCCGGGAGGCGCGCCGACGAGCCTGCTGGCCGTGTGCCGCTCGCCGTACTCGGACATGTCGAGCCGGACCATGTGGTCCTCGCTACCGAACAGCGCCTCGGCCAACGCCCTCGCCAGTTCGGTCTTGCCGACACCGGTCGGTCCGAGGAACAGGAAACTCCCCGACGGCCGGTCCGGCTCCGCGAGTCCGGTGCGGGCCCTGCGCACGGCCTCGGCCACGGCGGACACCGCCTCGTCCTGTCCGACCACCCGACCGTGCAGGTGTTCCTCCAACCGCAGCAACCGTTCCCGTTCCTCCTGGGTCAACTGCGTCACCGGGATACCGGTGCTGCGGGACACCACCTCGGCGATGTGGGTGGAGGTGACCTCGGGCGCTCGGGTCGGGTGATCCTCCTTGCGTTCCTCCTCGAGTCGGTTGCGCAGGTCCTGGATCTCGTCCCGCAACGCCGAGGCGCGTTCGTAGTGCTCCTCGCTCACGGCCTGGTCCCTGTCGCGGTACAGCTGTTCCAGGCGCGCCTCCATCTCCCGCACCCGTTCCGACCACCGGCCCGTGCGCATCCGTACACGCGCACCGGCCTGGTCGATGAGGTCGATGGCCTTGTCGGGGAGGTACCGGTCGCTGATGTAGCGGTCGGACAGGGTGGCCGCCGCGTCCAGCGCCTCATCCGTGAAGCGCACCTGGTGGTGGGCCTCGTACTGGTCACGCAGTCCGCGCAGGATCGAGACCGTGTCCTCCACGCTGGGCTCGGGCACCAGAATGGGCTGGAACCGCCGTTCGAACGCGGGGTCGTTCTCGATGTTCTCGCGGTACTCGTCCAACGTCGTCGCGCCGACGATGTGCAACTCCCCCCTCGCCAACGCGGGCTTGAGCATGTTGCCCGCGCCCATCGAGCCCTCCGAGGACCCCGCGCCGACCACCGTGTGCAACTCGTCGATGAACACGATGAGTTTGCCCTGGTTCTTGCGCAGCTCGTCGAGCAACTTCGTCATACGCTCCTCGAAATCGCCGCGGTACCGCGTCCCCGCGACCATCGCGGTGAGGTCGAGCTGCACCACCCGACGATCGATCATCGACTCGGGCACCTGCCCGTCCACGATCCGCTGCGCCAGCCCTTCCACGATGGCGGTCTTCCCGACACCCGCCTCCCCGATCAACACCGGGTTGTTCTTGGTGCGCCGGGACAGCACCTCGATGGTCTGTTCGATCTCGTTGTCCCGTCCCACCACGGGGTCGATCTCACCGTTGTGGGCCATCTCGGTGAGATCGCGTCCGTACTCGTCCAGGGTCGGGGTCTGGGTGGCGGCCCGTCGACCCCCGTCGTGGACGCCGTTGGCCGGGCTCGTCGTCCCCGAGAGCGCACGCTGCATCGTCTCGGGCGTCACCCCCGCCTCGTTCAACATCAACCCCGCTCGGGAGTCGGGGTTGGCCACCAACGCCAGCAGTATGTGTTCGGGCCCGATGTAGGACGACCGCAACCCACGGGAGATCTGGTGGGCGTCCAACAGGGTGCGCTTCGCGCCCGGGGTGAGCACGGGCGTGCCCCTCACCTCCTGCCGACGTTCGGTGGCCTCCCGCTCCACCCGCTCGGCCAACGCGTCCGGATCGGCCCCCGCCCGCTGAATCAGCTCCCGGCTTCCGGGAACTCTGGTCGCCGCCCACAGCAGGTGGGTGGAGTCCAGTTCCCGATTCCCCCACTCCGCGACCTGACGTACGGCCGCCGACACCAAAGCCAGCGCTTGCTCACTCATCAGGCGCGTGATCCCGACCGCGTGCGGCCGCCGCCCCGGGAAGGCGTTGCCGAAGAATTGGGCGAGCAGCGAATCGAACGGGCTCGGGCCGGGGTCGGCCCCGAAGAAGCCGGTCATCGACACACTCCTTTGCGACGACATTCGTCCTGCTTGCGGGCCTACCCGGTCAACCGCGTCGTCAATCGTTCAAGAGACGTACCGACGGGCAGGAGAATGTCGCTGCGACTCCTCCAACGACCGCAGCCCCCTTTCCACCGCCGCGGGCACCACCCGTCGTTCCGACAACGCCCACGGCAGTCCCCGCAGCGCCTCCAGCACCGCGCCGAACGTGGCGGCGTCCTTCGGCGCCGAACCGAGGATGTCGAGGGTGCGGCGCGCGGCCGAGCGGACGGGACGGCGTAACCACAGCGTCCACAACGTGTTGCGGATGCCCAGCTGACGACGTCGCCGTGGGTCGCGTGAGGTGGATGGTGCGTGATGGATCACGATGTCGGGGTCCCAGCACATCCACCAACCGTGTGCGGCGAGGTCGATGGCGAGCAGCTCCTCCTCACCGCCGAACCACAGGCGCGGGGAGAACCCGCCGACCTGGCGGAACGCCTCCACCCGGAACGTCGTGAGCCCCGCCATGACGCCGAGCAGCGCGGGCCCCGGCAACCAGTCCGGTCCGGCAACAGGCGAGTCACGCAGCTCCGGGGTGATCGGGTCCTCGACGAGATCGGGCTCCACCAGACAGCGGCCGGTCACCGACGCGAGACCGGGATAGGCGTCCAGCACGTCAGCGGCGCGGGTGAGCGCACCCGGTTGCCACCGGGTGTCGTCGTCGCAGAAGGCCACGTACGGGGTCAGGACCTGACGCACCGCGAGATTACGGGCGAGTGCGCCGAGGTTGCGATCACAGCGCAACAGCGACACGCGCGGGAACAGGGTGGCGATCGCGTCGGCGGTGCCGTCGGTCGACGCGTTGTCGGCGACCACGATCGGTGCGCCGTCGGGCAACGAGGTCATCGCGTCGAGCGTCCGCAACACCTCGTCCCGGCGGTTGCGGGTGATCACCACGACCGTGACACGGTTCATGCCAGCTCCCGGATCTGCCGCTCGACGTGTTGCGGCAGCGTGTGACGCGCGCTCAACGCGTGTGGCAGTCGACGAAGCGCCCCCGCCGCGGCGACGGGGTCCCGCAGCAGCCCACCGGCGGCCCGCACACAGTCCCCCACCGGCCGACGCATCCACGTGATGAGCGCGTTGTTACGGCGTTCGATCCTCCGCCGCCACGCCGCGGAGGGCCGATTCGTCGAGGGGTGGTGGTAGGCCCGCAGCCGCTCGACGTAGCACAGCCCCCAACCCCTGGCGGCGAGGTCGTAGGCGAGCAGTTTCTCCTCGGCGCCGAAGTGCAGCAGCGGGTTGAACCCACCCGCGTCGAGGAAGGCGCTGCGGCGCACTATCGCCGAACACGCGAGGAAGCCCAGGATCAGCGGCCCCGGCAGATCCGGGGCCGTGCCCAACGGGCTTTCGGCCATCAGGTCGCAGACGGGATCCCGCCGTGCCTCCGGACCGACGAGCGTGGTCCCGGCGATGAGCCCCAGCCGGGGGTAGGCGTCGAACAACGTCTCGGCCTGGGACAGCGCCCCCTGCTCCCACCACGAATCGTCATCGCAGAACGCCACGTACGGCGTGTCGGCGGCCTCCACCCCGAGGTTGCGCGCGGCCATCCCCACGTTCTCGGGCAGGCGGATCACCCGCACCCCGGGGAACTCGTCCCGCACGCGCTCCGCCGTGCCGTCGTGGGAACCGTTGTCCGCCACGATGATGCGGGGCAGCGGTCGCAGTCCCCGTAGTCGGGTCAGCGTGCGAGCGAGATCGTCCACCCGGTTCCTCGTAGCGATCACGACCGTCGTCCTCATCGCAACACCTCACCCACAAGCTCGGCGACGAGCGTTCCCCGACCTCCCGAGGACGTCCGCACGCACTGCCGGGACGGCTCGGGTAGGCACCAACTCCACCAGCGGTCGAGTGTTTCCGGACAGACCTCCTCTGCGGGGATCACGGCGGGCCACCCCAAAGCCCGCGCCTGTGCCGTCACCTTGCCGCCTCCCGCGACCGGGTCCACCGCCAACGCGGGCACCCCGGCCCGTAAGGCAAGCACCAGTCCGTGCATGCGGGTGGTCACCACGATGTCGAAGCGAGCCACCAGGGAGGAGAACTGGTCGGGCGAGGCACAGTGTCGCCAATCCGCCGAGTCGAGCCGGGTGTCCAGTCCGACCCGGGCGCAGTCGACGTCCGTGATCCAGTTCAGCAGGGTCTTGTGCACCTGCTCGTGTCTGCGGCGACCGCCGTACTCGTGTTGTCCGGGCGCGAGCATGATCGCGGCGACCGGGACCGAGTCGGTGTGCGCGCCGTACGACAGATCGGGTTGCGGTTCGCCCAACCCGTCCCGGGCGAGGATGCGGTGGAATCCCGCGGCTGCGGCGTTGTGCGGATCGAGTACCGACACGCCGACCGCGATCCGACGACAGGCGGCGTAACGCCGATGCAGCCACTCCACCTGCTCGCCGTACACGGGCCCGCACGTGAAGACCACATGGGTGTAGTGCGCCGGGTCGGCGCTGTCGAGATGGAGCGCATCGGGATACAGCACCGGACTCCATGCGATGTCCACGGCGATCCCGGCGCTGTCGAGCGCGTCGCTGACGCGGCGCATGCTCAACACGTCACCGGCGGTCGCCTCCCCATGGAGGAAACTCGGCCATCCGGTCACCAGCACGCGCATGTCGGCCCTAGTACCCGTCGCCGGAGCGTTTCACACCGAACCGGCAGGGTAATCGAGCCCGCATGGTCGCTCGGGGTGAACGCGAACACGTATTGGTGGTCGGCGGCGCGGGATTCATCGGATCCCATGTCTGCCAACGTCTTCTGCGTTCCGGACACCGAGTGACCTGTGTGGACAGTCTGGTGACCGGGAGCGTCACCAACGTGGCATCCCTGCTGGACGACGCACGATTCCGATTCGTCGAACTCGACGTCACCCTTCCGCTTCCACGATGGCCCGATCTGGGAACACCCGATTCCGTGCTGAACCTGGCCTCGCCCGCCTCACCGAAGGACTACCAACGGCTGCCGATCGAGACCCTGCGCACGGGCTCGCGGGGGACGGAGCACACATTGGAACTGGCCGTCCGGCACGGGGCGCGATTCGTGTTGACGTCGACGAGCGAGGTGTACGGCGATCCGCTGGAACATCCGCAACGGGAGACGTACTGGGGCAACGTCAACCCGATCGGACCACGCAGCGTGTACGACGAGGCCAAGCGTTACGCCGAAGCACTCACCATGGCCTACCACCGGGAACTCGGCGCGGACGTGGCCATCGCGCGCGTGTTCAACACCTACGGTCCGCGCATGCGCACCGACGACGGGCGCATGATCCCGAACTTCATCACCCAGGCGCTGTCGGGGGCACCGCTCACCGTGGCGGGTTCCGGGACGCAGACCCGTTCGGTGTGCTACGTCGACGACACGGTGACCGGGCTGCTCGCGTTGTGGCGCAGTGGGCTCACCGGACCCGTGAACATCGGCAACCCCCACGAGCTGACGGTGGGACAGGTGGCCGAGGAGATCCGGAGGATCACGCGGACGACCTCGCCGGTGATCTCGATCCCCGGTGCGGTCGACGACCCTCGACGGCGTTGCCCCGACATCACCGTCGCCCGCACCCAGCTGGGCTGGAGCCCCGAGGTCGGTCTCCACGAAGGACTGCGACGCACCATCGCCTGGTTCGCCGCGTCCACCGAGCCGGTGTCGCACACGTCCCGGACTTCGTAGGGGACGGTCGCACCGCGTTCCTCGATCGACGGTACTCACGCTTCGTAGCGATACCTGGGGGATTCGATGGATCCGTTTAGGCGTCGCTTCGAGGGGTAGCGGTGTAGTGCGGGTCGCGACAGCGATCCACGCCCCGAGCGGGAGGTGGGCACGAGTGCGGATACTCGGAATCAACGCCGTCTTCCACGATCCGGCAGCCGCGATCGTCGTGGACGGGCGGATCGTGGCCGCCGCCGAGGAAGAACGTTTCACCCGCCGCAAACACGGCAAGTCACCCGTTCCATTCTCGACGTGGGAACTGCCCGAGAGATCGGCGGCCTGGTGTCTGGACGCGGCCGGATTGGACCCGAGTGAACTCGACGCGGTGGCCTACTCCTACGACCCGACGTTGGTGGACGACACACTCGAAGGGGTCGACGCCGGCGGCTGGGAGAAACTGCGCACCCTGTACGCCCGGCGGGTCCCCGCGTTTCTGAGGACGCTCTTCCCCGGCCTTGCCCCGGACGTCGTCCGTTTCGTTCGACACCATGTCGCGCACGCGGCGTCGGCGGCGCTGGCCTCACCGTTCGACGACTGTGCGGTGCTCACCTCCGACGGTCGGGGTGAAGCCGAATCGGCCTTGCTCGGCGAGTATCGCGACGGCAAGTTCGTGGAGTTGGCGCACCAGAAGCTGCCCCATTCACTCGGTCTGACCTACGAGGCCGCGACGGCGCACCTGGGCTTCCAACGTTCCAGTGACGAGTACAAGGTGATGGCGCTCGCCTCCTACGGCACTCCCCGGTTCCTGGACGAGTTACGGGAGCTGGTCTTCGCCTCCGGTGACGGCGGTTTCCGGACCGCTCCCGTGCCCTGGGACCGTTTCGCCCCGGCCCGCCGTCCGGACGGGGAGCTGTTGCCGGAACACGCCGATCTGGCCGCGAGTGTCCAACGGGTCACCGAGGAGGTACTGCTCGACCTCGCCCGTTGGCTGCACGACCGTACCGGGCACACCGACCTCGCCATGGCGGGCGGCACGGCACTCAACTGTGTGGCGAACACCCGCCTGTACGCCGAAGGGCCGTTCGAACGGATCTGGGTGCAACCGGCCTCCGGTGACGCGGGTACGGCCCTGGGCGCCGCGTTGCAATTGGCCGCGGACTTCGGCGAGGCGATCGAACCCATGCCCGGCGCCGACCTCGGCCGCGAGTGGCACGAGGACGAACTGAGGACCTGGCTCGACCGCGCCCGGGTCCCCTACGAACGCTGCGCCGACATCGCCGAGACCGTGGCCGAGGCGTTGGCCGACGACGCGATCGTGGCGTGGTTCCAAGGCCGTTCGGAGTTCGGTCCGCGGGCGCTCGGTCGGCGTTCGTTGCTCGCCCATCCGGGCAGGGCGGAGAACCTGGAGCGGCTCAACGAGGTGAAGGGGCGGGAGCAGTTCCGTCCCGTGGCGCCGATGGTGCTCGCGGAGCGCGCCGCGGAACTGTTCGATCGTGGCCCGATCCCCAGTCCCTACATGCTGTTCGTCCACGACGTCAAACCACAGTGGAGAGACAGGATACCCGCTGTGACGCATGTGGACGGTACAGCGCGGATTCAGACCGTCGACCGTCACGACGATCCACTGCTGGCGGACATGCTCACGGCGTTCGAACGCAGGACGGGACTACCCACCGTGGTGAACACGAGCCTCAACACCGCCGGACGCCCGATGGTGGACGACCCGCGGGACGCGTTGGAGTGCTTCGGTTCCGCCCCCGTGGACCTGCTCGCCATAGGACCGTTCGCCGTCCGTCGAAAAGGATGGGCGCCATGAGCGACGCCGTCGACAACGCCGTCTCCTACACCGTCGTCGTCCCGACGACGGGGCGCGACAACCTGTTCACGTTGTTGCACACGCTCGCGCACGGCCGGGGGCCCGCGCCCACCGAGGTGCTCGTCGTGGACGACCGGCCCACATCACACGCCCCCGAACCCCTGCCCCTGCCCGAGCTCGGATTGCCCGTGCGGCGACTGGTCTCGGGCGGACGGGGTCCGGC
>SMEH01000168.1_pt1 | contig 25905 bp, 22 predicted proteins | sample 2456361 | NCBI WGS metagenome assembly SMEH01 (sample SAMN10132587, study PRJNA489261) | soil metagenome | isolation source: day1 control-loamy sand soil ammended | place: USA | reverse complement strand
GACTCGGCGGCCTCGTCGGCGGCGGCCTCGAACGCCTGGGCCGGTTCGGCGCCGCTGAGTCCGCTGCCCAGAAGCGGAAGGACCAGGTTGAGCACGGGTCCCTTGCGGTCGAGTTGCAGCCGGACCAGCCGCTGCGACACCGCCAACCGCTGTTCGCTGGGCACCAGGGCCTTCACCGCGTGGGCCACCAGCGGTAACGGGGTGCCGTCGTGGTCCAGCAGCCCACAGGCCCTGACCGCGTCGATGGCGCGCGCGACACCGTGGCGGTCCGTGTCGAGCAATCCGGCCAGCAGATCGACATCGGGGCCTGCCCCGGAGACGGCCGCGAGCAGGAGTGACAGCGCCTCCCCGGTGAGTCCGTCGAGGTCGGGGCGGAACTCCGCGAGTACTGACGCGGGCAGGTCCGTCGAATCCCGCGGCGGGTCGCCCGCCTTGCCGAAGGCGGTGGCGAGTCGCACGGCGAACCCGGGGATGCCCAGGGTCTGGGCGTGCACGAATTCGGCCAACGCCGCGCGCTCCCGTCCGAGCAGGGCCGCGATCCTGCGGCGGTCGAGGGGGCGCAGTACCACCTGTCCCCGCAGTCGGGACAGCACGGCGTTCAGTGTCGTGGGGCGGGGCCACGGTCGGGCGGCGACCACCAGCCCCCTGGTCTCGTCTTCGGCCAGTGCGTGCAGTTCGGCCAAGGCGGCGTCGGGGAGGGTGTGGGCGTCGTCGACGAGCACGAGGCCCGCGGCATCGTCGTCCTGGCCGAACCACGACACGGTGGTCCCGTGTCGTTCGCAGCGACGTGCGAGGTGGTGCAGTACGGCGGTCTTGCCGTGCCCGCCGGGGGCGACGACGGCCAGTCGCGCGGGCGCGAGCGTGCCCCGGGCGATGTTCGCGCACAGTTCCCGGGTGGGTTCGTCGAGAAGCGGTTCCGGACTCGTCGAGGAAAGTCGCGGGGGACGTGGGGCCGCTGGACGTGGTGACTCGGTGGCGTCGGTGCCCGTACGCGGCATCAGCGCTCCTCGTCTCGGTCATCGGTCGAGTTGCTCTTGCGGGCCAACGCGAACCGACGGCGGGGTGGCTGCAACGGCGTGATCTTCACGGGGGGTCGTTGCGGTGGTGGTTCCTCGTCGTCGAACGAGGAGACGTCCGAGCCATAGCCTATGGGTACGTCGAGTGAGTTCGCTTCCTTCGCCGGCCATGCTTTCACGGCGTCCGTCGAGATCAGTGTGTCCATTGTGTCCATCATGTCCGCCATGTCCGACCCGCTCGCTTGGTCCATCTTGGACTTGGAGTCCTGGGTCGGCCGGGGGTTTCGAGGCCTCGGGCGTGCCGACAAGGCCGCGCCCCGACACAGGGCCGTGCCCGGGTCGTCGTCGACCACGACGGGGCACGGGAGCATAGTGCGAGCCAGCGCGGAGACAAGGGGGATGCGTGCGCTTCCTCCGGCCACAAGGGCCGCGGCGAGCTGTTCGGAGGGGACCCGGGAAGTCAGCCGGCGCAATCTCCCGATCGCGACCTCCAACACCGGCCTGGCCAGTTCCTCGAACTCCTGCCGGGTCACCGACACGGTGTCGGTGACGAACACCTCCGGTGTCGTCGACAACCGTTCCTTCGCCGCGATACACGCCGCGCGTAATCGGCTCATCGCGAAAGGATCACCGGTGTCCGTCTCGGTGCGTTCCGCGACGTGCCGCACCAACAAGTCGTCCAAGCGACAGCCCGCCTCGTGTTCGTCGGACCCCTCGTGTGCCAGCAACTCGAGACCGAGTGGCGACCTGCGGAGCAAGGCCGTTTCGACATGCACGCCGCCGATGAGGGTTCTCGGCGGCCGCGATCGGACTGGGCAGGGCCAGTACGCCGGGGAGTTCGGCGGCGTCGAGTGCCTGGTGCAGCAGTCCTCTGCGGTAGGCCGACCAGCCCGGAGGGTGTGTCACGACGATGCGTTCGGCGTGGGCGGTCTCGACCTCGGCGACGCGGTCGGCCACCCAACCGATCATCCCGGCGGCCAACGTCTCGGCGGGATAGGTCGTGTCACCGAGCACGAACGGAACCGGATCACCGGTACGGTGCAACGGGGCTCTGGCCACCCGTTCGGGTTCTGTGGCGGCGTGTCGCAGCGCGGCTTGTCCCACGAGGAGGTCACCGTGGGCGGACACGTGCAGCACGGAGTCCGTCCAGGGGGTGGTGGGCCCGAGGGGGACCACCTCGGCCTGTTCCCACCGGCCTCGGCGATGACGACACACGGCTGCGGTCACGCGGGTCGCACCGAGATGTATCCCCAGGACATAGCGCATACGTAACGCTTCCTCACGACGGTCACGGTGATCTCTTCCGGCGCGGAACGCCCCGGTCGAAAACGGTGCATCCTTTCGTACCAAAGTCATACGTCCGGATGACATCCCCGAATCGGCTGTTCGGCCTATCCCCTAAAGCCCCTAACGCGGCCGCCGCCTTGAGTGGGGAAGAACTCGGGCTCTTCCCCGATGCCCACGCGGCGGTGTCGTCCCTAGCGTCGGGCTCGCCGTCGCGCGCGGCGATGAATGCCGACAACGGACGTATGCCTGACTGGAGGAAAGAACCTTGATGCGCACACAGGGGGAGCCGGAGCCGCAGCACGGGGCCGCCGTTTCCGAACCCGCAGTTCCCGAGTCCGTGAACGCCGTCCCGCAGGAGCAGACGCTGCACGACTTCGTGCTGAACCTGCTGTACGACGCGTCCGCGCGGGAAGCCTTCGCGCAGGACCCGGCGGGGACGTTGGAGTCGGCGGGGTTGGACGACATCACGGCCGAGGACGTGCAGGACGTGTTGCTGTTCGCCGTGGACTCCGGTGAACACGTGGTGTCCAGGGGCGGCCTGGTGAACACCGACCTGGGACTCTCCGACGACCTGCAGGGTATTTCCAACGACCTGGCGGGTGCCATCGAACGGCTGAAGAGCGTGGCCGAGTCCGCGGGCGCCGGTAGGGCCGACACCGGCCAGGACCTGACCGGCATGACGAGTCTGCACTCGGAGGCCGGTGGGGTCGCCGTCGGCGGCACCCTCGGCCACGACGTCGCGTCCGGTAAGGGGTTCGTCGAATCCGAGCACCTGGACGCGGCTCTGCTCGGCACGGCCAACACGGAGGCCTTCAGCGGCGGCGTGGGGCTGCGCACCGACTCGATCAGCACCGAGGCCACCACCGCCGTGTCCGAGGACAAGCTGGTCCTGGGCGGCTCGTCCGAGACGCCGCTCGGTAACTACGGCTTCGAGTTCTCGGGTACGCCGACACTCGACGAGGTCGAGATGGGCCCGGTGAGTGTCCAGGCGGACACCCTCGACGCCGACACGCTCACACGCAGCAGTGAGTTCACGGCCGGCGCGGTCGCCAGCTACGTGGCATCCGAGGGCGTCGCTCTGCCCGAGGTCGCCCGTTCCGCCGTCGAACAGCCGGCCATGGAGGTCCCGCAGGTGCCGGCCGACGTCCCCGTCGAGGCGCCCGCCCAGACGGCGCCGGCTCCGGCCGAAGTGCCGGCCGTGGACGAGCAGGTGCTGTCCGAGGAGCCGAGCGCTCTGCCGCAGGTCGATGAGGCGGTGCGGACGACCGAACTCGACGGTGGTCTGTCGAATGTGGGCGGTGCGGTGCAGGACCTGGCGTCCGACGTGCGGGAGAACCTGAGCTCGGTGTCCGATCAGCTCGGTGCGGACCTGCCGGAGCTGCCGGTGGCGAACCCGCTGCCGCAGCCCATGGGGGATGTCGTGCACGGTTTCGAGGAGACCGCGCGCATGGCCGACACGGTCAGTGGCAGCCCCCTGGGAGGCATCGCCGAGAAGGGCGAAGATCTGCTCTCCGGAGGCTCCGGCATCAGCGATTTCGACCTCGGACACTGACTCCGGGTAATATCGATCAAGTAACAGGCCGGGCTCGGTGATATTACGAGCCCGGCCTGTACTGCGTAGGTGGAACCAGGCACACTGTCCGAGCGATGAAGGCAACGCCGTGGCTCGACGTATTGGACGAGGCCATCCGGTCGTGCGCCGTGCACGACCGCACCGACCTCGGACGGCTCCTGCGTGCCCGCCGTGCCGAGCTGGCGGGTCCCAAGATCCGCGTCGTCGTGCTCGGCGGATCGGGACAGGGCAAGAGCCAGTTGCTCAACGGTCTGCTCGGGTCCACCGTGTGCGCGGTGGGCGACGACCTCACCACGACCGTGCCCACCGTGGTCGAGTACGCGCCCTCGCCCGTGGCGAGACTCGTCCCGGGTGATCCGGCTCCACTGCTGGAACCGGTGCTGCGGGACAGTCTGTTGCTCGAGGCGTCCGGACACGACACTCCCGCGTTGACGAGCGCTGAACGCGAACCCGTTCCGGTCGAGTCGGCCTCGGCGGAGGGGAATCGTCGCAACGGGATAGCGAGGGTCGAAATAGGACTTCCTCGCAAACTTCTCGAAAGTGGACTGACCCTGATCGACACGCCACCCTGCGGCACGGACGGCGACCACCACGGCGACCACGCCCGGGCCGCGCTGTCGACCGTGTCGCAGGCCGACGCCGTACTGCTGGCCAGCGATGCGACTCGCAGTTTCTCGCCCGCGGAACTGGACATCGTGGAGCGGGCGTTGACCGTGTGTCCGACGGTGGCCGTCGTCCTCACCAAGACCGACCTGGTGCCGGGGTGGCAACGGGTGGTCGCGCACAACCGTGCCCGGCTCGAACGTCGGGGGCTGCCCGTGACGGTGTTTCCGGTGTCATCGGCCTTGCGGTTGTTGGCCGCGCGGACGAACGACACCGGGCTGAACGACGAGTCGGGCTTCCCCGCCCTGATCTCCTACCTGCACCACGAGTTGATGGGCAACGCCGACGTGCTGCGTCGCCGTTGCGCGGGTGCGTTGACCCGGCTGACCGTGGACACCCTGGTGGAGCCGCTGCGGGAGCGGCTCAACGACCTGAAGCAGGGCGGCGACGGTGGACTCGTCGCACGTTACCGTCGCCTGACGTCCCGGTTGGAGCAACTGCAACGGGAGTCGGCGCGGTGGCAGACCATGCTGTCCGATGAGGTGGCCGACCTCACCGCCGACCTCGACTACGACCTGCGTGACCGAACCCGTCGCATCCTGCGGGAGGCGGACGAGTACTTCGAGGTCGCCGACCCCGCCAAGGACTGGCCGGAATTCGAGGAATGGCTCCGGGAGAACCTGCGGGCCGCGGCCGAGGCCAATTCCGGTTGGTTGCTCGACAGGTTCGAGTGGATCACGCGTAAGCTCGCGAACGCCATCTCCCCCCGCCGGGACGACGTGTTCGCGCCGGATTCGGTGCTGTCCGACCCACCGGCCGGGGAGTTGGACAAACTGGGCGCACCGAACGTCGAGCGGTTCACGGTCGGGCAGAAACTCTTCGTCGGTATGCGTGGTTCGTACAGTGGGTTGTTGATGTTCGGGCTCGCGACGACGTTGGCCGGGATGAGTCTCATCAACCCCATCTCGATCGGTGCGGGGGTGGCGTTCGGCGCCAAAAGTGTCCTGGACGAACGCAGTACCCGACTCAAACGGCGCCAGGCCGCGGCGAAGACGGCCGCCCAGCGATACGTCGACGACTTCTTCCTCGCCTACGGCAAGGAGAGCAAGGACACCGTACGGCTGATCCACCGGGAGCTGCGTGACCGGTGCACGGCCGTGGCGCACGAACTGCGCACGGAGATCAGTGACGCGGCCCAGCGGGTGAAACAGGCCATCGAGGCCGAGGCGGCCGAACGGAACACGGCCGTGCGGAAAGTGGCGACCCGTGTCGAGGAGCTGGAGCTGTTGCGTCGGCGGGCCGACGCGCTGGCTCCCCAGCCGGTTCCGCGAGGCCTGACGGCATGAATCTGGCCGACCGGGCTTGGTCGTTGCTGACTCGTGCGCAACAGGTGTACGCGGACAGCCCGCGGGCGACGAATTGGCTGAGACGACATCTCGCCCGGATGGAGGAGCCGCTGCGGGTGGCCGTGGCGGGCGCGCCGGGAACGGGGAAGACGACCCTGGTCTCCGCGCTCGTGGGGGAGGTCGGCGAGGGTCGGCGGACGTCGCCGATGTCGTGGCACCACGTACCGGGCGACCAGGTGTGGCCGGAGCTGCTCGTCCTCGACACCTCGCAGGCCCAGCAGGACGGAACCGCGCGCGTCGCCGATCTGATCTGCGCGGAGGCCGACGCGGTGCTCTACCTGGCGGGGCATCCGCACGACGCCGATCTGACCTTGTTACGCGCGGCGCAGGACCGTGCCGTGAGCCACATCGCGCCGGTGAACGCGCTCATGGTGTTGGCACGTGCGGACGAGCTGGGCGGAGGGCGGGTGGACGCCCTCATCTCGGCCCGCCAGGTCGCTCGTCGATGGGCGCGGAACCCGGTGACCACGGAAGCGTGCCAGGACGTCGTCGCGGTCTCGGGGCTGACCGCGCGCGCGGCCCGGACGATCCGCGAGGACGAGTTCGAATTGCTGGCCGCGCTCGCGGCGGTGCCGAGGTCCGAACTCGACCCACTGCTGTTGTCGGCCGACCGGTTCGGTGGCGATCCGGAGCGGGCCAGGCTGTTGGACCGGTTCGGGTTGTTCGGCGTCCGTCTCGCCACCACGTTGCTCAGAGGGGGTGCCGACACGCCGCGAGCGTTGTCCGCGGAGCTGTGTCGACGCAGCGGTCTGGACGCGTTGGGTGAGGCGGTGACGGTGTACTTCGCCGAGCGGGCCGCCGTGTTGAAGGCTCGGTCGGCGCTGCTCGGCCTGGGTGTGGTGCTGCGCCGGGAGCCCCGACCGTCCGCCGCTTCGCTGGTCGCCGAATGGGAGCGCACCCTGACCGGTGCGCACGAATTCGCGGAACTGCGGTTGTTCGCCGCGCTGCGCACGGGCCGGGTGAGTCTTCCCGGGGAACTCGCCGACGAGGCCATCCGGCTCATCGGCGGCTACGGCGTCGCCCCACAGGTGAGGCTCGGAGTCGGCAGGGGGGAGCCCGGACTGCGGCAAGCCGCCGTGAACGTCCTGCGGCTGTGGCGGTCGTACATGGAGAACCCGGTGCTGGGTTCGGCGGAACGGCATGCGGCCGCGACAGTGGTCCGAACCTGCGAGGCCCTCGTCACCGAACCGATGGCGTGAACCCGCCTAGCGACGGGCTCGCCAGCCGAGGTTCGCGACGGCCTCCGTCAGGTTCCGGTAGGCGGAGCGAAGGCCGTCGACGTAGTGGTCGACCTGGTCACCTCTGGCCGAGTTGATCGGGGAGGGTTGTTCGCCCGGCTCCAGCCACGACAGTCGGTCCACGTTGTCGCAGGCCATGCGCCACCAACGGAGCGCCCGCTCCTGCACGGCGGTTTCCTGTTCGGCCGCGGCGTCGAGTCGCCGGTCGGCCTCGGCGATCTTCGATTCCAGTTCGACGATGCGTTTGCGCTCCCAGTCGCGCAGGTCCTCGGCCGCCTTGCGGGCCAGGCCCATGATCTCCTTGTAACGCACGGCGGCCGTGGGCTCGTCATACATCGTCGGCCTCCGGTCGATGGAACGGGATGGTGACCTCCGGACTCGCGTGTGTGCCGCGGTCGAAGAACAGCGCCCGACCCGGCCTCGGTGACCAGTGCACGACCTGGCCGGCGCAGAACGGTGCGAGTTCGCTTCCCTGCACGTCCAGGGCGACCCAGGCGCCGATGTCCTCCGTGCCGTTGAAGCCGAGCGTGTCCTTCAGCCGGGCCACCCCACGCCACCAGCCCAGTACGTGTACCCCCTTCGAGGGCCCCTGCTTGAGCAACGTTCGCAGGTGGTCGAGTCCGCTGGGTTTGCCGAGCTCCTTGTGTTCGAGCGCGGGGAGCACCGCGTCCACGCCGTACAGCATCACGAACGTCCTTCCGTCCGAATGGGACATCCGCTCGGCGAGGTCGGCGAAGAGTGCGGGCAGTTCCGCCGCCGTCACCACGGCCGCCTTGTGCCCGTGCTCGGCCAGGAGGTTCGCCAGGGCGTCCACCTCGTCGAGACAGGTGTCCACCGCGCAACCGAGGAGGAACTCCGCGGTACCCGCCTCGAACTGTCGGGCCAACGACCGGGCCGCCGCGTCGAGTACGGACAAGGCCTCCGTCCTGCTGCTGCCCAGGACCGCGAGGTTCCGGCCCGGTGCGGTCGGCAGCTCGATGCCGTGGGCGTTGTCGGCGACCTCGATCGACTGACCCACCAGAGCGCGGGGTCGGTCGGTGCCCGGTGCCAGCGTGCCGAAGGCCGTCGACTCGCTCAGCCGGGGCGCGACGGCACCGTCGAACAGTCGTGGCCGGCCGTGCGTGGCGTACTGCTGCCACAGTTGGCGTTGCAGTGCGGGGAACGTGTTTTTCGCGCTGGCGTCGGGGATGTGGGCGAGTTGGTTCCCGTGCGCCACCCCCGACTCGTGGTTGATGACGGCGTGCCAGCGCGGTGCGGCCACCGCGGCCTGGTTCGCCTCCGCCAGCACCCTGCGAGCCTTGGGCATCGCGATGCGCAACGTGCACTGTTCGAACACGGCGGGTTTGCCCCAGAACGCCTCGATGCCCGCGATGTCCTGGCTGGCGAGGATGAGGTGGATGCCCTGTGACCGACCTCGCCGGGCCAGGTCCTCCAACAGCGCCGTCGCCATGGCCGTCACCGAATCCCGTTCGGCGAACAGGTACTGGAACTCGTCGATCACGGCGACGATCCGGGGCCAATGTCCGTCCGGGTCCTGTTCGCGCAGTTCCGCGATGTTGGTGACCTCGAACTCCTTGGCCGCCGCCGAACGACGGCGCATCTCGTCGGACAGGAACCGCAGAAGCGCCAACCCGAACTCCCTGTCGGTGTTGACGTTCACCCCGATGAGCCGGGCGTGCGGCAGCCAGCTTTCGTCCTTCTTGCCGGGGGCCAGTCCGGCGAAGGAGACGCCCTCCTTGAAGTCCAGCAGGTACAGCGCCAGTTCGTCCGGTGAGTACCGGGCGGTGAGACTGCCCAGCAGCGCGTAGAGGAAGTTCGTCTTGCCCGAACCGCTCGGCCCCCCGATCAGAGCGTGCGGGGTGGTGTCACCGATCACGACCTCCACGGGTTCCCCCTCGTGGAAGCCGACGGGCGCGCGTAGCTCGCGGGCCGAGCATTCCTGCCCGAATTCCGTGGGCAGCAGGTCGAAGAACGACCGAGGACCGCCCTGCCTGGTGACGATGGCCTCGGCGAGGCGACTCGCGGCACTCGCCACCTGACCGGCGGGCAGTGGTGGGTCGAGGTCGACGACGACGTCCGGCCCGGTCATCGAGGTGATGGCACGACGGTCGTCGAGCAGGCTGATGGTCTCCACCGAACCGCCCAACACCGTGGGCACGTCCACGAGGATCAGTGAGATCCCCGCGGCCAGGGCACCGCTGGCCACGCGTTTGAGATCCCGTAGATGTTCGGGGGCGAGATCCTCGCCGTTGCCGTACAGCACGGCGATCCGCCACGGTTCCACGCGTTTGCCCGTCGCCCGTCGCATGGCGGGCAGCGACGGATACCCGGCCTGCAGCGTGTGGGCGTGGATGCGGCGGATGTGACCGGCGAGTTCGTCGAGTAGGTCGACCAGCCTGGTCGGGTCGTGCACGGTGACCGCGCTGGTCCGGCTCAGCGCGTAGAAGTTCGGCAGGATGGCCGTGAGTTGACCGACGTCCCACAGGTGCACCCTCACCGCGCCGGGGGTGAACGTGCTGAGCACCCGCATCAACAGGTTCTCCACGAGCGCGTCCACGGTCGCCCGGCTCTTCGGCACCGAGGTGATCGACAGGTGGGACTCGTCCAGCAGGGGGACGGCGACGTCGAAGGTCAACGTGGTCGACGGACGTCCGATGCTCGTGCCGTCCACGGTGGCCGATCCGATGCGCCACAACTCCGGCGGCTTCGTGCCGTCGAACGTGCCGAGTCGGCCCAGCCACTCCCCCGGGGGACGTCCCGCCGGGCCCGGCGCTGCGGAGGCCACGAGCTGCCGCAGTCGTTCCGGCCCGTCGGCCCAGTCGGCGTAGAAGCTGCTCTTCACGTTCTCCAGCCACGACAGCACCGAGGCCAGGGCCGGATCGTTGCGGTGTTCGGCGACCTGTGGGTCGGTGGCGGCGTTCTCCAGGCCCACCGACACCACGAGTTGTTCCAGTCGCAACCGCGCCAGTTCGTCCTCGGCGGCCCGGTGGGCGTTACGGGCGGCACCGAGGGCCAGGCCGATCTGATGGCGTAGCGCCTCCAGCGCGTTCGTCACGCGGGCACGTTGCTGGACGACCTTGCGTCGCATCGCCAAACTTCACAACCTCGAGTCGTAGCTGGTGAGCAGGCCGTACACGGTGTCGAGCCGTGCGTCGTTGGCCTCGATCTGTTCTACGGCGCTGTCCAGTTCCCTGGGCAGCCACGGCTGGGCCTGCGCCTGCACCTCGGTGACCACGCGGCGGTAGTCGTCGAGTAGCTCACGCGCCCTGACGTTGTGGGATCTGGCGGTGGAAAGGGCGTCAAGCGTTCCGGCGAGTAGGTGCCGCAACTGCTCCAGTGACATGTCGCGTATCCGTTGCGCTACAGCCGGGCCGAGTAGCTCTCGGCGGACGAGATGCACGCCATGATGGTGCTCTGCGTGCCGGTCACCGCCTGGAGAGCCTCGGCGAGCAGGCCGTGCGCCTGGGCGATCTCTTCCTGAGTGCTGCCCGAGGTGGCCTGGGCCAGCGATTGTTGGGCTTCCTCAAGTGCCTGGGCGGCTTGTTGTAGGGCGGCGATGCTGGCGGAAGCCTTCTCGTTCGCGAGGGCGATACCCGCGCGGATCTCTTCCACACCGGGCATGGGCGAGCTCCTTGAGGAAGTTGGGGTGTTGTCACGCAGTACCAACTTAGCGTGATCGATCAACCGCGGACAGCAGGTAGGTGGGGTAAGACCGCTGAGTCGGATGGAGCCTTATATACCCACGGGGGGTATATTGGGCGGTGGGACGGAACGGGAGCGAAGATGCCGGGATACACCTCCGACAAGGACGCCTACCTCAAGCGGCTGCGCCGGATCGAAGGACAGATCCGAGGGCTTCAGCGGATGGTCGAAAACGACGAATACTGCATCGACGTACTCACGCAGATCGCCGCGGCGACCAAGGCGCTCCAAGCCGTGTCACTGGGGCTGTTGGAAGAGCATCTCCGGCACTGTGTCGCCGAGGCGATCAGCGAGGGTGGCGAGAGGGCCGACGAGAAGGTCCGTGAGGCCAGTGCCGCCATCGCCCGCTTGGTGCGTTCCTGAAAACGTGGACGTTCGTGCCGAACAGACTTCGAAAGGACATCTGACACATGGTTCAGCAGACCTACACCGTGACCGGCATGACCTGCGAGCACTGCGCTCGTTCGGTGCGCGAGGAGGTCGGTGAGATCACCGGCGTCACCGACGTGGCCGTGGACGTGCCCACGGGGAAGGTCACCATCACCAGTGACACGGAGATCGCGGTCGACGACGTACGTAACGCGGTGGAAGAGGCCGGTTACACGTTGCACGCCTGAACGTGACCCGGACGGAGCGGGAATGAGTTCCAACGTTGCTTCCTCGTCCGCACAGCGTGACATCGAGCTCGCGATCGGCGGGATGACGTGCGCGTCCTGCGCTCGTCGTGTCGAGCGCAGACTCAACAAGCTCGACGGGGTCAGCGCCACGGTGAACTACGCCACCGAGAAGGCGAAGGTCAGTTTCCCCGCCGCGCTGGACCCGGCCGAGCTCGTCCGCACGGTGGAGGCCGCGGGCTACTCCGCCGAGCTGCCGAGACAGCGGGCCGAGGATGACGCCGACGAGTCGGCCGGGGCGTTGCGTCGGCGGCTTGTCATCGCGGCCGTGCTGTCGGTGCCGGTGATCCTGCTGGCCATGATCCCGGCGCTGCAGTTCGACTACTGGCAGTGGGTCTCCCTGGTCCTGGCGACTCCTGTGGTGACGTGGGCGGCGTGGCCGTTCCACCGGGCCGCGTGGACCAACCTGCGGCACCGGGCGGCCACGATGGACACGCTGGTCTCGATGGGGGTCGTGGCGGCCTTCGCGTGGTCGCTGTACGCCCTGGTGTTCGGCAGCGCGGGGACTTTGGGGATGACGCACGCGTTCGAGCTGACGATCGAGCGCACGAGCGGCGACGGCAACATCTACTTCGAGGTCGCGGCCGGGGTGACGACGTTCATCCTGGCCGGCCGTTACTTCGAGGCCCGGTCCAAACGGCGCGCCGGTGCCGCGCTGCGGGCGCTGTTGGAGTTGGGGGCGAAGGACGTCTCCGTGCTCCGTGACGGGGAGGAACACCGTGTCCCCGTCGACTCCCTGACCGTGGGCGACGTGTTCGTCGTCCGACCGGGAGACAAGATCGCCACCGACGGTGTCGTGGAGGAAGGCAACTCGGCCGTCGACGTCAGCATGCTCACGGGCGAGTCGGTCCCGGTCGAGGTCGGACCCGGCGACACGGTCGTCGGGGCCACGGTGAACTCGGGCGGGCGACTGCTGGTGCGGGCGACCCGGGTGGGTTCGGACACCCAGCTCGCGCAGATGGCGCGACTGGTCGAACAGGCCCAGACGGGTAAGGCCGCCGTGCAGCGGCTGGCGGACCGGGTCTCGGGCGTGTTCGTGCCGATCGTCATCGTCCTCGCGCTCGGCACGCTCGGGTTCTGGCTGCTCACCGGTGCCGCCGCTGCGGCGGCGTTCACCGCGGCGGTCGCGGTGCTGATCATCGCCTGTCCGTGTGCGTTGGGGTTGGCCACGCCCACGGCACTGCTGGTGGGAACCGGTCGGGGAGCCCAGCTGGGCATCCTGATCAAGGGGCCCGAGGTGTTGGAGTCGACCCGTCGGGTGGACACGGTCGTGCTGGACAAGACCGGCACGATCACGACCGGCAGGATGACGTTGGTCGACGTGCGGGTGGCCGAGGGCGAGGACGTCGACAAGGTGCTGCGCCTGGCCGGGTCGTTGGAGAACGCGTCCGAACACCCGATCGCGCGGGCGATCGCGAAGGGCGCGGCCGAACGTGTCGGTGCGCTCGGCTCGGTCGAGGACTTCATCAACGTCGAGGGGCTCGGTGTGCGCGGGATCGTGGACGAGCACGTCGTGCTGGTCGGGCGCACCGCGCTGCTGGACCGGTGGAGTCAACACCTGCCCCCGGAACTCGCCCGGGCGAAGGCCGACGCCGAGGCCGAGGGCAAGACCGCCGTCGCCGTCGGCTGGGACGGGAAGGCCAGGGCGGTGCTCGTCGTGGCCGACACGGTGAAGCCGACGTCCGCCGAGGGGGTCGCGCGGTTGCGTGGGCTGGGGTTGACCCCGGTGCTGCTGACCGGTGACAACGAGGCCGTCGCCAGGTCCGTCGCCGCCGAGGTCGGCATCACCGAGGTGATCGCCGAGGTGCTGCCGCAGCAGAAGGTGGACGTCGTGAAACGCTTCCAGACCGACGGCAGGGTCGTCGCGATGGTGGGGGACGGGGTCAACGACGCCGCCGCGCTGGCCCAGGCCGACCTGGGCCTGGCGATGGGCACGGGCACCGACGTGGCCATCGAGGCCGGTGACCTCACGCTCGTGCGGGGCGATCTCCGGGTCGCGGCCGACGCGATCCGGTTGTCCCGTCGCACGCTCGCCACCATCAAGGGCAACCTGTTCTGGGCCTTCGCCTACAACGTGGCCGCGCTTCCGCTGGCCGCCGCGGGATTGCTCAATCCGATGCTGGCGGGCGCGGCGATGGCGTTCAGTTCGGTGTTCGTGGTGAGCAACAGCCTCCGGCTCAAGGGTTTCCGCGGCACCGTGACCGACACCCCGCACGCACAAGGGGATCGGGACCGGACTGAAGCGGCCGAGGAGCGGGCCGCCGTCGCGGGCTGACCTCGTGAGGTGCGTATCGGCTCGTCCTCGGGGTGAGCCGATACGCATCCGATACGCCGTCGACGTGTCCTCGTCGTGGCTGCCGCCGGGGTTTCGATGGTGGGGGCGGAACGGCGTTCGCGCCGGATCGGGAAACGGCCGATGAGACGACGAAGCCGGGCGACCCGCGGGTGCCCGGCTTCGTCCGACGAGCGGAGGATACGGGATTCGAACCCGTGAGGGCTGTTAACCCAACACGATTTCCAATCGTGCGCCTTAGGCCGCTCGGCCAATCCTCCGCCGAAGAGGGTAGCAGGGCCCTTCGTGACCCTTCGTGGCGGCCGTCGTTCGGCCCGGCGCACCGGTCGACACAGCTGTCGACACCCCGGTCGACGCAGCGGTGGTACCACGGTCGGTACGAGTCCCACGGTCCGGGCCGACCGTCGGGCCGGCGGCGAGCCGACGTCGATTAACCCACCCGGCTACCGGGTACGTCCGAACGGAGTCCCGACGCACCGGAAGAGGTGGGCCATGGCGGTAGCTGCGGTTGATCACGACCTGTTCGTGGAGCTGGGCAGGCAGCTGCGGGTGGACGCGATCCGCGCCGCGGATTTCGCCGGTTCGGGCCATCCCACGTCGTCGATGTCGGCGGCCGACCTCATGGCCGTGCTGTTGGCGAGGCACCTGCGCTACGACTTCGAGGCCTCCCGGAATCCGGCCAACGACCATTTGATCTTCTCCAAGGGGCACGCCTCCCCGCTGCTGTACGCCATGTACGTGGCGGCGGGCGCCGTGTCCCCGGAGGAGCTGCGCTGGTACCGGTCCTCGGGCAGTCGACTGCAGGGACACCCCACACCGGCACTACCGTGGGTCGACGCGGCCACCGGAGCACTCGGGCAGGGGTTGGGCATCGGCGCCGGGATCGCGCTCGCGGGCCAGCGTCTTGACCATCGCGACTTCCACGTCTGGGTTCTCTGCGGGGACGGTGAGCTCGCCGAGGGGTCGATGTGGGAGGCGTTCGAACACGCCGGATACGAGCGGTTGCACAACCTCATCGCGATCATCGACGTCAACCGCCTCGGTCAGCGCGGCCCCACCCGGCACGGTTGGGACACCGCCGCCTACGCGCGGCGCATCGGCGCGTTCGGCTGGCACACCATCGAGATCGACGGTCACGACGTCGACCAGATCGACGCCGCCTACGCCGAGGCCAAGGACAGTAACCTCCCCACCGCGATCCTCGCCCGGACCCGCAAGGGCAAGGGGGTTCGTGAGGTGGAGAACGCCGAGGGCGCCCACGGCAAGCCGGTGCCGGACGCGGAGGAGGCGGTGGCCGAACTCGGCGGTCCCGGGTCCGTCCGGGTGGAGGTGGCCAGCCCTGAATACGAGGCTCCCCGGCATCCCGATCTGCATTCGCTGTCCATCCCCACGTATGAACGTGACGGGAGGAAGGTGGCCACGCGCACGGCGTTCGGACAGGCCCTGGCCATGCTGGGACACGCCCGCTCCGACCTGGTGGTCCTCGACGCCGACGTGAGCGACTCCACGCGCACCTCCTACTTCGCGCGAGAGCATCCCGACCGGTTCTTCGAGTGCTACATCGCCGAACAGCAGATGACGGCCACGGCCGTGGGGATGTCGGTGCGGGGGTGGTTGCCGTTCGCGGCCACGTTCGCGGCGTTTTGGAGTCGGGCCTTCGACTTCGTGCGCATGGCCTCGATCGGCGGGGCCGACCTGTGCCTGGCCGGTTCGCACGCCGGAGTGTCGATCGGTCCGGACGGTCCCTCCCAGATGGGATTGGAGGACCTGGCCGCGTTCCGCGCCCTGTGGCGCAGCACGGTGCTCTACCCCTGTGACGCCAACCAGACCGCGCATCTGACCGCGGCGATGGCCGAGCACTCCGGCATCCGTTACTTGCGGACGACGCGGGAGGATTTGCCCGTGTTGTACGGACCCGAGGAGACCTTCTCCGTGGGAGGCAGCAAGGTGCTGCGGCGGTCCGACGCCGACGACGTCACGATCGTGGCCGCGGGCATCACCGTGCACGAGGCGTTGCGGGCCGCGGACGTGCTCGCCGATTCGGGCATCCGGGCCAGGGTGGTGGACCTGTACTCGATCAAACCCGTCGACGTCGCCACCCTACGCGCGGCGGCGGCCGACACCGGACGCATCGTCACCGTGGAGGACCACTGGCCGCAGGGAGGACTCGGGGACGCGGTGCTCGACGCGTTCACCGGGGCCACGGCGATGCCGGCGGTGATCAAGCTCGGTGTGCTCGCCCTACCGGGTTCGGCCACGCCCACCGAGCAGTTGCAGCACGCCGGGATCGACGCCGATTCCGTGGTGGAGGCGGCACAGGAACTGATGGCGGTGTGAGGTCTCTTTCCGGCGGCTCCGGCGTCGCCGCGGTCTCGTCCGTCGGGGCCATCGGCCGCGGTGATCCGCGGTGCTCGCCCGCCCGGAAGCGACCACTGGCCCTCGATGAGGTGCGGACGTCGGCCTCGGGGTCGGGCCGAACTCGCGCCGGGACCACCGGGCCCACGGACGCAAGTTCGGCGTGGCCGCTTCAGCGCGGAAGTGCCCGCGCTTTCTTGTTCTTCCTGCGGTTGCGCAGCGGAGGCGTCCGCGTCCGTCCGTTCTCCATCAATCCGTACGTGGCGGCGGTGACGAGGCCGTAGGCCAGATGCGGCAGGATGTCGCTGAGCCAGTCCGAGGTGCTCCACGTGCGTGGATCGGTCACTCCCAGCACCGTCATGGGTGCGTTCGACCCCACCATCGCCGACACGGTCGCCACGACCGCGCCCACGAGCATCGGGGGCCGCCAACCCCACTTGTGGAGGGCGCCGTAACCCACCCCGACGGTCGTTCCCGTGACCATGCCGAGCAACGCGCCGAGGCCGGATTTGCGGTTCTCCTGTGTTTCCTCGTCCCCGGGAATGCTCGTGTCCGTGGCCTCGCTCAATTTGTCGACCGTCTGCTGCGGAGTGCTGCTGGACGGACGACCCCGCAGCGTCATGTCCAGGTACGTGGCCGCATGGAGTGCGGTGGTTCCCGCGGCGCCCGCCGCGGCTCCTCGCGCGATTGAAGACAACATGGCCCGGGATTACCCGTGCGCACGACTGTGAATCGAAAACGGCCCCCGCGGGTAGGTGAGTGCCGCCATTGGGTAACCGGCCGGCCGCCGCACGGGTCAACCGATGCGGGCTGGTGGCCGAGTGTTGGAAAGACGTTAGGGGGCCAAGTCTTGGGAAGACATTGAGGTATGTCACTTGAACGTGTGAGTATCGGATCATGAGCCAGCGTTCGATTCCGCCATTTCGTGCTGACCATGTCGGTAGTCTTCTGCGTCCGCCGGAGCTGCACGCGGCCAGAGAGCGAGCCGCGCGCGGCGAGATCACGGCCGAGGAGTTGAAGGCGGTTGAGGACGAGGCCATCCGCGGTGTCGTCGAGCTGCAGCGCCAGGTCGGACTGTCCTCCGCCACCGACGGCGAATTCCGACGGGCCTCGTGGCACATGGACTTCATCTACCAGCTCGACGGGATCTCGCGCAGTGACGAACGATTGCGCGTCAAATTCTTCAACGCCGCGGGCGATCTGGAGTTCAGCCCGCCCGGATTGCAGGTGACCGGCAAGATCGGGCTCAGCGAACCGATCTTCGCCGAGCATTTCGAGTTCCTGAAGTCCGTGGTGTCCGAAGGCGTGACCCCGAAGCTGACGATCCCGTCGCCGAGCATGGTGTATTACCGGGGTGGCAGGGCGGCCGTGGACGAGACCGTCTACCCCGACCTCGAGGAGTTCTTCGCCGACCTCAGCGCCGCCTACGGTCGACAGATCGAGGCCATGGGGGAGCGGGGCTGCACATACCTGCAGTTGGACGACACGAGCTTGGCTTACCTCAACGACCCGAAGCAGCGGGAGCTGGTGTCGCGGATGGGGATCGACGCAGACACCCTGCATCTGCGCAACATCCGCACCATGAACGCGGCGATCGCGGCCAAACCCGAGGGCATGACGATCACCACGCATCTGTGCCGCGGGAATTTCCGGTCGTCGTGGGCGGCTGAGGGAAGTTACGACTTCGTGGCCGAGGCACTGTTCAACGAACTCAATGTGGACGGCTACTTCCTGGAGTTCGACGACGAGCGTTCCGGCGGGTTCGAACCCCTGCGTTTCGTACCGAAGGGTAAGTACGTCGTATTAGGACTGGTGACCACCAAGCGCGGGGAACTCGAATCGGTGGATTCGCTGCGGCGGCGCATCGAACAAGCTGCCTCCTATGTGGATGCCGACCAGCTGTGTCTGTCGCCGCAGTGCGGATTCTCCTCCACGGAGGAGGGCAACGACATCACCCATGACGAACAGCGCCGCAAACTCGAACTCATCGTCGAGACCGCTGAGAAGGTCTGGGGCTGATCGACCGACACGCATCCGCTACCCGCTAGACCAGATCGGCGAACCGTTCGACGTCCTCGCGACGGCCCGCGACCACGAGGACGTCGTCCGGATGCACCACGGTGTCGGGGGTCGCGTAGGTGAACGCCTCGCCGGGGCGTTTGATGCCGACCACGGTGACCCCGTACCGGATGCGGAGCTTCGTCTGGCCGAGCGGTTTGCCTGATGCTTCCGCTGGTGGGGTGGTCTTCACGAGGGCGTAGTCGTCCTCGAACTCGATGTAGTCCAGCATCCGGCCGGCCACGAGGTGGGCGACCCGCTCGCCCATCTCGTACTCCGGGAGTATCACGCGGTGCGCGCCCACCCGTTCCAGGATGCGGGCGTGTTGCCGGCTCACCGCCTTCACCCAGAGCTGTTCGATGCCGATCTCCGAGAGCAGCGAGGTGGTGAGGATGCTCGCCTCGATGTCGCTGCCGATACCCACCACGGCCCGTTCGAACTCGCCGACGTCGAGTTGGGCGAGTGCTTCGTCGTCGGTGCTGTCGACGACGGCGGTGTGGGTGAGGACGTCGGCGAAATGCTGCACTCGTTTGGCGTCGCGATCGAGGCCGAGCACCTCACAGCCGAGTCGGGTCAGTTCGGTCGCCAGTGATCCGCCGAACCTGCCGAGCCCGATGACGACGACACGCTGGACACGCTGACTGTGCCTCCTGCTAACCAACGATCGGCCTTTCTTCCGGTAGTTCGTAACGACGCGTGTGTTCCCGTAGCGCGAGCGCCGAGGCCAAGGTGATGGGGCCGATCCTGCCGAGGAACATCAGCAGTGTCAGCACCACGGTCGCCGCGCCGGATAGGTGTGGGGTGATCCCCGTCGACAGTCCGACGGTCCCGAACGCGGAGATCACCTCGAACAGCACCACGTCGAGGCCGAAGGGCGTCGTCGTCAACAAAAACAGCGTCGCCACCATCACGGTGCCCACGCTCAGCAGGGCCACCGCGAGAGCCTGACGTTGCGCGGTGGCCGGTACCTTGCGGCCCATCACGTGCACGGTCGGTTCGCCGCGGATCTCCGTGAGGATCACGAAGGCCAACAGCGCGAACGTCGTCACCTTGATCCCGCCCGCGGTGCTGGCGCTGCCCCCACCGATGAACATCAGTATGTCGTTGACCAGCAGGGTTCCCGGCCTGAACTCACCCACGTCGAGGACGTTGTAGCCGGCGCTGCGCGGCATGACGGCGTGGAAGAACCCCGTCAGCAGTCGTCCCCCGACGCCGAATCGGCCGAGGGTGTCCGGGTTGTTCCATTCAAGCGTCGTGATGGCGACGGTTCCGAGCACCAGCAGCAAGGCCGTGGTCGACAGTGTGATCTTGGCGTGCAGTGACCAGCGGTGCAGCATGCCGCGGCTGTGGCGCCACAGCTCTATCCACACGGGAAAACCGAGGCCCCCGGCGAGCACGGCCAGGCAGACGGTCACGCAGATCCACGGATCGGTGGCGAACCGTGTGAGGCTGTCCGGGTACAACGCCAGTCCGGCGTTGTTGAACGCCGTGATCGCGTGGAAGACACCGTGATACGCGGCCGAATCGATGTCGTAGCCGTAGCCGGTCGCGAATCGGATGGTCAGGACCGTGGCGGTGACGGTCTCGAACGTGAGGCTCACCAGCGCGACACCGGTGAGGACACGTCGCATGTCGCCCGTCCCCAACGCCTTGCTCTCGGCCTGGGCGGTCAGCCGCATCCGCAGTCCGATCCGGCGGGTGATCAGCAATCCCAACAGGGAGGCCAGGGTCATGATGCCCAGACCACCGATCTGGACGAGGGCGAGGATCACCAGTTCACCGAAGGTGGACCAATGGCCGGCGGTGTCCGTCACGACGAGTCCGGTGACGCACACGGACGTGGTCGCGGTGAACAGGGCCGTCACGAAGTCCGACGATTCACCGGACTCCGTGGCCACGGGCAGCATGAGCAGCGCCGTACCCGCCGCGACCACGTACCCGAAAGCGGTCACCACGATCCTCGCGGGATGCCGCCGACTCGGGAGAAGACGACGCGGCACCGACCTTAGCCACTTGGCCACGGTTCCTCCGGGCGTGCTCACCTGTGTCGATGCAGACGCTACGCCCGGCGGCCCGACCATGGCGGGTCGGGCCGCCGGTGCCGCCGGAGACCGTGTCGGCCGCCGGGGCCGGGGTCAGACCTCGTGCTCCACCCGGGGGTCGTCGGCCCAGGTGGTGTGGAAGCTGCCGGCACGGTCCACCCGGCGATAGGTGTGGGCGCCGAAGTAGTCGCGTTGGCCCTGGATCAGGGACGCGGGCAGCCGTTCGGCCCGCAGCGCGTCGTAGTAGGCCAGTGCCGTGGAGAAACCCGGTGTGGGGATACCCAGTCGTACAGCGGTGGACACGACCGAACGCCACGCGTCCTGGGCGTCCTCCACGGCCGTGCGGAACTCGCCGCTGGCCAACAGCGTGGGCAATGTGCTCTCCGCGCGGTAGGCGGCGCGGATGTCGTCGAGGAACTTCGCGCGGATGATGCAGCCGCCTCGCCAGATGGCGGCCACGGCGCCGAGGTCGATGTTCCAGCCGTACTCGGCGCTGCCCGCCTGGATCTGGTTGAAACCCTGTGCGTACGCGACGACCTTCGACGCGTACAGCGCCTGTTCGACGTCGTCGGCGAAGCTGTCGGGCACGCTGCCGCGCACCGACGGAGCCGTGCGATCCGGTCCGGCCAGACCACGTGCCGCGCGACGCAGGTCCACGTGGCCCGACAGGGACCGCGCGAAGGTGGCTTCGGCGATCCCGGTGATGGGGACGCCCAGTTCCAGGCCGGTCTGCACGGTCCAGCGGCCGGTGCCTTTCTGCTCCGCCTGGTCGGCCACGATGTCCACGAACGGTTTACCCGTCGCCGGATCGGTGTGGGCGAGCACCTCCGCGGTGATCTCGATGAGGTAGGAGTCGAGTCGCCCCGAGTTCCAGGTGCGGAAGACCTCCGCTATCTGGGCGGGTTCGTAGCCGAGCGCGCCCCGAAGCAGGTCGAACGACTCGGCGATGAGCTGCATGTCGGAGTACTCGATGCCGTTGTGCACCATCTTCACGAAATGGCCCGCGCCGTCGGGCCCCACGTGGGTGCAGCACGGCGCGCCGTCCACCTTGGCGGCGATGTCCTCGAACAGGGGGCCGAGCGAGGCGTAGGAGGATTCGGAGCCACCGGGCATGATGCTGGGCCCGTGGAGTGCGCCTTCCTCGCCGCCGGAGACACCGGCGCCCACGAAGTGCAGACCACGTTCCCGCAGTGCGGCCTCACGGCGTCGGGTGTCGGCGAAGTGCGCGTTGCCCGCGTCGACGACGATGTCGCCGGGTTCCAGCAGCGGTGTGAACTCGTCGATCACGGCGTCGGTGGGGGCGCCCGCCTTCACCATGATGATGATCTTGCGTGGTCGTTCGAGCGCGGCCACGAACTCCTGAGGGGAGTAGGTCGGTACGAACTCGCCTTCGGAACCGAATTGCTCGACCAGGTCCTGGGTCCGTTGTCCGGTCCGGTTGTACAGGGCCACGGTGTGTCCGTGACGGGCCAGGTTACGTGCCAGGTTGCGTCCCATCACGGCGAGGCCGGTGACGCCGATGCTTGCCTGTGCCGGCTGAGAGCTCATAGTCGAAACCTTACGCTTCCACGCGCCTTCGGGGATCGGTTGCGCTGCGTGTTCGGGTTTTTCGATCGTCCAGCCGGTGAGGTGATTTCACCTGGGCGGTGGAACGCGGTAACGTCACGGCCGCCATGGCCAGCACTGTGACTTCCCGCCGCAAGCAGCTCGGCAACGAGCTGCGGCACGCACGTTTGGCTGCGGGGTTCACCCAGCAGCAGGTCGCCGAGATTCTCGGGTGCACCCAGGGAAAGATCAACAAGATCGAGTCGGGCGCTGTCGGCGCGAAGCTCGGCGACGTGCGCAGGATGTTGGAGGCGTACGGCGTGACGGGCGAGGAAGCCGAGACACTGATCAACCTGGCGAGAGCCGCCGCGGGGCAGCGCGGTCATTGGTCCGGGTACCGCTCGGTGGTGCCGCACTGGTTTCGCACGTTCACCGATCTGGAGCCCGCGGCGGCGGAGATCCTGACCTGGCACGGTGAGCGCATCCCCGGTCCGTTGCAGTCCGAGCATTACATGCTCAAACAGTTCACCGAGTACGGTGCCACCGACGTCACCGCGTTGGTGCGTAACCGGCTCGACCGCAAGGCCGTCTTCGATCAACCCCAGCCGCCGTACTACCGCTTCATCATCAGTGAGGCGGCGCTGCGGAGAGCTCCGGGTGGGCATGCGCCGGCCGTGATGCTCGACCAGATCGAGCACATGTTGGAGTTGGATCAACGGCAACGGGTGTACGTGCACATCCTGCCGTTCGACGCCCGGCTGGCTTCGGTGCCCAACGACTTCACGATCATGCGGTTCCCCGACCGCACGCGCGATTTCGTGTACATCGAGCATTCGGCGGGCGGGCTCTACCTCGACGACGTCAAGGATTTCCAGATCTTCGTCGACGCGTGGGATCGACTTCGTGGGGCCGCCCTCGAACGTCGGGAGACCCGGCAGTTTTTGAAGCAGCTCGCGCAGGACTATCGCGAGATGCTGGACTGATCGTCTCCAGACGCGAAGCCGGCACTTCTTCGGCGGACGCCGCGCGAGCGGTGGTTCCCACCACTCTTCTCGCGTGACCGTCCACAGCGGCTTGTCCGCCTGCGGATTCGACTACACGCGGCACAGGTAGCGCAGTGCCAGTGGGTCGTCGACGAGGATGAGAGGCGTGGGCTTCTTACGGTTCGCGAACTTGCCGAGGTTCAGATTCAACCTTGCGCGACGGAATACCGGCGGGGTTTCGCGCTCGTTCTCCACGCGTGCTTGTTGAAATTTCAACAGGTCTACATCGAGCCGTACGGCCATGCCTGCTCCCCCCAGGGTGTTGTCGAGCTCTCACAAGATGGACCCCGCCGGTCCTCATTGATCACTACCAGCTAGTAATAATCCTAGTTCGTTAATAATCGTGTTGTCGACTCAAGCGGTTGAATGTCGCACGGATGGAGGCATCCTTTGGGTGGATCATCGCCGTGCGTCAAGGAGATCCAATGGGTCGCAACAGGGGCGCGGCGCGTCCGCAAGCCAGGCGCGGAGGTAGGCGATGGTCGATTATGCCGAGAGTTCGGAGTACGACCCGACCACGGCCGTGGGCATGTTCGCCCCCGGCAACTGGCGTAAGTCCTTCGCCAGTGAACCCAACGGAGGCAACTGTGTCGAGGTGAACATCGCCGAGGACAGAGTCGGTGTTCGTGACACAAAGCTGCCCGACAGCCCGGTCTTCGTGTTCTGGCCCTCGGAGTGGGATGCCTTCGTCAAGGCCGTGAAGGCCGGCCAGTTCGACCTGCCGCGGTGACCGGGTACGACGAGCTTTCCAGGGTGAGTGCTCGAAGACCCGGGCTCGCTATGGCCCCTCGACATGGCCTAGACTGATCGTGGACCCCCGCGGCGTCCACCCTGTGAACCTCCCCAGGGCCGGAAGGCAGCAAGGATAAGCAGGCTCTGACGGGTGCGGGGGTCCCCTTCTTTTTCCGGGGACTTTCCGCCGCGCCCGGGTGGGCAACGGGCACGTCGGCGGCGCAGGCCGGTACGCTCGCCACGTGGCTCTAGCGCTGTACCGCAAGTACCGACCGGCGACCTTCGCCGAGGTCGTCGGGCAGGAGCACGTCACCGAGCCCCTGCGCACCGCGCTGGCCTCCGGCCGCATCAACCACGCCTACCTCTTCTCGGGGCCACGCGGCTGTGGCAAGACGTCGAGTGCTCGGATCATGGCCCGCTCGCTCAACTGCGTCGAGGGGCCGACGCCCGATCCGTGTGGCAAGTGCGGTCCGTGTGAGGCGCTCGCCCCCGAGGGGCCGGGCAGCGTGGACGTCACCGAGCTGGACGCGGCCAGTCACGGAGGCGTCGACGACGCCCGTGAGCTGCGCGACCGCGCTTTCTACGCGCCCGCCGAGTCGCGGTACCGGGTGGGTTTCAACGCCCTGCTGAAGATCGTGGAGGAGCCGCCGGAACACCTGATCTTCATCTTCGCCACCACCGAGCCGGACAAGGTGCTCACCACCATCCGCTCGCGCACGCACCACTACCCGTTCCGGCTCATCCCCCCGAAGGCCATGCGGGAGTTGCTGGAACGCAACGTCGCCGCCGAGGGCATCCCGGTGGAACCGGCGGTGTATCCGCTGGTGATCCGCGCGGGCGGGGGATCGGCGCGGGACACGCAGTCGGTGCTGGATCAGCTGCTCGCGGGTGCGGGTCCCGAAGGCGTGACGTACGAACGCGCGGTGGCGCTGCTGGGGGTCACCGACTCGGCGCTCATCGACTCGATGGTGGACGCGTTGGCCGCCGACGACGCCAAGAACGTCTTCGGCACGATCGACCGGCTCTCCGAGGCCGGACACGACCCGCGCCGCTTCGCCGCCGATCTGCTCGATCGGCTGCGTGACCTGCTGCTGTTGCGTTCGGTGCCCGAGGCCGCGACCAACGGCATGGTGTCGGCCCCCGAGGAACAGCTCGAACGCATGGTGGAGCAGGCGCAACGCCTGAGCCCGGGCACGTTGACCCGCTATGCGGAGATCCTGCACAACGGCCTGTTGAAGATGCGGGGTGCCACGTCGCCACGCCTGGTGCTCGAACTGCTGTGCTCACGGATGCTGCTGCCCGAGGTCTCCGACGACGAGGCGTCGATGCTGCAGCGGCTCGAGCGGTTGGAACGTCGAATCGCCACCGGAGCACCCGCCGTGCCGTCCGGGCCACCGACGACTACGTGCATGAAAGCCCGTGGACGGCGGTGGGCGTCTCTGCTGCCGCGGGCCTGCTGGTCGGCGCGTTGCTATGCAGGCGATAGCACTGCGCCTGCTCGGGATCCTTCCGCCGCTGTCGCGCCATCTCTCGGCCTATGCCGAGCTTGGCGCGGCGGCGGCGGCAGAGTACAGGGCTTCCTTTTCCAGGAAGCTGTGCTGGGCGGCGCTTGCCACCGTCGCCGGCCTGGCCGGCCTGGTCGCTGCCTGGATGATCGGCCTGGTGGCGTTCTGGGAGACCCCCTGGCGGCTGACCTACGTCATCACCAGCGCCGCGGTCCTGCTGGCCGTTGCCGTCATCGCTGCCGCGGTGGCCTTCTCCCCGGCACAAGGGGGCAGGGCTGCCAGCCTGATGCGGGAAGAAATCCACAAGGACATGGAACTGGTGGCGCAATGGACACGGACGCAGTAGCGGCGCGCCTCGCCGCCAGCCGGGACGAGCTGCGTGCCGGCATGCTCGCCGGCCGGCCCGGGTTCGAGGATGCCGAGGTGTTTCCCCGCAGCCGTACCATGCGGCTGCTGCTCGACCCCCACCGGCGCGGCATGGCGCTGGCAGTGGCCGGTGCGGTGGTTTCCTTCCTGTTCGGGCGGCGGCGGCGCAGCGGCCAGGATCTCGCCAGCCTGATCATGGGCCTGGCGCGGCGGCCGTGACCGGGCCTGAAGGGAATATCCGCGCAATCCCGGTGACCACGGTGGGCCGGGACCGGCTCGCGCGGCTGATGAAGGGCTGCGTGCTGCTGCTCCTGCTGGGCGTGCTGATCTTCAGCCGCACCATTACCGTCCCGGCGCTCGCGGCGGTGCTGTTGTCCATTGCCCTGTTCCCGGTGGTCAATCGGGCGGTCCACCTGGGAGTGCCGCGCGCCATTGCTTCCATCCTGTCACTGGCTGCGCTGCTCGGC
>SMEH01000161.1_pt1 | contig 25956 bp, 24 predicted proteins | sample 2456361 | NCBI WGS metagenome assembly SMEH01 (sample SAMN10132587, study PRJNA489261) | soil metagenome | isolation source: day1 control-loamy sand soil ammended | place: USA | reverse complement strand
CATGTCCGAAGAGGCCTCGACAGGCAGTATACCGGCAAAATCCCCTAGCTTCATGGAAATCCAGTCACCACACGAACAGGCACGCCCGCTCTCGAGCCGGCGCTTGAAGAAGAATCACTGATAGGAGACCAGCGTTGCCGTATTTTCATGGCTGAAATCTGGCTCCACGCCAAGCATCGCGGCGGACCGTCGAATGATATTTCCCGCCATGACACCTGCGTTCGATGCTGCCGTCGCCCCCATCCCCGGCTTTTCCGGCTTGGGATCGTCCACGATGGTGAACACGACATATTCCGGGTCGTCTATCGGGAAGGCGGCGACGAAGGTGTTGAAGTTGTGGCCCTTGGAATACCGGCCGTTGATGACCTTCTCCGCCGTGCCTGTCTTTCCGCCGACCCTGTAGCCGGGAACACGCGCATTTCGGCCCGAGCCCCTCTCGGCGGTGAGCGCATAGAGGTAGCGCATGGCCGACGATGTATTTTCGCTCACCACCCTCTTGGCAACCTCCATCGCCTGCGCCGCCGTGCGCGGCAGGAAAGTGGGCTCGATCAGGAAACCGCCATTCATGAGCGCGGCACAGCCGACCGCCGTCTGCAGCGGCGTGGTCGAGACACCGTGACCGAAGGCGATGGTCACCGAATTGATCTGCTTCCACGTTTTGGGCTCCGTCGGCGTGGCGACCTCCGGCAGTTCCGTCTTCATCCGGCCGAGTACGCCCAGCCGGTGCAGGAACTCCCGATGCCCATCGACGCCGATCAGCATCGCCTCGCGGGCCGAACCGATATTGGAGGAGTAGACGAACACTTCCTCCACCGACAGCGGACGCCCCTTGCCATGATAGTCATGGATGGTTTGCCGCCCGATACGAAGCGGACGCGAGGCGTCGAACATGGTGTTGATCGTCGCCTGGCCCGAATCCAGCACCATGGCCGTGGTGAAGCTCTTAAAGGTCGAACCCATCTCGTAGAGGCCGGCAGACATGCGGTTGAGCCGGTCCTTGTCTTGTGCATTGTAGGGATTGTTCGGGTCGAAATCAGGAACCGAGGCCATTGCCATGACCTCCCCGGTCTTGGCGTTGAGCACCACCGCACCGGCCGCAAGAGCCTGGTAGCGTTGCATGCTCGCAAGAAGCTCGTCATGCACGACATGCTGCACCCTCAGGTCGATCGACAGCCTGACCGGTGCCATGTCGCGCGCGAGGCCGACTTCCTGCAGGTCTGTCAATCCCTGATCGTCAAGGTATTTCTCCATCCCGGAGATGCCCTTGTTGTCGATATTGGTCAGGCCCACGACGTAGGCCGCCGTGCTGCCCGCCGGATAGAAACGCCGCTTTTCGGTGCGGAAGCCTATGCCGGGAATGCCAAGCCGGAGAATTTCGGCCTGCTGCTTCGGCGTGAGCTGGCGCTGCAGCCAGACAAAGCCAGCCCCGCTCTTGAGCTTGTGATAGGTCTGTTCGTAATCGATTTCGGGCAGGACCGTGGAAAGCTTCTCGATTGCCTCATCGGCATCGACGATGTGGCGCGGCTCGGCGAAAAGCGAAGCCGTCTTGATGTCGGTCGCCAGGACTTCGCCATTGCGGTCCACTATGTCGGGGCGCGATGCGGTGACACGGCTGGGTGGCGGGCCGGACGCTTCCGGATCCTGGAAACCGAGCCAGGCCAGCCGCCCCGCAATGGCTGCATAGATCAGCAGGAACACCGACATCGTCATGATGACGCGCGTCCGTATCCTGCCGCCGCCCGCCTTGCGCGCGCCGTCGACAACGATTGCGTTGTCGTCCGTCATGTTCTTGCGCCTGAGAAGCCGAGGCAGCCTCGGCAGCCGGCCGAAGGTGCCAGTCATTGCACGGCTCCGGTGATGGTGGGGTCCTGTCCGCTCGCGGCGATGCCATCGGGCGGATCTGCGGTCAGTTCCTCGATGGTCAGCGGCGGCCGGGCAGGCAGTTCGTCCAGCTTGACGAATTGCCGGGGATCGACCGGCTCCACCTCGAGCTGGGATTTGTAGAGTTCGACGAGCTTGGCAAGACGCCCCGGCTGGGAAAGCAGGCTCCAGTCCGCCTTGAGCAGGTCGATCGTGTCTTCCTCGGTATGGATCTGCGCCTGCAACTGGCGCACCAGCATCTTTTGCGCTTCGGCATCCGCCTTGATCTTGTAGGTCGCGGCAGCAGCAGACACCATTATGGCAATGAGGATGATATCGGTGGTTCGGAACACGGTATGCTACCTCTCGCCCGGCTGAGGAGCGCCGGGAAGTCTGGGAAGGCCGAAGGCGGAAAGATCGGCCGCACGGGCCGGAGCGTCCGTACGTACTGCAGCGCGCAGGCGAGCCGAGCGGGCACGCGGATTGGCAGCGAGTTCGGCTTCGCCCGGCGTGACATCGCGGCCAAACTTACGAAAGGTGAGGGCCTGCCCCCGTGCCTGGGGCAGATGCCGAGAGCCGGAAGGCGCCTCGCTGCGATCGGCGATGAAGCGCTTTACGATCCGGTCCTCAAGCGAATGGAACGTCACCACTCCCGGGCCAACTCGCCGAGTTCGTCATTGACGTAGATGCGGAGGGCCTGGAATACCCGCGTGGCTGGATGGATACGGTCCCCCGGCTTGCGACCGACACAGGTTTCGATTGCATCGGCCAGGTCGAGCGTACGTTCGAAAGGCCGCCTCGCCCGCCTTTGCTCGATCATGCGCGCAATCCGCCCGGCATGGCGCTCTTCGCCGAGCAGGCCGAAGATGCGGGCGAGATCGCCGGTCTTGAAGGTGTTGACCACCTCGGCCGCGCTAAGGCCAGCCTGCGCCATGCGCATGTCAAGCGGCCCGTCGGCACGGAAGGAGAAACCGCGGCCGGCCTCATCGAGCTGCATGGACGACACGCCAATGTCCAGGACCACGCCATCAACGGTTTCGGCATGTTCGGCCAGGGTCGAGAACGGGGCCTGCACCAGCTTCAGCCGACCCGCAAATTCACGCTCCATTGCGCGACCGGCGGCAATCGCGTCCGGGTCGCGGTCGATAGCCACAACTGACGCGCCTTTCTCCAGAATTGCCCTCGTATAGCCGCCGGCGCCGAAGGTGCCGTCAATAACCGTATCGCCCGGCCCGGGCGACAGGGCCTGAAGGACCTCGGCGAGTAGAACCGGAATGTGGCGGGCCGGTCCGCCAACGGCGTGAACCTCATCGCCGTGGCCAGCCATCATTCCGGTTGCCCCCCAGGCTCGCCGGCTTGCCCCGCCCCCTGCCGGAGTCGCAACAGCCTTGCCCTTACGGCCGCCGAATGTTCGGCCAGCCGTGATGGCTCCCAGATCTGGAAGAAGTGCCCGCGACCCACGAAGGCAACCTCCGTAGTGATCCCCGTATGGGAGCGTATGAAATCGGAGACGGTGATGCGGCCATCCTGATCGAGCTTGAGAAAGGCCCCATCCCCATGAATGAAGAACGACATGTCGTCCGCAGTCTGCAGGAACGGGTCTTCCTTCGCGATGCGCTCCTCGTACCTGTCGAGCAGATCGAGGCCGCCCACATCCAGCGCGGGCACGTCCAGGCAACGTAGCGCGTAGAGTTCGGAATAGCCCCGCTTCTGCACGACCGAGCGGAAATGCGCCGGCACCGAAACCCTCCCCTTGGCGTCGATCCTGTTTGTCGCACTCGACAGAAAACGGTCCATTGAACATTACAGCCGCTTCCGCCGCCGCATCCCTGTGCATCCCGCCATCCGCGCCGCCGCGACGCGATCCCTTGCCAGCATCTCCGTCGTCAGGGCAGCAGGAAGCGTACGGACGGCCGCCGCCCGCGACTGCCCTTCCGGCGAACGCTTCACCCTGACCCGAAACGAAAGCTTGATTGCCTGAATGGGATAGCATGGGGCACTATGGGCGTCAACGGGAAGGAGGCACACGCTCCTATCTACAGTCTGGGTGATGGCGGCATTTCGGAGCTTGCCGTCTTTATCGTCCATTAAGCCTAACGAAGTGTGTACGCGGCCTTCGGCAGCTGCTAGATGGCGGGCATCGGCCTAGCAGCGATTTCATGGCCTTTCAGGGGGGAGCCCAGCGATGTCCAAGCCACTCAAGTCTCTTGCCGCTGGCTTGGCTCATCTGCGCGATGCCCACCTGAAACCCGGCGACGCCATACCCCTGCCGCTGACCATGGCCTCGGTCTTCCACTCGCCCGGAGACGCCTCGGGCTTCCATCAATACGGCCGGTTCAGCAACCCTACCTGGACCGCCGTGGAGGAGATGCTGGGTTACCTGGAAGACGCGCCCTGTATCGGCTTCCCCTCCGGCATGGCCGCGATTTCGGCGCTGCTGTTCAGCCTCGCGAAAAGCGGCGATCGGATACTGTTGTCATCGGACGGCTACCCCACAACCCGTCTTGTCGCCGAGCGCCTTGCTGCCTTCGGCGTCCATTTCGACACGCGCCCTACCGCTTCCTTTCTGGATGGAGGTTTTGAAGGTTACCGGCTTGTCTATGCCGAGACGCCGGCCAATCCGGGACTGGATATTTGCGACATCGCCGCGGTGTCGGAAGCGGTCCATGCCGGCGGGGGCATTTTCATAGTCGACAACACAACGATGACGCCATTCGGCCAGCGCCCCCTCGAACACGGCGCCGACGTGGTAGTGGCGGCCGATACAAAGGCGCCGAACGGTCATTCCGACGTCCTGTTCGGCCATGTCGCAAGCCGCAACGCCGAGATCATTGCGGCAGTGCAGGAGTGGCGACAGACATGCGGTGTCATTCCCAGCCCGTTCGACGCCTGGATGGTGCATCGCGGCCTGGAAACGCTGGAGATCCGTTTCGAGCGCATGTGCGATACGGCGGAATTCATCGCGCCGCGCCTGAAAGCGCACAAGGCCGTTCGTTCGCTACGCTACCCTGGTCTGGCTGACGATCCGTCGCACAATCTGGCACGGGCGCAAATGGAGCGTTTCGGTTTCCTCATCAGCTTCGTGCTGGACTCGGCGGAAAAGGCCGAAGAGTTCATCCAGGGTTGCCCCCTCGTCGAATCTGCCACCTCCTTCGGCGGTGTGCATACGGCCGCAGAACGCAGGACGAAGCGGGGCGACGCCGTGCCGCCCGGTTTCGTGCGCCTTTCGATCGGCTGCGAGCCGGCCGAGGAACTATGGCAGGCGATTGAAACCTCGCTCGACAGGCTTTGTGCGTAGCGGCCAGAGGACGCCCTCAGTCAGGACTCACCGTCAAGAAGCGCCAGCCGGCCTGTAAGCCGGGTTCTGTATGGCCCCTGCCCAATGGGCAGCGACGTGGCGGCCATTCATCTTGGACGCGCATTGCTGCACGCCTCACGCAACCTACCCGGGCGGCTGGGCCGGAAACAGCCCCGAGAGTTGCCCCTCGCGCCGCCCCTATTCGGTCTTGCTCCCGGTGGGGTTTGCCGTGCCGCTTCCGTTGCCGGTCGCGCGGTGGGCTCTTACCCCACCCTTTCACCCTTACCACGCAAGCGTGGCGGTCTGCTTTCTGTGGCACTTTCCCTGGGGTTGCCCCCGCCGGCCGTTAGCCGGCACCGTGTTTCCATGGAGCCCGGACTTTCCTCACCCGCAGCCTTTCGGCATCAGCGGGCGCGGCCGCCCGGCCGGCTGGCATTGCGTATAAAGGGATTTGCGGCGCAAAAGGCAAACGAAAAAGCCGGCGGTCACCCGCCGGCTTTCGTCATGCAGGGTTGCCAGCCGATGCCATCTGCACCTTCACCTTCTGGCAATATGCTGAAGACACCGGGTTCATGCGGCGGGCCGCATGACCGGCATTGTATTTGAGGATTGTGCCGCAAAGCGTGCCGTCGCCGAGATCCTTCGCCATGGCAAGGTATTTCATGCCGAACTTGATGTTGGTTTCAGGATCATAGAGCCCCTTGACCGATCCCGTGTATCCCAGCATCCGTGCCGTGGAGGGTTTGATCTGCATGAGGCCCACTTCCCCCGCGCTGCCCGTGACATGGGGGCGGAAGTTGCTTTCGATCCCCACGACTGCGCGCGCCAGCGACACGGAAATCCCGTACTGCGCGGCATAGCGGGCAATGATGGCATCGTAAGGGGCGCTTTTGGGGCGCGAGCCGGTCGAAGCCGTCTGAATGGAATCTACCTTGGGCGAGACGGAAACGGGCTTGCGCGACTTGGCTTTCGCGGTCTTGACGGATGTCACCTGCGTCCCCGATTTCTTTCTGCTCGCTGACTTTTTGGCCTTCCGGCTGGCCGTCTTTTGTTCGGCGGCTTTCTGTTGACTCACCTTCTGTTTCCCAGGCTCCCGCTTGGCGGCCTTCTGCGCTTTCTCCTTCTTCGCACGGGCGGAACATTCCACAAGGCTGGCGCAGCTCTTTTCAGCCGTGCCTTTCGGCTGCGAATTCTTGGCGGAGTAAGTCTTGGCCGAACGCGCAAACGGCGATCCGCTGGCGTCCTTAGCCGCCCCGGGGGTTACGGTGGCAAAGCTTATCACTGCGGCAGCCAGCGCTGCCGTTAGAACGGTCGGTCTGTACATGATTCCTGTTTTGTCTGGCCGGGCGGGAGGTGGCACGGCAGTTTCTATTGGATGCCGCATTGCGGAAAACGCAGCCGGCATCGGCGGATGCCCGGACCTGCTAGACGAATGAGCGCCAAAAAAGGCGGTTCAAGTCACTTTAAGTGACCGAATGTAACCTTGTTCTAAAACACCAACTGCTTGAACAAGCTACGCCGCCAGCGCAGCGACAAGCCTGTGAAGCGTCAAAATGGTTGAGCGGTCGGCCAAGCCATCCACGCGACGCGGCCGGAAATGACGCTGGAAGGCGGCGACCACCGTGCTGGTCTGCTGATCGTAAAATCCGGTGATCTCGATGCCGTAACCCCAATAGGAGAGCAGGGATTGCAGCTTTTCCACGGGCTTGCCGGAAGAGCCGATATCGAGCACTGGCCCAGAACTGATCCGCGCGGGCTCGACGTAAAGGCCGACCCCTGCGTCGGCCAGTGTCTTCCAGGGAAATTTCTCACCCGGATCGATCTTTCGGCCGGGCGCCACGTCTGAATGCGCCAACACCCGCTCCGGCCGGATGCGATGCCGCGCGATAATGCCGCGGCACAGTTCGATCACTGCGGCAATCTGTTTTCTCGGGAATGCCCGGTAGCCCAGCTCATGGCCAGGATTGACGATCTCTATGCCGACCGAGCAGGAATTGACGTCCGTGTTTCCATTCCAGGAGCTTTTGCCGGCATGCCAGGCCCGATCGCTTTCGCGCACCATCTGGACGACGTGCCCGTCCTCATGGACGAGATAGTGCGAGGACACTTCGCTGACCGGATCGCACAACCAAGCTTCGGCCGCGCTGCCGCTTATCATGCCCGTATAGTGCAGTACGATCATGTCGGGAGCATCCACGCCCCTCCTGAGGCCGAAATTGGGGGAAACCCGCACTTCGGCGCCAGCATGGTCGGGCGCAAATCCACTCATGCCGGGGCTAGATCGCGTTCGATCGCCTCATAGGCGGCATTGATCGCCGCCAGCCGGGCCGTGGCGATCTTGATGAATTCCTGGGGCAGGCCGCGGCCAATGAGCCTGTCGGGGTGGTTCTCCGCGACCAGTTGCCGGTAGCGTTTCCGGATATCGGCAAAGGGCCGCCCCGGCTCTATTCCCAGGACAATATAGGGATCTGCCGGACCGAGATGAACGTGCCGCGCCAGAATGGTCTGGTAGTGGCTCTCCTCAATGTCGAAGATCTCGGCAACCCGCCGCAGGAAATGCTCTTCGCGCTCGTGCAGGACGCCATCTGCAGCAGCGATGAAGAACAAGCCGTCCAGAATGTCTTCCAGCATCCTGCAATTGGTGCGGCCGGACCCGCACAGTCGCGCCATCTGCTCGGCATATGCCTCATAGCCGGCGACGTCGCGCTTTGCGAGGTCATACAGGCGCGCCACGTTACGCAGCTGGCTGCGCGGCACCTCGAATATTTGCTGAAATGCGCGGATCTCGTCGTGTGTAACCACACCATCGGCCTTGGCCATCTTGGCCGAAAGGGCGATCATGGCGACTGAAAAGGCCACACGGCGGCGCAGGTCGGGATCGCCGCCGAACAAGTTGCGCACTGCCTCCGCCAAGTCGGCAATGCCGGACGTTGCAGATGACGAAATGCGGGTGACGAATTCGCCTATGCGTTCCCATATAGACATATCGCTACTTAGAGCGAAGCCCGGCTTCCTATCAAGCCGGGCATTGCCAGAGGCAACCCGGCCGGTGGAATACATGCCAACAGGAAAGGCCGGCTCGAGGCCGGCCTTTCCGCAGGATCTGATACTATGCTCAGTTCGCCGGAGCCGTAGAATCCGGAGCCGGTGCCGGCGCCATGTTGTTATCCGCCGGCGGCGTCGCCTCAGGCGTCATGGTATCGCCGGCAGGCGGCGTGGTGCTCTGGGTCGTGGTCGTATCCGTGCTGGTGCCGCTGTCGCTGCAAGCAGCAACGCCCAGAAGAGCCAAGGCCGACACCGAAGCGAGAATGAGCTTCTTCATGATTTCTCTCCATCGCAAACAACACCCGACCATATCGGGCGGTCGCCACAAAAATGCGGCCGCGGGGGCATCGGTTTCGTCACTTTGCGTTTCGGGCTGTAACAGCGCTCACGGCTTCGTGAGGCGTTGTGGCGGATGGCGCAGCATCCTACAAGCCTCAAGACAAGAGGGAGTTGGCCGGTGCAAGACGAGAAATGGGATTTCTGGATCGACCGCGGCGGCACGTTCACGGACATCATCGGCCGTGACCCGGCCGGCAGCCTGCATCCGCTGAAGCTGCTTTCCGAAAACCCCGAAGCCTATCCCGATGCGGCCATCCATGGAATCCGCACCCTGCTTGGCATCGGTGCGAGCGAACCAATCCCCTCGCGCCGGCTTGGGCAAGTGCGAATGGGCACGACCGTCGCTACCAACGCCCTGCTGGAGCGCAAGGGCGACAGGGTGCTGCTGTTGATCACCAAGGGCTTTCGCGATGCACTGCGCATCGGCTACCAGGCTCGGCCGGATATTTTCGCCAAGAAGATCGTCCTGCCGGACCAACTATATGAGCGGGTCGTAGAGGTCGACGAACGCATCCGTGCGGATGGATGCATAGAGAAACTGCTCGACATATCGACGGTTCATCCGGCGCTTGAGCGCGCCAGGGCCGATGGCTTCGACGCCGTGGCCATAGTCTTCATGCACGCCTGGAAAAACCCGGACCATGAGAAGGCAATGGCAAAGGTCTGCCGCAATCTCGGCTTTCGACAGGTTTCAGCAAGTCACGAGGTCTCGCCTCTTATCAAGCTGGTAGGCCGGGGCGACACCACGATGGTGGACGCATATTTGTCGCCGATACTACGTCGCTATGTGGCGCAGGTGGCTAAGGCGCTCGGAACCGGCACGCCGCCCGATGCAGACCCGTCGGTGGTCCCGCCCCGGCACGACGGAGAAGACGTCTTACCCCGGCTGATGTTCATGATGTCGTCCGGCGGGTTGACCGCAGCCGAAAATTTCCAGGGCAAGGATGCGCTGCTTTCAGGGCCCGCTGGCGGCGTGGTGGGCATGGTCGAAACGGCCCGCCTCGCCGGTTTCGACAAGGTGATCGGCTTCGACATGGGCGGCACCTCAACGGACGTGGCCCATTTCGATGGTGAATACGAGCGTGCATTCGACACCGAGGTGGCAGGCGTGCGTGTTCGTGCTCCCATGATGCAGATACACACCGTTGCGGCAGGGGGCGGCTCGCTCCTGCATTTCGAGGCGGGACGTTTCAGGGTCGGGCCAGATTCAGCTGGCGCCAATCCCGGCCCCGCCTGCTATCGGCGCGGCGGCCCTCTGACAGTCACGGACGCCAATGTCATGCTGGGCAAGCTGCAGCCGCATCTGTTTCCGCACATCTTCGGCCCTGCGCAGGATCAGCCGCTGGACGCTGACATAGTGCGCGCGAAATTCGCCGCGCTCGCGGAAAGGATCGGCGACGGACGCTCCCCCGAGGCCGTAGCCGAGGGCTTCATTACCATTGCCGTCGAAAACATGGCCAACGCCATCAAGAAGATTTCGGTGCAGCGCGGCTATGACGTAACCCAATATCTTCTGAACTCGTTCGGTGGCGCGGGCGGCCAGCATGCCTGTCTCGTCGCCGACTCGCTCGGCATCGAGGCAGTGCTCATCCACCCGCTTTCCGGGCTGCTCTCAGCCTACGGCATCGGCCTGTCCTCGATATTTGCTTCGCGCCAGCAGGCCCTGCTGCAGCCGCTTTCGGAAGCCGCGCTCCCGGCTATCAACGAGTTGGTCGAGAAATTGCGAGCTGAAGTGGTCAGCGAATTGTCGGCCCAGGGAGTTTCCAGCGATGACGTGAAGACGCGCCCAATCCTGCATGTTCGCTACAAGGACAGCGACACCAGCCTGCCTGTCGATTTCGGTGCGCGTTCGATTTCCGATGCCAGGATCGCTTTCGCGTCCGCCCACAAAGCTCAGTTCGGTTTCGTCCACGACGACAAACCCCTGATCGTGGAAGCGGTTGCGGTCGAAGGTTCGGACGTGGGCGTGAGCTATGGGGAAGCGGAATCTGAATGTGAGGAAATTGCAGCAACGCCTTCGGATAGAGGACGATTTTTTGCCGAAGGACAATATCGAGAAGCTGGCATATTCCGTCGTAATGACCTGCAGCCGGGTAACTGGATCGACGGGCCGGCGCTGATAATCGAACCGAACCAGACCATCGTGGTCGAACCGGGCTGGCGGGCCGATATCACCGCGAGAAACCACGTGCTTCTGCGTCGCCGCGAAAAGAAGCGGCGGCGCATTGCCCTCGGCACGGATCAGGCCGGGAAGGACGGCGCCGACCCCGTAATGCTGGAGGTCTTCAACAACCTTTTCATGTCCATCGCCGAGCAGATGGGGGTGACGCTGCAGAACACCGCCCATTCGGTCAACATAAAGGAACGGCTGGATTTCTCCTGTGCCGTCTTCGACCGCGACGGCGCTCTTGTAGCCAATGCTCCACACATGCCTGTCCATCTGGGCTCAATGGACCGCTCGGTGGAAACCATCATCCGCTTGAATGCAGGCAACATCCGCCCCGGTGACGTCTTCGCGCTCAACGCGCCGTACAATGGCGGAACACACCTGCCGGACATTACCGTAGTAACGCCGGTGTTCGACGCCGGCGAAAGTGGCCAGAGCATTCTTTTCTGGGTGGCCTCGCGAGGTCATCACGCCGATGTCGGCGGAACCGCTCCCGGCTCGATGACGCCGCTTGCGACAACCGTGGACGAGGAAGGCGTGCTGTTCGACAATTTCCGCATCGTCGAACAGGGCAGGTTCCGCGAGAAAGCCCTTTATGAACTCCTGACCGATCATCCCTACCCTGCCCGCAACCCCGCCCAGAACATTGCGGACCTGAAGGCTCAGATAGCGGCCAATGAGAAAGGGGCTGCCGAATTGCGCAAGATGGTGCGCCATTTCGGCCTGCCGATGGTCCAGGCCTATATGGGTTACGTCCAGGACAACGCCGCCGAAAGCGTCCGGCGCGTGCTGGAACGGCTGCCAGACTGTTCCGAATACGAATACCCGACCGACACCGGACAGGTGATCAGGGTGAAGATCACCGTCGACCGCCAAAGGCGCGAGGCCACAGTGGATTTCACCGGCACGTCTCCCGTGGAGAAGAACAATTTCAATGCCCCGGAGCCGGTGACGCGCGCCGCCGTCCTCTATGCATTCCGCGTCATGGTCGAAGGCAGCATTCCCATGAATGCCGGCTGCCTGAGACCTATCAGGATCGTGATCCCGGAAGGTTGCATGTTGCGGCCGAGCTATCCGGCCGCAGTCGTCGCGGGGAATGTGGAAACGTCGCAGCACGTCACCAACGCCCTGTTCGGGGCGATGGGAGCCATGGCGAATGCACAGGGCACGATGAACAACCTGACCTTCGGCAACGAGCGCTATCAGTATTACGAGACGATCTGCTCCGGCTCTCCCGCCGGTCGCATGAACGACGGCACCGGTTTTTCAGGAACCTCGGCCGTCCATACCCACATGACCAATTCGCGGCTTACCGACCCCGAAATTCTCGAACTGCGCTTTCCCGTGCTTCTGGAGGACTTCCACATCCGCGAGGGCTCGGGCGGAAAGGGCCGCTGGAATGCCGGCGACGGCACGAGTCGCACCATCCGCTTCCTCGAAAAGATGGAGTGCGCCATCCTTTCCTCGCACCGCAGCCGGCCACCAAGAGGCCTCGACGGCGGCGGCGATGGCCAGCCTGGCTCGACAAGGGTGCGCCGCAATAACGGCCGCGTCGAGACGCTGAAGGCATGCGACCAGACGGTGCTGGAAGCCGGTGAAGCGGTGATCGTGACAACGCCCACCGCCGGCGGCTACGGCGTTCCCTGACCGTCATTCTTCGCAGCGATACACGCAAGGCTTGCCGCGGCCCCTTCGCGCCCTAGCTTGCAGGCACTTCCTCGCTGCGAAGGATTGCCGACATGGACCTCGACCCGCTCCTGCTGTCTCGGCTGCAGTTCGCCTGGGTCATCGCCTGGCATATACTGTTGCCATCCTTCACCGTTGGCCTCGCCTCCTACATCGCCTTGCTGGAAGGGCTGCATTTCACCACTGGCCGCGAAATCTACCTTCGCATCTCGTCCTTCTGGATCAAGATCTTCTCCGTCGCTTTCGGCATGGGCGTCGTTTCCGGCATCGTCATGCCGTTCCAGTTCGGCACCAATTGGAGCCGTTACTCCGATGCAACCGCCAATGTATTGTCCCCTCTCTTCGCCTATGAGGGGCTGACCGCCTTCTTCCTTGAAGCTGCCTTTCTCGGCGTCCTTCTGTTCGGCCGCAAGCTGGTCCCGCCCTGGGCGCATTTCGTCGCGGCGCTGATGGTGGCCTTCGGCACACTCCTGTCTTCCTTCTGGATCCTTTCCGCCAATAGCTGGATGCAGACGCCGGCAGGTTACGAGCTGATCGACGGCCGCTTCTTCCCCAGGAATTGGACCGAGGTCATCTTCAATCCGTCCTTTCCCTACCGGCTGGGCCACAATGTAGTCGGCTTCTATGTGACCACCGGCTTTGTCGTGGTCGGCGTCGCTGCATGGCTGATCCGCCGCGGCAGGGCAGTGGCGGAAGCGTCCCATATGCTGTCGGTGAGCCTGTGGCTGCTGACCGCACTGGTGCCGCTGCAGATTCTGCTGGGCGATCTGCATGGCCTGAATACGCTGGAGCATCAGCCCGAGAAGCTCGCCGCGATCGAGGCGCATTGGGAGACAGGAAACCGCGTTCCGCTCAATCTTTTTGCCATTCCGGATGAGGAGAACGAAACCAACCGTTACGAAGTGCAGGTGCCGCTGCTTGGCAGCCTCATTCTCACGCACGACGTGAACGGCACGGTCCGTGGGTTGAAGGAGTTTCCGCGCGAAAATCGGCCGCCCGTGGCCATTCCGTTCTTCGCTTTCCGCATCATGGTCGGCATTGGGCTCATCATGCTCGCAACGGTAATGATAGGCCTCTGGCTTCGCTGGAAAGGCCGTCTTGTCTCGACGGCCTGGTTCCTGAGAACCTGCGAGTGGGTAGCACCGCTTGGCTTCGTCGCGGTGCTGGCCGGCTGGACGACCACCGAGGTAGGACGCCAGCCCTGGACGGTCTATGGGTTGCTTAGAACCGCCGATTCAGTTTCACCTTCCCTGACAGGCACCGATGTCCTGATCTCGCTTCTGGGCTACATGGCGGCCTATCTGGTGATCTTTCCCGCCGGCATCCTCATCATGGCCAGGTTCATGCGCAAGGGGCCGGGCCCAGTTGGAGAAGACGAGGTGGAGGAAACAATCGAAAGCGGGCGGCCGGATCGGCCGGTCCGTGCCCTGCCCCGTGCCGAGGAGGCGCACCGGACATGAATGCGCTCGTTCTCGACCTTGTGCCGCTGTGGACGCTGATCCTCGGCATCGGCGTCTGCTTCTACGTCATACTGGATGGCTTCGACCTCGGCGTCGGCATGCTGTTCGGCTTCCAACCCGATACGGACTCCCGCAACCTGGTCATGAATTCCATAGCACCAATCTGGGATGGCAACGAAACCTGGCTCGTGCTGGGTGGACTGGCGCTGCTTGCCGCCTTTCCTCTCGCCTTCGCAATCATCATTCCCGCCGTCTATTTCCCCATATTGATCATGCTGCTAGCGCTGATCTTCCGCGGCGTCGCATTTGAGTATCGATTTCGGGACGCAGAGCACAAGACTTTCTGGGATCATGGATTTACCTGGGGATCCGCCATCGCAACCTTTGCACAGGGTATGGTGCTCGGCGCCTTCATCCAGGGGTTCGAGGTAGAAGGACGACATTTCGCCGGCTCGTCCTGGGATTTCTTCACGCCGTTCTCGCTTTTGACCGGCGCGGCGCTGGTCTTCGGCTATAGCCTTCTTGGAGCCGGGTGGCTGATCATGAAGACCGAGGGCGAATTGCAGCAGCGCGCAAGGAGGCTCGGGCGCTGGTGCTTTCTCGGAGTCTTCGCCTCCATTGGTCTTGTTAGCATCTGGACGCCGCTGATGAATGCGGACATCGCCACGCGCTGGTTCTCATGGCCGAACATTTTCCTTCTGGCGCCGGTGCCCGTCATCACTGCACTTCTCGGTTGGATAGAATGGCGCTCGCTCGGCAATCCCAACTCCGAATTCGCCCCTTTCCTGACCGCAATCGGCCTGTTTCTCATCTCCTATATCGGCATCGGCATCAGCCTGTGGCCAATGATCGTGCCCCATAGCTACACCTTGTGGGAAGCAGCTTCCGCCGAGAGCACGCAGGCCTTCCTGGCCGTCGGGACGATGTTTTTGCTGCCGGTGATCCTGATGTACACTGGCTGGTCCTACTGGGTGTTCCGCGGCAAGGTCAGGTCGGATCTGGGTTACCACTGAAATCTTCGCAGTAACGGAACCGGACAGGAAAGGGCCGGCTATCCTGCCGCCTTCGCAACTTTCGCCACGAGGTGCCGAGGCTGATAGCCAAGTTTCGCCGGCGTCAGTCCCATACGCACCACGACGAGTTGCCTCGATGGAATGATTGCTATCCGCTGGCCGTCGTGCCCCTGCATCCAGAACGTGTCCGGCGGTACTTCCGGGGCGCTTCCCGAAGCGTCATCCTGCTCCCCTTCGATCCAGACGTGACCCCTGCCATAAGCCGGGGAAGCGTCAGACGGCTCACGCATCCAGGCGACGAACCCCGGCGGCAGGATTTGCCGGCCCCTCCACATGCCCTCCTGCAGCAGAAACTGGCCGAAGCGCGCCCAGTCGCGTGCGGTTGCATACATGTAGGATGACCCTGCGAAGGTCCCTGCCGCATCCGCTTCCAGCACCGCGCTTTGCATGCCGAGAGGGGTGAACAGTGCCAGCCTCGGCCAGGCCAGGGCCAGCTTCCGATCGCCGATGGCATCCTGCCACAGCCGGGAAAGTATTGCCGTGGTCCCGCTGGAATAGGAGAAGACACTGCCTACGGGTTGGATCAGCGGCTTGGCCGCCGCGAAAGCCGCCATGTCAGGCTCGAGAAACAGCATTCGGGTCACGTCGGTGACGTCGCCATAGTCCTCGTTGAATTCCAGGCCGCTCGCCATGGCCATCAGGTCGGCGATGCTGATGTCGGCCCGCCCGTCTCCACGCCATGACGGGAGAAGCTCCTTCCGGTCCAACGCCATTCGTCCATCCTCGACGAGCGTGCCGACGATCGCTGCCGTGACGGTCTTGGTCATCGACCATCCGAGTAGCGGAGTGGCGGCGGAAAAGCCGTCTCCGTAACGCTCCGCGACAATGCGGCCGTTCCGCACCACGACGATCGCGCGCATCCCCTCTCCGGCCAGTTCCGGGTCATCCAGCAGTTGTTCAAGCTCCGGATCATGCCCCGTCTCGACCCGCTCTCCATCGGGCCAGAGCCCGTCAGGCGCCTCGTGCGGTCTCGAAGGCGGGCCCGCAAGGGATTTCGCCCTCACCAGGTTGCCATCCGGCACGCTGGCGCAGCCCAGCCCGTCGCGAAACACCGCAACGCTCGTACCCAGAATGCCCAGCAGCCCCGCCGTGACCGTACCGGCCTCGCGATCGACCTTCACCCTCATGAGCCTGAGCAGAGGATGGCCAGGCGCCTGTACATCCAGCGCCAGAACTTCTTCCGGTTCGCGCCCTGCGAGAAAGACGTTGGAGCAAACGATCTTGGCAGCATAGCCCGAGCCCACGCGGATCAGGTCCGGCGGCGCGAGATAGAGCCATGCAAGCAGTGCCGCAAGCGACAGGACCGCGAGCCCGCCGAGCCACTTTGAAGCCTTCAGAACAGTACGCATCCTCCTGCCTCCCCGAAGCCGCCGCGGTTTTGCCGCCATTGCTTCCGCAAATCGCTGGTTGTGTCGAGCGCCGTCAACCGAAAATCAACCATGATGGGCGATGACGTCAGCCAGGCGCCTGCAGGATGCTGCGCGCCGGCGGGGCGGCATCGCAGGATCGCCGGCCGAAATGATCGACCAACGGCCGGCTGGGCTGGCCCCGGAGTTGCGATGCGCCGTTTCGCGGCACTGATATGGCTGGCTGCGCTTGGTGCCTGCTCCACGGCCGGAGGGCTGGCAGACATTGCACCCACGGCGGCTGAAGTGTCGGCGGTGGCGGCTCGTGGCCCGCGCTTTGACGATCACAAACCCCATGCCTGGGGAAGCCGCGCGCCCTGGACCTACCCCGTCCACGGGACGGATGTGGCGAGATACCAGACCGACATAGACTGGGCCCGGGCGAAGGCCAGCGGCATCTCCTTCGCCTTTGTCAAGGCCACGGAGGGAGGCGATCGGCTCGACCAGAATTTTGCCCGCCATTGGGCAGGTACCAGGGCGGCCGGAATACCGCGCGGGGCGTATCATTTCTTCTACTTCTGCCGGCCGGCCAGCGAGCAGGCGCGTTGGTTCATCCGGAATGTGCCGAGGGAACGCGGCGCCCTGCCCCCGGTCCTGGACATGGAATGGAATCCCAACTCTCCCACCTGCAGGCTAAGGCCGCCGCCTGAAACGGTGCGCGCCGAGATGAAAACGTTCCTCGACATTGTCGAGCGCCACTATGGCCAGAAGCCGATCATCTACACCTCCATCGATTTCTTTGACGACAACCGCCTCTCGACCTTTCACGGCTATCCCTTCTGGCTGCGATCCGTTGCAGGCCATCCAAGCGAGAGATACGGCAGCCACCCCTTCACTTTCTGGCAGTATACGGGGACCGGCATCGTTCCAGGCATGCCGGGTCGCTCGGACATCAACGTCTTCAACGGCTCTGAGGCCGCATGGCAAAAGTGGCTGCGCCAGAACACCCGTTGACAGCGGCCCGTCTGCCTGCTTTCCGGAACCACGGATCGCGCCGCGATCCTCTTGAAAAGACGCCGCAGCAGCTGCGGCAAAGCCACGCTTCGAGGCTCGGAAGGAAAGCGATGTTCCTGCCCATCACGGTTCGACGTTCCGTCATCCTGCCGGCACTCATCCTGGCGTCAAGCAGCGGCCTGCCCGTGTATTCTGCGACCGCGCAGACTGTTTCGGCAGAAGCGCACGCACCTGCTTGCGGCGGCGATTTCGAGGCATGGAAGCAGGTGTTGCTGGATGAAGCCAGAGCTGCCGGCATTGGCGAGGCCGGCCTCGCTGCCTTGGAAGATGCAACGATTGACGAAAAGGTGCTCGCCCGGGACAGGGCCCAGGGCGTGTTCACCCAGACGTTCAACCAGTTTGCCAGCCGCATGATTTCCGATTACCGGCTCAAGCATGGCGCAGCCAACCTGAAGAAATACGCCGAAGTCTTTGCACGCGCCGAGGCCGAGTTCGGAGTACCGGGCCCCATCATTACCGCTTTCTGGGCGCTGGAAACCGACTTCGGCGCCGTTCAGGGCGATTTCAACACGCTGAATGCGCTGGTAACGCTGGCGTTTGATTGCCGCCGCCCTCACATATTCCGCCCCCAGCTATTGCCTCTGCTCACCCTGATCGACCGCGGCATCGTACCCGCCGACGTCAAGGGCGCCTGGGCGGGCGAGATCGGCCAAACCCAGATGCTCCCCATTGACTACCTCGCCGACGGAGTGGATGGCGATGGCGACGGCATGATCGACCTGCGCAACAACGTCGCCGACGTCATCATGACGACCGCCAAAAAACTAGTGATGAAAGGCTGGAAGCGCGGTGAGCCCTGGATCGAGGAAGTGCGGGTGCCTGAGGTCATGGACTGGAGCCAGACCGGGCGCTCCAACAAACTGCCGCTGACCCAATGGGCTGAATGGGGCGTGACCCGCCGCGATGGCTCGCCGCTGCAGGACAACGGGCTGAAGGCTGGCATCGCCCTGCCTATGGGCCACAAGGGGCCCGCCTTTCTCGTATACGACAATTTCGACGTCTATATCGAATGGAACCAGTCCTTCACCTATGCGCTGACTGCGGCCGTGCTTGCTTCGCGCTTTGCCGGCGCACCGGCCTATGACCCGAGAAATCCCGATCCCGGTCTCAGCCAGGACCAGATGAAGGAACTGCAGGCAAAGCTCGAAGCGCGCGGCTACGACGTAGGCGGCACGGACGGAATACTGGGCAACAATACGCGAGCAGCGGTGCGGGAAGAGCAGAAACGCCTGGGCCTGGCCGTAGACGGTTGGCCTACGGTGGAATTGCTCCGCAAGCTTTGAGCCGCCTCCGAAAAACCGCTAGGCCCGGGGGCATCCAGAGGGCGGAGCGCAGGTGAATCGAGCTCTCATCCCTCCATACCGATTCGGCAAGCAGCGGATTTTCGACCGCATCGGTCGCCCCGCCCGCCACATTTTTTTCACACCTGTTTCGACGCGTTTTGGCAAGGAATTTCAAGGCGTAAGGCTGTCTGCCGGGCCAAATGTTTCACAATATCGACGCATTGCAACACATTTTGTCCTTGCCTGTGGCGACAATGCCCTTAGATTCTCGGACATAGCTTTTCGCAGAGGAGGCTATGCATGGGACTTACAAGGCCGCTTAACGCTTTGATGATCTGTGCCGCGTTTGCATTCATTGCCGCCCTCATCATGGGGGTTCTTCCCTAGGAAGAAACGCGTAGCCCAATGGAAGCAATCGAAAGGGCCGGACGTAACGTCCGGCCTTTTTGATGTCCGGCTCAAGCGGCGTCAGGCAGCTGCCGAACCGAGGGAGCTCTTTGCCGGGTCCGCGCGGATGCCGATCATGTGGCAGATTGCAAAAACAAGATCGGCCCGGTTCATCGTGTAGAAATGGAAATCCCCTACCCCGCGCTCCACAAGGTCGAGGACCTGCTCAGCGGCGACAGCCGAGGCGACCAGGGCATGTGTCTGAGGATCGTTTTCCAGCCCCTCAAAGCGTTCGCGCAGCCAGGCGGGCACATGGGCTCCCGCCCGCGCCGAAAAATTCGCCACCTGGCTTATATTGTGAACCGGTAGGATGCCCGGCACGATGGGGATGTAGATGCCGGCGCGGCGCACGCGCTCGACGTAGCGCTCGTAAATATCGTTGTCGAAGAAGAACTGGGTAATGGCCCGCGTGGCGCCATTGTCTACCTTGCGCTTGAGCATGTCGATATCGGTGGCGAAGTCCGGGCTTTCGGGGTGCTTTTCCGGATAGGCGGAAACGGAGATATCGAAATCGCCATGCCGCCGCAGCGCCGCCACCATCTCCGCGCCGTTTGCGTAACCGCCGGGATGCGGGCGGTAACGTGTTCCCACTCCCGCCGAGGGATCGCCGCGCAGGGCCACGAACCGGGTGACGCCAAGATCGACGAATTGACGGATCACTTCGTCCACCGTTTCCCGCGTGGCATCGATGCAGGTGAGATGGGCGGCAGGCATAAGAGCCGATTCAGCGAGAATACGGTCTATCGTGCGTGCCGTACGCTCCCGCGTTGAACCGCCTGCGCCATATGTGACGGAAACGAATCTGGGCCGGAGCGGCTCCAGACGTTTCACAGTCTCCCAAAGCCGGGTTTCCATCTCATCCGTCTTCGGTGGAAAGAATTCGAAGGAGACGCGGATCTTGTTGCCAATGTCGGGCCGACGGGAAAGGCGAAACTGGTTCATCAGGCGGTTTCCCTTGCCGTTCGCCGGCTCTCGCCAACTGGCTCAGCGATCAAAAGGCGCCGGTCTTGGCCAAGCCAAAGCTTGACGGTGAGCCCGGGCGCATCACCCCCGCTCGGCTCGAAAGCCCGCGTTTCCTTGAGATCGAGCCCCGCTTCTCCCAGCCATTCGCCGATCTGCCTGTCGGAAAAACCCAGGCGCTGGTGTGCATGTTCCTCACGCAGGAACTCCAGCGAATGCGGGGCGAAATCGACGATCGCCAGCCGCCCCGCCGGGCGCAGCAGCCGCGCTGCCTCCCGGATCGCGCGGCTCGGATCATCGAGATAGTGCAGTACCTGGTGGATGGTCACGAGATCGAAACTGTCGCGCGCGACAGGCGGTGAGAAGATATCGCCCTGCCTGACCTGCGCGTTTGAAATGCCGGCCCTGTCGAGATTGGCGCGCGCTATGGCCAGCATCTCGCGCGACATGTCGATGCCGATCCCGCGCCGATAATAAGGCGCAAATATCTCCAGTATGCGCCCAGTGCCTGTTCCAAGGTCGAGCATGGCCTGGAAGGGCCGCTTGCCGACAAGCTCAATCAGCGCCGTCTCCACCGCGCGGTCGGGCACATGCAAGGCACGGATGTGATCCCAACTGGCGGCATTGCGCGCAAAATATTCGGCAGCGCGGGCCTGCCTCCTGTTCTTGACCGCCGCCAGCCGTTCAAGGTCCCGCTCCAACTGGGCATCGGCGGGCCGGATTCCCGCCACCAAACGCAGCACGAAATCGCGCGAGGCATCCGCGTCGGAAAGGCGGAAGAACGCCCAGGAGCCCTCCTGGTAGCGCTCGATCAGTCCTGCTTCCAGCAGCAGCTTGAGGTGTCGGGAGACGCGGGGCTGAGACTGGCCCAGGATCTCGGTGAGATCGGAAACCGTCAGATCGCCGTGCGATAGCAGCGCCAGAATCCGCAGCCGACTGGATTCGGCAGCCGCCTTCAATGTATCTACCATTGTGTCGAGCGAGACCTGCATAAAGGCACCAATCGCGAAGAGATATAAACATATCTTTATGTCATCTGCCGGCGTGGCGCAATCTTTAATGTCGCCTCCCGACAACAATATGTCGCAGGCACGCTTTGCCGTCGTCGCTCGAGGAGTTTGTCATGACGCCGCCATCCTTGTTCGAACAGCGTGAAGGCGAGGAGCAACTGTCGTTCGATCCGGCATCCCTTCCCGCAGACGGGCATGTCATATTCATCGGCCGCATAAACTCGCCGTGGACGGCTCGCCAGGCCTGCCCCAAGAACATGCGCGCTGCACGCGAGGCCAGAAAGACGGCATCCATATCGATCGACCCGCCCTATCGCCCTGGCCTGCGCGGACTGGAAGGCGTCAGCCACATCTTCATTCTTACCTGGCTCGATCGATCGCCCCGGAATCTGATTGTCCAGAAACCGCGCCATGCCACGGAATCCAAAGGCGTATTTGCCCTCCGCTCGCCCGTGCGCCCCAATCCGGTCGGGCTGCATGTGGTGAAGTTGCTCGCAATCGACATGGCAAGGGGCAAACTTGAAGTTGATGCAATCGATGCGCTTGACGGAACGCCCGTCATTGATGTGAAACCCTATTTCGCCTCGGTGGATGCCTTTCCGGAAGCGACAGTGAACCGGAGCGGCGAATGACCGCCGCCACCGGCCGCCGCCGCGCCATTGCGAAGGCGTTGACCGCCCTGCTTCCCATGGTGCCCTATGCCGACGCGGAAAAGATTCGCCGCGACGCCGGTGCGGTTCACATGAAGGTCTTGCCACCGTCCATTGCGGTCTGGCTGGCAACGATTGCTCACGTCCGCCATGCTCATACGGACTACGAAAGACTGCTCGCGGAGGGTTACGACCGGGATTCGGCCCGCTTTTTTGTCGTGGATGAAATCAACCTCGTTCTGACCAGGTGGCGGGCTACACGGCTGCTCGATGCAGACGACGATGCCTGAACCACCTGGCTCTGCAGTTACACCTGCCTGAGACTTGCCGGACCTTGCCGAACCAAGTAGCAGCAGGGGCTGGAGGAAGAACATGAACCAGCAAGCACGACACCGGCCGTTGCCGTCGCTTTCAGCCAGGCACGAGGACCCACATTCCTATCCGGCTGGCGTTGCCTATCTTGACGGCCAGTTCGTGCCGGTATCGCAAGCCAAGGTCTCCGTTCTTGACTATGGCTTTCTCCATTCTGACGCCACCTATGACACCGTGCATGTGTGGGAAGGCCGTTTCTTCCGTCTCGACCTCCATATCGAACGCTTTTTCGGTGGCCTGGAACGATTGCATATGTCGATCCCGTTCGACCGCGAGGGCGTGCGGCAGATCCTGCACGACTGCGTAGCGCTTTCCGGCCACCGCGCTGCCTATGTGGAGATGCTGTGCACCCGTGGTGCCTCGCCCACATTCAGCAGGGATCCGCGCGATGCCGTCAACCGCTTCATGGCCTTCTCGATCCCGCTCGGCTCGATCGCAAATGCCGAGCAGATGCAACGCGGCCTGCATCTCGTCATCAGCGACCGCGTGCGCATTCCGCCAGCCTCAGTAGACCCTGCGGTCAAGAACTACCATTGGCTGGATCTGGTGGGCGGCTTGTACGACGCCTACGACAGGGGTGGCGAAACTGCACTGCTGCTGGACTTCAATGGCAATGTCGCGGAAGGTCCGGGCTTCAACGTATTCGCCGTCAAGGACGGCCGCCTGGCAACGCCCGCGACCGGCGTTCTTGCCGGCATCACCCGCCGCACCGTATTCGACCTTTGCACCGAAACGAGCCTATTCTGCGAGGCGCGGACGGTCAGCGTCCCGGAGCTGCGGAGCGCCGATGAGGTATTCATCACTTCCACGGCCGGCGGCATCATGCCGGTGACCATCATAGACGGCGCTCCGGTCGGCACGGGCAAGGTCGGGCCGATCACCATGCAGTTGAAGGATCTCTACTGGGACAAGCACCGGGATCCCCTGTGGACGAGCCCCGTCCACTATCCCTGACCCTACAGTTTGCGAAGCAGCGCAGCACCGATCGAATAACCGGCGCCAAAGGCGCAAAGCAGGCCGTGGTCGCCGGGCTTCAGGTCCTCATGGTTTTCCTTGAGCGCGATGACGGCGCCGGCACCAGCCGTATTGCCTAGCCGGTCAAGCACGGTGGGCGCCTTGTCCTGGTCCGCCTCATGGCCCAGCACCAGCTTCATGATCATCGCATTCATGCGAGCATTGGCCTGATGCAGCCAGTAGCGCCGTACCTCTGACGTCGTCAGCCCATTGTCAGCAAGGAACTCGCTGATGAACTGCGTGGCGGCCTGGATTACCTCCTTGAACACCTTGTTGCCGACCTGGGTGATCATGTTCCCCTCCATGGCGATGATGGAGGTATCGTCCTGGCCGGCGCGCAGCAGATAGCCGAAATTGCTGCGGATGTTGTTTGAGAACTGCGTCCAGCTTCGCGTATCGAGCACCTCGAAGGAGCCCGCGGCGCGCGTGGTGCCCTCCTCCATCTGCTCGACCACCATGGCCACGGAAGCGTCGCCGAAAATGAAATGCGTCTGCCGGTCGCGGAAGTTGAGATGACCGGTAATCAGTTCGGGCGTCACCACCAGCACGCGCCGCTGCGCCCCGGCGCGCACCATGTTGAACGCTACATGCAGCGCAGCTGCGGCAGACGAGCATCCGAGATTCATGTCGAAAGCGGCGCCCTCGCTGCCTATCGCCTTCTGAATCTCGATCGCCATGGCTGGATAGGGTCGCTGATGATGAGAAGCCGACATGATGACCATGTCGATGTCGGCCCCCGTCAGGCCCGCATCGGCCAAAGCCTTGCTGGCCGATGCGACGCCAAACTCGGCCATGACGGAAAGCTCGTCGTCCGAACGCAGGGGGATGCGCGGCGCCATGCGCTGGGGATCGAGTATGCCGTCGAGCGTGTGCACGTGACGACGCTCGATGCCCGATGCGTGGACGATGAAGGCGCTGTCTGATTTGCTGAGTGGCGGCTCTCCGCGCGCTACTCGCCGAGGATTCTCCATCTCGACCCAGGCGTTGTAGCTGGCGACCAGTTCGTCATTGCCGATCGAGGCTTCCGGAATCTCCACGCCGATGCCGCTGATGATGACGCGATGCATTCACTTTGTCCCTGATTGCGAGCGTGCTGTACGACCGCGGCGATGGCACGGCAAGCCAGCCTGTCACGCTCGCGGTTTACGCCAGCTTAAGCACCCACGCGAGGCCTTCGAGTCGATTAGCTTGCCAAGCCGAAACATTCGGGCCGAACGCCAGCTGTCGCCTCTTTACGCCCTTGCGGCCACAAGGAACAGCCGAGGGAATTTCAGGAGCACCTTGCCGTCGGCTGCCGGAGGATAGGCCTCGGCAATGCGCGCCTCATACCGCTCCAGGAACAGCCGCTGCTCCTCGCCCGTCAGCGGACCGAGAAAGGGCCTTAGCCCCGTGGCCTTGACCCATTCGACGATAGCCGCAGCATCGGCCAGTTTTTGCGATGCCTCGTATTCGCCCGAAGCGTGAATGATCTTAGCGCGCTTTTCGCGTTCGGCCTCGGCTTGCTTCGCCATAGCGCGCTGCATCGATTGAGGCAGTTCAACGTCTTTAACCTCTACAATCGTAACCTTCACGCCCCAAGGCTCGGTCTGTTCATCGATGATCTGCTGGAGCTTTTGGTTGATCGTTTCGCGCTGAGCCAGCAGTTCGTCGAGTTCGACCTGACCGACCACGCTACGCAGCGTGGTTTGAGCGATCTGCATGGTGGCTCGAATGTAGTCCATCACTTTGGTCACGGCCCAGTTGGGGTTGACGACCATAAAGTAGAGCACTGCATTGACCTTAATCGTTACGTTATCGAGCGTAATGACCTCTTGGGTGGGCACATCCATGGTGATTACACGGGTATCGACCCGCACCATGCGCTCGAGGACGGGCACGACAAAGAAGAGACCCGGACCACGCGCGCCGACCAGACGCCCTAAACGGAAGATAACGCCGCGTTCGTATTCGGGAATAATTTTGATGGCTGAAAGCAGGATAACAAGAAGCAAAAAGGCCAAGACAGCCACACAAGCGAAAATGGTTGGGCCCATGATAGAACTCCTTAGCGGTTTCAGGCTATCGGATCCTTGTCTTCAACCGCTTCATCGACACGTCTCACAAAGAGACGTAGTTCATGCATTGCGGTGACGCGCACAAGTTCGCCCTTTTCGATCGGGCCGCTCTCGCTGAGCGCGCGCCATAAAGCTCCCTCAACAAAGACCATGCCCTCGGGGTCAAGCCTTCGACGCACTTCAGCGATCTGGCCCACAATGCCTTCGCTGCCCGTTACCGGTCGAATCACACGGTTGCGCAGCACAAACCAAAGGCCGAGGCCTGCAAAGATCGCGGCAGCGAGCGCCATAATCACCACGACCCAGAGCGCTACACTGACTCCGGGCGCTTGGGCCGGATCGTAGAGGGTGAGCGTGCTTATAACGAGTAGAGTGATACCAGCGATGGTAAGACCTCCATGGGAAACAACAAAGAGATCGGCACCCATCAGACCAAAAGCCAGAAGCAGTCCGAGCAGACTGATCAGGCGAATCGGCAGCACCAGTAAGCCAGCCAGCGACAGCAGCAGCAGAACAACACCGATGCCTGCCAGAATGCTTGTCCCTGGCGTAACGAATTCTCCATAGATGGCGATCGCTCCTAAAACCATCAGCACAAAGGCTACGGTCGGGTTTGAGATTAGCAGTAAAAACAGCTCCCACAGGTTCGGTTCGATTGCTTGCGCGCGACGAGCCATGGTATTGAGCGTGACCGCTTGGCCATCTACAAGCGTGACGATACGACCATCTAAGAGTGTAAACAGCTCTTGCTCGTCGCGCGCAACAATGTTGACGCTCGGTGGGTCGGTCGCTACCGCCTGTTCGCTCGTAAGAATCGC
>SMEH01000302.1_pt1 | contig 26511 bp, 24 predicted proteins | sample 2456361 | NCBI WGS metagenome assembly SMEH01 (sample SAMN10132587, study PRJNA489261) | soil metagenome | isolation source: day1 control-loamy sand soil ammended | place: USA | reverse complement strand
ACCACCGCGCGGGCCGCGCCCCTACCCCGGGCCTTCGGAAGTGTCGCGATCCCGAACAACCCCGCCCAGCCCGTGTCGGCGACGGCTCGGCCCACCGCCACCACGACGCCGTCGAGCACCGCGCGGGCGAACCCGCAAGGCTGTGTCACACGCTCCAGCAGCGCCCACTCGGCTCGGGGATCACCACCGTGTACGGCGTGCCAGGTGTCGAACCACGCCCGTGTCGGCCGCTCGTCCACCGCCACCCACGGTGGAGGCGGGCCGAGGCGGTCGACGACGTGCGCGGTGCCGGCCGTTTGCAACGACATCGGGCTTTGCTCGTCGTAACCACGTTCGGCGAGCAGGGAGTCGAGCGAGTCGGGACACGCTCCCGGAGTGATCTGGAACCGGGTGGGCACGCCCCGGCGGGCGTAGAAGTCCTCCGCTTGTTCGATCCGATACGTCAACCGCTCGCCCGAGGCGTCCGCGTGGGGGAGCACCGACCGCACCCACCACGCCGCTCCGACGGCGTCGCGCAGCCACCAACCGGCCACGTGTCGCACGGTTTCGGCGGGCACCGCTCGGGCCGTTCTTTCCTGAAGCAGACGCGCCAGTTCGGGCAATGACGGGCTCCTCACCGAGTGGACTCACGGCAGTGGCGGAGAGTGTCTGTGGCAGGATGACGGACGTGACCACCTCTCGCGTGATCATTATCGGCAGGCGCGTCGGGTAGTACTGCCAAGGCCAGTACCCGACGCGCAGACCTCTCGCGTGCCGCGAGGGGTCTTTTTTGTTGGTCCGTTCATCGTCACAAGGAGACACCGTGAGTCGCACGGAACCTGCAGGTACCCCGCTCGGCGATCGATTCCACCTGTACGACACGACGCTGCGTGACGGCGCCCAGCGCGAGGGTATCTCGTATTCCATCGCCGACAAGTTCGCCGTGGCCCGGCTGCTGGACGATCTCGGTGTCGGGTTCATCGAAGGCGGTTGGCCGGGTGCGATGCCGAAGGACACCGAATTCTTCGCGCGTGCGGCAGCGGGGGAGCTGACGTTGCGACACGCGGTGTTGGTGGCCTTCGGCTCCACCCGGCGTGCCGGTTTGTCCGTCACCGAGGACCCCCAGGTGCGGGCCCTGCTGGATTCGCAGGCGCCGGTGGTGACGTTGGTGGCGAAGTCGGACGTGCGGCACATCGAGCGGGCGTTGCGCGTGGATGTCGACGAGGCCTGCGCGATGGTGCGGGACACCGTGTCGTTCCTCGTGTCGGAGGGGCGGCGGGTCTTCGTGGACGCCGAGCACTTCTTCGACGGCTACGCCCACGATCCGGACACGGCGTTGCGGGTGATCGACGCGGCGGGACAGGCGGGCGCCGACGTGGTGGTGTTGTGCGACACCAACGGTGGCCAGCTTCCGCTGGGGATCGCGGAAACCGTGCGCGAAGTGGCCGACCGCACGGGACTGCGGCTCGGTATCCACTGCCAGGACGACACGGGCTGCGCGGTGGCCAACAGCATCGCGGCCGTGCAGGCGGGGGCGACGCACGTGCAGTGCACCGCCAACGGCTACGGCGAGCGCGCGGGGAACGCGGACCTGTTCGTGGTGGCCGGAAACCTCGTGGCCAAACTCGGGATGCCGGTACTGCCGGAAGGACGCGCCGCCGAACTGACTCGCACCGCGCACGCGCTCGCCGAGATCGCCAACATCGCCCCCGACACCCATCAGGCCTATGTGGGAGCGTCCGCTTTCGCGCACAAGGCGGGACTGCACGCGAGCGCCATCAAGGTCGATCCGTTGCTGTACAACCACATCGATCCGGCCGTGGTGGGCAACGACATGCGGGTGTTGGTCACCGAGATGGCGGGCCGGGCGAGTCTGGAACTCAAGGGCGCACAACTGGGAGTGGACCTCGCGGACAAACCCGAGGCGGCTTCCAGCGCGTTGAAGAAGGTGAAGGCGCTGGAGGCCGAAGGGTGGTCGTTCGAGGCCGCGGACGCCTCGTTGGAACTGTTGCTCCGCGCCGAGGCCGACGACGTACCCGTCGAGGCGCCGTTCCGACTGGAGTCCTATCGCGTGGTGCTCGAACACCGGGTCGACGGAGAGGTCGTGTCGGAGGCGACGGTCAAGGTGCACGTCGGCGGGGAGCGGGTGATCGCGACGGCTGAGGGCAACGGCCCGGTGCACGCGCTCGATGCCGCGTTGCGTCAGGCCCTGCGGGGGCACCTGTCCTGGTTGGACAGCGTGGAGTTGGCCGATTACAAGGTGCGTATCCTCGCCGGCAAACCGGGGACCGACGCCGTGACGCGCGTGCTCGTGGAATCCAGCGACGGTGAGCGCACGTGGACCACCGTGGGGGTCCACGCGAACATCGTCGAGGCGAGCTGGATGGCCTTGTGCGATGCGTTGGTGCACAAATCGCTGCGGATGCGGGACGCGAACGACGCGGACACGGCTACGCAGGTTGCGGACACGGCTACGCAGGTTGCGGACACGGCTGCACAGGTTGCGGACACGGCTACGCAGGCTGCGGACACGACTGCGCAGGCTGCGGACACGGCTGCACAGGTCGCGCGGGGCGCGGACGCCTCGGCGTCACGTTAGGATGGTGCCGTGCGTTTGGCTCGAATCGCTCATCCTGATGGCGTCGCATTCGGCTCGATCGAGGCCGAGGGGGACAACGACGACGCGGCACAGGTTCTTGAGATCGCCGACCATCCGTTCGGGAAGCCGAATTACACGGGCAGGCGGTGGCCGCTGTCCGACGTCCGGCTCCTGGCGCCCATCCTGCCGACGAAGGTGATCGCGGTGGGTCGGAACTACGCCAAGCACGCCGAGGAGTTCGGCAACGAGGTTCCGGCCGAGCCGATGATCTTCCTCAAGCCGTCGACGAGTGTCATCGGCCCGAACGCGCCCATCAAACTGCCGCCCGCCTCGTCGCGTGTGGATTTCGAGGGCGAGCTCGCCGTGGTGATCGGCCAGCCGATCAAGAACATCCCCGTCGACCGGGCTCAGGCCGCCATCCTCGGCTACACCATCGCCAATGACGTCAGCGCACGCGATCTGCAGCAGACCGACGGGCAGTGGGGCCGGGCCAAGGGCTTCGACACGTTCTGTCCGCTCGGCCCGTGGATCTCCACGGATGTGGACCCGGCCGACCTCACGTTGACCACCGAGGTGGACGGCGTGGTGAAACAGGACGCCCGGACCTCGGAGATGGTGCACAAGGTCGCCGATCTCGTCGCCTTCGTGTCGTCGGTGATGACACTGCTGCCGGGGGACGTGATCCTCACCGGTACGCCGGAGGGCGTCGGTCCCATCGAGGCCGGGCAGCAGGTCTCGGTCACCATCGAGGGCATCGGCACGCTCACGAACCCGGTCCAAGCGGCCTGAGGTCGTCTCCCGACCTCAGGCCGCGGGTGGCCTCCGCGCGAACGCGGGCGCCCGCTCCGGGCGGGGCCCCACTCCGAGCAGGTAGGCCGGGACGAACGAGAGCCACGGCGCTCGCCGCAGCAGCGTCAGCATCGGCTTCGGCGGGCCCGACCTCCTGCCCTCCACGACGGGCGCGACGACCAGGTGGTGCAACGCGCGTTGCAGTCCTTGGATGACAAGAGTCGGCATGAGCCGTCTGCGACGCACCAAGGCCAGCGTCTCCGGGCTGACCCTCCCCTGCCGTAGCGGTTCGGCCAGGGTCCGAGCGGCGGCGACGGCGTCCTGCACGGCGAGGTTGATGCCCACCCCGCCGATCGGGGACATGGCGTGGGCCGCGTCGCCGATGCACAGCAACCCGTCGGTGTGCCACCGGTGCAGGCGGTTGAGCCGGACGTCCAGGTGTTTGATCTGGTCCATCGTGGTCAGCTCGTCGACCCGGTCGGCCAGTTCGGGTAGTGCCGCGGCGATGTCCTCGCGTAGCGCGGCGATGCCACGCCGCCGAAGCTGGGGGTCGAGTCCCTTCTTCGCCACCAAGGCGATCTGGAAGTAGTCACGGCGGGGAATGACGACGAAGAACTGGCCGGCCCGCATGGTCGGGGTGAGCTCCTGCGGCCCTGTCCCGGGTTTCCGGCTCAGTCGGAACCACCAGACGTCGATGGGTACGGGTGTCTCCCGGGGGCGCAATCCGGCTTGGGCGCGGGCCAACGACCAGCGGCCGTCACAGGCCACCGTCACGTCGGCCAACAGCGTGTGGGTGTCGCCGTCCTCGGTGCGGTAACGCACGCCCCGAACGCGTCCACCGTCCCGCACGAGTTCGGTGACCTCGGACCGCATGCGTAGCGAGAAGGTCGGCTCCTCCGCGGCGGCGGAGGCGAGGAGGTTGAGGAAATCCCATTGCGGGGTAATGGCGATGTAGGGATACGGATATCGGATTCGCCGCAGGCGGTTCAGGTCGCCGACCACGACGCGCTCGCCATCACCGTACGGGAAGGCGATCTCCGTCAGTGCGGTGTGCGGCAGGCGTGCGAACCGTTCTCCGAGACCGAGGTCGTCGAGCAAGCGGAGGGTCGAAGGGTGCACGGTGTCGCCCCGGAAGTCCCGGAGGAAGTCGGCGTGTTTCTCCAGCACCGTCACGTCGACACCGGCTCTGGCTAGCAGGAGTCCGAGAACCATGCCGGCGGGTCCGCCACCGATCACGGCGCATGTCGTGCGTTCGGTCGTCGCCACACCGCCACCCCTATTTCATCGTTTGTTGAATAATTCCACCGTGCACGGAGTCGCGGCTTACGTCAAGGGAGATACGCTGACACTGCTATGAGTGAGACGAAGGCTGTACGCGCCCGCTTCTGTCCGTCACCCACCGGGACCCCGCACGTGGGGCTGATCCGCACGGCCCTGTTCAACTGGGCTTTCGCGCGCCACCACGGTGGTTCCCTCGTGTTCCGCATCGAGGACACCGACGCCGCTCGGGACAGTGAGGAGTCCTACGAGGCGCTGCTCGACGCGCTGCGGTGGTTGGGGCTCGACTGGGACGAAGGCCCCGAGGTCGGGGGTGACTACGGTCCGTACCGGCAAAGTCAGCGAGGCGACATCTACAACGACATCGCTCGCAAGCTGTTGGAGGCGGGTGAGCTGTACGAGGCCTTCTCCACCAACGAGGAGGTCGAGCAGCGCCGCCGCGAGGCAGGCCAGGACCCCAAGCTCGGCTACGACAACTTCGACCGCGACCTCACCGAGGAGCAGAAGGAGCGCTACCGCGCCGAAGGCCGGTCGCCGGTGCTGCGCCTGCGGATGCCCGATGAGGACATCACATGGCACGACCTCGTGCGCGGTGAGATCACCTTCAAGGCGGGCACCATTCCCGACCCCGTGCTCGTGCGGGCCAACGGGCAGCCGCTCTACACGCTCACCAACCCGGTCGACGACGCGCTCATGCGCATCACCCACGTGCTGCGCGGCGAGGATCTGCTGCCGTCGACCCCGCGTCAGATCGCGCTGTACCGGGCCATGCAGCGTGTCGGCATCACCGACTTCACCCCCGAGTTCGGGCACCTGCCCTACGTCATGGGGGACGGCAACAAGAAGCTGTCCAAACGCGACCCGAAGTCGAACCTGTTCAACTACCGCGAACAGGGCTTCATCCGAGAAGGACTGCTCAACTACCTCGCCCTGCTCGGTTGGTCGATCGCCGACGACCGTGACGTCTTCACCGTCGACGAGCTCGTCGAGGCCTTCGACATCACCAAGGTCAGTGCCAACCCGGCGCGATTCGACCCCAAGAAGGCCGAGGCCATCAACGGCACGCACGTACGGGCCTTGCCGGTGGAGGACTTCGTCCGGCGTACCGTGCCCTATCTGAGCGCGGCGGGGGTGTTGCCCGAGCAGCCCAGCGACGAGCAGCTCGAGAAGTTCCGCGCCATCGCGCCGTTGGTGCAGGAACGCGTCACGGTGTTGTCCGACGCCGTCGACCTGGTGCGGTTCCTGTTCGTCGACGAGGAGACCTTCGCGCCGGAGGAGGCCGCCGCGGCCAAGGCGCTCGGTCCCGATTCCGAACCCGTGCTGCGGGCCGCCGTCGACGCGCTGGAGGCGCTCGACGAATGGCGCACCGAGGCCATCGAAGCGGCGTTGAAGGAGGCTCTCGTCGAGAAGCTCGGACTCAAGCCTCGCAAGGCGTTCGCGCCTGTTCGCGTCGCTGTGACCGGGCGCACGGTGTCCCCGCCGTTGTACGAGTCGATGGAGCTGCTCGGCCGAGAGATTTCACTCGGGCGGTTGCGTCGCGCGCTGTCGGGCCACTGAGCGTAGACAACCTGGACCGAAACAGAGGCGCTTTTATCACCTACTCAGCAGAGTTGGTGACGCGAAATCTGCCCTAGCCTCGCGGGGTGGCTTCTGCGCTTGGCTTTCCATCGGGCTCGCACACTGTTTCCGATTTCGACGGTGCTCCGCCTTGGGCACCGCCCGAACTACGGTTGGTGTGCCTCGACATCGACGACACCCTCATCGATTTCACGTCGGCCGGCCGGAGATCCCTTGAGGACCTCATCGGCCGCGCCGACATGTGGCCGTTGTGGGAACGCATCACGGACGATCACGTCGCGCGCGTCGTGTCCGGTGAACTTCCTTACGCCGACATGCACACCGTCCGCACGCGGGCTTTCCTCGCCGAGCTCGGCGTGGACATCGACATGGCGGTGGCCGGCGAAGTCGAAGCGCGCCGTAAGGAAGTGTTGCGTCGGTCGTGGCGATTGTTCGAGGACGTGTTGCCGTGTCTGGAATGGCTCGCCACGGCGGGCGTGAAGCTCGCCGCTGTGACCAATGCCTCAGGTGAGCATCAGCGCGACAAACTCGCCCGCCTGGGACTCAGCGAATTCTTCGACCACGTCGCCATCGCCGGTGAGATGGGGGTGGCCAAACCCGATCCTGTGATGTTCCACAAAGTGTGCTGTGCGCTGGGCTGTGAGCCCGCCAACGCCGTACACGTCGGCGACAAGCTCACCACCGACGCCGTGGGGGCCCGAGACGCCGGGCTCGGGGGTGTCTGGCTCGATCGGCGTGGTTCCGCCGGTGTCGATGTCGAGGTGCCGCCCGGCGTGCATGTCTTACACACCCTCGCCGACCTTCCTGAGCTGCTCGTTTCCGAGTACGCCCGGGTCGGGGTGCCCACCCAACGTTGATGTTGGGGACCCCCGGTTGTCAGGCCTGTAGGGGCATGTTCTAGTATTTCTTTCCAGCGGCACCGATCCGGAGAGATTCGGTGAGGTGCCCGATGGGGTATGGTGTAATTGGCAGCACGACTGATTCTGGTTCAGTTAGTCTAGGTTCGAGTCCTGGTACCCCAGCGGGAAGCGAAATCCGAACTGGTAGAGTTCCTTCGCGGACCACAGGCCCCCGTCGTCTAGCGGCCTAGGACGCCGGCCTCTCACGCCGGTAGCGTGGGTTCGAATCCCATCGGGGGTACAAGAAAGGGCCCTCCCCGCGGAAACGCGGGGAGGGCCCTTCTCGTTTGCCCCTCATCGCCTCATTCGTTGCCTCATCGCGTCGTTGCCGGTGCCCTGGCCGTCTCCTCGGGTCCGTGTGCCCCGGTGGCGTCCTTGCGGCCCCGGGCGTCCTGTGTCGCCCTGTGGGTTCGGCCAGGACGCCCGGAGGGCTGTCGATGCCTCATTCCCCTCGTCGAACCCTTCGCGGCGTTCTCGTGCGGATCGCGGGCCCATACGGAAGGTTCCGCGGGAGGCGAGGCCTTGGACGGTCCTCGGCCTCGCTTCGCTCACCCGCCACTGTGCGCTTCGTTCCACACGGACCGTCGTGCTCGGCCGTGTTCGATATCTCGGGCCCTCTGCGCAGCTTCCGTGCAGCCCGGTGGGGTCCTGGACGGGCCTTCGTGGCGCGGGACGTTACAGGCGTTCCTGAAGAGCGCTGGCCGCTTGGAGCAGATCGCTGGCCCACTTCGCTCCCGGGCGGCGGCCGATGCGGTCCACCGGACCCGACACCGACACCGCGGCGATCACGTTGCCCGCGCTGTCACGGACCGGTGCCGACACGCTCGCCACGCCCGGTTCCCGCTCCGCCACGCTCTGCGCCCAGCCACGGCGGCGTACCTCAAGCAACGTTCGCTCGCCGAACACGGCGTCGGCGAGGATCGCTTGTCGTGTATGCGCATCCGCCCAGGCGGCCAGGACTTTCGCGCCCGAGCCGGCCGTCATCGGCAGCCGTGCCCCCACGGGCACCGTGTCGCGCAGTCCGCTCGGCGGTTCCGCCACCGCCACACACACCCGCACGATGCCGTCGCGGCGGTACAACTGCACGCTCTCGCCGGTCAGATCCCGCAATTTCGGTAGCACCACGCTGGCGGCGTCGAGCAGCGGGTCCACCGTGCCGCCCGCCAGTTCCGCCAGCGCGGGTCCCGGGTGCCATCGACCGTCCGGGCCCCGCCGCAGCATTCGGTGCACCTCAAGACCCACCGCGAGCCGATGTGCCGTCGCACGCGGAAGTCCCGTTCGCGTGCACAACTCCGCCAGTCCGCACGGTTGTTCCGCGACCGCGTGCAACACGGACATGGCCTTGTCCAGTACGCCGATTCCGCTCTGCTGGGTCTGTGAGTCAGTGCTGTTGCTAGTATCGGGTTGTCCCACAAAGCGATACTATAATCTCGCGATTTGGGATAGTCCATGTTTCCCGAAGTGAGTCCGCTCGCTTTCCGACACACGTTCACGGAGGAGCCCTGATGACCGAGAAGCGGGGCCGCACACTGGCGGAAAAGGTGTGGGACGCACACGTGGTGCGTCGCGGCGAGGGCGCCGAACCCGACTTGCTCTACATCGACCTGCACCTCGTCCACGAGGTCACCAGCCCGCAGGCATTCGACGGGCTGCGGCTGGCGGGACGCAAGGTGCGGCGTCCGGATCTCACGATCGCCACGGAGGACCACAACGTCCCCACGACCGGCATCGATCTGCCCATCGCCGACCCGGTGTCGCGTACGCAGGTCGAGACATTGCGGCGCAACTGCGAGGAGTTCGGCATCCGGTTGCACCCGATGGGGGATGACGAACAGGGCATCGTGCACGTCATCGGCCCCCAGCTCGGCCTCACCCAGCCCGGTATGACCGTGGTGTGCGGCGACAGCCACACGTCCACGCACGGCGCGTTCGGGGCGATGGCCTTCGGTATCGGCACCTCCGAGGTGGAGCACGTACTGGCCACCCAGACCCTGCCGATGCGGCCGTTCAAGACCATGGCGGTCAACGTGGACGGTCAGTTGCGTCCCGGTGTGACGGCCAAGGACATCATCCTCGCGGTCATCGCGAAGATCGGTACGGGCGGCGGTCAGGGCCACGTCATCGAGTACCGGGGCAGCACCATCGAAGCGCTGTCGATGGAAGCCCGCATGACCATCTGCAACATGTCCATCGAGGCCGGCGCCCGGGCGGGCATGATCGCGCCGGACGAGACGACGTTCGCCTATCTGAAGGACCGGCCGCACGCGCCGCAGGGCGCCGATTGGGACGCCGCCCTCGCCGAGTGGCGGGAACTGCGCACCGACGACGACGCCGTGTTCGACACCGAGGTGCACCTCGACGCCTCCGAGCTCACCCCGTTCGTGACGTGGGGTACCAACCCGGGTCAGGGGTTGCCGCTGTCGGAGTCCGTGCCCGACCCCGAGCAGATGACCGACGAGACCGAGCGTCTCGCCGCCGAGAAGGCCCTGTCCTATATGGATCTCAAGCCGGGGACGCCGCTGCGGGAGATCGCGGTGGACACCGTGTTCCTCGGTTCGTGCACCAACGGTCGCCTGGAGGACCTCCGCGCCGCCGCCGAGGTGCTGAAGGGCCGGAAGGTGGCCGACGGGGTGCGGATGCTCGTCGTGCCCGGTTCCATGCGGGTGCGTAAGGCCGCCGAGGAAGAGGGGCTGCACGAGGTCTTCACGGAAGCGGGCGCGGAGTGGCGTGCCGCCGGGTGTTCGATGTGCCTGGGCATGAACCCGGACCAACTGAAGCCCGGGGAGCGCAGCGCCTCGACCTCCAACCGCAACTTCGAGGGCCGACAGGGCAAGGGCGGCAGGACCCACCTGGTGTCGCCGCTCGTGGCCGCCGCGACCGCTGTGCGCGGCACCCTGTCCTCGCCCGAGGACCTCGATTGACGATCTGACAGCGACCGCCACCGAACAGCGACGAGGAGCAACGTCATGGAACCGTTCACCACACACACCGGCATCGGGGTCCCCCTGCGCGCGTCTAACGTGGACACTGACCAGATCATCCCGGCCGTTTACCTCAAGCGGGTGTCCCGAACCGGGTTCGAGGACGGCTTGTTCGCGGGCTGGCGTCGCGACGAGCAGTTCGTGCTGAACCGTGAGCCCTACAACCGCGGCACCGTGCTCGTCGCGGGTCCGGATTTCGGCACCGGATCGTCCCGGGAACACGCGGTGTGGGCGCTGATGGACTACGGATTCCGGGTCGTCATCTCCTCCCGGTTCGCCGACATCTTCCGCGGCAACTCCGGCAAACAGGGATTGCTGACAGCCCAATGCGAGCAGGCCGACGTCGAGCAGCTGTGGAAGCTGTTGGAAACCGAGCCGGGCACCGAGGTGACCGTGGACCTGCGGGAGAAGACCGTACGGGCCAAGGACTTCGTCACCCGGTTCTCGATCGACGACTACACCCGCTGGCGGCTGTTGGAAGGTCTCGACGACATTGCGCTGACACTTCGGCACGTCGACGACATCGAGGCTTTCGAGAAGCAGCGGCCCGCGTATAAACCCACCACCACTCCGAGGTAGAGCGACGGCCCCCGGATTTCGTGTCATCGCAAAAGGAATCCGGGGGCTCGGTGCCCGGCTCACAGAACAGCCGAACACTCACGCCGAACGGCGCGCGAGAGGCTCACACGGGCTTGCGGATGCGTAATCGCGCACACGATAAGGAAAAAATCCGCGTGCCGTTTGGAATTTGTGCTGTGTTGGTAATACCGTGTGCGCATGTCGGCCGGTGTGGCCGGGTAACACGTAGTTCTTCTTGGAGGACTGAATGGCCAACAAGGCCCAACTCATTGAAGCGCTCGCCGAGCGCTTGGGCGACAAGAAGGTCGCCGCGCAGGCAGTCGACAACCTCGTCGACATCATCATCCGTACGGTCAACAAGGGCGAGAAGGTCAACATCACCGGCTTCGGTGTGTTCGAGAAGCGTACCCGCGCCGCCCGTACCGCCAGGAACCCGCGCACAGGCGAGACCGTGCGTGTGAAGAAGACCAACGTGCCCGCTTTCCGTGCGGGGACGACGTTCAAGGAAGTGGTGAGCGGCGCGAGGAAACTGCCGAGGGCCACCACCGTGAAGCGGGCTACCGGCACGTCGAAGACGGCCACCACTCGCCCGACCACGACGCGCACCACCACGAGTCGTACTCGCGGCACCACCACGGCACGTACCACGTCTGCTCGGACGACGAAGGCGACGGCTCCGACCAAGAGCACCAGGACCACGACGAAGGCGACTGCGCCGAAGACCACGACGAAGGCGAGCACCACCAAGGCGGCGTCGAAGACGACACCGAAGACGGCGACCAAGTCGACCACCAAGTCGACGGCCAAGTCGACCACGGCCAAGGCGGCTCCGAAGACCACCAAGGCAGCGAGCAAGACCACGAGCAGGGCGTCGTCGACGAAGGCGAGCACCACCAAGGCGGCGAGCAAGAGCACCGCAACCAAGGCCACGAAGGCCACCAAGACCACGGCGGCCACGGCGAAGAAGACTCCCGCCAAGACCACGCGGGCTACGGCGAAGACCACGCCGAAGACCACCGCGAGGACGACGTCGCGGACCTCTCCTGCGAAGAAGACCACTACCGCGAGGAAGAAGTAATGCCGAACGCCGCACCCAGCGGCGTTCGGTCTTTCGGCGGGGCTTTCACGATCTGAGCGAACGTGGGGGCCCTGCCGTGTGCCGGAGGGGATCTCCCCCGAAGATCAACAGGGTTCGGGCAGCGCGGTGGGCAGGTAGTGAGCCGCCACGAGCCGGGGAGTGTCGTTGGTGGTGTCGAACGACAGCACCCACACCGAGCCCTTCTTGCTCGGCACCTCGCCCGTTCGTTTCCGGGGCAGCTCGACGCCGTGCCGTTGCGCCAGGGTGTCGAGCAGATCGGGTATGACACCGCCCTGGCTGCACACGACCGAGCTGGTGTGCGAGGCCGCTACGAACAGCAGCCATTTGATCCCGATCTCGGGGTTTTTGGAGTACTCCTCTTCCGAGATCGACGGTTCGATCTGCACCTCACCGTCGATGTCGTCGGCCACGGCACGTACCGTCTGGACACACCGCAGCCGGGGCGCCGAGTACACCTGTTCGGGGCGGAACGCGCCCAACAACGGCCGTAACGCCTCGGCCTGGCGGATTCCCGCGTCCGAGAGCGGACGGAGGTCGTCGTCTCCCGCCCAATCCTCCCGTTTACCCGCTTTGGCGTGCCGTACCAGCAGCACGGTGGCGGTGTCCGAAGGCAATCTCCCGGCGAGGTCACAGACGTCGCGGTCGCTGGGATAGGTCAGAAGCGATCGCGCCTCCTGCAGCGGCAGCCAGCGCAATTCGTCCACTTCCTCATTGGGGGTGAACTCGCCGGAAACGGTCTGCGCTGTGAAATAGTCCACCTTTTTCGGCGCCCCGTGCACGTCGTATTCGACGGTGGTGAGGAACTGGCCGAGAGCGGCGTCGAAGCCGGTCTCCTCCGCCACTTCTCTGACGGCGGCGACGGGGGAGGTCTCCCCGGGGTCCAGTTTTCCTTTCGGTAGTGACCAGTCGTCGTAATGGGGCCTGTGCACGACTGCGATCTCGGTCCCTGCGGAGGTTCGGCGACACAGTGCCGCCCCCGCGGCCTTCACGACCTTGCTCACCCTGAGGCTCCGTGCTTGCGCAGCATTTCCAACTGATGGTCGCGGACTTGGCCGCTGTCCGTGGGAGAGGGTACCCATTCGCCCGTGGGTTGAAGGACCCAGCACCGGGTCATGGGGTCCAACGCGGAGTTGAGGACGGTATCGAGTTGTGCGGTGAGTTTCGGGTCGGTTACCCGCACGAGTGCCTCGATACGGCGGTCGAGGTTGCGGTGCATGATGTCGGCGCTGCCGATCCAGTGGGTGTTCGCTCCCCGGAAGTGGAAGATGCGGGAGTGCTCCAGGAAACGGCCGAGGATGGAGCGCACGGTGATGTTGTCGCTCAGGCCGGGCACGCCGGGTTTGAGGGCGCAGATGCCCCGCACCACCACCTCGACCGGGACGCCCGCCTGTGAGGCCCGATAGAGACTGTCGATGATCTGTTCGTCGACCAGGGCGTTGCACTTGATGCGGATGCCGGACGGTTCACCGGCCTTGGCGAACGCGATCTCGTTGTCGATGAACTCCAGCAGCCCCCGCCGGATGCCGTTGGGGGAGGTGAGGATGTTGCGGTACGTCTGCTGCCGGGAGTATCCGGTGAGGACGTTGAACAGGTCGGTCAGGTCGGTGCCGATGTCGGGGTCGGCGGTGAACAATCCGATGTCCTCGTACTGACGCGCGGTCCTGGGGTTGTAGTTGCCGCTGCCGACATGGCAGTAGCGGCGGATCGTGCTCCCTTCCTGGCGTACGACGAGCGCGATCTTGCAGTGCGTCTTGAGTCCGACGAGTCCGTAGACGACGTGCACCCCCGCGCGTTCCAAGGTGCGAGCCCAGGCGATGTTGGCGTGTTCGTCGAACCGTGCCTTGATCTCCACCAACGCCACGACCTGTTTCCCGGCTTCGGCGGCGTCGATGAGCGCGTCCACGATCGGTGACTCGCCCGATTCCCCGGACGTGCGGTACAGCGTCTGCTTGATGGCCAGGACCTTGTCGTCCGCGGCGGCCTGCTCGATGAACCGTTGCACGCTCGTGGAGAACGAGTGATACGGGTGCTGCACCAGCACGTCCCCCTCACGCAGGGTCGCGAACACGCTCTTGGGCGTCTCGTGCTCCCCGAACGCGGGGTGGGTGGCGGGGACGAACGGGGGGTGCTTGAGTTCCTTGCGGTCCAACGAGTACAGCTGATGCAGGCAGCTGAGGTCGAGCAGGCCCGGGACGGCCACCACGTCCTGGGGGTCGACCTCCAGTTCGCGCAGCAGGAGTTCGAGCACGTGCTCGCTCATGTCGCTGGCGACCTCCAGCCGCACGGGCGGGCCGAACCGACGTTGCGCGAGTTCCCGTTCCAGAGCCTGGAGCAGGTCCTCGTCGCGGTCCTCCTCGACCTCGAAGTCGGCGTTGCGGGTGACGCGGAAGACATGGTGTTCGCTGACCTGCATCCCGCTGAACAGCTCGTCCAGGTGCGCGGCGATGAGTTCCTCCAGCGGAAGGAACGTCGCGGTGCGGGCATCCCGGCTGGTCTCGATGCGGACGAGCCGGGGGACGTTGTTGGGCACCTTCACCCTGGCGAACCGTTCGGTGCCGTCCTCGGGATCGCGGACGGTCACGGCGAGGTTGAGCGAGAGGCCGGAGATGTAGGGGAACGGATGCGCCGGGTCGACGGCCAGCGGGGTCAACACAGGGAAGACCTGCTTGGTGAAGTACTCCGACATGCGGGTTCGTTCCTCGCCCCCGAGGTCGGCCCAAGCGACGATGCGGATACCGGCCTCGGCCAGTGCGGGCCGCACCCCCTTCTCGAACGCCTGCGCGTGCCGCTGCACCAGTTCGGCGTTCCGTTCGGCCACGTAGGCGAGCTGCTCGGAAGGGGTGAGGCCGTCGGCGCTGCGGACGGGCAGGCCGGTCTGTTCGCGGCGTTTCAACCCGGCCACGCGAACCATGTAGAACTCGTCCAGATTGGACGCGAAGATGGCGAGGAACTTGGCGCGTTCCAGCAGTGGCTGGGATTCGTCCTCGGCCAACGCCAGCACCCTCGCGTTGAAGTCCTGCCAAGAGAGTTCCCGGTTGAAGTAACGGTCGGCCGGAAGCGTGTTCTCGGTGGGGTCGACGTCGGTGGCGGCGGGAGGCGCGGACGGTACCGGGCAGGCGCGGCTGGTGTTCGCCCCGGGCGGCGGCGTGGTGGTGGCGGACCGACGCCCCGGGTCGTTGTCGCTCTGGTCGAATCCGGTGGCCGGGGATGCCTGGGTCTCATCGCTCACACGACCATTGTCCCTTATGAGCGGGTGTTTTTGCCCCTACTCAGGACGGTAGACAGACCCGGTCGAGAACGGTTCGGGTGCGCTCTCCCAGCCCCAGCAGGCGAGCGTGTTCCAGGTCACCCGGAGTGTCCACGTCGGTGCGTAGTGAGGGCAGCGGCGCCGACAACGGCAACGCACCCGAAAGCGCGTGTGCCCGAGCCGACCCCGGGCCGAAGTGGGGATCGAGGCGTTGTCCCGGTGCGGACAGCAACAGGTGCGCAGAGCCGCGTTCAGGCCGGTGTTCGCGGCGTCCGCGCCGTCGGTCGTGCCCACCGGCCCCGCCGCGCCATTCCCCGCCCCGTTGCGTCCGGACGGGGCTCCATCGTCGCTGTCGCTGCCGTCGCTGTCGTCGCCGTCGTCGTCGCTGTCACTGTCGTTACCGATGTCGCCGGTGTCGTCGGCATGTTCGCCGACGACGTCGACCCCCAGCTCCCGCAACGCCGTCAGTGCCGCGGGGACGGAGCTGACGACCAACACCCGGCGTACACCCGGTGTCGCGGTGGCTGCGCGCAGTGTGTCGAACGCGAACGCGAGCACGAGTTCGGCGTGCCGGTGGTCACTCACCGGACAGCCCAGGCCGTCCCTCAGCCGGGACTTGCCCCTGCTCGGTTCCTTGAGCGGCACGATCAGGTCGACAGCCACACCACCATTCTTTACTGGAGAGTGGATACGGTCGCGGTCAGGAGGCCGTGCAGGACTGTGGGAGGATCGTTCGGACGCGTCGGAGACGATGGGAAACGGACGTCGGGAGGAACAGCCTTGGCAGATCGCGAGAAAGGTGGCTTCTGGGTCGGCGCCGCCGCGGCGTTGTTCTACCCGCTGACCTGGATGGGCCGCAGTGTGTACCGCAACGCGGAGCGCATCCCGCGGAGTGGACCCGCGCTGCTGGTGCTGAACCACATATCGCACTTGGACCCCGCGGTGGACGCCGTCTTCGTGCACCGGAACGGGCGCGTGCCGCGGTTCATGGCCAAGGACAGCCTGTTCCGGACCCCGATCTTCGGCAAGATCATCGCGGGTTCGGGCGGCATCCCGGTGTATCGGGACTCCAGTGATGCGGGCGACAGCCTGCGGGCGGCGCACCGCACCCTGCAGGAGGGCAAGATCGTGGTCATCTATCCCGAGGGGACGATCACGAAGGACCCCGACGTGTGGCCCAAACGGCCCTACACGGGTGTGGCCAGGTTGGCTCTGGAAAACGACGTGCCGGTGATCCCGATCGCCCGCTGGGGCACGCACCAGATCTGGAACGGCTACACCAAGAAGTTCCGCCCGTTGCCGCGCAAGACCGTGTACCACTACGTCGGCGAGCCGGTGGACCTGTCCGCGTATCGGGAGCGGAAACGTGATCAGGCGCTGCTACGCGAGGTCACCGAGCTGATCATGGACCGAGTGCTGGAGCAGCTCGTGGAGATTCGGGGTGAGCAGCCGCCGTCACGTCATCGGGACAGTGCGGAGGGACGCGCCTGACGATGTCGGTGCAACGTGTGACGGTGCTGGGCGCGGGCTCGTGGGGCACGACGTTCGCGAAGGTCCTCGCGGACGCCGGACGTGACGTCACCTTGTGGGCACGGCGAGCCGAGGTCGCCGACGAGATCCGCACTCAGCACACCAATTCCTCCTACCTGCCCGGGGTCCGGCTTCCCGAGCGGCTGACGGCCACCTCCGACGCGGCGACGGCGTTGGAGGCGGCGGACGCCGTGGTGTTCGCCGTACCCAGCCAGAAGCTGCGGGAGAACCTCGCCGCATGGCGGGATTTGCTACCCGCCGACGCCATCCTCGTCAGCCTCGCCAAGGGCGTGGAACTCGGCACGCTCAAACGCATGAGCGAGGTCATCTCGGACATCACCGGGGTCGAACCCGGTGATGTGGTCGTGGTGTCCGGCCCCAACCTCGCCAAGGAGATCGCGCAGCAGCAGCCGGCGGCGGCGGTGCTGGCATGCGCCGACCACGATCGGGCCGTGGCCATCCAGCAGGCCAGTTTCAACTCCTACTTCCGTCCGTACACCAACACCGACGTCGTCGGCTGCGAACTCGGTGGTGCGTGCAAGAACGTCATCGCGTTGAGCTGTGGCATGGCGGCCGGGCTGGGCTACGGGACCAACACGATGGCCACGCTGATCACCCGGGGGCTCGCGGAGATGGCCCGGTTGGGCGCGGCACTCGGTGCGGATCCGCTCACGTTCGCCGGGCTCGCGGGCGTCGGCGACCTCGTGGCGACCTGTTCGTCACCCCTGTCCCGCAACCGCACGTTCGGTGAGCGCATCGGTCGCGGCGAGACGATGGAACAGGCCCGGGCTGCGCAGGGGGGACAGGTGGCGGAAGGCGTGACGTCCTGTCGCTCGATCCGGGAGTTGGCGCGTCGACTCGACGTCGACATGCCCATCACCGACGCCATGTACCGCGTGTGTCACGAAGGGGTCGATCCCGGCACGGTCGGCGCGGAACTGTTGGGGCGCAGGCAGAAACACGAGTGGTCGTGACGGCCACTCGGTTCGTTTCGCGGCTCGTGGAGGTGTCAAGCCCCGTCCACGAGCCGATTCTGCGTTTGACGCGGCTCGGTGGCTCTGTTTGCCTGGGCCTATGTCAGTCATCGGTGCGTCGAATCCCCTGCCGCGTTCGCGGGATGTCCTCGTCCGCACCTGTTCGGGGCGCTGCTGTCGCTGTTGTCGGTGATGCCACGCCGCGCGTGAGGACACGCGTGTGCTCTTTTCGTACGTTCGTCGCCCTTTTTTCGCATTCTTAGCTGATATCGAGGATTCCCACGTATGTTCGCCGTGCCCGAGAACACCATCGCGCCCCTGCCCGCTGATGTGCTGTCCCGCCATCCCGTGCGGACGGCCATGGAGTTCGCCGCCGATCGAGGCCGTTGGCGCTCGCTGCTGCGTTACGACCCGGACGAACGGTTCGCCGTCCTGGTCGACACCGTGGGTGGACACCGGGTGTGGTTGCTGTCCTGGTTGCCCGGCCAGGCCACCGTTGTGCACGACCACGGTGCCACCACGGGTGCTTTCACCGTGGTCAGCGGGGAACTCGTCGAAACGGTCCACCGGGACGGGTCGCCCGGCGTGATGGCGGAGACACACGTGGTGCGGGCCGGGAGTTCGCGGGTGTTCGGACCGGGCTACGTGCACCGGGTCCGTAACGTCGGTCCCGATCCCGCCGTGAGCGTGCACGTCTATCAGGACGGGGACAGGACCGTGCGTCCCGTGCGGTGGTCGGACGCGTGCCCGAAGGCGGTGACCGCGACGGACGCGTAGTCGACGGCGGTTCGACGGGCGGGAGGTCGGGAGATCCCCGCACGCCATGGCGCATCGTGGAAAGGCCGTGACAGAACGTCGCAGTGGCATGATGAAGTGGCCACGTTGACAGGATCAGGTCAGTCCACTTGAGGCGAAGGTGGCCCCGATGCGTGCGGATGCGGTTCAGACGGTTGTGCCGGTGACGTTGGACCGTTCCTCGTCGGTGCCGCTGTCGGTGCAGCTCGCCGACGCCTTGCGGGAGGCCGCCTCGGCCGGGCATCTGAGGGGAGGTGACCGACTCCCGTCCACCCGGGCCCTGGCGGCCAGCTTGGGCGTGAGCAGGGCCGTCACCTCGGCCGCCTACGAACAGCTGCACGCCGAGGGGTGGATCGTCGGTCGCCACGGTTCGGGCACCTACGTCACCACCTCGCCGCCCACACCGGTGGCCCGCCGCCGGGACGCGGTGGACGTCGACCGGAAGCCCACACCGACACTGCTGGCGCTGACCCCCGGTGTTCCCTGGGCCGAGGGCCTCGACCGGGCCGCGTGGCGGCGGGCCTGGCGCGTGGCGGCCGACACGCCGCCGTTGTCGGTGGCCGAACGCGCGGGGATCGTGGAGTACCGCGCTGCCATCGCCGAACACCTGCTCCGTCACCGGGGTTTGGACGCAGCACCCGAATCCGTGCTCGCCACCGCGGGCACGACCGCCGCCGTCGCGGAACTGGCCGCGGCCATGCTGCGCCCCGGTGACCTCGTGGGGGTGGAGGAACCCGGATATCAGCGGGCGGTGGAGGCGTTCCGCCGAGCGGGCGCGCGGGTCGCGCCCGTGGCGGTGGATTCGGAGGGGCTCCGGCCCGACGCGATACCCGACGGCGTGCGTATGGTGTTCTGCTCCCCGGCACACCAGTACCCGCTCGGCGGCAGGATGAGCGCGGCCCGTCGCGTGGAACTCGTCGAACGTGCCCGAGCCCAAGGTTTCCTGGTGGTGGAGGACGATTACGACGGTGAGTTGCGTTACGACGTCGCACCGTTGCCGTTGCTCGCCTCACTGGCACCCGACGTCGTCGTACACCTCGGGACCACCAGCAAGATCCTCACCCCGACGTTGGGGGTGGGGTGGATGGTGGCGCCGCCCGCCGTCACATCCGCCGTGCTGGCTTACCGGGACGACACGGGCACCCGGGCGTCCCCGGCGGGCCAGTTGGTGTTCGTGGAACTGGCGCGGCACGGGGACCTCGGGCGGCATCTGCGGCGGCTGCGCAGAGAATTGTCCGAGCGCCGTTCCATGCTCGTCACCGCGCTGCAGGAGGCGGACATCCCCGTCCTCGGGGACGACGCCGGGGCACATCTTGTGATTCCGCTCGCTTCCACCCGGGAGGAACGAGAACGCCTGGAGGCGGGACGCGAACGTGGACTGTTGCTCGACGGATTGGCGCGACACTTCGCGGGCACTCCCACCACTGCGGGCATCGCTGTCGGATACGCGGGCTGCTCACGCGAGACGCTGCGGAACATCCTCGGGGTGCTCGTCGACATACTCCATCCGACGCGAAGGTAGGGTGCCGCCCATGAGTAGCCGTAAGACCCGAGTGGCCGTCGTCTTCGGCGGTCGAAGCACCGAGCACACCATTTCCTGTGTGTCGGCGGGCAGCATCATGGCGAACCTCGATCCCGACCGGTTCGAGGTCGTCCCCATCGGTATCACCCAGGAAGGTGGCTGGGTACTCGGCACGAACGACCCCGAACAGTTGCGCATCAAAGGCAGGGAACTGCCCGTCGTCGAACACGGGAAGACACTGGTGCTCGCCGGCGACCCCACGACGGGTGGTGTGCTGAGCCTGACAGCCGGAGAACCCGCCGAGGTGTTGTCCGGGGTGGATGTGGTGTTCCCCGCATTGCACGGTGCTTTCGGCGAGGACGGCACCATTCAGGGCCTGCTGGAGCTGGCCGACATCCCCTATGTGGGTTCCGGCGTGTTCGCCAGTGCGGCCGCCATGGACAAGGAATACGCCAAGAAACTGCTCGCCGCCGAGGGACTGGAGGTCGGCCGCTACGCCGTGGTCCGACGCGGCCAGGACACCCTGCCCGCCGAGGAACGGGAACGCCTCGGCCTGCCCGTGTTCGTCAAACCCGCGCGCGCCGGGTCGTCCATCGGCATCTCCCGGGTGACCGATTGGTCGCAATTGGACGCCGCCATCGCGCATGCCAGACAGACCGACCCCAAGGTGCTCGTGGAGGCCGAGACCGTGGGAAGGGAAGTCGAGTGCGGGGTGCTCGAATTCGCCGACGGCAGGGTGGAGGCGTCGTTCCCCTCCGAGATCCGCGTGCTGTCCGACGACGCCGACGCCTGGTACGACTTCGAGACCAAATACCTCGGTGAGGACGCCGAACTCGACATCCCCGCCAAACTCGACGACACGATCACCGAACGCCTCCGCGACATGGCCGTGCGTGCTTTCACCGCGCTCGAGTGCCAGGGGCTGGCCAGGGTGGACTTCTTCGTCGGTCCCGACGGCACCCTCACCGTCAACGAGGTCAACACGATGCCCGGGTTCACCCCCACCTCGGCCTACCCGAAGATGTGGGAGGTCACCGGGATCGACTATCCGACGTTGCTCACCACGCTCGTGGAGACCGCGCTCGCCCGCGGCACCGGGTTGCGCTGACGAAGAAGCGCCGACGCAGAGAAGAACCGCGAAGAAGCTGCCCGGAACCGTTCATTCGAATTCCAGCGGAACGGCGGGCAGCTCCTCCGCCACCGTTTCGGAGATCTGCTGCAGGGGCCCCGTCCCCGCGGTCTCCGGAACGGTGAGGGCGATGTACACGGGCCGGTCGACGACGTACCACGTCGTCGTGCCCTCACCCTCGACGGGCAGCCACTGCACTGTCTGGATCTGACGCAGCGGTGAGGACCGTGTGAGCTCAGGCGGCCGTTCCAACCCGCACCGCAGTACCACCGGGTTGTCCTCACCCCACGCGAGTGCGGCCGGGGGAGCGGGTTGTGCCAGTTCCCGCGGGGCCAATCGCTGTCCGGCCGACTCCAGTTCGCGTGGCGCGGCCTCGATGAGCTTTGTACATTCCTCGGAGTCGGCTTCAGGAGCCGGAACGGAGACCAGCGGCAGCGGGCCGGGCTCGTCGACGTCGCCGGGGCCACCGTTCGAATCGGTGTCGGACGAGAGTACGAAACCCAGCACAGTGATCGCGACGACCAGCGCCGTGGCCAGTACCGCGGCGACGATGATCAGAATCCGGGGTGGGGCACCGGTTTCACTCACCCCTCCACTACATCACAGCTCACAGGTTCACGACTGGGCAGGTGAGAGTACGCGTGATGCCCTCTACGTTCTGTATCCGCGCGACCACGAGCTTGCCCAGTTGGTCGACGTTCTCCGCTTCGGCACGCACGATCACGTCGTACGGTCCCGTGACGTCCTCGGACGTGGTGACGCCCGGAATGCCGGTGATCTCGGCGGCCACGTCCGCGGCCTTGCCCACTTCGGTCTGGATGAGGATGTATGCGTGGACCACAGAGCTGCTCCCCTTCGGGTACGGCGGTTGGACGAGAAGGTAGGAATGTAGCCAGCAACGTACCGCAGACCTGCGACGTTCGGATATCCGACAATTTGGTGGCGCGTGGTGGCGCGGTCACGTGACAACCGGAGGTTAGGTGTGGGAGACAATCCCGCGTCCGGGGCGGACACCGTCGCGGAAATCGGTGAATTCGGACTGATCCGGCAAGCCACGGGGGATCGGCCGCAGCCGTCGACGACGCTGTTGGGTCCCGGTGACGACGCCGCCGTGGTGGCCGCGCCGGACGGGCGTGTGGTGGTCGCGACGGACGCCCTCGTGGAGGGCGTGCACTTCAGGCTGGACTGGTCCACCCCGACGCACGTGGGGCGGAAGGCCGTCGCCGTCAACCTCGCCGACATCGCCGCGATGGGAGCCGTGCCGATGTCGGTGGTCGTCACGTTGGCCTGTCCCGCGGACACCCCGGCCGCCGTGGCCACCGAATTGCTGGACGGTGTGGCAGCCGAGGCGAAACAGGCCGAGGTGGGCGTCGTGGGCGGTGACATGGTGCGGGCCGACGAGATCGTGGTGAGTGTCACCGCACTCGGTGACCTCGGCGGTCGGGCCCCCGTGACCCGCTCGGGCGCCCGGCCCGGCGACATCGTCGCCATGTGTGGCCGGCTCGGCTGGGCCGCCGCGGGACTCGCCGTGTTGGGAAGGGGGTTCCGTTCACCGGTGAACGTGGTGAACGCCCAGCGCTGCCCCGAGCCCCCGTACGCGGCCGGCCCCGCAGCGGCGTTGGCCGGAGCCACCGCGATGATCGACGTCTCCGACGGGCTGCTCGCCGACCTCGGGCACATCGCGGAGGCCTCCGGGGTCGGTATCGACGTGCACACCGACAAACTCACCGTGGCCGAGCGCTTGGTGGACGTGAGCACGGCACTCGGGGCCGATCCGCTGCACTGGGTGCTCACCGGGGGGGAGGATCACGCGCTCGTGGCGACGTTTCCGCCGTCCACCGACTTGCCCGAGGGGTGGTCGATCATCGGGTCGGTGGGGGAGCCCGACGGTGGCGTCACCGTGGATGGTGGCCCGTATGACAGGGAAACCGGTTGGCAGCACTGGAATTGAACGTGTTCACTGGGACCGTGGAGTTTCGCACGGTGCCGTTCGACCATCCCGACGCGGTCAAGCTCATCGATGCGGTGCAGCAGGAGTACGTCACCCGTTACGGCGACCCGGACATCACCCCGGTCGATCCGGTCGAGTTCGCACCTCCCGGGGGGATCTTCCTCGTGGGCTACGCCGAAGGGACGCCCGCGGTGTGCGGTGGGTGGAGAGCGCACGATGACCCCGAGCCGCCGTTGGCGCCCGGGGACGCGGAGATGAAGCGGCTGTACGTCGTGCCCGCCATGCGCGGACGGGGATTCGCTCGGCGGATGCTCGCGGAGCTGGAACGCTCGGCTCGGGAAGCGGGCCGCACGCGGATGGTGTTGGAAACGGGTGAGAAACAACCCGAAGCCATCGCGCTGTATCGGTCGTCGGGCTACGAGACCATGCCGAAGTTCGGCGTGTACGCGAACGAACCGCTGAGCCTGTGCCTGGCGAAAACCCTGTGAAACGCCCGGACCGTCGTGTCCGCAGCCTGCGCAGTCGTGTCCGCAGTTCATGTAGCCGTGTCCGCAGGCCATGTCACCGTGTCCGCCGGTGACGTACACCGGGGAAGCCATGACCTACGCCGGGAAACGGTGGGATCACCCCGCTGAGCTAAGCTGCCGTGCCGTGACCGCACGACCACTGCACGAGATCCTGGATCCGGGCTGGGCCAAAGCGCTGGAACCGGTCGCCGACAAAATCGCCGCCATGGGCCAGTTCCTGCGCGCCGAGATCGCGGCGGGGCGCACGTACCTGCCCGCCGGCGACAAGATCCTCCGCGCGTTCCAACAGCCGTTCGACGACGTACGCGTGCTGATCGTCGGACAGGACCCCTATCCCACACCGGGTCACCCGATCGGGTTGTCCTTCGCGGTCGCGCCGGATGTGCGTCCGCTCCCCAAGAGTCTCGTCAACATCTTCCGCGAGTACTGCGACGACCTCGGGTATCCGGAGCCGTCCAACGGCGATCTCACCCCGTGGGCCGAACAAGGGGTACTGCTGCTCAACAGGGCGCTCACGGTGCAGCCCGGCAAACCGAACTCCCACCAGGGCAAGGGTTGGGAGGAGATCACCGAGCGGGCCATCGTGGCGCTGGTGGAACGGAACAAACCGTTGGTGGCGATCCTGTGGGGGAGCAACGCGCGCAAGCTCAAGCCACTGCTCGGCTCGGTCCCGTGTGTTGAATCGGTGCACCCGAGCCCGCTTTCAGCACGGAACGGTTTCTTCGGTTCCCGGCCGTTCAGCCGCACCAACGCGTTGCTCCGACAGCAAGGCGCCGAGCCGATCGACTGGAAACTGCCGTGACGGCGGCGTCACCACAGCGGTGGTGAAAGCGGTGGTGAACCTCTCCGAGGCATGACAAACGGCTCGGCGACCCGCTGGTCACCGAGCCGTTCGACGTTGAAAGCCCGAGGGTCAGCCCCGAACGACCTTGCCCGCCTTGATGCAGGAGGTGCACACGTTCAGGCGCTTCTTCTGGGAAAGCCCGACCCTGGCGTGCACGGTCTGGATGTTCGGGTTCCACCGGCGGTTGGTGCGCCGGTGAGAGTGTGAGACCGACTTGCCGAAGCCCGGCCCCTTGCCACAGACGTCGCACACGGCAGCCACGTCGAACACTCCTCGAAAAGATCGGTAAACGAACCACCCGGCGGCACCGGGCAACTCGAACAGCTTAACTGGTGCGCTCTCCGCCACCTCAGCGGGGTCGCTACCCTCGCCTGAAGATGCCTCGATACCGGCTATGGAGGATACGCGGGTGCGGGCCTTGGACGCGGAGGCGGTACGGGATTGGGTTGAAGCCTGTGTGCGCGACTTGCGCGCGTTACGGGGCGAGATCGACGATATCAACGTCTACCCCGTCGCCGATTCCGATACCGGCTCCAATCTGCTGCACACGATGACCGCTGCGCGGAACGCGTTGGCGGAGGTCGTGCCACCCAACGCGGGTGCCGCGCTGACCGCTTTGGCCGACGCCGCCGTACGAGCGGCGAAAGGCAACTCCGGAATCATCCTGTCGCAGGTGCTGCGGGAGAATCAGTTCGAGCTGCGCCGGGCGCGCCTGCGCATCGACCACGGTTGGGAGTACGCCGCCGCCACGCTCGAGCTCGATGCCTCGACGATGAACGGCCTCGAGGTCGGCGTCCGCCGAGCCGAGGCGTCGCTCTTGTACCGCGGCGAAGACGACTCCCTGCCGCCGCTCTTCGTGCTCACCGCGGGCGTCACGGATCTGCCGTTCGGAGCGGAGATCGGCGAGTCCCAGCGCGATCGCGTCTTCATGGAGCGGAGCATCGGCTCGCTCGCGCTCTTCCCCTCCGAGGCGGACATTAGATCGAGGGCGGGCTCTCCTTCTACAAGGGCACGGGCTTCAGCCCCGGCCGCGACGCCACCAAGGATCAAATCGTCTGGATCGACGACAACAACAACGGCATCGCGGAGCCCTACGAGTTCTTCGGGGTCACCGGCTCGGCGGCGCAGCCCTCGCGGAACTTCGATCGCTGGGCTCTCGGGCTCGACCTGGGCGCCTCGCTCACGACGCCCCTCGGTCTCACGCGCTTGCAGAGCGAGGTGGCGGTCGCGTCCAACCTGGACCGCGGGCTCCTCGTCTCCGACCCGGTGCTGGCCGGACGTGACGCACGGCAGCTCGTGCTCACCGTCTCCCTCGTGCAGCAGCTGACGGACTACGGCCTCGTCGGTCTGCGCGCCGCCTTCTACGACCCGGACAGCGATCTCGTCGAGCAGCGCACGGGCGTCTTCCACACGAAGAACCAGACCTTCTGGGTGTTGTCGCCCGCCGTCGGGCTCACGCTGCCCTCGGGGCGCCTCGTGGCCCAGTACGACTTCGTGAAGGACTACCTGGGACGGGACTCCCGCGGTGTGCCCAGCAACGCCAAGAACGACCAGTTCACGGTTCGCTTGCAGGTGGATCTATGAGGACGAGCCTCTACTTCGCTTTGCCGCTCTTCTTGGTCGGTTGCGGCGATCACGTCCTGACCGAGGGCCTCGAGGAGCCGATTTCGGTCCGCGGAGCTCAGCTCTTCGAAGGTGAGCTGCCCGGTCAGCCGCCCCTCACGGCCCAGCAGATCGAGGACGGGGTGAAGCCCGAGCGGCCCTTCGTGAACGGCCTCAGCACGATCGTGCAGCTGATCCGGCCCCACCTGTCCGGCGTGGGCTTCTATGGACTCGTCTCCGACGACGCCGTGGCGGTCGGTTTGCAGCTCGAGGATCAGGGCAGCGGCTACTGGGTGTTCCCGGCGGGCGCGCCGGACGCCTTCGTCCCCGGCTTCCTCAGCTGGAGCGGGCTCGTGGACTTCCACGAGGTGAAGCCGGGACGTCATCGACTCCTCGCGGCGGCCATCGACGCCAAGGGGCACAGCGGAACCCAGGTGAGCACGACGATCTGCGTGAATCGCCCGGTGCCCGACAACGGCAACGTCTGCGATCCGCGCCAGAGCCCGCCCGGCATCGTGGTGAGCTTGAGCTGGAACACGCCGGCCGACCTCGATCTTCTGGTGCTGACGCCGACCCTGCACGACACGCCCTCCGAGCTGGCCCAGCCCT
>SMEH01000274.1_pt1 | contig 26592 bp, 22 predicted proteins | sample 2456361 | NCBI WGS metagenome assembly SMEH01 (sample SAMN10132587, study PRJNA489261) | soil metagenome | isolation source: day1 control-loamy sand soil ammended | place: USA | reverse complement strand
GCAGCGATCCTGGCGGCGAAGGGGCGGCCGCACCGTCGCGCGGCCAAGCCGCAGAGCACCTGGGCGCTACTGGCCTCGACCGCGCCCGAGGTGGCCCAGTGGGCTGAATACTTCGCAGCGCGCTCGGCCACCCACGCGTCGGCGCAGGCCGGGATCACGCGGGGCATCGACGATGCGATGGTCGACGATCTGCGGCGGCGGGCGGAGGAGTTCGTCGCGCTGGCCCATCGTGTCGTACACGGACCTCAGGGCGAATCCGGTGCTCGGACGTCCGCTCGGGCGCCGTGGTGTCAGGCGCGACCTCGCACCCGGAGTCGTCGGGACGGGAAGTGAGCGTGCGGGAAACGTCGCCGATCCACGCCTGACCGGTGTCCGTGGAGACGGCCGTGGCCGAATCGACCGGGGAGTCAAGGACTGCCGCGGCTGTGTTCGTTCTGACTTGCTCGTGGTTCGTTCGCTCGTTCTGTTCGTCTGTGGTCGAAAACGGCGGAGTGCCCTTGAAGGACACTCCGCCGTGGTGTGGGGTGCGGGAGGTCGGTGTCGCCCGCTGTCGTCCGTGGAGGAGGGCCTGCTCGGCGGGCGACTCAGCAGGTGACGGAGACGTCGACCCCAGCGGCGAACGACACGTGCACGTGGTCCATGTGGTTGGCCGTGGGGCTACCACGGTCCTCCATCAGGGTCCAGCCGCTGCCGCTGTTGATCCGTTGTTGCCAGATGACGTAGGTGACACCGAATTCCTCGCGATGTTCGAGGACGTATTCCGCGAGGGCGTCACCGACATCCGGGCTGACCATGAAGTCGAGGGCGAGCCCCAGCGGGTGGTCACTGGGATTGGAACGTTCGGCGCGTCCGCCGACGGCGTCCACATCGAACTTCGTCAATATGTGATGGCCGACCTGTGCGACGTGGGGCTGGGTCCCCTCCAGGTCGGTCGAGCAGGGCTCCGGTTCCGGCGTCGCTGATTCGGCGGGTTCGGCCGCGGCCGTCTCGGTGGTGTCGGCGATCTCCGCTGTCTCGACGGTTTCCGTGCTCTCCGTGGTGGTGGGGGTCGCAGAGGTTTCCGAGGGCTCAGGGGACGTCGACGTCGTGCTCTTCGTGCTGGTCGACGGTGGGATGGAGGACGTGGGACTCGGGGTGGGGGATGCCGACGTGGTCTCCAGGGCCATAGCCGCGGGTAGTGCGTCCCCGTCCTGGGCCAGACCGTTGGTGGCGTAGAGGGTCAACGCCAAGGCGCCGGTGACGACGGTGCCGAGCGCCGTGGGGCCCAACCAGGATGCGGTCGTGCTCGGCGCGCGGTGACGACCTCGGTAACGCCTGCGATACCGGCCGCGCTGACGGCCATGCGTGGCTCGATGCCGCCCTGTCATGGTTCCTACTCCCGTGAACTCCGGTGAACCCGGTGAACTCAGCGCCGGTCAGATTAAGAACCGGCAACGCTGATGTCACGAGAGAGTGGGAATAGACACAGGTTTATAACAATCCTGGTGATCGAGTGTGTCGTTGCTGTGACCGTCCTAACGCGACCAGAACCAGTCTTTGCCCCTGGCCTCGCGCAGCGCCTGCTTCCGCTGCTGCGGCTCGAGACGGTCGATGTACAACAGGCCGTCGAGGTGATCGACCTCGTGTTGCAGGCACTGAGCCAGCAATCCCGAACCGGACACGGTGACCGGCTCGTTGCGCAGATCCACCCCTTTGACCGTCGCCCGCTGGGCCCGCACCGTGGTGAACGACAGCCCGGGAAGGGACAGGCAACCCTCCATGACCTCGTGCTTCTCCTCGGACAACTCGACGAGCTCGGGGTTGAGCACGTAGCCGATGGAGCCGTCCACGTTGTAGCTGAAGGCGCGCAGTCCCACGCCGATCTGGGGCGCCGCCAGTCCGGCCCGACCGGGGAGGTTCACCGTGTCGAGCAGGTCGTCCACCAGCGCTCGAATCGAGTCGTCGAACGTCGTCACCGGGTCCGCGGGCGACTTCAGCACCGGATCGCCGAAGTATCGCAGGTCACGCATCACCATGAAGCTGTTCCTCCCTGAGCGTCGCTGGAGCCGAGCTTAACCACGGGCCCACGTCGCATCGGGTTCCGTCATCCCCGCAGTCGCAGTCCTTGTGGGGTGACGCGGAACCCCACATCGCGAAGCACGTCCGCCAACTTCGAGGTCAGGATCTCCTCGCCGTCGGCGCGTCGCACCCGTAGCTGCCCGAGCCACCCGTCGCGCACCGCCGTCGCCAGCGCCTCGGCGGCGACGTGCAAAGTGAGCTCGTCGTCGGTGAACGACAACAGCGACCGGCCTCCGCGTTCGGCGTAGAGCGCGGGAACACCGTCCACGAGCACCGTCAACGCACCCGCCTTACGCGCCGGTCGATGGGTGGTGGTGCCCACGACGGCAGGCCACGGCAACGCGGCACCGTACGGTTGAGCCGGGTCGGCGGCGGCCAGGACCACGGCCCGGTGTTCCGCTCGCCACCCACCGGCCTCCGAGAACGCTCGTACCCGATCGATCGCGCCTCGCGCCGCGAATTGAGCGGCCCCCAGCCCCTCGACGACGTAGCCGCGCACGACCTGGCCCGCGTCCTCCATCCCGCGCAACACCTTGTAGATGCCGGAGAAACCGCCGTCCACCCGCTCGGTCTCCAGCGCTCCCCGGGTGAGCACGCCGTGCCGTTCCAGGAACGACTCGGTGCGGGCGTGCGCCCGGCGGGTCGGGTCCGTCTCGCGCGCGGGGGCCAAGTCCCACCGCCCGGCCACCGTCGGTGGTCCGGTACGACCGGGCATCGTGGGACGAGCCGCCCGTAGCCGCGCATACCGTCCGCGCGGTGCGGATCGACGGGGCCTGTGCGCGACACCCCGCCCGGCGACCTGGGCGCGGAGAGGTGCCAGCGTGTCGTTCGACACCAGCCCCGCCCACACGAGCTCCCACAGGGCCGTGATCACGTCGGCGTCGGTGCACGGTTCGTCCAGCATGGTGGCGACACGATCGACGAGCTGACGGAAGAACAACCCGCCACCGTCCAAAGCCGACACTATCGCCGCGTGGAGTGGGCCGTGGGTGGACGTGTCCTCGGGGTCCGGCAACAGCAGGTCGGCCACGTCGGCCGGGGCCAGGGCCACCCAGCCGTCACCACCCGACAGTGCGCCACAGCCGCACCACGTCACCTCCCCCGCCACCGTCAACTCGTCCAACAGCGCCGGGTGATAGCCCGGCAGCCGAGCGGGCAGGATCAACGACTCCAGTGCACTCGCCGGCAACGGGGCCCCCGCGAGCTGCTCCACCACCGCCAACACGTCGTCGGGGGTGGGGGCCGAATCGGCACGGCGTCGCTGCGCGCCGAGGCCGTGCCAGCTGGGCAGGAACCGACCGAACGCCGCATGTTCGACCGGCTCCACCTCAGAACGCAGTCTCGCCAGCGACGCCCTCCGCAGCCTTCTCAGCACCGCGGCGTCGCAGTACTCCATCCCCGCCTCATAACCCGGCGCACCCTGTGGCCGCAGCTCTCCTCGCACCAGCGCGCCTTCGGCCGTCAACCGGTCCAGGACATCGGTGACCACCGCTGTGCCGAGTCCGAACCGCGTCGCGGCCTCGTGCGCCGAGAACGGGGTATGCGTTCGCGCATAGCGCCGCAGCAGATCCCCCAGGGGATCGGCGACCGGTTCGGTGAATGACTCGGGCACCCCGACCGGTAACGCCACCCCGAGCGCGTCCCGCACCCGACTCGCGTCCTCGATGGCGAGATAGCGTTCCTCGCCGGCGATGCGCACCACGATCGCGCGCCGTTCGGCCACCAGCCGTTCCAGCCATTCCGGCCGGACTCCGCGTTCAGCCGCCTCCTGCCGCGTCAGGTCGCCGAGGGAACGCAACAGGTCGGCCGTCTCCTCGACCCCGCGGGCGTGCCGTTCGGGGGTGAGCCGTTGCAACGAGCGTTCCATCCCGGCGACGACATCGGCGTCGAGCAGTTCCCGAATGGCCTCGGTGCCGAGCAGCTCGGCCAACAGGGTCGAATCCACCGACAACGCCGCGGCACGTCGCTCGGCCAGCGGCGCGTCGGCCTCGTACAGGAACATGCCGACGTAACCGAACAGCAGGCTGCGGGCGAACGGTGAGGCTGACGGTGTCTCCACTTCCACGACCCGTACCGATCGAGCCGCGATGTCACCCATCAACTCCCGCAGGCCGCCCACGTCGTACACGTCCTGCAAACACTCCCGCATGGTTTCCAGGACCACCGGGAACCGTTCGTACTTCGCCGCCACGGCGAGCAGTTGCGACGCCCGTTGCCGCTGCTGCCACAGCGGGGTGCGCCGCCGCGGGTCACGGCGTGGCAACAGCAGGGAACGCGCCGCGCATTCGCGGAACCGTGCCGCGAACAACGCGGAGCCACCCACTTCGGCGGCGACCAGGGACTCGATCTCGTCGGGGTCGAACAGGACGTCCTCGGCGCCGATCAGCACCTCCCGTCCCTCGTCGTCCAGTGTGTCCGGCAAACGCAGGACGATCCCGTCGTCCGAGTGCACCACGTGTGCGTCCACGTCCCGGTGCTTTCGCAGCCGTGCCGCGATGGCCAGCGCCCACGGCGCGTTCACCCGCGCGCCGAAGGGGGAGTGCACGACCACCCGCCAGTCACCCAGCTCGTCCCGGAAACGTTCGAGCAGGATCGTCCGGTCACTCGGCACGTGTCGGGTGGCGGCACGCTGCTCGTCCACATAGGCCAGGAGGTTCCTTCCCGCACGCTCGTCCAGACCGGCCTCCGTCATCCGGCGAAGTGCCTCCTGTTTGTCTGCAGTGGACAGGAAGCGGAGGAAACCTCCGACTGCGCGACCCAGTTCCGCCGGCCTGCCCGGGGTGTCGCCGCGCCAGAACGGCATCCTCGCGGGCTCGCCCGGCGCGGGGACCACGACCACGCGGTCGTGGGTGATGTCGGTGACCCGCCACGACGACGTGCCCAGCAGCACGGTGTCGCCGACCCTGGACTCGTAGACCATCTCCTCGTCCAGTTCGCCGACCCGCGACCCCGGCCGCTCACCGTCTCCCGGCGTCATCACGGTGAACAAACCACGGTCGGGGATCGTGCCACCCGAGGTGACGGCGAGCCGCTGTGCGCCGGGCCGGCCTTGCAGTACACCGGTGATCCGGTCCCAGGTGATGCGGGCGCGCAGCTCGCCGAACTCCTCGCTCGGATAGCGGCCCGCCAACATGTCGAGTACGGCGTGCAACGCGTCGTCGGGCAGCGAGGCGAACGGAGCGGCCCTGCGCACGGTCGTCGCCACATCGTCCACCGTGCGGGGCTCCACGGCCACCATCGCCACGATGTGCTGGGCCAACACGTCCAGCGGGTTACGGGGGAAACGCACCGCTTCGATGGCGCCTTCGGCCATCCGCTCGGCCACCACGGCGCACGACACGAGATCGCCCCGGAACTTCGGGAACACCACCCCCCTCGACACGGCCCCCACCTGGTGGCCCGCGCGGCCGATCCGCTGCAGCCCGGAGGCCACCGTGGGTGGGGCCTCCACCTGGATCACGAGGTCCACGGCTCCCATGTCGATGCCCAGCTCCAGCGACGAGGTCGCCACGACGCACGGCAGCCTGCCCGACTTCAACTCCTCCTCGACGCGGGTCCGCTGTTCCCGTGACATCGAGCCGTGGTGCGCCCGGGCCACCACGGAAGCCGTTTCCAGGAGCGCGCCGACGAACCCGGACTGGCCGATCGCCTCCGCGGGGAAGCGTCCCGGTACCTCGATCGTCCCCGCCTGTTCGGCCGCCAACTCGTTGAGCCGTGCCGTCAACCGTTCGGCCAACCGCCGCGAATTGACGAACACGATGGTCGACCGGTGTGCGCGCACGAGGTCGAGCACCCGCTCCTCCACGGCGGGCCAGACGGACCTTCGGGGCGTGGTTCCTCCGGTGACCTCGGTGCCCGCTGTGGGATCCGCCTCCGTGGGCAGCGGCGCCGGTTCAGCCGGTTCCGGACGGGACCGTGCGTCGAGCTCCCCCAGGTCCTCGACCGGAACCTCCACCCGGACCTCGACGGTCTTGTCGATCGCGGGTTGGACGATGCGGACGGGTCTGCCGCCGGCCAGGAACGTGCTCACCTCGTCCACCGGACGCACGGTCGCCGACAGTCCGATCCGCTGCGCCGGGCGGTCGAGCAGGTCGTCGAGCCGTTCCAGGGACAGCGCCAGATGGGCTCCGCGTTTGCTCCCTGCGACCGCGTGCACCTCGTCGACGATCACCGTCTCGACTCCGCGCAGCGCTTCCCGGGCTGCCGAGGTCAGCAGCAGGAACAGCGATTCCGGCGTGGTCACCAGCACATCCGGAGGGGTTCGTGTGAACGCGCGGCGTTCGGCGGGCGTCGTGTCCCCCGTGCGGGTGCCCACGGTGATGTCCGGTGCCGGCACACCCAACCGGAGGGCGGCTTGCGCGATCCCCGTCAGCGGCGTCCGCAGGTTGCGTTGGACGTCCACCGCCAACGCCTTGAGCGGGGACACGTAGAGCACCCGACACCGCTTCCTTCCTTCGGACGGAGGAGAGGTCGCCAGCCGGTCGAGCGCCCACAGGAACGCCGCCAGCGTCTTGCCCGAGCCGGTGGGCGCGATCACCAGCGCATGCTCCCCGGCCCGTGCGGCCCGCCACGCCCCCTCCTGGGCGGCCGTGGGGCGCGCGAAGGCACTGGTGAACCACTCCCGGGTCGCGGGGGAGAACAACTCGAGCACGTCACCGCTTGCGTTGTCGGGCACGTCTTCATCATGCGTGCCTCACCGACATTCCGGCCGCTCACGCGATTTCGGACGACGAATCCGGCGGGTGCGTCTCCGCGGCGACGGCGAACGTGAAAGCATCCTTCGCGGATCTCGGGAACTCGACAAGGGAGAACTGGTGGGGATTCTGTCCGTCGATCTCGGTACGTCCAATACCGTAGCCGTACTCGCGGCACACGGAAGGCCACCCAGGGTCATCGATGTCGACGGCTCGACCACGATGCCCTCAGCGGTGTTCGCCGAGGAGGAAGGCGGTCTCGTGGTCGGTAGGGACGCCGAACGCCGTGCTCGGCTCGATCCGACCCGTTTCGAACCCAACCCCAAACGCAGGGTTGACGAACAGACCCTCCTCCTCGGCACCGACGTCGTGCCCGTCACCGAGGTGTTGGCGGCCGTGCTGCGGCGTGTCTACGAAGAAACGGTGCGTCAGCTCGGCGGGGAACACCCCGAGGAGGTCCGTCTTTCCCACCCCGCCCAATGGGGGCCCGTCCGTCGCAATGTGCTCCTGTCGGCCGCACGGCTGGCCGGGATGGGCAACACGATCACGCTCGTGCCCGAGCCCGTCGCCGCCGCGGCCCACTTCGCGTCGTTCCCCGGCAAGGCGCTCGTCCCGGGGCAGACCCTGGCCGTCTACGACCTGGGAGCCGGCACGTTCGACGTCGCGGTGGTCGGTGCCACCCCGAACGGCTTCACGGTGTTGGCCGAGGACGGTCTTCCCGATCTCGGCGGTCTCGACGTCGACCAGGCCCTGCTGGTGCACGTGGGTCGCGAGGTGTCCCACACAGATCCGCAGCGTTGGCAGCGGCTGCTGCGGCCCGAGTCGACCGCCGATCGCCGTGCCCGCAGAGCGCTCCAGGAGGACGTGAAGGCGGCGAAGGAAGCCCTTTCCCGGCTGCCGCAGACCGAGGTGCCGATGCCGGAGCCGTTCTCCGACGTCCTGGTGACCAGGGCCGAGCTGGAGGCACTCGTCCGCCCCATGATGCTGCGCAGTGTCGAGCTGCTCGCCCGCACCGTCCGCTCGGCGGGGCTGAGCCCGGACCAGCTCGCCGGCATCTACCTGGTCGGGGGGTCCAGCAGGCTGCCACTCGTGGGCAGTCTGCTGGCCGAGAAGCTCGGCATCGTGCCCTCCAGTCTCGATCAGCCCGAGACCGCCGTCGCCTTCGGTGCGCACCATGTGAGCCCCGACGGCCTCACCATGCGCACCCAGCAGATCGAAGGTGACATGGCCGGTGCGCAATCCGGGGCCCATCCTGTCGCCCCGCCCCCGGTCACGGGGTCCGTGGCAGCGCCCACCGCGCCCACCGCGCCCGCCGCCTCCGTCACCGGCCCGTATTCGCCCCCCACCGGCCTGACCCAGCAGTCCCCGCAGTACGCCCAGCATCCGACGTCCGCGGCGTACCCGCCGAGTGGGCCGGGGGCGGTGGGCGCGGTGAGCCCGACACAGGAGACCGCCCAGTTCCCCGCGGTCCCGAAGGACCGCGGGGAGAAGCAGAAGCGGCGTAAACGCACCGGTTGGCTCGTCGCCGTGGCCGTCGTGGTGGTGGCCGTACTCGGTGGTGGGGCGGCGTGGCTGTTCTGGCCGTCGTCGTCGGTCACCACCTACTCCGCGGAGGAGTGCAAGGAGCCGGGCGAGACCGACGAGCAGGGGTTCACCGGGTGCATGCGCCAGCTCGCGGGACACGTGGCGCAGAACAACGAATGCGCGCCCGGTACCGGCACGGGTGCCGCCGCCGCGGCGAACGAGGAACAGCTGGGGGCGACGGTGACCTGTTCGGCGCCGGGGTTGGCGGGGGCTCAGATCACGTATCTGCACGCGAGCTCCACCGACGTCATCCAGGAGTACACCGACGGTTTGATCAGTCGCACGGGCGGTGGCGATCTGGTGCAGGCGGCGTGGAAGGGCAACGGTCTTTCCGGCCGTTACACGGCGTCGGGCGGGCGCACCGCGTCGGTCATCGTGTTCACCGTCGACGATCGACCACTCGCCGGATTCGTGTACCAGATCAACATCACCGGGGAGGGCGGTGCCACTCCGGCGAACGATATGGCCGACTACTTCGAGCAGGTGGTGCAACCCGGCGAGTGAGTCCGGCTCATCTCCTCCGCCGCACGTTGATGATCAACACGATGAGGGCGCTACCGACGACGGCGATGGAGGCCAGGGTGAGTGCGGTGGACTCGAGGTCGGAGAACGCCTGTGCGAACGCCATGCGTTTCACCCTACGGGGAGTCGCGTGACTACGCTGAAGCCGATGCGAATCACGGTATTTCGGCGGCTCATGGCGGAGGAATTCGGTGCGACACGGGCCGCGATGCTGGCCGCCGATCACGTGTTCAGTGGTCTCGGTGGGCGCACCATCGACCAGGCGCTCGATGACGGGGTGCCCGCCAAGGAGATCTGGCGTGAGGTGTGTGCGGAGTTCGAGGTGCCAAAGGAGCGGCGCTGACATGGCGCTTGCGGTGCCGAGGCGGCGTGGGGCTGTGTTCAACCGGTTCAACCGTTCAACCGTTCAACCGTTCAACCGGTTCAACCGTTGAATTCGTTGAATCCACCGAATCCGCCGAGCCCGCCGAATCCGTTGAGCCGCTGAACCGGCGCGCATGGGTGGGGGATGCAGTAAGCTGGATGCCGTTTCGACATCGAACAGGTGTTCGGCTATTGTGTTGTCCACAGCCAGGCTTATCTGTGGACAACACGCCGGTCGGACCCGCGGATTGTCGGAGGCGAGTCGTACCGTCGGACTCGACAAGCACACATCCCACGGACCCGATACCAGTCCGATACCTAGAGCCAATGAGGTGGATTCCATGCCAGCAGCACCGGACAAGGGCAAAGCGCTCGATCTAGCCCTTGCCCAGATCGACAAGCAGTTCGGCAAGGGATCGGTGATGCGTCTCGGCGAGGAGAGCAGGCCGCCGGTCGAGGTCATCCCGACTGGAGCCATTGCGTTGGACATCGCTTTGGGTATCGGAGGGTTGCCTCGGGGCCGCATCGTGGAGATCTACGGCCCGGAGTCGTCGGGTAAGACGACCGTCGCCCTGCACGCCGTGGCCAACGCGCAGAAGGCCGGTGGGATCGCGGCGTTCATCGACGCCGAACACGCCCTCGACCCCGAGTACGCCAAGGCGTTGGGTGTCGACACCGATTCCCTGCTGGTCTCCCAGCCGGACACCGGGGAGCAGGCGTTGGAGATCGCGGACATGTTGATCCGCTCCGGCGCGCTGGACATCCTCGTGATCGACTCGGTGGCGGCCTTGGTGCCCAGGGCCGAGATCGAGGGCGAGATGGGTGACTCGCACGTCGGTCTTCAGGCACGGTTGATGAGTCAGGCGCTGCGCAAGATCACCGGTGCCCTGCACAATTCGGGCACCACGGCGATCTTCATCAACCAGCTCCGCGAGAAGGTCGGGGTCATGTTCGGCAGCCCCGAGACGACGACCGGTGGTAAGGCGCTGAAGTTCTACGCCTCGGTGCGTCTCGACGTGCGCCGTATCGAGACGTTGAAGGACGGCGGTGAACCGGTGGGTAACCGGACCCGGGTCAAGGTCGTGAAGAACAAGGTCGCGCCGCCGTTCAAGCAGGCCGAGTTCGACATCCTCTACGGCGTGGGTGTGTCCCGCGAGGGTTCGCTGATCGACATGGGCGTGGATCAGGGCATCGTGCGCAAGTCCGGTGCCTGGTACACGTACGAGGGCGACCAGCTCGGTCAGGGGAAGGAGAACGCACGGCGGTTTCTGCGGGAGAACCCGGACGTCGCGAACGAGATCGAGAAGAAGATCAAGGAGAAGCTCGGTATCGGGACACAGGGTTCCGATGACAGCGCGTCCGCACCCGTCGACTTCTGACGGTTTCCGTGCCGATGCCCCCTGAGCCGACACGCGAGCTGCCGCCGGAGGAAGCGTGGCGTAAGGCCAAGGAGGTCTGTTTCGACCTCCTGGCCGCCCGTCCTCGGACGAAGGAGGAGCTGCGCCAAGCCTTACGACGAAGAGGTTTCGCCGACGACGTCAGTGAGCGACTGCTCGGCAAACTCGATGAGGCGGGGCTGGTGGACGATGTCGCGTTCGCCGAGATGTGGGTGCGCTCGCGTCATACCCACCGTGGGCTCGCGCGTCGTGCGCTGGTCATGGAGCTGAAACGTAAGGGCGTCGATCCGGAGATCGCGGTGGAAGCCGCTGATGCGATCGACCCGGAGGACGAAGAGGAGCGCGCTCGGCAACTGGTGCGCAAGAAACTGCGCACCATGGTCGACGTCGACGAGCAGAAGGCCACGCGTCGCCTGCTCGGATTGCTGGCCCGCAAAGGGTATCCGCAGGGACTGTCCTATCAGGTCGTTCGCGAGGAACTCCGGGCAGCGGGGGCCGAATCGACCTTGCTTGACGAGCTCGAACCCTGATACCGCGGGATGTCAGACGGGCACCGGAGTGCCGTCCGGTCCCAACCGGCAGGTGCGTACCACGCTGCCCACCGGTCTACGTACCCACCATGCTCCGGTCTCGGCACGTTCCGCCGGGGTGGTGAACCGGTAGTGGAACAGTCGTGCCCGCACATATTTCGGTGCGCTTCCTTCGAAGGGGTCATGCCGCAACAGTCGGCGTATCCGGTCGTCGCCGGTGAGTAATTTCGTGACCAGTACGGGCAACCACTGGCCTCCGTACCGGGAGGACAACGACAAGAACCACAGCAGCCAGTCCAGCCGTAGGTGGTACGGCGCGATCTGCGGCGGCCTGCGGTACGGGTCACCGGGTTTGCCCTTGAACTCGTACTCCCGCCACGTGGTGTACAGGCCGATGGTGTCCTCGTCGGTGCCTTCGAAGATCACTTCATAGCGTTCGCGGGTGACGGTGCCGAAGGCGCCGTAGGTGTTGACCAGGTGGAACTGGTTGAAGCTGTAGTTCATCACCTGCTTACGCCTGAGGAGATTGCGCACGGGCCAGTAGCTCAACACCACGACCAGGGCCGTGACGGCGAGGACCACGGCCCCGTACCACGTCGGTGGTGTGGCGAGTTCGTCCGGCGGGGAGGCACCCACCAGCGTGCCGTCTATCGCGGACACAGCCAGGGTGATGGCGAGGAAGTTGAGCCACGAGAAGTTGCCGCTGAGTACCAACCAGCCCTGGGTGACGATGACGACGCCGGCCGCCACGCTCGCCACGGGCTGAGGCGCGAACAGGGCGAACGGAACGATCAGTTGGGTGATGTGATTGGCCACCACCTCCGCTTTGTGCGCCCAGGGAGGAAGGTGGTGGAAGTACCAGCTCAGTGGCCCCGGCATCGGTTGGGTCTCGTGGTGGTAGTGAAGAGCCGTCAGGTCGCGCCAGGCCCGGTCGCCGCGCATTTTGATCAACCCCGCGCCGAATTCGAGCCGGAACAGCAACCACAGCAACAGCCACAACACCAACACGGGCACGCCCGTGTGCGCGGGGCCGAGGAAGATCGCGATGAAGCCGGTTTCCAGCAGGAGTGATTCCCAGCCGAACGAGTACCAGATCTGGCCGACGTTGACGATCGACAGGTACAGCACCCAGGGCAGCGCCCACAGCAGCAGGCAGGCCCAGACGGGCAACAGATCGGCGACGCCGACGAGCAACGAGACCGACACGGCGATGCCCGTCCACGAGACCGCGGCGAAGAACCGGTCGGAGTAGTGCAGCTGGAAAAGGCTCGGTGCGCGGCGGAAAGGCGTTCCACGGAGGAACTCGGGTATGGGCGTCAGTCCGCGCTCGCCGAGTAGAGCGCGGAACTGGTTGAGCGCGCAGATGAACGCCACCAGGTACACCGCGGCCAGCATCCGTTGGAAGACCAGCCGCGATGACCAGTATTCGTTGGCGGTGAACCAATCCCCGGACAGCCAGGACAGCACTGTCTTTAGCCGGCCTCCTCCCCGGGTGTGTGGCGTGGCCGCTCGCCGCCGCCTACGTTGTCCGCGCCTCCGCCGTGAGTGCGGAAGCCTCCCTGGCGAGTGTCTCAATACGCGCGTAGTCGCGTGCGGCGAGTGCGTCCGCGGGAGTGAGCCAGGTGCCACCCACACAACCCACGTTCGGCAGCGCGAGGTAGCGCGGGGCATTGGTGGGCGTGATCCCACCGGTGGGGCAGAACCGTAGCTGCGGCAACGGACCTCCGATGGCCGACAGCGCGGTCGGTCCACCGCTTGCCTCGGCGGGGAAGAACTTCAGGGTGTCGAAACCCCGTTCGGCCAGGCGCATGGCCTCGGAGACGGTCGACGCTCCGGGAAGCAGCGGCAGCCGGGTCTCCACAGCGGCGTCGAGCAGCGTGTCGGTGGCGCCGGGTGTCACGAGGAAGGCGGCGCCCGCGTCGGCGGCCTGCTTGGCCTGGTCGGGGCTGATGACGGTGCCCGCCCCGACGACGACGTCGGGGACTTCGGAGGCGACTCGGCGGATGGCCTCGAGGGCCGCGTCGGTCCGCAACGTCAGTTCCATGACCCGCACGCCACCGTCGCGGAGGGCGTGCGCCACGGGTACGGCCTGCTCGGCGTCGTGCAACACCACGACCGGCAGCACCGGGGAGAGGGAGAGCAGGTCCTTGGCGTTCATGCGAGTCCTTTCGCGTCGACCGGGATTGTCGCGAGCCCGGGCGCGGTGGGACTGCCGAAGGCGAAGACGCTGCCGCCGAGTTCGGCGGGTCCCACGGTGTTGCGCAGGGCGGTGAAGAGTTCGCGGCCGTTGCCGACCCATTCGTCGGCGGGAGGGGCGGCGGGTTCGCGGGCGGCGAGTGTGGCCGGGTCCACCAGCACCTCGAGCTGTCCGGCTTCGGCGTCGAGTCGGATGACGTCGCCGTCCACCACTCGGGACAGTGGTCCGCCGACGGCGGCCTCGGGGCTGAGGTGGATGGCGGCCGGGACCTTGCCGGAGGCCCCGGACATGCGGCCGTCCGTCACGAGGGCGACGCGATGACCCCGGTCCATGAGCACCCCGAGGGCAGGGATGAGTCCGTGGAGTTCGGGCATTCCCTTGGCCTGGGGGCCGTGGTTGCGGATCACCACGACGACGTCACGATCGAGTTCGCCCGCCCGGAAGGCACGGGTGAAGTCCGCCTGGGAGGAGAAGACCCGCGCGGGGGCTTGGACGACTCGGTTCTCGGGTGCGACGGCCGACACCTTGATGACGGCACGGCCGAGGTTGCCGGACACCATGCGGAGTCCGCCTTCGGGAGCGAACGGCCGGTCGACGGTGCGGAGCACGGTGTCGTCGAGGGTTCTCGTGGGCACGTCGCGCCACACGAGTTTGCCGTCGTCGAGTATGGCTTCCTGGCGGTAGCGGTGGAGGCCGGGACCCGCCACGGTGTTGACGTCCGGGTGGAGCAGGCCCGCGTCGAGCAGGGTGCCGACGAGTACCTGGACACCTCCGGCGGCGTGGAAGTGGTTGATGTCGGCGCTGCCGTTGGGATAGACGTTCGCGAGCAGCGGCACGGCCGAGGACAGTTCGGCGAAGTCGTCCCAGGTCAGTGTGATGCCCGCGGCGGCGGCGACGGCGACGAGGTGGAGCGTGTGGTTGGCCGAGCCTCCCGTGGCCAGGAGCGCGACGAGGCCGTTGACGATGGAGCGTTCGTCGATGACGTGCGCGAGCGGGGTGTATTGGTCGCCCTTCGCGATGTCGACGATGCGGCGCGCGGCGTGTTCGGTGAGCGCGCGACGCAAGGGCGTGCCGGGATGGACGAACGTGGCCCCGGGCAGGTGCAGGCCCATCACCTCGACCACGAGCTGGTTGGAGTTCGCGGTGCCGTAGAACGTGCAGGTCCCGGGGGAGTGATAGGAAGCGGCCTCGGCGTCGAGCAACTCCTCGCGGGTCGCCTTGCCCTCGGCGTAGAGCTGGCGGATGCGGGCCTTCTCCTTGTTCGGCAGTCCGGAGGTCATCGGCCCGGCGGGTACGAGGATGGCGGGCAGATGTCCGAACGCGAGTGCGCCGATGAGCAGGCCCGGCACGATCTTGTCGCAGACGCCGAGCAGTAGCGCGCCGTCGAACATCTCGTGGGACAGTGCGATGCCGGTGGCCATCGCGATGACGTCCCGGCTGAACAGGGACAGTTCCATGCCGGAGCGACCTTGGGTGATGCCGTCGCACATCGCGGGGACTCCGCCCGCGAACTGCGCGACACCACCCGCTTCCCGAGCCGCGCTCTTGATCCAATCGGGGAATTCGGCGAGCGGTTGGTGGGCGGAGAGCAGGTCGTTGTACGCGGAGACGATCGCGATGCCGGGTTTGCGGGCCTCCCGGATGGTGAGCAGGTCGGGGCCGGAGCAGGCGGCGAAGCCGTGGGCGAGGTTGCTGCATCCCAGTCCGGCCCGGACGGGGCCCTCACTGGCGGCATCGGCGACGCGCGCGAGGTAGGCCTGCCGGCTCTTCGCGCTGCGTTCGGCGATGCGGTTGGTGACCTCGGTGATGACGGGATGAAGGCTCAACGGCGTGTTCTCCGGTCGCTCAGTGGGAAGGCATGATCAACAAGGCGATCACTGAACGTGATCGCTCAAGGTGGAAGATGGCGGCGTTGCCATCATGATCGACGTGGCAACTGGAACGATACAGCCCGAAGGTGTGTCGGCAAAATCGATTCAGCCTCACCTTTCGAGTGATCTCAGTCACTAATGATGGTCAAAGTGTGCTAGTTGTCACATCCGGGGATTTCCGGTCTGGGACAGCCGTGCCGGTGTCGGACGCGACGACGAATTCGGAGGGTGAGCATGTCCAGTGCCGAGATGACGGAGCTGCGCCGGGCCATCGGCCAGCTCAGACAATGTGTGGGCGCATTGCGAGCCCGGTACGGCGAACCACCCGCCGTGCGACGGATCGTCAACGATGTGGACCGTCTCGACATCGACGCGGCGGAGCTGGCTCAGCTGTCACCGCTGCCCCTCCGAGGTCACGGCACACACACCGATGTCGTCAAGATCTCCGACACCCCGTACGACCCGGCGCTGTGGAAGGGTGCCGACGACGAGGGCGTGGGTGGTTATCAACGTGACCAGCACTGACCGTTCCCAGCGGACCATGGGTCCGGAGGATGGCGTCGGCAAGCAATCCGTGCGGACACGCGTGGCACTGCCCCAGCGCACTCTCCGCACCGACCGGTGGTGGCTCCCGCCGCTGCTCACCACGTTGGGGCTGGCCGCATTCGTGGTGTACGCGACGATTCGTTCCTTCATGCGGGAGGGGTACTGGGACGCCGAGAACCACTACCTCACGCCGTTCTACTCACCGTGCCTGAGCACGTCCTGCGTGCCGGGGTCGAGCCACTTCGGCACGCCGATCGGGGAGCTGCCCGAGTTCATCCCGTTGGCGTTCTTGTCGCTGCCGTTCCTGCTGGGGTTCCGCCTCACCTGTTACTACTACCGCAAGGCGTACTACCGCTCGGTGTGGTTCGCGCCTCCGGCGTGCGCGGTGACCGAACCCCACGCCCGGTACACCGGGGAGACGCGGCTGCCCCTCATCGTGCAGAACGTCCACCGGTACTTCTTCTACGTCGCACTGATCATCACGTTGATCAACACCTATGACGCGATCGTGGCGTTCGGTGGTGAGCGCGGGCTCGGCATCGGGCTCGGCAACGTGATCCTGCTGGGCAACGTTGTCATGCTGTGGTGCTACACCTTGTCCTGCCACTCGTGCCGGCATGTCACCGGCGGCAGGCTCAAGCACTTCTCGAAGAACCCGGTCCGGTACTGGATCTGGACACAGGTCAGCAAGCTCAACGTTCGGCACATGCAATTCGCGTGGATCACGCTGGGCACGCTCGTCCTCACCGATCTCTACGTGTGGCTCGCGAGGGCGTGGCCTGCGCTGACAACCCAAAGGTGGTCAACTTTCTATGACCGAGGTCGAGCGGCACAGCTACGACGTCGTGGTGATCGGCGCCGGCGGGGCGGGGCTGCGGGCGGTGATCGAGGCACGCCAGCGGGGGCTTTCCGTCGCGGTGGTGTCCAAATCGTTGTTCGGCAAGGCGCACACCGTCATGGCCGAAGGCGGCTGTGCGGCGTCGATGGGCAACGTGAACCCCAACGACGGCTGGCAGGTGCACTTCCGCGACACCATGCGGGGCGGCAAGTTCCTCAACGACTGGCGCATGGCGGAACTGCACGCAAAGGAAGCCCCCGACCGGGTGTGGGAGCTGGAGACGTACGGTGCGTTGTTCGATCGCACTCCGGACGGGCGGATCAGTCAACGTAACTTCGGCGGACACACGTATCCGCGGCTCGCACACGTCGGGGACCGGACCGGACTCGAATTGATCCGCACGATGCAGCAGAAGATCGTGTCGCTGCAGCAGGAGGATTACGCCGCCCACGGCGACTACGAAGCCAAGCTCAAGGTGTTCGACGAATGCACGATCACCGAGTTGTTGACCCAGGACGGCGCGATCGCGGGCGCGTTCGGTTACTGGCGTGAGTCCGGCCGGTTCGTGCTGTTCGAAGCACCGGCCGTCATCCTCGCCACCGGCGGTATCGGCAAGTCGTTCCAGGTGACGTCGAACTCGTGGGAATACACGGGTGACGGTCACGCGCTCGCGCTGCGGGCCGGTGCCACGTTGATCAACATGGAGTTCGTGCAGTTCCATCCCACCGGGATGGTCTGGCCGCCGAGTGTGAAAGGCATCCTCGTCACCGAAGGCGTGCGTGGGGACGGCGGTGTGCTCCGCAACTCCGAGGGCGAGCGGTTCATGTTCCGCTACATCCCGGACGTGTTCAAGGGGCAGTACGCGGAGACGGAAGAGGAAGCCGATCGCTGGTACGAAGACCCTGACAACAATCGCCGCACCCCTGATCTGCTCCCTCGGGACGAGGTGGCGCGGGCGATCAACACCGAGGTGAAGGAGGGACGGGGATCACCGCATGGCGGTGTGTTCCTCGACATCGCGAGTCGGCTGCCCGCCGAGGAGATCAAACGGCGCTTGCCTTCGATGTACCACCAGTTCAAGGAACTGGCCGACGTGGACATCACGGCCGAACCGATGGAGGTCGGTCCGACGTGCCACTACGTGATGGGTGGCATCGAGGTCGATCCGGACACCGCGGCCTCGAGCGTGCCCGGCCTGTTCGCGGCGGGGGAATGCGCGGGCGGCATGCACGGGTCCAACCGGCTCGGTGGCAATTCGCTCTCGGACCTGCTGGTGTTCGGACGGAGGGCGGGGATCGGCGCTGCGGACTACGTCGATTCGCTCACCAGTCGACCCACTGTGTCCGCAGTGGACTTGGCCATGGCCGCGAGGACGGCTTTGGCGCCGTTCGACCCACCGCGGGACGGACAGGCGGCGGAGAACCCCTACTCGCTGCAGACCGAATTGCAGCAGTGCATGAACGATCTCGTGGGCATCATCCGGACGGCCCCGGAGATGGAGCAGGCCCTGGAGAAGCTCGACGAGATCCGAGAGCGGCTCCGGGCGGTGACGGTGGAGGGGCACCGACAGTACAACCCGGGCTGGCACCTGGCGTTGGATCTTCGAAACATGCTGCTGGTGAGCGAGTGCGTGGCGCGTTCGGCGTTGCGACGCACCGAGAGCAGGGGTGGACACACACGTGACGACTACCCGCAGATGGACGCGAACTGGCGCAAGGTGCTGCTCGTGTGTTCGGCCACTGATCGTGAAGCGCCGCTTCCGCGTATCGAGGTGACCACGAAGGAGCAGAAGCCGATGCGGGACGACCTGTTCGCCCTGTTCGAGCTCTCCGAACTGGAGAAGTACTACACCGACGAGGAACTGGCCGAGCATCCGGAAAGGACGGCCTGACATGGGGTACCGGGCGAAACTGCGGGTCTGGCGTGGGGATGACGGGGCCGGTGAACTGCGGGACTACACCGTCGAGGCCAACGAGGGTGAGGTCGTGCTCGACCTGATCCACCGACTGCAAGCCACCCAGGCGCCGGATCTGGCCGTACGGTGGAATTGCAAGGCGGGCAAATGCGGTTCCTGCTCGGCGGAGGTCAACGGTAGGCCGCGCCTGCTGTGTATGACGCGGTTGTCGGCCTTCGGCGAGGACGAGGTCATCACCGTGACGCCGATGCGCACGTTCCCGGTGGTGCGTGACCTCGTCACCGATGTGTCCTACAACTACGTCAAGGCGCGGGAGATCCCGGCGTTCACCCCACCACCCGAGCTGGGACTGGGTGAGTACCGCATGCAGCAGGTCGATGTGCAGCGGTCACAGGAATTCCGCAAATGCATCGAATGTTTCCTGTGCCAGAACGTCTGCCACGTGATCCGGGACCACGAGGAGAACAAACCCGCCTTCGCCGGGCCGCGGTATCTCATGCGGATCGCGGAGCTGGAGATGCACCCACTCGACGCGGCCGATCGTGTGAACGAGGCGCAGACCGAGCACGGACTCGGCTACTGCAACATCACCAAGTGCTGCACTGAGGTGTGCCCGGAGAACATCCACATCACCGACAACGCGCTCATCCCCATGAAGGAGCGTGTCGCCGACCGTCGTTACGACCCGGTGGTGTGGCTGGGGAACAAGCTGTTCCGGCGAGGTGAACGCTAGGGGCGTCGCCCGGTGCCGCGACACCGGCAGCCGGTGACCAGAGCAGTGGCAACAACAGCGACACAGCGGAGGGGCCGCCGCCCGGAATCCGGACGGCGGCCCCTCGCTCACGGTCTGATACGGCAGGTCCTCACACCGGCCTGCTGTCGGGGGTGAGCACACCCTCCTCGGTCTCGGCCTTGCAGTCCGCCACGATCGTCTTCTTGCTGCGTCGGTTACGTGTCTCGAGCCACTTCGCCACGCCCGTCAAAGCCAGGCACATGATGATGTACATGGCACCGACCACGATGGTGATCGGGATCAACGGCCGGTCGAATTCGAGTATGCCGCCGAGATAGCGCGCGTAGCGGAGCAACTCCTCGTAGGTGATGAGGAAGCCCAGCGCGGTGTCCTTCAGCAGCACCACGAGTTGGCTGATGATCGCGGGCATCATCGCGCGCAGGGCCTGCGGCAGCAACACCAGCCGCATCACCTGCGACTTGCGCATGCCGATGGCGTAGGCGGCTTCGCTCTGCCCCTTCGGCAACGACAGGATTCCGGCGCGGAACACCTCGGCCAACACCGCACCGTTGTACAGGGTCAAACCGAGCACAACGGAGTAGAACGGTGCTCCCAGGGCCAGTCCGTAGTGGAAGAAGAAGATCATCACCACGAGCGGTACGGCCCGGAAGAACTCCACGACGAGCATGGCGGGAACCCGGATGACCGCGTAATCGGACAGCCTGGCGGTCGCGAAGATCGCACCGAAGACGAGCGCCAACACCGCCGCCGTGGCGAATGCCTTCACCGTGTTGCCCAGCGCCGCGAGCACTTCCAGCTGGATCTGCTTGTAGAGGACCCATTCCCAGATGTCGGCGTCGAACTGGCCGGCTTCGGCGAACTTGTAGACGACGTAGCCGATGACCGCCGCGATGGCGAGTACTCCGACCACCGCGTACAGGCGGTGCCGTACCCGCGACTTCGGCCCCGGGACGTCGAACAGGACGGCGCTCATCGGGCCACGCTCCAGCGCTTCTCGAGACTGCGTTGCAGCAGAGTCATGGGGGTGATCAGGATGACGAAGCCGAGAGCCACCCACAGCAACCCGACCAAGACGCTGTACCCGCGCTCGGACAGGTAGTTCTGGATCGCTCCCGCCTCTACGACCGAGAACCCGGCCGCGATGGTGGTGTTCTTCAACAGCGCGATCATCGTGCTGACCATCGGCGGCACCACGGAACGGGTCGCCTGGGGCAACACGATGTGGCTCAACGTCTGCCCGAACGTGAGGCCGATCGCGCGCGCGGCCTCGGCCTGGCCGACCGGCACGGTGTTGATGCCCGACCTCACGACCTCGCACACGAACGCGGCCGTGTACATGGTCAGCGCCACGACGGCGGCCCAGAAGTACGACAGCTCGACGACGTCCAGCAGCGGGAAGGCGAAGACGAAGAAGAAGAACAGCAGCGTCAGCGGCGTGTTACGGAACAACGTCACGTAGGCCGCCCCCGCGGCACGCAGAATCGGCACCGGGCTCACACGCAGCATTGCCAGGATTGTGCCCAGCACCAACGAGCCGATCGCCGAGAAGACGAACAGTTTGATGGTGTTGAGAAAACCCGGCCCGTACAGGTCGAGGTTGTCCAGCAGTACGTCCATGTTTCCCTCGGTGGTGCGGGGACAGATGGGCTCTACCGACGTAGGGGCCCTCGGCGGCACCACCGGAGAGGGTGGTTGATCACCACCGAGGGCCTGTGTCGGTGTCAGTAACGGTCGATCTCGGGCATCTCGGCCTGAGTGCCGGACTTACCCAGCGTGGCGTCGTAGATCTCCTGCCAGGTGCCGTCCTCCATGGCCTCCTCCAGGATGTCGTTGACCTTGTCCCGGAGGGCGTCGTCCTCGCTGCTGGGCGGCGTAGCCGAGCAGGATGGCGTCGTCAGTGGTGACGACGTCGACCTGGCCGTTGAGCAGCTCGGACACGCACTGCGAGTAGGTCTGCAACTCGACGATGTTCTCGGGCTCGGTCAGGCCCTCGTCGCGGACGTTCTGGATCGGCGTGGATCCACTCACCGAGCAGACCTTCTTGCCCTTGAGGTCGTCCTTGCCCTTGATGTCCTCGTTGTCCTTGGCGACCAGCAGACCCTGCCCGGCGACGAAGTACGGACCGGCGAAGCTGATCTGCTGCTTGCGCTTGTCGTTGATGGTGTACGTGCCGACGTAGTAGTGCACGTCACCGTTGATGATGGCCTGTTCCCGACCCGCGGACGGGACGGCCTTGTACTCGATCTTCTTCGGGTCGAATCCGAGCTTGGCGGAGATCAGCCGGGCGATCTCGACGTCGAAACCGCTGTACTCGCCGCTCGTCGGGTCCTTGTACCCGAGGTTCGGCTGGTCGTCCTTGACACCGACGACCACATGGCCGGTCTTCTTCATCTGGTCGAAGGTCGGGGAGCCTTCGACGGTGACGTCCTCGGCCACCTCGTAGCTCAAAGCAGCGGTGTCGCCGTTGCCGTTCCCACCGTCGCCGCCGTCGGACGGACCGCCCTCCTTACCGCACGCGGTGAGCGCGAGGCATGCCGCCAGCAGTCCCGCCGCCAGGGTGCGGATCTTCATATGTGCCTCTCCTGTTTCCGGTTGGGGCGGCGAACGCCGCCGTGACTGGCCATAACTGTCAGTGCGTCAGGATCTTGCCGAGGAAGTCCTTTGCCCGGTCCGACTTGGGAGCGGTGAAGAACTCGTCGGGGGTGGCGTCCTCGACGATCTCGCCGTCCGCCATGAACACCACCCGATGAGCGGCCCGCCGGGCGAAGCCCATCTCATGGGTGACGACGAGCATCGTCATGCCGTCGTCGGCGAGCTCGGTCATGGTGTCGAGTACTTCCTGGACCATCTCGGGGTCCAGGGCGGAGGTGGGCTCGTCGAACAACATCACCTTGGGACGCATCGCCAGCGCCCTCGCGATCGCGGCGCGTTGTTGCTGACCGCCGGACAGCTGCGCCGGGTATTTCTCGGCCTGATTGGCGATTCCGACCCGGTCGAGCAGCTCCATCGCTGTTTTGCGGGCCTCCTCGGCGCTGACCTTGCGCACTTTGATCGGCCCGAGCGTGACGTTGTCGAGAATCGTCTTGTGCGCGAACAGGTTGAACTGTTGGAAGACCATTCCGACGTCCGCACGCAGAGCGGCCAGCGCCCTGCCCTCGGCGGGAAGCGGCTTGCCGTCGATGCTGATCTCCCCTGAGTCGATCGGCTCGAGCCTGTTGAGCGCGCGACACAGGGTCGACTTGCCGGAACCGGACGGTCCGAGGACGACCACGACCTGGCCCCGCGGGACCTCGAGGTTGATGTCCTTGAGCACGTGCAGGTCGCCGAAATGTTTGTTCACCGCCACCGCCTGGATCATCGGCGGCGTGGGCGTCGCGGTGCTCATCTGACCTCCATCACACGGCAAGCCGCGGGTCGCGGGTTGTCACGGGCAATATTCGGATTTAACACCTTTGGGGCAATCCAGTGCGCTCTTTGAATCAAAAAGTAACCTTAGGTGTCGGCGGGTGCAGACGAGAGTGGCCCCTGTGGGGTGTTATCGAACTCTAACTTGTGAGGGACCCGGGCGCGACGAAGTGGCCGAACACCGTTGACCTACCCTGGCAGGCGTGACCCGCACCTACACGATCCGCACCTTCGGGTGCCAAATGAACGTGCACGATTCGGAGCGCCTCGCCGGGCAGCTTGAGGAAGCTGGGTACTCACTTGCCGCCGAGGGCGAGCAAGCCGACGTGGTCGTGTTGAACACCTGTGCGGTGCGTGAGAACGCCGACAACAAGCTCTACGGTCATCTCGGTCACCTGCGCGCCGCCAAGGCGGCCAATCCCGGGATGCAGATCGCCGTCGGCGGCTGTTTGGCGCAGAAGGACCGGGGAGAGATCGTGCGACGTGCGCCCTGGGTGGACGTCGTGTTCGGTACGCACAACCTGGGCTCGCTGCCCGTGCTGCTGGAACGGGCCCGGCACAACGCCGAGGCGCAGGTGGAGATCGTGGAGGCGCTGGAGACCTTCCCGTCCACGCTGCCCGCGCGACGCGAATCGGCCTATTCGGGCTGGGTCTCGATCTCAGTGGGCTGTAACAACACGTGCACCTTCTGTATCGTGCCGTCACTGCGCGGCAAGGAACGCGACCGTCGTCCCGGCGAGATCCTCGCCGAAGTGGAAGCGCTCGTCGCCGAGGGAGTGCTGGAAGTAACGCTGCTGGGACAGAACGTGAACTCCTACGGCGTCGAGTTCGGTGACCGGTACGCGTTCGGCAAACTGCTGCGGTCGTGCGGTTCCATCGACGGTCTGGAGCGCGTGCGGTTCACCTCGCCGCACCCGGCCGCGTTCACCGACGACGTGATCGACGCGATGGCGGAGACCCCCAACGTCTGCCATCAGCTGCACATGCCGCTGCAGTCGGGTTCCGACCGCGTGTTGAAGGCGATGCGTCGCTCCTACCGGTCGGCTCGATTCTTGTCCATCTTGGACAAGGTGAGGGCGGCCATGCCGGACGCGGCCATCACCACCGACATCATCGTGGGCTTCCCCGGCGAGACCGAGGAGGACTTCCAACAGACTCTCGAAGTGGTACGGCAGGCGCGGTTCTCCAGCGCCTTCACGTTCCAGTACTCGCCGCGTCCCGGTACCCCGGCCGCCGAGATGCCCGACCAGGTGCCGAAGGAAGTCGTGCAGGAGCGCTACGACCGGCTCGTCGAACTGCAGAACGACATCTCCTGGCAGGAGAACCGCAAGCTCGTCGGCACCACGGTGGAGCTGCTCGTCGCCACGGGGGAAGGTCGTAAGGACGCCGAGACCCACAGGATGAGTGGCCGTGCCCGTGACGGTAGGTTGGTTCACTTCACGCCGCGCGGTGACGCCATCGACCGGAAGATCCGTCCGGGCGACATCGTCGAGACCACGATCACCTATGCGGCGCCGCACCACCTCGTGGCCGACGGGGACGTGTTGTCGCATCGTCGCACCAAAGCGGGTGACAATGTGGAGGCCGGGCTGCGGCCTCGAACGAAAGGCGTCAGCCTCGGGCTGCCCTCGTTCGGCCCGAAGCCCACGGCCACCGTGAGCGCCGGTATGGAAGGGTGTTCGCTGTGAACGAGAAGTCCGATTCGGACGCGGCTGAGAACGACGCGGGACTCGAGCGGCTCGCCGCCGACGTCAACGAGACGCTCGGCAAGGCCGTCAAGACGGTCGAGCTCGGGCGTCGCGGCTTCACCATCGCGGTCGTCGTGTTCGCGTTGGTGGTGGGGCTCGTGCTGCCGTGGGCCGGTGGTCACGCGGGCTGGGAGGCGTTGCTCGGTGAGGCGGGCCCGATCCCGCAGCTGTTCGCCGCGACGTCCACCGGCTTCGGGGTGTTGGCCTCCGCGCTCGCGTTGGCGACCCGCAGGTGGTGGTTGACGTGGGTGTGCGCTGTCGGAGGATGGTTCGCCTTCGTCGACGGCATCCTCGCTGTGTGGTCGCAGCAGTCGTCCAGTCTCGGCGGGGCATCGGGAACAGGCCCCGGAATCGGTCTCGTCGTCGCGACCGTCGCGATGCTGGTGCTGGCCGTCCACTGGATGCAGGTCGCCTGGTCGCGTTCCTGAAGACCATCAACAGTAGAGCAACAGAAGCAGCAGAGCGGTAAAAAGCGGTGGGGAGTGGAATGCTCCCCACCGCTTTGCTTTTCCACTAGCGGTTGGCCACCGCTTCTTCGGCTGTGCGCAGCCATTCGCGCCACTGCGCCGCCTGTTCCTCGGCCTGTCTCGCGCGGCGCTCGTCGCCCGCGGCACGTGCCTTCGCAGCCTGGGCCTCGAACTGCTCGACTCGCTCGCGGAACTGGGCGACCCTCGCCTGCACCTCCGGGTCCGTCCTCCGCCAGCGAGCCTCCTCGGCCTGGCGGATCTTGTCCTGCACGGCCTTCAACCGACCGTCGAGTTCCCGGACACGGTCCCGAGGCACCTTGCCGATCCTGTCCCAGCTGTCCTGAATGCGACGGAACTGGGCCTTGGCGGCGTCCAAGTTGGCCGACGGGTCGATCTTCTCGGCCTCGACCAGCAGTTCCTCCTTGCGGGCCGCGTTCTCGGCGAACTCGGCGTCCCGTTCCGAGAACGCCGCGGCACGACGGGAGAAGAAGGCGTCCTGCGCCGCCCGGAACCGCTGCCACAGGGCTTCGTCCGCGTCCTTGGGGGCGCGGCCTGCGGCCTTCCATTCGGCCATGAGTTCCTTGTACCGGGCGGTGGTGGGGCCCCAGTCGGTGGAGTCGGACAGCGCCTCCGCCTCCGCGATCAACTCCTCCTTACGGCGTTTGGCCGCGGCCCGCTGCTTGTCCAGCTCGGCGAAGTGGGAACCCCTGCGACGGCTGAACGCCTCGCGGGCCTTGGAGAACCGCTTCCACAACTCGTCGTCGGTCTTGCGGTCGACCCCCCGGATGGTCTTCCACTCCTCCAGGATGGCCTTGAGTCGATCGCCTGCTGCCTTCCACTGGGTGGACGACGCGGCGATCTCCTCCGCCTCCTCCACGAGCGCCTGTTTACGGGCCACCGCCTCGGCCTTTGCCCGCTCGCGTTCCTGCCGCTGCCGCTGCACCTCCTGTTCGGCGCGTTCGACGATGTGGTCGAGCCGCGCACGCAGGGCGTCGAGGTCACCGACGACAGCGGCGTCGGTGAGGCGGTCGCGGAGATTCGTCGCGCTCGACAACGCCTGTTTCGGGTCGCCCGCGCCGGAGGTCAGCCTGGTCTCCAGCAGCTCGGCCTCGGTGCGGAGGTCGTCGAATTTGCGCGCGTAATGCCTCAGTCCCTCTTCGGCCGAGCCCGCCTGCCACACACCGACAGCACGCTCGCCGTCGGCGGTGCGCACGTACACAGTGCCGTCGTCGTCGACACGTCCCCACCGCGACGGCTGTGTTTCGGCGGCCGGCACAGCGGGTGCCTGTGTGCCACCGGGGGACTGGGTCACCTGGTGGGGCGTGGGAACGTCCGCGGAGGCGTCGTGGGCGTCACTGCCGCGGGGATTGTTCTGCTCGGCCATGGCCGGCTCCTTCTCGCTGTCCGGCCCGCGGATGCCGCGGGCGCCCCGCTATGGTGCGGGGCCGGGTCGTGCGTGTACGGGTCTGTAGGCCGCATTCAAACAGGTAACACCGGTTCTGGGTACTCCATACCTCGATAGGTACCTCCCGTGACTCTGCCGGTAACCTCGGAACGCGTGATCTCGTGTGCCGTCGTGGTGCCCTCCCCACCGCTGCTCGTGCCCGCTCTCGTTCCCGGTCTGGTGGAGCGCAGTGCCGCCGTGCGGGACGCGACGGTGGCCGCCGCGCGGGCGTTGGCGCAGGTCGGCCGACGTTGGGTGG